>ENA-UOOA01000425-UOOA01000425.1-human-gut-metagenome-genome-assembly--contig:-P61old-NODE-425-length-90145-cov-8.353435_pt1 | contig 90145 bp, 67 predicted proteins | sample MGYA00242467_ERZ724014 | MGnify/ENA metagenome assembly ERZ724014 | reverse complement strand
AACAATTGAACAATCGAAGGAAGAAGGGAGAAGCGAGGTTGGGCAGGGATTGATTGCGTTTTCTCTGGGAGACCGTTTCCAGCCGCGAATTACGGCAGATTTCGGCATTGGAAACAAAATCATGGTGGGGGACTCGCTCCGCGAGGTCCTGAAAACCATTTTCATCATGACAGAATTCCGAATTCACGTTTAAACTTATTTTTTGCGTTATGTTCTTCTTATAAATATTCCTTATGAGGAACTCAATCAGTGTGAAAATTCTTGTTTTTCCCCCATGAAGTAAGAATACCGGACAGGCAACACGGAAGAAAGCAACAAGGTTGGACAGGGACTGACTCTGTCTTCGACTGGAGACCGTTTCGCGCCGAGGATCAAGATTCAACACAGCCTGCCGGAATGAGATACTCTTTTTATAATTTTTTCTCATGAAGATTTTTATCCGGGTAAAAACGGGAAGCATGATATGCATTCCCGTATTCGGTTTCAAGTCTGTTTTTATCATAATTCCTCCTTTATTTTACAGGTGAGATTTCATCAAAGACCCTTACAAAATCAACTTCAAAATATTCCGGCAGGTTCATCTTCTTCAAAAGCGGATCAGGACCCGGATTCTTCAAATTGCGGTATCCCATACATTCTGTGGAGATCAGGATAAACTGTTCCACATTGGAAACCGGGCCGTTTACACGGTTTACCTCTTTGCCATCCGTATAAAAAACATATCCGGATGCATTCCAGTCAACACCGAAACGGTGCCATCCGTCACCGGTATCTGCCAGTTCGTAAATTTTGTGGCCGGAACCTTTATAGTCGGTTCCATAACCATTCCAGATATTACCGCAGCGGATCTTTTTTTCCGCCGGATAATCCTGGCTTTCCATGATATCACATTCCACTCCGCATTGAGAAGCGTCCGGATGTGCTCCGATGGAAGGTGACTGAAGCCAGAATGCAGCCCACCAGCCGGGTTGTCTGTTGAGACGGCAACGAATCTCGTAATACCCGAATTTATGCAGGAACTTCGGTTGTTCATACTTGCCGAACGGCCAGAAACCACCGCTGTCTTCAGGAATGTCATAGGTAAGGGAGGCTGTTTGAAGATGTGGAGAACAGTATTCGCCATTCCGTTCTGTCACATGTAATTGCAAATGGCTTTTCCCGTCGAGGATCACCCCCTGATCTGTAAAAGCAGGAAACTTTCTTCCCCAGAAATTACGACGGAATCCCCATTTTGAGGTATCGAGTTCTGTGCCATCGAATTCATCGTGCCAGACAAGCTTCCATTTTTTCCCGGAGGGCAGAAGGCTCGGTGCATGATCTTCCAATATGAAGTTTTCCATAAAATCTCCTCTTTTTTATTAATTATATGATAAACAGATTGAAAAAGTATGGAGGAGAATTATTTTTATATCAGAAATTATAAAAATATATTAGAAATCATAAAAGATGCAGATTATAAAAGACCTTTCAATCTTTACAAAACAAAAGGCGAGACGCCTTAAGGCAAACTCGAAATCCATGATCTATGATGCCGGCGGCGAGACTGTAACTCAAATCTCCCTAAGCGATCATCCTCTCTTGCTGAAGCAGCCTCTTCATTGCCGTTACGTGAGCAGAAGCATCTTGAACAAGTATTTTTTTCAGAGCAGGCACAGGCAGAAATTTCTTTCTCTTGAATATGTGCTCGAGGGGGAGATGCATGTCCTTTGCGGCAATACAGGGTATATCCTGGAAGCGGGCGATCTTGCTTTGCTGCATCCCGGGCAGAAAAACTGCCTGTTGTATCTGCCGGGCCGGGTCTGCCGGAAATATGGCGTCATCCTGAACGGCAGAATCATGGAGGAGACGCTTCGTCTTCTGCATCTGGACCAGGTGAATTGCATTCATCTTCCGGATTCAAAACGTCTGGTGGAAATCCTTGCCCGTTTGAAAAGGGAACTGCGGCGTCCTGTTTCCCTGAAAACCTGCGAATGTGTTTCGGGAATTACTTTTGAGCTGCTGAACTGGGTTGCAAATGCCAATGCGCCCTGTCACCGCATCAGGGAGAGCTGTGAAATACAGGCCTGCCTGGATCAGCGCATCAATGAGAAGATCAGTATCAGACAGATTGCCGCAGAGTTCAAAATGAGCCTGCCTACATTCAATCTCCGCTTTCAGAAGGCTTTCAGAATGACTCCCTGCCAATATCTGCGGAAACAGCGGATGATTCGAGCCGGTCAACTGCTGGCGGACACCTCGCTCAGCATCAAGGAAATTACGGAACAGACCGGTTTTCAGAATCAACTGTATTTTTCCGCCGCATTCCGGCAGTGTTACGGGCTTTCCCCTTCCGAATACCGGAAACGGAATTCTTGACTTTTCCGCTGTATCAGACACGGCATTCTGCAGGATGGAACTGTTATTATGATTTTATGAGAATGCTATCAGTTGATTATAAGAAAAAGTAAAAATCACTGATAAAGAGCAGAGAGGGTCTTGCAAATAAAATAGAACTTCATATAATTTAATACCGAAGATAGAAGCAAATAAGAGAAAATATGAACTGTCCGGGAAATATTAACAGTACTGCAGAACTGAGACGGTATTTGCGCCATACTTTACTGAATGGCGGTCTGCCGCCGGGAAGCCGTCTGCCGGGAGTTCGCTCTCTCGGCCGTGAATGCGGTATACATTATCAGACGGTGAACAGGATCTATCATGAATTGGCCCGTCAGGGACTGGTGGAGATCCGGCATGGAATCGGGGCTGTTGTGAAGCCGATGGAATTTTCACGGGTGAGGCTGGCGTCACTGATTGAAAAGTCATCCGACTTGGAGCGCTCCCACATGTTTTATCGCAATGAGTTTCAACTGGGAGCTGATGCCCGGGCGGAGGAACTGGGAGTTCAACTGGACCATCTGGAGATCAATCTGAGTATGGATTCAGGATGGCGGAAACATCTTGAAGCGATAATTCACCAGTATGACGGGCTGGTGCTTGATGTGCACAGTATGGAGCTGGCAATGTCGTTCAGGAACTGCGGCATTCCGGTTATTTATTATATAGACAGGATGGACTGTTTCTCGAATGCAATCTTTTATGATCGGATTCAGGCGGTTCGTTCGGCGGTGCATTACCTGGCGGGACTCGGGGTGCGGCGGATTGGGCTGATAATCAATGATCTCCGGAGAAGCAGCTCACAGGAAAAGTTGACGGGATATGTCCGGGGAATGCGAGAGGCAGGGTTGTCGGTAGAACCGGATTTTGTTTGGGAGCTGGAAGGCAAAACCTGTTTTTTCATTGTGGCGCAGCAGATGAATGAGTATCTGAAGAGATATTCACTGCTGGATGGTTATATCTGCACCGGGAGTAATCAGGGATCTATTCTGCTTTCCTGTCTGCGGCGTGACGGTATCCCCGTGCCGGAGCGGACTGCGGTGGTCGGTTATGATGAAATTGAAGGAGGAGAAAACATGACGCGGATTATTTTACCCCGCCGCAAAATGGCACGCCGCTGTATCGAATGGCTGTTGGAGAATATCGGGCAAACACCTGACGGAATGGTGGAAGTGCTTCCGCCGGAATTGCATCTGGGACAGACAACACAAAAGCTGGAGGTGTAAGGTGTCGTATAAGATAGAAAGGAAAAAGTTGATGAAAGAGGGAAAATATGATTTTTTCAGAGGGAAAACAGGGAATTTTACCCTGATCGAGCTCCTGGTCGTAATTTCGATTATTGCGATATTGGCAGGGATGCTGTTGCCGGCTTTGAGTGCAGCGAGGGAAAAAGCAAGGACAATTCAATGCACGAGCAACCGGAAGCAGCTCGGCACTATTTTTGCCATGTATTTTCAGAATTATGATGACTATGCCCCGGTGGCACGCTGGGGCGGAGCCACTGTGAAAGAACGATGGCTCCAATCCATTTATGAGGCGGATTTATTCAAAAATAACCGGATAGATCAATATCTCGGCTGCACGGGGAAAAAAGCGGATGGACCGACTCCGACTGCCGGTAATACCCTTGCTTATAACTGGCGCCTGGGGGAGGAAGGGAGAACTTATCCGAAAGTGATTCGTGCCAAACAGCCCTCCAGAAAATTCCTTGTCGGCGATTGCGACACCGGATATTATATGCATGACGGAAATTATCGGGTATCAAAGAATTACAATCCGGCAATGCCTTCCGCTTTCGGCTTTTTTCCCCATCATAATAAACGGAGATCCGGCAGTATGCTTTACCTGGACGGTCATGCGGATCAGTTGTTCATGTCGGGCATGGATATTCCGAAAACTTCCGGCTGGTGGTATATCGAGTTTGATTCTTATTAAAATAATGTGCTGACAGGGAGAAGATCATGAAATATCTTACGGCATTTTTTTCTTTATTATATCTAGGGACACTTATTGCAGCGGAATGGCCGCTGGCGGAGATCAAGATAAGGACGGCAGATCCAGCGAACCCCATTCAGAAGCTTGCCGGTAGAGAACTGGAGAAACATCTGCATCTGATTGCCGGAAGAAGGATTCCGGGCGAAAAGTATCTTTTCCTGATCGGAGTTCCCGCTCCGGATTGGAAAGGGAAGCTCGAACGCACGGAGGCGCATTATGCTGTCCGCGGTTGCCGGGTTTATTTCTGGGGAGACGATCATGCGGCAGGTAATGCCGACCAGTTTATCAGTCATCCCCAGAGCCGTTTCGGTTCCCTGAATGCCGTGTATGCTTTTCTGGAGAGTGAACTCGGCGTAAAATGGCTGCGCCCCGGTGATGCCGGGATTGCGTTTGAACCCCGGGAGAAACTGGCATTGCCGGAACGGAAGGATTACAACTGGGTCATGCCGTTGGAGATGACCGGCGCACGGGTTTACTGGTGGCGTGACCGGCTGGTCCGTCCGATCAATCATCTTGCTCCGGAGGAACTGCGTTTGAGCAGTGAGGCTGTCAATGAACATCATGTGCAGGATTTGCTATGGGCGCGCCGTATGCGGCATGGTTTCCGGACGCCGATCCGATACGGTCATGCGTTTACCGGCTGGTGGAACAAATACGGCAAAGATCATCCTGAGTATTTCGGCATGGATGTGAACGGCAAAAGAGGTTTGCCGGAACGCCTCCGCGGCAGAGAAAAGCTTTGTGTTTCAAATCCGGAAGTTGTGGATGTAATCATTCGCGAATGGGTGGAGCGCGGAAAGCCGAAATATCTGAATATTTGTCCGAATGACGGGACCCCCGGTTTTTGCCGTTGCAGTGCTTGTATGGCGTTGGATACCCGGAAAGCCGGAGAGGATTTTTACGCACATCTGACAGACCGCTACGTCTATTTTTGGAACCGGATTGCCGAAAAGGCGGTGAAACTGCGTCCGGATGTTCAACTGGTTACTTATGTATATTCCTATTACCGGTATCCGCCGCGGCGGGAAAAGGTGGAATATCCGGATAACCTGCTGTTCGGCATGGTTCCGCAGATGTTTGAGGATAACCGGAAGATGTTTGAGGAATGGTGGAAAGCCGGAGCACGACAGGTTTTTCTGCGGCCCAACGACCTTTGCGCCGGTATGCCTTTTACACGCGGACTGGAAAGACTAATTTATGATAAATTCCAAGCTTCAAGGAAATTCCGGATTTTCGGAACCGATTACGATGGTAGCTGCGGAGTCCGTAATATTGATTTGGAATATTATATTGTCGCCAGAATGATTCATGCGCCGGATCGAAGTTTTGAAGAACTGGAAAATGAATATTACTCCGCTTATGGCGCCGCCGCTCCGGAAGTGCGTCAATATTATCAGTTCTGGAGAAAGATCGGAGAGGGAATCCCTGGAAAAGTTGCTGCTGAACTGAAAAAGCAAAACCGTTTCCTGAATGACGCCGGGCAAATCGGGATGGTGGTTAATGAAAATATTGCGCATTTTTATCGGGAACAGGATTTTTTACAGGCGGATGCCGTTTTGCAAAAGGCGCAGCAACGTATGCTGAGTATTCCGGCACGGCGTTTGCTGGATGAGCTGATATTAATTAACCGGCACTCTCTGTTCACCTGGCACTTTATCCGGGAAGCCAACCGGAAAGCCGCCGGAAAAGAGAACCGTTTGGAACAGGCAGCCCGTGACCTGGTCGCATTCCGGGTGCGGAATCGCGATTGCATCGATTGGAAATGGCCTGAGTTGTTTGCCAGTTTGCGCACGGAAAAAAAGTATTGGGAGAATGTGGAGTGGTATCGTAAAGAAGTTTTGAAAGAGCAAGTGGCGGTACCCCGAAATCCGGATTTGGTTTTTCATGATTCTTTTGACCATGGAACATTGGGGAAATGGAAAAAACGCCAGGCGTTTAAGGCTGTTTCGGGACGTCCCGCCGGAAGCGGATACTGTTTGGAGTTCAAGGCTGGACGAGAATATGCAATGGGAGCCAGTCTTCATCAGATCAAAGTGACGCCGGGGAAACGTTATCGTCTGTCATCGGAAACTTTACTGTCGGATGAAGTACAATATCTGCGCCTGCGTATGACCGGCGGGGGAAAGACGCTGCTGAATCAGATCATCCGCCGTCGGAAAAGCGATGAATGGCAGTCGGCAATGGCGGAGTTTGACATCCCTGCGGGTGTTGACAGTTTGACATTGTATGTGATTGTCGGTCCCGGTAGTGGCAAGTCTGCATATCTTGATAACGTAAAATTGGTTCGTATTGATGAAAATGCGGCTGATGCCATTTGACAGATAAATTTTCACAGCATGTTTCCGATGTGTCTTTTTCGAATACCGGAAACGGAACTCTTGACTTTTTCTTTTTACGGATTAAATTACATTACTTCCGTTATCAATCCTGATGATACGCAGGATTGATAACGGAAATTTGGTTTTTCAGGCAAAAAGAGGACTCTTTTTTGCAATTTTGCATTTTCCTGCTATATTATGCCGAAGTTTTCTTCAGGGCAAGGTGCAACTCCTTACCGGCGGTAAAGTCCGCGAGCGGGTCCGATGGACCGGCAGACATGGTGCGATTCCATGACCGACAGTAAAGTCTGGATGAGAGAAGAAACGACGTTGACGGCATACTTGGTTTCAAGTGTGTGCCAGCCTCACTCTTTCTTCCCTCCGCCCCTGCAAATTTTAAATTCAGCAAGGAGGCTGAGAATATGAATTTTGAATTCGACAGTGTGGAATCCGTTCTGGAGGATGTCAGAAACGGCAGGCTCATCATCGTGACCGATGATGAAAACAGGGAAAATGAAGGCGATCTGGTCTGCGCGACGGAAAAAGTAACCCCGGAAGTTATTAATTTCATGGCGAAATATGCCCGTGGCCTGATTTGCGCTCCGATCACCGAAGAACGCGCAAAGGAACTGAACATCACGCGTCCGCCCTCCACCGACCACTATCATACGCCGTTTACCGAGAGCGTCGATGCTGCGGAGGGAATCACGACTGGCATTTCCGCGTTCGACCGCGCTTATACGATCCGTCTTATGATGAATCCTGAAACCTCGCGCAAGGATTTTGTGACCCCCGGACATGTCTTCCCGCTGGCGGCGCGACCCGGTGGAGTTCTCCAGAGGACCGGGCATACGGAAGCCTGCGTTGACCTTGCACGCATGGCGGGGCTTTATCCTGCGGGAGCGATCTGCGAGATCATGAAGGACAACGGCGAGATGGCGCGTCTGCCGGAGCTGATGGAATTCAAAAAGAAGCACGGGCTCAAAATTCTTTCCATTGCGGACCTGATTGCCTACCGCCGCCGCACGGAACATCTGGTCGTGTGCGAGGAATCCGTCAAACTGCCTACGAGATACGGTGATTTCCAGATGTATCTCTACCGTTCCAAGATCGACAATTCGACGCATCTTGCACTGGTCTGCGGGGATGTCAGGGGAAAAGACTCGGTTCTTGTGCGTGTTCACAGTGAGTGTCTGACGGGAGACGTCTTCGGTTCCGCGCGCTGCGACTGCGGCGACCAGCTTCACACCGCCATGAAGATGATTGCGAAGGAAGGCTGCGGCGTGCTGGTTTATATGCGGCAGGAAGGACGCGGTATCGGGCTTGAGAACAAACTTCATGCCTACAAGCTTCAGGAGCAGGGATGCGATACGGTGGAGGCGAATGAACGTCTCGGTTTCCCCGCCGATCTGCGCGAATACGGAGTCGGGGCGCAGATTCTGCTTGACCTCGGCATCAAGGGCGTGCGCCTGCTGACCAATAATCCGCAGAAGATCGTCGGCATCGACGGTTACGGTCTGAAGATCGTTGAGCGTGTCCCGATCGTTATTCCGCCTCAGGAGCACGACAGGCATTACCTTGAGACCAAAAAAATGAAAATGGGGCATCTGCTTGACGGCATCGGACAGTCTGAATGACCTGACGGGTGGAAAGAGCTTCGCAGACGCCGTTTTTTCTCAGGTTCTTTCCATCTTTTTCCTTTTTCTTGTTTCCACTGTTTTCATTTTAAGTTGAAACACTCGGGAAAACAAAGTATATTACACGGATTTAAAATAAGCTATGGCAGGATTAAGTTCTGTTTCATGAATCTCCGGATTTTGAAACTTGAGACTTGAAACTCCAATCAACATGGGATGGATGTGAAAATGGCAGTTTATGAAGGAATGTTGAAAGCCGAAGGGCTGAAATTCGCAATCGTGTGTTCACGGTTCAATGAGTTCTTTGTCAGCAAGCTTCTCGGGGGGGCGCTGGACACGATCGTGCGTCACGGCGGCGACAAGGAGAATGTCGACATTGTATGGGTTCCGGGTGCGTTCGAGATCCCGTTCATGGTTTCCAAGCTGATGGACATCGGAAAATATGATGCGATCATCAGCCTCGGCTGCGTGATTCAGGGGTCCACTGCACATGCGGACTACATCAACGGACAAGTCTCCAAGGCGCTCGGGCAGCTCGCAATCGAAAAGGGCACTCCGGCGATTTACGGAGTCGTTACCACCGAGAATATCGAGCAGGCGATTGAGCGCAGCGGCACAAAGGCGGGCAACCGCGGTGCGGATGCGGCTCATACCGCGATCGAGATGGCGAATCTGGTAAAGACAATTCCTCAGAAAGCTTGAGTCTGCCATCATGAATGAGTCAGAAAACAATCCGGCGGAAAAACTTCAAAGAAAAAATGAGCATATTGCGCCGATGCTCCATTTCAAGCGAATGGGGCGCGAGCTTGCGATGCAATATCTTTTTCAGTGCGATCTCGCCGGAAACGACAATCTTTCCGAATCACTGGAAAATTTCTGGACCCAGGCGGAGGAGTCCGGCGAATTTCCTTCGAACCGTATCTTCCGCAAGGCACGCAATTACGCGGAAAAAATCATTGCCGGGGTGTATGAGCACGAACAGGAAATTGACAGGACTATTGAATCCTTCTCGAAAAAATGGGATATTGACCGGATGCCTGTCGTAGACCGCAACATCATGCGCGTCGCGATTTTCGAACTGGAGTTCTGCCCGGATATTCCGGCGCTGGTCAGTATTGATGAGGCGATTGAGATTTCTAAGGACTTCAGTTCCGAGAAATCCGGCATCTTCATCAACGGCATCCTGAACGGCGTCAAAGACTCGCTCCCTGCCGGAGCGAAGAATCCTCCCGGACAGAAAACCAACGGAGAAAATGACTGATGTCGATATTCGATACATTTAAGCGAGGACTTCAAAAGACGGCAACGGCTCTCTCCCGTTCCGTCAGCGGTATTTTCACCGAGGTCAAAAAATGGGATGACGAAACATTCAGAAAACTTGAAAATGAACTCATCTCGGCAGATTTCGGCGTGAGTGCCACGAAAAAGATCATGGCGGATATCAGGGACCGCTATCAGCGCGGCATCCTGAACGGCTCCGACGACATTCTGAATGTCGCAAAGGAGGACATGATCGCGATGCTGACGCCGGGTACACGCAAGCTCAGAACGGCGCCGGACGGCTCTCTTACCGTGATCCTGATGGTCGGCGTGAACGGCAGCGGAAAGACTACGACTGCCGGAAAGCTCGCTTATCTGTTGACGAACCAGGGCAGAAAAGTTACGCTTGCCGCCTGCGACACGTTCCGTGCGGCGGCAGTCGAACAGCTCAAACTCTGGGGGGAACGCACCAATTCTCAGGTCGTGGCTTCCAGGCAGGGGGCAGATGCCGCGGCAGTTGCCTATGACGCGGTTTCCTCGGCGATTGCGCGCGGTTCGGATTACCTGATCATTGACACCGCGGGGCGTCAGCACAACCAGAAAGCACTCATGGAGGAACTGGCGAAAATGCTGCGGATCATCAAAAAGCTCAAACCGGATGCCCCGCATGAGACCTTGCTGACCATTGATTCCAGCATCGGTACCAACGCGATTGCACAGGCGCGTGAATTCGCCGCTCTTTCCGGCGCAAGTGCGCTTGTCCTGACCAAACTGGACGGAACGGGAAAAGGCGGTGCCGCGGCGGCGATTCAGGATGAGTTCAAACTGCCGATTCTGTTTGTCGGGCTCGGCGAGGCACCGGATGATCTTCAGGAGTTTTCTCCCGAACATTATGCGGAGGCGATTTTCTTCGGAGACAAAAAGGATTGACGGATTGTTTCCGGTTTGTTGCAGGAAATAAATGCAGACGGGCTGCGGCTCTCTGCGGGAATAGGAGGCGGGATGAAAGTGCGAATCTTACTGACGGCCGTGTTCTTTTCGGCATCTGTCATGCTTCAGGCGGCACCATTTGACTTGGCGGACAGTTTCGACAAAGAGGGAACGCTTTTTGAAAAGCTGACTCCCGCCAATCTCCAGAATAACTCCATCCTGAAAGCCGGTTCCTGTTTCAAATGGCTGTCTTACAAGCGCGACGCCGCACGTTATCAGGCGCTCAGGCGCAAGAATATCACTTTCTTTTCCGAAGTTGTGCCGGAGGCGATTGTCCGCTTCAAGGACGGCAAACTCAACCGTGTCTATATTTCCGTTTACAATAAGGGCGATTCGGAACCGATTACCGATGAAAAGGATTTTGAGCTGAAAATCGAAGCGCTTGCGAAGAAGCTGTCTGAGAAAACCGGAGTCAGGCCGCAGGAAAATCAGAGGCGCCTCGGTTCCAGGGCAAAAGTGAAGATGCGCGTCTGGAATACGCCGGTTCTCAGTTATCAGTTGCGCTGGAGTTCGAGCGACAAAGACTTTTTCCTTGCCGAATATATTCTCGTCACCATTGAGCGGAGCCAGGGGGCAGGAGAAAATAACACGGTGGTCGGCAAAGTGGAAAAAAGCGCTTCCCAGCTTTCCGCCAACGTGAAAAAGACACCTGCAAACGATGTGTATATTGATGGCATTCCGATGGTGGATCAGGGGGCAAAGGGATATTGCGTTCCCGCTGTCGTCGAACGGATTATGAAATACTATGGATCGGATGACATCACTCAGCACACCATTGCGCAGATTGCAGGGACCAGCAACCGCGGCACCAATGCGGAGGAGATGTACAACTCGCTGAAACGCATCAGCAACCGCCTCGGATGCCGTCTGAACAGCCATTATTCCTTCCTGGACGATATACGGGATTTCCGGAGTTTCATGGACCGCTACAACGGGATTGCCAGAAAAAACAAAGCTCCGACCGTAAAAATTGTAACACGCGGCGATACCGTTTTTGTGGGGGAAACATTGCGGAACTGCAAGCCGGATCTCTTTGAAAAAGCCAGAATGGATGACAAAAGGGAATTCAAGAAATTCAAGAAACGGGTTCATGATTTCATTGATAAAGGAATTCCCGTCATCTGGTGTGTTCCCGGACACATGCGCATGATTATCGGTTATAACGATAACGATTCCATGATTGTGTTTTCCGATACATGGGGTGCAAAATACGAGTTCCAGAAGATGAAAATGGATAAAGCCTGGGCAATGACGCAGGCCATGTACACTTTGGAGCCGAGAAAGAAATAAGTGTTGAAATGAATGATGATGTCAAATGGATGAAAAAAGCGCTCCGTCTGGCGGAAAAGGGACTCGGGACGACGAGCCCGAACCCCATGGTCGGCGCCGTCATCGTGAAAGACGGCAGAATTTTCGGACAGGGCTGGCATGTGCGCGCCGGGGAAGGACATGCGGAAGTCAACGCGATCCGCGGCGCGGCAGGCGGAAACCTGAAAGGCGCAACGATTTATGTCACTCTGGAACCCTGTTCGTCCTGGGGACGTACGCCGCCGTGCACGGATACGATCATCAAGGCGGGGATCGGCAGAGTCGTGATCGGATGCCTTGACCCGAATCCGAAACACGCGGGACGCTGCATCCCGATTTTTCAGGAACATCATATTGAGGTTGCGGGACCCGTCTGCGAGGCGGAATGCCGGAAGATCAACGAGGCTTTTTTCCGGTGGATCACTGCAAAAAAGCCGTTTGTCCTGTTGAAACTTGCGGAAACTCTGGACGGCAGGATTGCCACGGAAAACGGTTCTTCGCAGTGGATTACCGGGGAAGCCGCCCGGAAGCATGTCCAGAAGCTTCGCCGCTGGGCGGATGCCGTGATGGCTGGCGCGGAAACCTACCGGAAGGATGCGCCCCGTTTTACGGTGCGCGGCAGAGACGGCAAAGTATTGAAAACACCGCGCAGGATCATTGTGACGCATACTCCGGAAAAGTTTCTGCCGTATCCGGACGGTTGGGAGTTCGTTTCCCTGGACACGCGGGAAAAGTGGGAGGCGTTTCTGGAGAAGCTGGGTGCGGAAAACATCACATCGCTTCTGATCGAGGGCGGGGGAGAGCTTGCCGCCTCGGCGCTCCGGGCGGGGATTGTGGACAAGGCCGAGTTTCATATCGCGCCGAAAATTCTCGGGGGACGCGGAAGCCGTCCATCCGTCGGAGGCGAAAATCCGGCTTCGGTTTCCGAGTCGCTGGAACTGGAGCGGGTCAGCTCCCGCAGGCTCGGCGACGATTTCATCATCAGCGGCTATTTGAAGAAATGAGGTAAATGAGTCAATGTTTACAGGTTTGATACAATCGACGGGAGTGTTCCATTCCAGAAATCTTTCCGGCAGGGCGGGAAAACTCCGGGTCCGGACGGCGCGTGCTTTCCCGGATCTTCAGATGGGGGAAAGCATTGCGGTCAACGGGGTCTGCCTGACTCTGGAAAAAGACCTCGGCGGCAATCTGCTGGAATTTCACGTCATGGAGGAGAGTTTCCGCCGGACGAATCTGGGGAATCTGAATGCCGGGGATCTTGTGAACCTGGAACGTGCGCTGGCTGTCGGGGACCGTCTCGGCGGGCATATCGTGAGCGGGCATGTCGATGGAACGGGGACGGTTCTGTCCCTCGGCAAAAACGGCGACGACACGGAGCTGAAAGTCGCCGTTTCCCCGGAGGTGCGCGAACAGATGGTGCCGAAGGGAAGCATCGCCATCGACGGAATTTCCCTGACGGTGGCGGCGCTCGGCGAGGACTGGTTTACGGTCTGCATCATTCCGACGACATGGCGTGAGACGAATCTCTCGCAATGCGGGAAAGGCGGCGTCCTGAATCTGGAAACCGATATGCTCGGCAAATATGTCCTGAACATGCTCCGGCGGATGAACGGGCGGCGGGAAAGCAATGTTTCCATGAATACACTTTACGAGGCCGGATTTCTGGAATGAGCGAGCTCAGGAACATCATTGACATGCGCAGGTATTACGCGAAAACGGTCTTCGGATTTGCCGTCGCGAAAACGAATCTGCCGGTATCACGGCTTCCGGATGCGGCGGAATTCAAGAGTTTCGAGGCGCTTGAAATTCAGCATGAACAACTTGACGCGATGTCGGTGTTCCGGCGGGAGGCGCTTCTGGAACGCTTTCCTGTGGTTCACGGCGGAAACCTGATGGATAAGTCGCTTTCGCGCAACATCATATCCGCGCCGGTAAAAATTCAGGATGACTTCGTTGCGGAGTCGGCGAGACTTCTGAAAATGATTGCCGCGCAGTATCGCCTGCATACTGTCGCCCTGGATCTGTCTGCCGGCAGTGCGATTGCCGATCCGGTGCAGAAAGAGGCACTCCGGCGGATCCTGCGAAGACTTTATCCGTTTCTGCTGGAAAACGGGCAGACACTGCTCCTCCCGTTCCGGCTTCCCGTCCTGGGGGGATGTTCCGCGGCGGAGCTGGCGTCTTTTCTGCGTGAGACGATGATTCCGTCCGTCAAGGTGCGTCTGGACATCTATCCGCACGAACTGAAAAAGAATTTCGATCCGCGGGAGATTGCGGGGAATCTGCGTTTTGAAACCCGTTCCGTGATTTTCTGCTATGATGCGGACAGCGGAAACCGTCTGCTTCGCGCACATCTTGTCCCGTGGCTCAAATATTTTGCATTGAATGCGTTTTACGGACCTTATTTCGTATGTCCGTTTTCACAGGAATACCGGCTCTCGCCGCTGGAAGCGGAATCCTATTCCAAACTGGTGGAAGAACTGAAACACAAACAGGAGTGACACATCATGAAAAGAACACTGAAACTCGGGGTCAATATCGACCACGTTGCAACGTTAAGACAGGCGCGCCTGGGCAAATTTCCGAGTCCGGAATATGCGGCGAAGGTATGCGAACAGGCTGGAGCGGACGGCATTACCGCGCATCTCCGGGAGGACCGCCGCCACATACAGGATGCGGATATGGAGAACCTGGTCCGCACGGTCAAACGTCTGAATATGGAGATGGCAGTCACGGACGAGATGGTTGCGATAGCCTCAAGGCTCCGTCCCGCGAACTGTTGCCTTGTCCCTGAAAAGCGTCAGGAACTTACCACCGAGGGCGGGCTTGATGCCGCCGGTTCCCTCCCGAAACTCACCGGTGCGGTCAAAACATTGAAAGACGCGGGGATTACGGTCAGTATCTTCATTGATCCCGTCGAGGCGCAGATCGAAGCGGCGAAAGCATCCGGCGCGGACTGTATCGAACTGCATACCGGAGCCTTTGCCAATGCGGTCGGCGAGGCGCAGAAAAAGGAGCTGGAGCGTCTGATCAAAGGTGCGGAGTTCGCTCACAGCCTCGGATTGACGGTTAACGCCGGACACGGCATTGATTATGAGAATATCCAGCTGATGCTGAAAGTCCCGCATCTGCATGAACTGAATATCGGTTACAGCATCATCTGCCGCGCGATCTTCACCGGGCTCAAACATGCGGTTCAGGAGATGCTTTCCAACCTGAACGCCTATGGTAAAAACGGCGAGAATTAAGTGTTGGGAAATGACTGCGGGGAACTTGTTCCATTCCCCGCTTTTTTTAAACTATATTACAAAAAGTGTATCAGTCAAGATTTTTTTATTTCTGGTTCTATTGAAAATAGGAATAGCCATTTATATTAAAACAGAAAGATAAAATTTGTATGATATAAGGTGATAAAGGAGTTTCCAGAAAAGGAAGAATTCTTGTTTTAAGTATGACAACAGTTTGAAAACGTAGTGTTCTTTTCTGCTTCAATGCCTTTTGTCTGTTGCATTAATAGTCTCTGAATCCGAAAAAAATCTCTTTTTATTGAATATACATCTTGACAAAATAAAAAATATAAGTATAATATAAATGCAGAACAAGATGTAATATAGAGGTATTTGGTTGTGCCAGACGAAACGAAATATGAAAAACTTCAGGATTTGTTAAAGGCGGAACTGTCCAGCGGGAAATTCCGGACCGGGGATCGTTTTTATACGGAGCGCGAGATCATGGAAAAATATAGTGTCAGCGGAATCACGGTTGCACGCGCTTTGAATGAAATGACCAAAAAGGGATATTTCAAGCGGAAACGCAAACTGGGCACGTTCGTCTTGGAATCTCCGGAAATGCCTGGCATGACCGGTTGTGTCATGACACGTCCACTGTTCATTAACCGGGCTACACATGAAGAATCAGATGAAACCCGCAATGGTCCCTCGTGGTTTGTGGTGGAGGAGATCCGGCGTGGTGTCATCAATTCTTATCCTGGCGCGGTGAAAATAGTAGAAATGGATGAGATTGTTGCGGAAGCAGAAAAAGATTCGGAGCTTCTGGCTGTTCTGTTGCCTCAGCATATAGCGTATTATGAGGAAAAATATGCTTTCAGTAAACCGGCAAGATCCATTGAAATCGTTTTGCCGCCGAATGTGGGAAAGGAATTCAACTGTGTCCGTCCGAATTATCTGATCGGTGTTTATGAGGCGATGGAACATTTGATTCGTCACGGACATACCCGGATCGCTTTTCTGGGACGTCGGGAATTGCGGAACCGTTATGCAGCCTACCGGATTGCATTGGAAACATATGGATTGCCGTTTTATCCGGAATTGACCCTTTTCGACCGTAATGCCGTCAGTGTGGAAGTAGGCGCATTGCTGATCCGGCAATTGCTTGCCTTGCCATCTCCGCCGAGCGCTGTTTTCTGCGGCACGGACAAATTGGCGATTGGTGCCATGCAGACGTTACGGGAGCTTAAAGTAAAAGTGCCAGAGGAAATTTCCATTGTCGGTTTTGACGATATCAGTGCGGCATCAACCTGCGAGATTCCGCTTTCCACGGTGCATGTTCCCTATTTCGAACTGGGAAAAGCGGCGGTCGGTCTGCTGTTCAAACGGATGAAATCCGGCGGGGATGTTCCATCAAAAACTTTGATGACTAATTATGTCATGCGGCAGACAACTGCGGAATATCATGGATAAACATACCAACCAAAAAAAGGAGAAAAAGAAAATGAAGACTTCCCCTCGGAACTTTTTTTCATGGAGAAATGTGTATTTTACACTTATTGAATTGCTGATTGTTATAGCGATCATCGCCATTCTGGCGGCGATGCTGCTTCCCGCATTGAATTCGGCACGGGCAAAGGCAAGAAGTATATCCTGTGCATCCAATTTGAAACAGCAGGGATATGGTTTTTCCATGTATGTCAATGACAATCGGGAACAATACCCGCCTTATTCGGTGACATATGACAGAAGGATTTACTATGCCGTGGTTTCCTATCTTTCGGTTGAATGCGGCGTCTTCAAAAACCTGGAGGCTATGCGGGCTAATGCGCCGGGGTCCGATATTAACAATGCCGCATTTCTTCCTCGAATGAAGAAGTTTCGTCTTTTCATGTGTCCGGAAGAAGATAAAACGGTAATACATTACAACAGTAGCGCGGGGCATGCTTATACCAATTATCTCTATAATAGCGCAATTTTATGGGGAATTACGAATTCGTGGTACTACAAGGGAATTCCGCAGAACCTGGTACGAAAACCCAGTTTGAATATGCTGGTTATGGATCATTATCTGCCGACAACTCATTGGTCAGTTCCCAATACATGGTATGTCAAGCTGAAGGAATCGGACGGAGACGGATCGGTTGCTTACCGTCATGCCCGCAATGCCAACACTTTGATGGCAGATGGACATGTAACAGCACTGTCACGGAAAGTCATTCCCGACATTGCATGGCAGCAATGCGTGCATCCGACCAGGGGTGGCAGTACTATTCCTTGGCTTTTTGAATAACGTCTCCCGGAACCAGACTGGCTGACCGTAAATAAGTTCTGCACATAAGGTGCCGGCATAAAAATTGGGGACATGGTAACAAGAAAACATTAACAAAGAGCCAGTTTTTTTAAGTTTGGAAGTTGGCTTTCAACATTAAAATAAGGTGAGGATATGAAAAAAATCTTTCTTATCACAGGACTTTTCGCTGCAATGAGTCTTTTAGGACAGCAGGTGGAGTCCGGACTGTTGCTCCACAGCAGCTTTGACAAATTCTCCACAGCTCCGGACTATGCCGCCAGTTCCCAAACGGTGACCAGCGGCATTCCGCAGGAACTCCAGATGCGCATGTACAAAGATCCGGCAAACAAGTTGAATGCCGTGATGCTCAACAACAAAGAGTTTATCGGATATACGCACCAGGACAATTTCAATCCGCAATGCGGCACGATTTCCTTCTGGGTGAAGCCGGTGAACTGGAAAATGAGCGACAATCAGTATTTCCAGACTTTTTTTGAGGTCCGCAGCGGCGACCTCGCTTACCGTCTGATTATCTATAAAATCAATGCGGCAAACCTCCTGAATGTCACACTTATGAACAACGGGAAACAATATACTGCGCGTATTCGGACCCAATGGTTGCCGGGTGAATGGCATAAAGTGGATTTTGTCTGGAATTCCAGAAGCATGAAACTTTACGTTGATGGCGTGCCGCCTGCGTCCGGAACCCGGGGAGAGGTCATCTTCAAGGAAGATCCGGCATTTCCCGCCTCAATTCGCTGGGCGACTCTCCGGCTCAATTATTTTCAAAGCTGGAGAGTCAATCCGGAATGGTGTACGGCTTATGATGATCTGAAAATTTATAACCGGATACTTTCTCCCGCGGAGATTCTGAATGCGTATGAGAAAGTCATTCCCCCCAAAAAAGCGCACGTCAAGCTGCTGGTGACTTCACCGGGAACGGTTCCCGTTTCCGTGCCGTTGGCAGGTGAATCCGCTGAGGGGAACTGTGATTCGCATGTCCGGATCTCGCACAGCAAAGATGCGCTTTTTCTGGATTTCACCGTCGGCAATGCCGGAGCGAAGTATGACATTCACACTCGCGACGGCGAACTCTGGCAAAATGACGGCGTCGAGTTTCATCTGATTGGCGGCGACGGCAAAGCCCGGCAGTTCATTGTTAATCCTGCGGGAGCTTTATATGATTCCATGGAAGGCGATCCCAAATGGGATTCCCAAGCCAAAGTCTCGGCGGTGCGTCAGGGAAAAAATTGGACCGCGCACCTGGAAATTCCTCTGAACCGGCTGGGCGGCGGACAAAGTTTTCCGGTTAATTTCGGCGTGACGGATCTGTCATCCGGCCCCCGGCACTTCACCTGGAGTCCGCTGTCTGAACGTTCCGGCTTTTCCGACAAACGCTTTTTTGGAACTCTGGTTCTTGGTTCTTCCGCAGACCGGGTGGATCTGATATCGCTCGGCGATCTCCGCGCCGGACAGCTGAACGTTGATGTGCAGACTGCACCGGGAATCCGGACCGAAACGGAATATGTCACCATGAGCGGCATCCGTGGCAAGAAAGCGCAGGCAACGCTTCCCGAAGGCAAAGCCGAAATCACTTTCCGCGCGTTCGATTCAGCTGGAAAAAACATTGCCGTTTACAGTCGGACTGCGTTGGTCAATCCGCCGATTAATCTGATTACGGCTGCGATTCCTTCGGAAAACCGGATTGAATGCCGGCTGGATTTCAGCGCATCCGGCTTGAAAAAATCGGATGTCGTTCTCGAACTGAAATCTGAAAAAGACGGCAAAGTCCATGTTTCGAAAACCGTTTTTGCGGACACTCCGGAATATACGGCTTCCCTTCCGATTCCGGCAGATCTGCCGGACAACGCCCACTACAAAGTCATTGTAAAAGCCGGGTCTTTTTCCGCCGAACAGATCTTCCGGGTTCCGGATATGACCCCGTTCAAAACGCATGTCGCGGTGAATCACAAGGTTCCCGCGCCCTGGATTCCGGTATCGGGTTCCGGACGGAAATGGCAGGTGCTGGATCGCATCTATGAATTTGAAAACGGGCCGCTGCCGTCGCAGATCGTTTCCCGCGGAAAGAAGCTGCTGGTCAGCCCGCCGCGCTTCCTGCTGAACGGCTCGCCGATTGTCTGGAGCGAAGCGAAGTCCGGGAAAAATTACGGCGATTATGTCGAACTTTCTGCGGAAGGCACATTCAACGGTGGAACTGCCCTCATCAAAGGCGAACTCTGGTTCGACGGCATGTACAAGTTCGATCTGCAGCTGAAACCTTCCGCCCCGCTCAAAATCAATACCCTGCGTCTGCAATGGAGTACGCCGCGCGAGCTTGCCGTTTATGCTTTGACTCCCGAATACACTCCGTGGAAAAATGACGCCATTCAGCTGAAATGGGATCCGCAGGAATATAATTCCCTGTTCTGGCTGACCGGACATGAAAGTGGTCTTGCCTGGTGGTGCAAATCCGATGCGAACTGGATCATCAATCCGAACCGGAACAACATTACCGCAAAACGCAAGCCTGATGTTGTTGAAGTCTGTATTGACCTTTTTGCGCATTCCGCCATCTTGACCAAAAACGCGGAATATACGATGGTGTTTCAAGCTACACCTCCGAAGCGTCCTGATCATTCTCTGCGGGAATGGGCGCAGGGGGTGTCCTGGTTCAAGGACAGCGACTATGTGCTTGTCGGCGGACATTCGGAGGTCGGGCGTCCCGCCCCGGACAATATCCGCAATTGGACCAGTCTGATACCGGTCAACCAGACGACTTTCCGGAATCATATGAGAAAGATGCACGCTCAAGGTTTCAAGACCAGGCTTTACGGTATGCCGACTCATATTTCCAAACGTGATGCGGAATACGACTGGTTTTTCAGAACCTGTGCTTTGACCCCCGGTACTCCTTGGCAGTCCAAAGATCCGGACACCAATGAACCATATGTAGTGGAACCCTGTTGTGCGCATACGCCGATCGGAGATTTGCACGCATACCGTCTGGACAAACTGTATCGGGAAGTTCCGGAACTGGATGGCATTTACTTTGACATCATGCACATCAAGAATTGCGACAACTCGTATCATGGCTGCGGCGGTGTGGACGCCTTCGGGAAAAAATACACGTCATCCATTGCTTTGAATCTGCGCAGCTATATTCTCCGGATACAGAAAATTCATCAAACGCATAAACGTTTATTCTGTCTGCACGCGCACAGCGCCTTTTTCCCGTTTGTTCATGATCTCTCTGATGCCTGGCTGCCCGGCGAAGAGCTGTTCTCTACCATTGAGAAAAATCCGCAGTGGGGGTATCTGGAGGTGATTTCTCCGGAAGCGTATCAATCCGCTTGGAACAATGAAATTCGCGGTGTCGCCATCAACTGCATCGTTCAGTTGGAGCGCATTCCGCGTGTTTTAAAATTGCCGTCCCCCATTGCAGACGTGATGCGTTCTGACGAATATGCGCTGCATTCACTTGCTCCCGGTTTGCTTTATGACTTTACGTATTCCGCATTCGGCAGTGAACGCCAGGGACATCCCCTGTTCAAGTTCTGGAGACTCCGGAAGGCCGTCAAACTCAATGAGGCGAAGTTCCATGGTTATTGGGTTGAACCGGTTGCGTCTTCTGCACCGGTGGTAAAGGCCTCTTGGTATTCCTGGAACAAGAAATCACCGGTGTCGTTCATGCTGTGCGTGGTCAATACAGGCAGAAATGCGATTCAAACGGGATTGAAGATCGACTGGAAAAAACTGAATACTGCGCCATGCGAACTGATTGATCTTTGGAGCAAACATTCCTTTACCGAAAAGGAACTGGCGGAATACACGCTAAACGGGCACAACTTTATGTTACTGGTTCCCAGAATGGAAGGAGAAAAAATTCCATGAAAGATTGTCACATCCATCTGATGCCGCTGATCGGGCCAGAGGACCCCCCAGCGGTATTTATGGCGAAAGCCGCAGAAGCGGGAGTTGCAGGGGGGACCATTATGAGTCTGCCGCCAGTGTCATTCCGCCCCGATCCGGAACGTTCCCAGCATTGGCGCGACCGCTTGGAGCATATTATGCAATATACCAGTCAGACCCCTGGATTCCATCCGTTTTTCTGGATCGACCCCACGGAGGCGGACATTTTCAGCCAGATCAGCACGGCGGTTGAAGCCGGAGTCCGGGGATTCAAGTGTATCTGCAATCATTTTGCCCCGAAAAGTTGTTTGAAACAATTTTCTGCCATCGCCGAAACGGGACTGCCGATTCATTTCCATTCCGGCATCCTGTTTGATCATTATGCTTCGGGAGAATTTCTGCGTCCTCTGGCTTTCGAGCCGCTTCTGGAAATCAGAAATATCCGGTTCGCCTTGGCACATCTGGGAAATCCCTGGTATGATGAATGTATTCTCCTCCATGCAAAATTCAAAGCAGCGGTCAACAATGTTCCCGGAGTCCGCAAGTTGCGGATGTTCTTCGACCTGACCCCCGGAGTTGGCCGGGTCCGGCGCATGGATGCCCTTCGGATGCTGCTCCTTTCCGGCTATACGGTTACGGCTCCGGACATTCTTTGGGGGACAGACAACCGGATCAACAATTATGATGTGAAAAAAGCATTGTTCTGGCGGGACTTCGACCGGCAGGCGATTGCCGCCATCATTCAGGAGAGCCGGGAGAATCCGGGGCTGTACCCGCCGCTGCCTGATGAACTGTGGGAAATGATCAGCGAGCGGAATTTTACGGATTATTATGGTATATGAGCAATATCATCCTGACGTTCTGAAAGCGGAAAGGAACGTGAAAAATATTGGACTGGATGTCAAAGGTGTCCGCTCCATATTCTGAAAAAGCGGCGAGAATTAAGTGTTGGGAAATGACTGCGGGGAACTTGTTCCATTCCCCGCTTTTTTATGGCTGACAGGAGAATCAGTCATTCAGGCGTTCCGCCAGTTTCAGCAGTTTCCTGCCGGCGGTGTCCATATTTCCGCCTGAACTGAACCCTTCCTGAATGATCTGTGAGAGTTCTTTTTCTTCGGCGGAGACATCCTTTCCGGCTTTTCTCCGCTTCTCAATCTTTTCCCGGCAGAATTTTGCAAGCTTGAACTCGACAAGCCCCTGATACCATGCCTCCTGCCGGCGGGACGGAGTCAGTTTCTTCAGCCGTCTGTTTTCATAGATCGTGCCGTAATCGGCAATGACCTTGCTTCCGGGGGCGGAGTCGTAGGAGTTGAATGCGTCGCCGCTCATGGCGAAGAGATCGTAGAAGGTTGCGGGGCCTTGAAATCCCGCATCCAGATTTTCCCAGAACAGGTGACGGTAGCGCTGTGCCTGAACGCTTTTTTCAAAAATGGAATAGGTCCAGATTTCGCGTCCGCTGTTCCGGTATTCGTCAATGAGTTTCCGGTTCATCTGCGGATAGAACGGTTCCAGAATGTCGAAGAGTTCAAAGTAGCGCTGCTGGCGTCCGTCATCCAGTTTGTAGGGATTTGCGAACAGGCGGAACTTCGGATCAATGCTCTTGATGAACTTTCCCCCGGCGAAGGCGAAGTGAGCCTTGTCCCTGGGGTTTTCCGGATCGCCGTGCGGTTCGTCGGTCGGGTAGAACGCATACTGTTCATACCCGAATCCCTTTTCCTTGAGCCAGTCGCGCAGAAGGCGCAGACGCTTTGCCAATTCCGCCTGCCATTTCGGCTGCATGAAATTGCACCATGTCCCGTCGTCCAGTCTGATCGGCGACCAGAGAAAGAATTCCGGGTAGAACAGGAGGAACATCTCTTTCTGCGGCACCCCGTTATCCTTCAATGCCTGAATCATTTCCTCAAGGCGCGGGAAGACCGCTTTTCCGTTTGCATCATACTCGGGGTAATAATGGTGCGGAATCGGGATCACGCAGTTGAAGCCGTAGTCCTTCAATGCACGTATGTGCCATGGAGCCCGGACCGCATAGGTCCAGTTGCGCACAAACACTTTCGAGACATCGACCGGGCTGACCCGCAGATTCAGCCTGATTTCTTTCGTCTCAAAGCCGCTGAATGACGGATAGAGCCGGACTGTCCCCGCATAGTTCCCCGGTTTCAGCGCGGAGGTGTCAATGTCCAACCATACCATCCCGGTATTGCTGGGGGCGACGCGGAGCATGCTGCCGAGCGGCAGCTCGAAAAGAGGATCGGGAATCATGGCTCCGCCGTGGAGCTCGATGAATGCCGTTTCGCGGAAACGCACCAGCGGTTCAAGATTTTTTGAAGTTTTATCCGCGGTGAAGGACAGGTTTGTCATCAGGGCGCGGGAGGAAAGATTGGTGACGAGAAATGCCGTGATTGCGCGCGCACCTCTGGCGATTTCCAGATTCAACGCATTCAGCTCCCTTGTGCCGAACGGAATCTTGCGGTCCGGACCGAAATTTGCCCAGATGTCATCCTGCCAGACGAAATGTGTCTTTCCGCTGTTGACCGCCTGGATCACCATGTTGGCGACCATTCCGAGCCGGTTGTGGAGTTCCGTCCAGTTTTTGCGGGACTCTCCCTTTGCCTGGGCATCCTGTTTGAATTTCGCAAGAGCGTTCTCCGCCGTCCGGTTCGGTTTCGGGAGCGCTTTCAGTTCCGCTTCCAGAGGTTTTGCCAAGTTTGAGAAGTAGTCTTTCCTGCTTCCGAAGACGAATTTGCCGAAACGGTCCGGCGCGAGGAAACTGGTTCCGACCGGCGCCCAGCTGCTGAGCCCGCCGCAGGTCGCGCCTTCCCGTGCGAAGTTGCCGGTCCAGACGCTTCCCGGTGCCGGAGCTGTTTTCCCAAGAGCGGCAAGCGGAAGCGCAAGTTCAATGTCGAATGCATTGGCGGAACGGGACGCCGCGATTTTCATTCCTGCCGGTGTCCATGCTTCGCTTTTCCCATTGGAGAAATGTTTCATTCCCTGCCACGCTCCGTTTGCGTTGACGAGAAGCTGGTAATAGGCATCGCTGTTTTCGGGGCGCAGAAAGAATTCCACGCAGTCATCCAGCCAGATATTATCACCGGTCTTCTGTTCGGCGCGCAGCGTCATTCCCGCAGGATACGGAGAACGGATTGCGGCATAAAGCGTGTCGCCGGAGTAAAGCATTGCGGCACTGGACGCCGTCTTCTGAAATTTGGAATCGGCTGTTTCCCACAGTCCGTTGATGCTCTGACTCATGGCGCCGAGCACAAGAAACGGGGCGGTCCATTCCGCCGATTTCCAGCAGGAATCATCGAGTCTGCCGTCGATCACGGGACTTGCGTCTGTCCTTTTCAGCAGGAGATTGGCGTCTGCGCGTGAGGCAGAGTCATTCTCCTGTGTATTTTCCTCCACCGGTGTTTCCGCCGGCAGGTCCATAATCTTCAAGCCTGCGATAAGACCGTCGAACGGTTCTCCGATGTTGCAGCCCCAATAGGAATGGCCGAGTGTCGCAAACGGATGATAGGCGTCCACAGGCGGCGCTGTGAAATCGGAAAAGCTCATGGCGCCGTTATCCTCTTTCAGCAGCTTGCCGTCCAGATAGATTCGCGCCATTCCGCCGGAACTCACCGTCACGCGCAGGGTATGGAAACTGCCGGCATGAAGTGCTGCGGGAGCGGTTTCAAGCGAGAATTTTTTCTTTTCCTGTTTGTTGTCGATATTGAAAAGAAGCCCGAAACGGGAGCCTGGCATGAGGTAGATTCCGAAGTAGGCACGTCCCCATGTATTTTCCTGATAGGAAAACAGCGTCATTTTCCGCGACGGCGGCGCATTCAGCTTGAATGTGATGTCAATCGCCGCAGAGGAGTTCGACAGCTTGCCGAAATAGGCGCGATGCCCCTTTCCCGGCCCGCAGACCAGAGCCCCGCCTCCGTTGACGCCGCCTCCGGACAGATAATCGTTGCAGGTGACGGTTCCTTTCCGTTTGGAATCCGCACTTTGAAAAGACCACGTTTTGCCCTTTTGCGTTCCGTTTCGGAAATCCCATTGCAGTTCCGGCTGTGCTTCGGCTGTGATGAGAATAAAGAGGAACAGGGTGGCGCAGGAAAGTGTTTTTCTCATAGGATTTTCTCTTTCAATGTTTACCGATCATAGCGGATATGTTCTGTTGTTGCAAGGTAACGCAGTTTGTTCCCGTAAACATACTGTGCCCGGTAGGAGGAGACATTTCCGCCGACATGGAGCATGTTCACATTGCCCCGGTGCCAGTCGTGGGGAACGCTTGTGCCGTCTCCGGGAGAATTGGCGTTCGGGATCATGAGAAAACCGGATGAAGTATATTCCTTTGTACTTGCCCCGTCGCTGACATACCATTTTTTGCTGGCTGATTTGACGTCGGCGAAACGGAACCAGTTCTTGTTGGATTCCGCCTCGCCGAAGTACCAGGGTTCCTTATGGAGCACAGCGCTGCTGACGCAGTAGCTGGTGGCGCCCCAGTACATGAGAGAGAACATTGATTTGACATACATGGAGGGACAGAAAAAGATTTTGGCTCCGTTTGTTACGGTGTCCGGACCTCCGCGTTTATAAAATTTTGTATATCCCAGGGCGTTGAAAACCATATAATAAGCACTTTTATTCCCATCACCGTCTCCGAAAACATCGCTTGATGCCGGCAGGGTGATTCCTTCTTTTGTCGATCTAAGGCTGGACGGTACGATATAATCATTGTAGTCATTGCCGTAAAAATGTGAAAAAGTTCCAATCGTCTTCAAGTTATTGATGCAGGAAATGGAATGTGCTTTGAGTTTTGCTTTGTTCAAAGCGGGCAGCAGCATTGCCGCAAGAATGGCGATGATCGATATAACGACCAGTAATTCGATCAATGTGAAAACCCTGAAAATCCGGCACGGATTTTCCGCTTTCCCTGTCTTTTTGTTTTTTCTGCACATCATTTTTCGTTCCTTTCACTTATTTTTCCTGATGATTGTTTTCGAGTAAACGATCCGGTTCAAATCGCCGGTTTTATCCATTTCACTGACAAGGCCTTCCGTGATCTCCTCGATCGCATGCTCCGCCGAGGAGATCGGAAGGTAATGGGTTCTGACTGCATGAATGTTGTTGAATCCGGCGACGAGGACATCCGTTCCGACTTTGCGCCCGGTCTCCATCAGATACTGGACGCCGCCGACGGCAAAGTAATCGGAAAGATAGAAGAAACCGGAAATGGACGGGTCCCGCTCCAGTGCCTCTTTTGTCTTCTCATAACCGATTTGCGCAAAGGTGTCGATGTCGTCATGTTCCTTGAGGTCGCCGAGATTTACGTAATAACGCTTTATGAGCTCCTGTTCCGTGACTTCAGGAAAAATCTGCTTCAGCCCCTGAAGCCGCTCGCTGTTGGCGGGATATCCCAGGAAAAAGCGGAAATTCGATCTGCCTTCACGCAGAAAGAACCGGATGATCTCCTCACAGGAAGCGGAAAGATCCTGCACGATGTTCCGATGGAAAGAAGTAACATAACCGATGACGGTTTTTTTGTTTTTCAGGATTTCCTGCTCCAATTTTCTGCCGCCGACGGGATCGCCGATTGCGATGAAACAGTCCACGCCGCGGCTGACAAGATCCCGGACAGTCTGGAGATTTTTCTCCTCGCTGTCGCTGAGCGTCACAAGATAGGCGCCGTATCCTCGCAGTTCCAGCTTGTCCAGCAGCCTGATGATCATTGCCTGAATGTGTTCTTCCAGGGTGATCCGGTGCATTCCGAGCAGGACTCCGACGGTCCGTGTCTTGTCTCCCCGGAGGAGCTTGTGCCCGAAATTCTGCTTGTAACCGAGTTCGCTGGCTAGAGCGAATACACGCTGGCGGGTTTCTTCGGAACTGAAATCATTTGCCTTTCTGTTCAATATCTGCGAAACCGTGGACTGCGAGAGTCCCGCCCGTTCCGCTATGATTTTCAGCATACCCGCCATGATTTTACCTCAAATTTCTGTTTAACGAATTTTTCTTGTGAAATTTTCGTGTCTGTTTTTAATTATAAGCGAAAAACCTTGTTTTGTCAAGAGGCGATTCCAAAGAAAATTGAAAAAAACAGCAAAAAAAACAGGGACCGTATCTCCATACCGTCCCTGTCGATCAGGATACCTGACTTAAAGACAAATTCAGGCAGACTCTATTTTTCCGGTTCGGATACTTCAAGCCTGAGGTTTCTGATTTGTGTTTTGAGCTGATTTTTTTCCGGGCTTCCCCAGTTCCAGTTCGGCATCATCATGGGGGCGATATAAGCGGTTCCCGGCCAGAACTGATCACTGAATTGATTGTTGTTTACAGAGTCCTTTGAAACTCCTTTCACCGTCTTTCCGAATGCAGTCCATTCATCGGCCGGCATCAGACTGCCTACATAAAAGTAAGCTCCGGAGGCTTGAATCCGGACTTTTGTCCCTGCCGGATATGATTTCTGCAGAGGTTTGCCGAATGAAACGGTCCATGTCTGTCCTTCGCGTTTGACGGCAGAAATCACATCAGGAGAAAGGTCTCTGTTCGGCAGTTGGACTGCATTGAATGCCGCATAATGGTATGTTTTTGCCGTCCAGCGCGCCCCGTTTCTGATTTTGATGAAATGGTCTCCGGCTTTTGCTTCTTCCGCCAGAACAGTGTCGGTTCCGCGAATCACGCGGACATGCTGCGGCTGTATCGTTTTTTTATCTTTATCATAAAGGATAAATCCGGCAAGAAAGAGAGCTGACGGAGCCCCTTTCGCCTTTCTGACCTCTCCGCTGAAACGGTATTCCGCTTTTTCATGGACGGGGATCAGAACGGAGGATTCAACCAGGCAGGGAGTCGTTGCCTCCAGAGCTGCCCCATCCGTTCCAGCTTTGATTTTGGTGCTTTTCCAGACGTTCTGTTCATTCCAGTTTACCGTTCCGGCGGGATCTGCGGCATTCACCATGCCGGCAAGGAGCATTGCTCCCAGAATCATTGTCTTTTTCATGTTGTTCCTCCTGTTACTTTTGTTCTTCAATTCTTACATGGTCAATCCAGATTTCCGCTTTGGGACGCAGGATCGTAAAGCGTATCTGTGCGTTACCGTTGAATTTTTCCGGCGTATGGAATGTGAAAGTCTTTTTATGCCAATCGGCATTGCCTCGCATCTGAAGCTGCGGCATGAAGATGTTTTTACCCACATTGACAACAGCGTTGACGCCGGATGCCGGGTCAATATTGTGTTTGATCCAGTAGCTGAACGTGTATGCCGTATCCGGTTTCAGCGTAAGATTCTGCGCCGCGGCAACACCTTTGCCTGTATCCATGCGGAGATACAGACTTTGGCCTCCTGTGATGAATTGTGCCGGATCGGGTTCGATTGCTCCGGAAAAATCCGGATCTTCCGGATAACGGGTCCACCATGCACCCATTCTGTCTCCGTCAAACGGAACATCAAAATTCCAGTCCTTGACCAGATTCTTCTCTTTCCTGCCGTCATCCAGAGACAGCAAACCGTATTTGTCTACCGAATGGAAACTGGAAGTGACATAAGGACTCCAGGAATAGGTTCTGGAGTACATCTCTTCTTTTTGCAACTGGCGGTTGTAGGCAATATTGAACGGGAATTCCGGTTTCATGCCTTCAAGCGCTTTCAAGGGAATTGTGACTTCCGCGCTCCAGTAATCCTTGCCGGTATGACTGCGAACGGAAATATCCGCTTTCCACGGCTGCCTGTCCGGATATGAGATCGCCTCAAAACAGCCGGAAGGATGAACCGCAATATGATAATATTTTCTGCGGTCGCCGGAAGGATTCAGGAAAAATTCCGCTAAAGCCTCATTCCAGATGTTTTTCTTTGCTGCTTTCGGGCTGCTTATCTTGAGACGATTCATCTCCGGTTCAGCGAAACGGGTGATCAGATAAAGATTTTTATCGTCCTTCTGCGCAATCGCTTGCAGGGAGAGATCCGTCTGCGGCTTCCTGAGGGCACGGAGATATGCTGTTTTGCCGGGAATCCGGATTTCTTTGTCCAATACGGGGGGCACCATCCGCTTTACGGCGCGGAGCAGGATTTCCGATGTACTGTTCTGCTGTTCCATGTAGGCTGCGTAATGACGTTCCATGACATTCAGAAAGCGTTTCCGGAAGAAGCGGACGCGTTTCAGTGAGTCGGTGTCGTTCCGGACTTTTTGTTCCGCCCGGTCAAAGAGCGTGCCAAGTCTGCGGATTTCTTCCGGCGGGTAGATTTTTGTCCAGATTGTGAACTGCGTCAGAGGAATGCTTTGCGGTCCAAGCGGAGTATCGATTTCCTGCCGGTTCTCCACCCAGTTCTTTTCAATCACCTTGAAAAACTGTTTCATTTCCGGTGCGGCGGCGGCAAACAGTTTGCTGTAAAAATCATCCAGCAGGGCATCCACGTTCTGTTCCGCGTTCCAGAACATTTTTGTTGCGACATAGATATTCGGGACACCCCAGATGAAATGATCGGTTTCACATTCGAGGAACCCACCGTAAAATCTGTCTTTGTGGCGCTGGTAATATCTGCCTATGGTTTCCGGTGTGGTGTGCGGCATACCGGGACGCCCGTAGTTTTCTCCCCATTTGCTGTTGTTGATGCAGTAATTCCAGAAAGCGACCTTATTCCGGAGCTTTTCAGTCCATGCCTTGATTTTCCCGTCATCATTCGCCTGTTGAGGCTTGCCGTCGCGCCACGGTCCGGGGGAGGCGACCATGACGAGTACGTTATCCGGAACTTCGACATCCGGGACAATGGAATAAAAATGATATGCCATCTGCGTCAGATAACCGGGAATCTTTTCCGCTTTTATCCTGTTGGCGATTTCGGCGGTCATCTCCCAGACCAGATTGGAGCCTCCCAAATTTCCTTTGTCAAAATATTTCCGGCATTCTTTGCAGTTGCACGGCTGAAATGCATCCTGCGGCATAAGATTGGCAAAACCCGGCTGAAAACCGGGAGATGCCCAGTAGCTGGAGCCATTGCCGGGACCCTTGATTCCGCGTACTGCGGCATTTTCCCCTTTCAAATAGGAGCGGACATCAAGAAAAATTTCATTGCGGATGCCGGGATTGCTCAGGCAGAGCTGTCCGGGATACGGCATCTTCGGGTCGGAATAACGCCTGCCGTCTTTGCGTAATGCGAAATACTCCGGATGAGTCTTGCCGAAACGTTGGACATAACCAAGATAGGCGAGTCCGTGGCAGTTTGGAATGGAGCGTGTCTCCAGACGCCACCGCAGGTAATTCCTGTTGGATGCGGGAACGGGATCGTCATTGTTATACCATTCATCTTTTTTCGTGACCAGCCAGGATGTTTTGCGGCTGGTGAAGTCGGGACGGTCCATGATATGAATGGAAGCCGGAATTTTCAGTTCTTTGAGTTTCGGAACCACCGTGCCGATTTCTCCATCGAAGAAGAAACGGATACCGGCAAAGCGTTCCATGAAATCGTATGCGCCGAACAGTGTCCCCCGCTCGAAATAAGTGTCGTTCCACCAGGTGCCGCTGCGTGAGTTCAGGAATTTCCTGATCTGTTTGCTTTTGTCATCGTGCCCGGCAATATAAATGTCCCCGTTCTTACGGAGTATGTAAAAACCGTCCCGTGTCAATTTTGCCGGATCAAACTCCGGAAAGGCTTTGCGGCGGAGAGCATTGTCGCCGAGAATGATTGCGTATTTTGCTCCGGAACGGGTGCTTTTCAATGGAATTTTGACTCCGCATCCCTGCTGAAGAAATTTTCTGAGTTCCTCTCCTGCATATTTCGCTGTTTCCCCTGCTTCTTCCGGAACAACGATTTCCAGATCACATTTTCCATTGGAAACCAGCGTTGTCATCTCTTTTCCTGTTTTGATTTCACGCGGCGGCGGATTGAAGTGCAATGCCGGTGGCGTTTCCGCTGCGGAGAGATGGATGGATGCCAGAACGGCGCCCAGAATAATCATCTTTTTCATTGTGGGAAAATCTCCTGAATCGTTAAAAAGTTGCATTTGCAGTTGGCTGAAGCAGAATACGGTCCGCATAGTTGTTTGCCGGATTGGTCCAGTGGACCTGCATCGTGTTGACCGATCCCACATGTGAGTCGAGGTAAAGAATGTTTGCAGAATTGCCGTGGCGGTTCTGGAAATGAAGTTTGTTCGGGTCCGTATTGTCCCTGCTGCCGATGTAATAGGCGAATACGTCCATTTCCTGCCATCCATCCGCGATAAGCGCACCTTTTGATGCCATTTTCACACGGGAGGCTTTCAGGGGGGATTCTCCTGAAGTTCCTCCGACATTGCCGCTGTACTGATAAGCATAACAGGCGGTGTAAGATGTTCCGTCTCTTTTTGTTCCGGGATAAGGAACCACGGGGCAGGCCAGTTTTCCCCGTCCGGAAGAATCAATGTAATTAGGGGAATTGGGATGTTCTGGAAGTTGTATCATATCTACTCCGATGCTCAGATACCATGATCTTTTGGTGGAAGCGGAATTATTACCGGTCCATGTGAAACGTTGAGGATAATACTGATAGGTGTCAATGTAGAGGGCAACTCCTGTCCCCCATTGCTTCAAATTATTGATGCAGGACGTTTTCTTGGCTGTTTCTCTTGCCTTGTTCAACGCCGGCAGAAGCATTGAGGCAAGAATGGCGATGATTGCAATCACGATGAGAAGCTCTATGAGGGTGAAAATCCTTATTTTCACCCTCGAAGTAAGAACAGAGGAACAGGGAACTCTGAAGTAAGAAGGAACGGGGAAACATTGGAACAATTGAACATTGGAACAATTCAACAATGGAAGGAAGAAGGGAGAAGCAACAAGGTTGGACGGAATCAATTCGCGGCAAAACTTGCTGCTGCCGGAATGAATCCCTTTTTTACAACTTCTCCTCATGAGTAACTTGATCAGGGTGAAACGAATATCTTTCATCCTTGGAATATGAAACGGGAGACGGTAAAACCTTTTCATGATTCAGTGCCTTCCTTTATTATTTCATTTAAAAATGTTTTAGTTAAACGTTTTCATCTTGCTTTTAATTATAATCTGAAAAATCTTCAATGTCAACCCCTGAAATTAAAAATTATATAAAAAAGAAGGGGTTTCCAGTCTTTGCCGATTCGTAAATGCCGCAGATCAGTTCAATCGCGCGGCGTCCCTCCCTTCCGGTCAGGCGCGGTTCACGATGATTCAGGATTGCATCCGAAAAGTCTTCCAACTGAAGACGGTGCCCCGTATCTGCGATATTCATCGGGCTGCGCCCTCCGGCGGCGTCCCCTGCAAGAGCGAGTTCTTTCATGATTTCCTCATCCTCCGGAAGTCTTTTTACAAACTCCCAGCGTGTGATCCTCTCCTCCTCAAACGCCACGGTTCCTCCGCTGCCGGAGAATTCAATGCGGCGCGGGAAACCGGGGGCGCAGGAGGTGCTGACTTCGATCGTGCCGAAGGAGCCGTTCCGGTACTTTACCGCCGCACAGAGATTGTCCTCCACTTCTATGCTGTGGGAGAGGGTTCCTGCGAATGCGAACACCTCCTCCGGCGCTCCGTTGATGTAAAGCAGCATATCCACGGCATGAATCGACTGGTTCATGAGTGCACCTCCGCCGTCCAGCTTCCATGTGCCGCGCCAGTCGGAGGAACTGTAATAGGCGGCGTCTCTGAACCAGCGGACCTGCGCGCTGGCGAGGACCATGCGCCCGAAACGTCCTTTCTTCATTGCGTCCTTGACCAGTTGCACCGGACGTGTGAAGCGGGACTGGAAAACGGGAGAAAGAAGAACGCCGTTTTCGTCGCAGGCCTGAATGATCGCATCCGCCTTTTCAAGCGTGATATCCAACGGTTTTTCGCAAAACACATGCTTGCCTGCTTCGGCGGAGGGGATTGCCGCCGCCCCGTGCATTCCCGATGGCGTTGCGATTGTGACCGCCTGAATCCGGGAATCTGCAAGGAAGGTTCTGAAGTCCGGGCAGAATTCGCAGCCGTATTCTTCCGCGAGCCGTTTCGCCGCTGCGGTGTTCCTGTCGTAAACAGCGACAAGTTCTGCATTTTTCAGAGCGGAAAGCGCCTTTGCGTGGAGTGCCGCAATATTGCCTGCTCCGATAATTCCGTAGCCGACCTGTTTCATCCTAATGCCTCCTTCTCCGGCAATTGGAAGTCCATCCGGTCCGTCTGCATTCCGAAGCCGCTGCCGTTCAGCGTGGAGAGGTCAAGTCTGCCACCGCGCCTGCGGTAGAGCCCCGGATGAATCCGCTCTTCTTCTGTGGAAGCCTCCGGATAGAACTGCATTGCGTTGCATTCCACTCCCATGATGGTCCCGATATGGGCGGCAAGCTGGACGTGCGGTATCATGGCAAGACGCGGATTGGTCAGGTCCTGCACCATCAGCGTCATTCCATGCGCTTTCGCCCAGCAGGCGCTCAGCAGTGCTCCTGTCTGCGTTTTGCAGGTTTTGAGTGCGACTCCCGTCCATCCGAGGGACTGTCCCAGACGGACCAGTTTCCAATCGTGGGCGCTTTCATCCATGAAGAGCGGTTTCCGCGCCGACACGCTGTGCACATCGATCCTGTTCTGTTCAAGGTCATAAGGGAATGGCTGTTCGATATAAAGAATCAGATTGAATATTTTCGGATGTTCTGCGAGTAAACGGTCCAGTATGCGGTTCACATAATCCACATTCTGGACCATGCAGTTGAAATCCGCGCTTAAATGGTCGATTCCCCTTTCGAGTGCGATCCGTCCGGTGCGGAGCAGCCGCTCATAATCCCATTCGGGGTCATTGCCCCGCAACTTGACTTTCAGGCATTTCAATCCGTCTTCCGTGATCCAGTCGTCCAGCAGCACCGGGTATCCGTCGCGGGGATCGGAGCGGCCTGTTTCGTTCCGGCAGAGCGGGTCCCTGCCGCCTACCAGATGCCATACGGGAAGAGTTGCCGCCGGGGCGGAGAAAAAGTCTTCGGGATAGAGACTGCGGAAACGTTCTTCTCCGAAATAACTCATCAGATCGCGGTTCATATAATTCCGGTTGTAGGTGTCGTAAACGGGGATGCCGTGGAGATTTCCGTAGGCGTCGTGCAGCGCGAGGTCGAAAGGGGCATTGCATGTGAGTTCTGCAAGCTCCGGCAGTTCATGAGGGAGCTGCGTTTCCAGAAAAGCGTATCCGATTTCCATCGGATGCCCCGCTCCGCCGAAATATTTCCAGAGAGCGCCCAGCTTCCGGCAGAGTCTGCGCATTTTGTCAAGACGTTCCGCAAAGGAGCTTGCGGACGGCCATGCCCATGCCGGGCTCAGGGGAGATTCTCCCCAGCCCGAGGCGCGCCTGCCGTCCATTCCCTCCACTGTGAGCCTGACTCTTGCCGTGTCGTAGCCGGTGCTGACTTCGCTTCCGAATTTCAGCGGGATGCGCATGACGAGCGGCAGAAAATACAATTCACAATCAATGATTTTTACATCATACTTTTCCGGCATAATCTATTCCTTTGCTCCTTTCAGCAAATCCGTGAGCCGCTCAGGGAAGATGCTGACATTTCCGGTTGTCGCGCTTTCCCTTGCATAAATCGGGGGCAGGACGGACCATAAGCCGTCTTCCAGTGTGACTTCGGGCGGTTCTCCCCTGCGTATGCGTGAGATGAACTCCTCAAGGGCGTCAGGGACTGTGCCTGGAACAGGAAGCGGTTCTCCTTCCCTGCGCTCATGGGCTCCTTTGTAGAAGATGATTTTCGATGGATTGTTCCATTCCCATTCGAGAGAGCCTTTTGTACCTTCCAGATAACCGTGTACACTGTATCTGGGATTTCTTTCGCTGGAATGGAACGAAATCTGACACCCTGATTTCTGTTTGATGATCAGGTCCCACAGATCCTCCAGACAGGATTGATTGTCCTGCATTTTCAGGCTCATCGCCGTCAGAGAACGGAAGTCGCCGCCAAGTGTTCGGAACCATTCGAAGCAATGACAGTAGTGCTGGGTGAGTTCACCGCCGGTTTCCGGTACATAACGCCAGTTCGGGTTTGCGCCGGCTCCCTGATTCCGCGTGAAATGATTGCACAGCCAGTTGAAATTGATTCCCGCCAGTTCTCCGATTTTTCCGTCCTTTACGAGTCTCGCAAGCTCCCGGAATACCGGAAGATAGCGGTAGGAGAGCCCGACATGCACATAGCTTTTTCCGATCAGCGGAATCAGCCGGACAACATCCGGCATGAATACCGCCACCGGTTTTTCAATGTAAACGGGTTTCCCTGTTTCTGCCGCTGCGAGAAGCGCATCGGGATGTGCCGCCGGAAAAAGAGAGATCAGATACATATCGACCTCTTCTCCGCTTAAAAGTTTATTAAGCGTGCATGGTTCCGCATGATACTTTTCCGCCAGCTCGCCGGCTTTTCCGCAATCGATGTCATGGCAGAGCGTCACCTTTGCCATACCGCTTTTCAGCGCCCGTTCCAGAACCTGCCGGGTACGGCATCCGCATCCGTACAGTCCAATCCTGAATGCTTTCACCTGATCCTCCTTTGAGAAATATATACAGACATTCGCCGTTTTATTTTTCGAAATACTGCCGAGCCTCAAGCATACGGGGGTCGAGATCGGTGTAGATGTCAAACATTTTACGGAAAAATTCCTTGTGCCCGGGCTGGAAACGGTGAACCGGATATGCATCAAGCGCGGATGCGAAGATTTCCGGATCATGTTTTGCAATTGCCTCCGCCTGAAGAGTCTGAAACTCGGAAAGCGATGCGGTCAATCCCTGGAACGGATACGGAATAAACTGGTTTTCCACCGGAACGATACTGTCCTTGAAAAGATCCATTGTATATTCCAGTGCGGCATTGTCGGGCAGCCCTGCGACAGCTCCACGGTTTGGACGGGACGCCACGATTCGCATTTTCCCGATTCCCGCAACAGCCCTGAATATCGGAATTGAGATGTCCGTAAGGTCTTTTCCGAAATAGAGGTTTTCCGGCCACGGAATATTCCAGTTGATTTGTTCCGGAGACTCGGACTGCCGGATGAAATCATCGAAACGCTTCTGTTCCGCCAGTTCAGATTTTACTTTTTCCCGTTCAGGGTCATAAAACGGGAGCGCGGCGAGCCGTTCCCGCTGAAACTCCATAACTTCAGAACAGGCGATATGTGCCAGCCCGTCCAGTTCCGTGGAGAAAATAACGGTTCCGTATCTGCGATAGAGCCTGTAAAGTGTTTTCAGGGCAGTTTCCAGCGCTTTTCCGCCATTGCCGGAGCCGGGGAGTTCCATGCATTTCCAGGATTGGCCGAGAATGCGGGGCAGGAGAGAGGCATACAGGTCCTCGCCTTTGTATTCTCCTCTCAGAATAAAGGAGAGGTGATTGACGCCTGCCGCTACGACGTTCCAGTCCGGGTCGAATTCATTTCTTCCGCAGAGGCGCGAGAGATCCCAGCGGTGATTGTTGAATCCTCCGCAGATGCCGAGCGCTTTTATTTTCGTATAGGTGTTCACCATGCAGCTGTAAACGGAAACCGGATTCGGAAAAATCAGCATCAGCGCCTGCGGGCAGAGTTTCTCCATTTTTCTTGCGATATCCAGAATCGTGTTTCCCAGCCGGAGCGACAGGAAAGCGCCGTTTACGGAAAGCTGGTCCGAGGAATAATAACCATGTTCCTGCGCGGCAAAAGCCGCCAGCGTTTCACTGGGTTCGCGCCTTGCCGCCATTGTCAGGTAAAGGACGTCGATTCCTTCCAGCGCCGCGTCGATTTCCTCGGGACAGGTGATCTTGCAGGATACATTCTGGTATTCGGGACATGCCTCAATGAGCCTTGCAACGGCTTCCGCACGTTCCTGCCGCCTGTCCAGCAGCCGGATTTCTCCACCCCGGAATACTTCCGGTATCTCTCCCATGATTCCCCGCAGAATGGGGAGCAGGCGGAGGGAGCCGCCGCCCAGAAAAGTTACTTTCATGATGATCCCTTTCTTTTTTCAGGTTTGCCGAGAGTTGTCCCCCAGTTCATCAGGGGAGCAACCAGAAATTCTGTGCATGGAAGCCCTTTTCCGGCGATCAGATCCTGAAGAATTTCTATGGCGGAAGTGAAAAGCTGCATGCTGTCGTGTACAACGGAAGTGACCGGATGTTCCATTCCCTGACTCTGTCCGCAGGAGGAATTGACCCCGATGATCGAAACATCTTCCGGCGCCCGGATTCCCCGTTCCGCAAGTGCTTTCCAAATGCTTTCGGCATATACCATATCCTCTCCGGCGATCAGCGTGATCCGCCCTTTTTTGATTTCCGGCACCATGGCATTCGCAACGACGTTCATTAACTGATCATGATTTTTCCACGAAAGCCCCTGCGGCTGGTAGAGGTGTTCCGGACCGAGTTCAAAACCGATTTCGTCAATGAGATTGCAGATCATTCGGAGATAGTTTCTGGAGAAGAATTCTTTCTTGTCCGGTCCTCCGACGACCGCCAGTTTCCGGTGTCCCATAGTATAAGCTTTGATCAACATTTCCTTCAACCCGTCTGCCGTCGCTGAGTTGACGCGGGGCACCGCAGGATAGTGATAGGCGCTTCCCACCTCCAGTGCAACGGTCGGAACCTTGCCTGCAATGGTTTCGATGACCTCCCTGTGGGGCGAACCGATCACCACTCCGTCAATCAGGCGGTCCAGAAGCAGGGGACAGCGGAATCCTTCCTGTTGATAGTAACGGTAAGTCGTAGTGAAAAAACCATGTTGACTGGCGATCCAGTCGAACATCTGGACACTGTCCGCAGTCTCCCGGTCTCCGATGGGATTTTCGCGTCCCAGGTTGAAAATACGCATAATCAGATTGGTTTTCGTCCGTTCGGTGGATGTTCCGTTCCTGAGTTTACGGGCTTGCTGGCTGGGTTCATAACCCAGTTTATGCGCAATCGACCAGACCCGTTTCTGCGTTTCGGAGGGGAAGCTTGTCTCGCCGTTGATTACCCTGCTGACCGTGGCGATACTTACTCCGGCCTCACGGGCGACATCTCTTATCGTGATGCGTCTGATTTTTTTCATATTATTGGCCAAAATGTTTTAGTTAAACGTTTTCATGATATGTTGATAATATGGACTTGCTCTGCTTGAAAATCAAGACGTTTTTTTGGTTTTTTTTAAGTTTTTTTGATCATGAACAATATGGCTGGGAAACAAATTGAATGGGTGAACCGGTCAGATTGTTTCATTCCGTTTCAGCATTTTCAGTTCTTTTTTGAACAGGCGCTGATAATTGCTGAACGACATTCCGATCCGGCGGCAGATTTCCTGATTGTCCATATGACCGGATTCCTGATATTGCTCCATCAGCTTCAGGGCATTCCAGATCCGGGAATCCATGACGGGTTTGCTCTCTGCTGCAAAACTCTCCAGGACAGGTGCCTTAGCGCACAGTAGAGCACTTCATATTTTCAGAGGGCGGCAAAATACGGACTTGTCCAATTTTCCCTCCGCGGACGCAGCAACCTCGTTTTTATCGACGGGCATGTGGAATCGCGCACTCCTGTGTCATTCTATAACGGAAGTTCCTGTTATTATTTCAGAACGGGGTGCGAGTATGCGGAGGGTTTCCTGTTTTGAATAATGGATTTTTGTCAGAAAAACAAAGAATGATAAAAAAACGATATCTTTATGAAAAAATAGTATCTTGCAGAATCCGCTCTTTCATGTATAATTAAAAACAGCAGGAGATTTCGGAAAATAAAGATGAAGCCATAAAAATACAGTTTTCCAACACAGGGAGGCTCGAATGAAGTCACAGAATGCAGGCTGCGGGGAAGGAAATGGGATCATGACGGAACCTTGTACAATATGTAATATTTCTCTGCCGGGTTTTCGTCATTTTCCGCGGCGGGGAATGGTCGCCGGCAAAGGACGCAGTCAATCCCCGTTCAACCTTATTTTTTCCTTCATCCTTCGATTGTTCAACTGTTTTTCCATTCCTTTGTCTTTCCCTGTTCCCTGTTCCTCTGTTCTTCCTTCGAGGGTGAAAATAAGAATTTTCACCCTCATAGAGCTCCTCATGAGGAAAAGTTGTAAAAGTGGTATTTCATTCCGGCAGCAAGGCAGGGCAGGACATTGCCAGTCCCCTGATCCTGCTTCTTCTTTCTTCCTTCCATCCAATGTTGAATTGTTCCAATGTTTCCCCGTTCCTTCTTACTTCAGAGTTCCCTGTTCCTCTGTTCTTCCTTCGAGGGTGAAAATAAGAATTTTCACTCTCATAGAGCTCCTCATCGTGATTGCAATCATAGCCATTCTGGCGGCGATGCTGCTGCCGGCGTTGAACAAGGCACGGGACAAGGCTTATGCAATTTCCTGTGCTTCGAATCAAAAGACCATCGGGACAGCCGGAGCCATGTATTCCAACGATTTCGACGGCTGGATCGTTCCGACGGCGATGCCGCCTTTCGGGGTTGGGGGAAATTGGGACCGCGGGGGGATCTGGTATGGCAATCTGGCGGGACTGGACGGGAAACCCTCCTATGGAGTGAAATACAGGGCGAATGCGCCGAATGCAAAAGGGACGACCTATATCTGTCCTTCGGAGTCCGTTCCGCTGGGAGATATGGCTGCCGGTGAATTCGGTTATACGCATTACACTGCCAATGTGGGACTCTCCGGCATCCATTATTCAACGAATTCCAATCAGGGCAGGATGCGCCGGATTGCCGATGTCAAGATGCCGAGCATTGCAGTCTGGATTGGAGACGGCGTGATCAGAGACAATCCGGGCGCGTGTAATATACAGATGCTTGCATTCCGTCACGGTGCAGCGGATCCGAGGAAAACAGGTTCCTATTCCGATCCGGTGCCTTATTACCTGAAAGGAAGAGCGAATATCCTTTTTGCCGATGGGCATTCCGCACCGAAAAGTGTCGTGGATATGGCGTTGCCGGGCAATCCGGTTTATGGAAGGTTTACTTCGGCGAAGACTGCCGACTGCGGATATGACCGTACCACGGGAAGAACATACTGAATATCAAAACAGGGAGAATAAAATATGAAATTGCAGACAAGCATGCTGATCTTCGGCGCAGCCTTTTTCCTTTCCGCGTCTGAACTGGTTCAAAACGGTTCCTTTTCCAATGGACTGGAACATTGGCAGGTACCGAAAGAGGGAAGTGATCCGTATACCGCATCTGAACTTGATAAGACAGTGTCCGCCGATTCGGGTTCCTCGTCCGTGAAACTGATACGGAATGATGCACAGGGAGTGGCATGGCGCCCGTATGTGATCCAGCGGAACATCAGGCTGAAACCAGATACGCAGTATGAGATTTCCTGTTATATCAGGGGCAGGAACATTGCTGTTCAGCCGAAATCCGGCGCTTATATCGCGGTAACGGTCGGGAATAAGACGCTTCACTATGGAAGCAAGGGGCTCTGGAAGTATGATACGGGAACTTTCGACTGGACGGAGGTGCGGCACCGCTTCAATTCCAGATATTTTGGCGGGACGGATGCGATTGTCGCACTTGGCATCCGGGATTCGACGGGCACGGCATGGTTTGATTCCATTTCTCTGAAAGAGGTCGGAAAAGAACCTGCAAAGGTATCATTTCAGGCAGATCTGTTTCCATTCAATTTTTTGAAGGAAGCGCCGTTCGGCATTTGCGAGAATCTGCCGGGAACACTGAATCTGCGTGGAAAGGGAAACGGGAAATATACCGGAAAGAATGCGGTCATGACGCTCGATATTCCCAAATACCTGACATTGGAAGGGGTGTCGGAGACTCATGCCGCGCTGCGTAACGGCAAACGCGATTTAATCGCGCAGAATGTCACGGAAAGTCCCGTGAAGCGCAATGGCGAAGATTACCGGCGTTACCGGATTGCTTTCGAGAAACAGTTCAATGTCTGGTTCGGACAGTCATGGTATACCCAGCGTCTTTTTTTGAATGCGGCGGCGGGAAGTGCCGGAAAGAAGAGCCCGATTTACTGGACGTTGAAAATCGGTGAGGAGGAACAGCCGGAGCAATTGGGCATGATTGAGGTTCTTCCTCCCGTGAAAACCGGTTTCCGCCCGTGCGGGAGGTTCGGATTCATGATTTCACAGTCCGGAGCGGTTCATTCTCCTTTTCCGGAGCTGGGCAGAAAGATGACGGCGTTCTGGCACATGCTTGTAAAACAGCCGTTAAAATTGAACTCAATCAATGAAAAGCCGGATCCCGCCTACCGGAACGGCATCATGCTCGGCGGGAACTATATCATGTTTCCGTATCAGGATTCCAGAAAGGCGCTGGAGCAATACCGGAAAAAAGCCCCCGCGGATATGGATTCCGAAGGAAAACATGCCCATTATACGGCGAACTGGTATCAGCTCGACGACCCGGAAAAGTTTTTTGAAACCTATCTGCGGAATTCGATCCGGGAATGGCGCAGAACGAATCCGGAAGTCAAAGTTGCAATCTGGGATTTTGAGCCCCATGCAAGAGGAATGGATGAAGCCGGGCGCGCCCGTTTCGCGAAGAAGATGAATCTGCCGTCCGTTCCCTCCATTGCCGAAATCACCCGGAAATACAAGCAGCAGTGGCTTGATTATATGATCAGACTTCATGCGGAATATATTGCAAAGGTTGCGAAGATCTTCCGCGAGGAGGCGCCGGGGACAGAGTTCTGGCTCTGCTCGGACAATCTTCATGATCCCGGCACAGGGAGGGAACGGGTAGCCGCATGGTGCGCGGTGGATGTCGCATTGTCCGACTCTGTTGTTGATCTTCATCTGCATATGCCTTACTATACGGGGGCAAAGTATTACGATGATGTGAAATATAATATCGAATCATTGAAAAAACCTTTTTTCCCCTTGAACGATCCTGCGGAGACTTCGTGGAGTTTCTTTCGCCAGTACACGCCTGAAAAACTCAGGCAGAATATCATTGCGACTGCGGCACTCGGCGGCGCCGGATTCGGACTGTGGCCGGATGACACTCTTTCGGGACACTATTTTCACAGTATTGCCTCCGCTTATAAACTGATTTCAGGATGCGAGGATTTTTATGCGGACGGCAAACGTGTTGAAAGTCAGTTTGCCTTCACCCCGGAGAACACGATATCGAAAGAAGTGACTTCCGGCAACGGCGGAAAACTGATGCTTCATTATCCCGATTTTTCAAGAAAATTGAGATGCCTTGCACATGAAAAAGACGGCAGACTCGTGTTTACTCTGTTCAATTATGATGAAAAGGAGCCTGTGATTCTGAAAGTTGCGGGCAGAGGGATGAAGTTCCTTGTGAAGATTCCTCCGAATGGAGTGGAAGTTGTACATTCATACAAACTTCCGGAGCAGGAGCCGCTTGCAGCGGAGATCAGGTCGATGCAGGCTAAAAATACCGCCGGTGATCTTTTCCGCGAGGTGAAGAGCAGGGAAGCCTCCATTGTCTGGGGCGCCAGTGCGAAAGGAAGTCCGGTGCTGAGAATCAGCAATGGTAAACTTAATGCGGAAATGGATGCTCTGGGAACATGTGAACTTATTGCCTTGAGTGATGCAGGGGGCAGGGAACTGCTGAGCGGGGGGCATATTGGAAAATTGATGCTGTATGACGCAAAACAGCCGAAAATTCAATTTATGCTGAAAGATATGAAGGTCAACGGCAGGAATCCGGTGGTGGTTTCCACTGCAACCGTTCCCGCTTATGAGGGGGCGAACCCGGAACAGAATCCGTTGATGGATCTCCGGATTGCAAGGAGTTTCGAGCTGGACGGGAATACGATTCTTGTCAGGTTCAGATTCAGTAATCCGACATCACATATGATGAATTTCGGATTCAGAGTAAACAATTACCCGCAGCCGGGACTGCGTTTCGGCAAGAAGAATCTGACCATATCTCTCGGGACGGAAAAAGTCACGCAGAACAGCGGACTTGACAATCTGTTTCTCAGGAAGAATGTGAAAATCGGTTTCCTGCCTCATGGAAAGAGCCGGCTCTGGGACGGCGGCCCGGTTGTGATCAGTGCGCAGGATAAAGTGCTGAAAGATTCGATGGCATTTTTCCCCGGTCCCGGATTTGAAGGCGTCTACTGCTGGAATGCCAATTCGAAGACACCGATGATGACCGTTGAGTTTCTGAGCGGCGGTGTTTCGCTTGCCCCCGGAGCGGAACGCGAGTTTCATTACAGAATTGAAGTCGGAAAATGACCTGTGCCGGCTGTCGGTTTTCCAGCCATTTTCGCGCCATGCACAGTAAATCTTTTCATAATCAAATCCCGTCTATTGAAAAAAAGGAACAGGGCATTATCTTATGAGAAACGTGAGAGGCGAAATGTGGAAAGATTTGAATATTGCGGATCTGCCGAGATTGAGCCGTTTTCCTTTTCCGGTTCAGTCGCTCGGCTATACGCATGGCGGAATCTACTCTGAGCAGACTTATCACTATGATCGGTTCGAAGTGTGCATCCGGCGTTATTCGCAGGCTCTCACCGCTGCGGAATGTGTCAACGGTACGGCTTACCGGGTCAAATTTCCGAATGTCATCATGAAATCCCCGGGAACCGTTCATACCTTTGGAGTGGAGCTTCCCCGCGACGTTGTTCATTTCACCTATGCCGCGGAAATGGAAGCCGCCCTGCGCAGTATGCTTCCCTTTCCTGAGAAACCGGTCTGGGAGATTCATCTGGGGACAAAGGAAAACCAGTTGATTACCGAACTCATGGATCTGATGGAAAAGTCTCATGAATTCGGCGTGACCGACAGAATCGACCTTGCGGCATTCCAGCTTCTGGAACTGTTGATATTCAGTTACAATTATTCCATTCTGCGCCCGGATTATTATGAAACGAGAATCCGCAGCATCGCCTCTTATTTCCAACTGCATTACAAAGAGGAAATTGATATTGTGAAACTGACGGCGCATTACGGGATGTCGCGCAGCACATTTCTCCGCCACTGGCAGAGGTTTTTCCGGAAAACTCCGGGGCAGTATCTGCTGGACCTGAAACTTCAGGAAGCGTGCCGTCTCCTGCAGGAGGATCACAGCTTGTCCGTCAGTGATCTGACCTTTGAACTCGGATTCAGGGAATCCGCCTACTTCTGTTCTCTGTTCAGAAAGAAGTTCGGCATGACGCCGCTTCAGTTCCGGCATCATGCCAAGATAAAAAGCTTCCAGGAGGACTGAAAAGCAGGGCATAACGAATTACGCTCTGCTTTTCTTGGATGAACGACTTTATGATATCTGGTTCGCCGCACGCGCCGTTTTTGAAAGTTCCGCCGGAAATTCCGCAAACGGGCAGAGGTGGAAACGGAACACACAGGTTCCCGCCTTGCTTCTGTATTTTTCAAGCGTATCGGGACCGCAGGAAGCGGTGCCGAGCCCGCGCTGGAAAAAGTCGAGTTTCAGGTAGATGCAGTCATCCGCCTCCAGTTCATGTTCATGCATTGTCCTGTAGAGAGTCTGCATGGAGTAACGGCTGACCGAGAATTCCATGTGTTCCGGGGCTGTAATCAGGATGCCTTGCCCTGCGGCATTGCTCAATGCTGCGAAACGGACATCCGTGCGCTGGCCGTTTTCCTGCGGCATGATATACGGGACGTGCATTTCATCGACTGTGGACCGGTAGAATCCGACCGGATATCCCGCTTTTCTGTCACAGTAGTTTTCCTGCGGTCCGCGTCCGAACCATGCGACATTTTCAAAGTCCGCCGGGAGTTTCAGCAGAATGCCGATTCTCGGCAGGTCATCAAGCCCCTTGTCGATTTCAAAACGGTTCTCGAAACGGATCACGCCGTCCGAACCGATCGTCGCCGTTTCCCGCAGTATAATACGGTCTTTGAGCACGCCGCCCTGCCAGACTGAAGTGATGGCTGCCGTATTTTTTTCCGCAGAAATTGTCTGTTTTACCTTGCGGAAGGAATAAACGCCTTTTTCCTTTTCCCACTGATACAGAATTTTATACTTCTGTTCCAGCGGAAGTGTCGTGATTTTGAGTCCGTCGTTGTCAATCGGGGCACGTGCGATATTGAGTTCAGGCAGTTGGAGAACCAAAGGCTGTTTTCCCAAAACAAGAAACGCTTTTTTTGCATTGAAATCAATCTTGATATTTTTTTCCGGAACAAGTTCCACATTGTTCCGCCTGTTTGCGGCGAACGGCATTTTGAACTGTTCCCACGCGACTTCAAAACCGGGGTCCGCCCACTTGGTTTCCTCCTCAAGAACCGCATGGAAAGTAAGGAAGCATTCTTGTCCTTCGACAAGTTCCGGGTGTTCCAGATTGAGCTGAAACGCTGCCGTATTATCTTTTTTCTCAATTCGATAAGCGGTAATCCATGATTCCCGGGATATTCTGTCTTCAATGCGGTATGGACGCGGAGGCAGGTCAAGGGTGCCGAGAGTTCCCTGTTGAACCGTTTTTCCGTCAACCGAGAGTTCCCAGTTGATGCGGAGATCGGAAAGATCTTTGAAATATCTGCGGTTGATGATGCGGAATCGTCCCGTTTTTGCATCGACTTCTTCAAATTTTACTTCCTGCGCCAGCTTTTTGAACTCATAAAGTCCCGGATGCGCCGTTCTGTCCGGCCAGATCACACCGTCCGTGATGAAATTGTAATCGGAAGGCGTGTCGCCGAAATCGCCGCCGTAGCACCAGCACGGCCTGCCGTCTTTTTCTCCGGTGCGGATGCCGTGATCAAGCCACTCCCAGATGAAACCTCCCTGGAGACAGGAATATTTCTCAAATGCATCGAAATACTCTTTGAGTCCGCCGTTGCTGTTTCCCATGGCATGAGAGTATTCGCACATGATCATCGGGCGCGGGTCGTCGGTGATTTTTTCCGCCCATTCCGCAATGCGGTCGACATGGGGATACATCGGGCAGACGATATCGGAGAGATGCGCGTTGAAGTCGTATTTCCAGCCGTGGGTTGCTCCTTCGTAATGCACGGGACGCGACGGATCATAATGGCGGATCCAGCCTTCCATTGCGGCATGGTTTGGACCGACGCCGGATTCATTTCCAAGTGACCAGAGAATAATGCACGGGTGGTTTTTATCGCGCATGACCATGCGCATGGCGCGGTCGGCGAACGCCGCAGTCCATGCCGGATTGTTTGTGAGGTCGTTATAAAAAGCATGGCACTCCAGATTCGCCTCGTCGATCACATAAAAACCGTATTCGTCGCAGAGATCATAGAATTCCGGCGCGTCGGGATAGTGGGACGTGCGGATCGCATTGATGTTGAACTGTTTCATCAGGACGAGGTCTTTCCGCATCAGCTCCATGGAAACTGTACGCCCGTTCAAATCATCATGCTCATGCCGATTGACTCCGCAAATCAGAACGGGCTGTCCGTTGACCAGGAGCTGACGCTTTTCCACTTTGACCGTACGGAAACCGATCCGCTGGGAGACGGCCTCCTGTTCTTTGCCTTTTTTATCGTAAAGGGTTACAGTCAGGGTGTAAAGTGAGGGAATTTCGGCGCTCCACGGATGAACTTTCTCAATCATGCCGGAGAGACCGGTATGAATTCTGCGGTAATCCGCGGTTCCCCATTCGAGCGCAGGATGTTTGCCGCAGTTCTGCTTCTGTTCAAAAACAAGAGTGTCGTTCTCATCATACACGCGGACGGCAAGGAAAGGAGCGTTTTCCGGATCAATCTTTTCTGGATGTCCCGTCTGCATATCGACTTTCAGGAGACCGTTTTCAAAGGTATCGTCAAGCGTCGCAGTGACATGTACATCCGCAATATGGTTTTTTCCGGTGGAATAAAGGTAGACACTGCGCACGATTCCCGCATGCCACCAGTGATCCTGATCTTCGATGAAAGTGCCGTCGGACCATTTGATGACAAGAACCGTGATCTGATTTCTGCCGGTTCTGACGAGTTCCGTCACATCGAATTCCGTGGAGCCGCGAGAATCTTTACTCATGCCGGCTGCGGTCCCGTTGACATAGGCGGCGAAACAGGATTCCACGCCGTCGAAGTGCAGTAGGATGCGTCTTCCCGCCCAGTTTTTGGGAATGTCGAATGTTCTGCGGTAGATTCCCGTGGGATTGCGTTCCGCGGGGACCTTCGGGGGAAGTTCTCCCCACGGCATCTGCGCATTGGTATAATGCGGATAGTCATAGCCGCGCATGTCCCAGCAGCTTGGAACGTCAATTGTCTTCCATTTGGAATCATTGACGGACGGCGCCATGAAATTTTCTGGGATGTCCTGCGGTTTTTCATAATAATTGAATTTCCAGTCGCCGTTCAGTGTCCGGTACCATGGACCCCGGTTCTGTCCGGCATGACGGGCATCGGACTCCTTTTTGAATGGAAAAAGAGGGGAACGGTTCGGTTCCCTGTTCAATCCGGTGCATTCGGGGCTCTGATAGATCAACTCGTCCAGTTTGAAATTCATGAGAGAATCTCCCTTTGTACTTTTCCTGTATTGATTTTAAAAAAAGCCGGTTTATATTATCGCTTAATATAGATTCTTTTTTTCAAATCGGAATAGGTTCGATGGTAAGAGTGGATATGCAAAATGGTAATAATGCGGACTGCCCGCCGTTTCCCGGAATCGGATGCGGCAAAAAGATCATGGTTTTCCGGTCCATGGGGGTTGCCAGTTCCCGTGAAGGGATCGGAGCGGGAATTACATGCAAGGGAGGCGGAGTCGATTTTCTCAACTTCATTTCGCCTCGCTATGTCATGGTGATCGTTCTGCGCGGGCGGGGCACTTTCACGGATGACCGCGGACAGTGTTACCAGTTGGAGGCGGGTTCCTTTTTTCAGCGCCAGCCGGGGATTCCACACAGCAATGCCGTTGAAACGGGGAGCGGCTGGGTCGAGGTATATCTTGAGGTCGGACCGCTGTTTTATCAATCATTGCGCGCCATGCGGATTATCCATACGGAACGCCCTGTCCAGAAGCTGGGCGATGTGCCGGATTTGCCGCAGCGCATCTGGCGCCTGATTCATGATTTGCAGAATGCCACGGAGGAGCGTCTTACGGAACTTGCAGTGACTGTGCTGGAACTCCTGCGGAGTTGTCAGACCGGGACCGGAATCGTCCTGCCGGATCAGGGCAGGGAAAATGTGATCGAGCTGGCGTGTCATGCTCTCGGGACTAATTTCACCGGGACAGTGAATCTGCACGAATTCTGCGCCCGTCACGGCTGGGGATACGAGCATTTCCGTAAAGTGTTCAAAGCGCGCCTCGGCATTTCTCCGTGGCAGTACCGTGTCCGGAGAAAACTTGACGCCGCTTCGGCGCTGTTGCAGGACAAACAGCGGACGATAGCCGAGATCGCGGAACGCCTCGGCTATTCTTCCGCCTATGAGTTTTCCGCACAGTTCAAACGCTACATCGGCATTTCTCCGCTCTTTTACCGCGAGGGGCGGCGGAACTGACGTGGAATTCCTCTGCCTGGGATTGATTCTTTTTGGGTTTCATCCCCCCTCGGGTCGGTTTTGAAGCGGAAGAATGCTCGCACATTCTTCCCGAGTCAAGGACTCTGCCCTTGTCGTGGGCCAGCGGCGAACCGCTGATCGCGCAACGCGCGAAATTTCCGCCCGGCGCTCTCCTGTGGTCACGCATTTCCGGCGGCTCTCGAAGCTTCGCTTCCTGTTCTTCAGCGGGTGACGCCGCCGGAGAGATTTCGCCTCCAGCGGCAAGCTGATACAGTTGGAACGCAGCAGGTCACATACGATTTCGGTTTTTTGTCATTGGTCGGGTTTTCCGATTGACAGCATCAGTGTTTTGTGTCTGTACTGAAGTAAAAACACTATTCAGTGACCAGCGGCAGTTTTCCACACGGCAGATAGCTTCATCTTTCAAGCGGAGATCGTTTAATCAAAGCCGCATCCGCTTCGCTCATACTGGCGATTTGTTTTGCACTTAAGATTTCGTTGTAAACCATAATTTTTACGACTTCTCCGGAAAAGAACCAAGTTCCACCCCAGCCTTTGCCGAATGTGGCGGTGTTTTTGCTGTCGCCATAAACGTCTGCAAACTTTTTGGAACCGATCTTTCTGCCATCCAGATAGAGAGTTGCAGTTGTGATGCCGTCGTCGTTCCTGAACGTGCAGGCAAGCCGATACCATTGATTGAAATTCTTCATGGGGACAAGCAGGCCAGGGCTGAACCATTTTCTATCTGCCTTGGCACAATTGAGATAGAGATTCTGCCGGAACATTCCCACAATAAAATCGTTTTTCCGGAAGAAGAGCGCTCCATATGTACCTTGCCATTCCACTTTCTTGCCGGAACCGTCATTCTTCATAGAACCGTCTTCTCCAAACCGCAACACAGTATAAAATGTACAATTCCGGGCTGCTGAGACATTCAGGTCTTTCGGCAATTCCAGATATTGCTTTTTTTCTGCATCCAGCACCAATGCGCCATCTTTGATTTCCGGATTACCGACCAGAACCGGTTTCGCGGGAAACATTTTTCCTGTACTGAAGTCATATTCCAGCACAGGAGCCGCAAAAGCGCTGCACGCCATGAGAATGGTGCCGACGATAATGGATTTTTTCATGTTGTTCTCCTCTTTTTGAGTTGATCTTTCAATTTTATGACTGATCCGCAATTGCCTTGCCGCAGTTCAGGTCTTTTTGAGTTTATTTTTCAAATTTATGACTGATCCGCAGACTGCGCATGTCTCCGGAGAAGTCGGGGAAATCACGGGACGGCATGAAATCACGGCAGGAATCCGTGCCGATCACCAGACCGGAAGCTATGCGGCCGCGTCCGGAAACTGTGCCGCGCCAATACGTTCCGTTCACAGTGGCATGGAAACGAGTCAGATTGGACGAAATCCGGATTCTGTTCCATTCCCCCTTGCGGACTTCCAGCGGGGTCTCTGTCAGCCGGAATTCCCCGGCGGTATTTACATGACCGATCGTCAGTTTTCCCTTCACAATGAAGAAACCGACCGATGATGTCTGGTTGGAATTGGAATGCCGCAGCAGCACGCAGTTGTCCGAATCCGGCCGGATTTCACAATCGAAAGTGAACGCCCCCAGCGGCCAGACATCCGGCAGGAAAGTCAGACTGGAATATTTCGTGAAACGCAGAAAGTCTCCGTCTTTTTCCGTATGTTTCCAGACGGGTCCGGTCCGGCGGACCTCCTTGCCGAAATGCCGCTTCATATTGTTCAGATTGTAACGGTATCCGCCGCCGATTTCCGCCGCCCATTCCTGTTTCCACGGCGTCGTCAGCATCCGCCCGGATGCCGGAGTGAAAGTATAAACGGCATCCGGAACCAATGTTTCAAAGACATCTACGGAGACAGCCTCCCGTTCCGTGTCGGAATATACGGGCAGAGATATTTTTTTGCCGGCGGGTTTCTCCGGAATCACCGGTGCGCTTTGCCAGCGTTTTCCGCCGAGTGTTACCGCCCGCAGGGAAAAGACCGGATAACGGCTCTCACTCCGGACAATAGTATCGAATTCCATTTCGCGACGGTTGAGGGAGAAGGGAATATCCGGTTCGGAAACCACCCGTTCCACCCGCCAGAACATTGCCGGCTCCAGTTCCGCGCTGACACTGCCGTATTTCAGCACATCGGCGATTCTGAATTTCAGACTGCCCTGCTTCATGTTCACTGTGATTTCCGCATTGGCTGCTTTGCCGCGTGGCACGGCAAGCAGCACCGACCGTGTTCCATGTCCGCCGCTGGTAACATCCAGCCGGACACCGCCCGGCGTCGGCGCGCTTTTCAGCACATAATTATGGTTGCCGCCGACATACCAGTTGCGACCGACAGTTTCCGGCATGCCCGGAACCGTTACCGTTCCCTGTACCGGAACCCAGCCGTAAGAAGAACATGCCACGCGGAACACTTCCTCTTTACTGCGGTCAAATTCCGGCTTGACTTCAATCGCCCCGGCTTCCGTATGACGCTCCATCACTTCCAGTGTGTTCAATTCCGATGACGCCTTCACTTTGCCCCGAATCCGGTAAAAACCGTCTTTGAGTTTTTCCACTGTAAATGTTCCTGCAGCATCTTCGTATTCACGCAGCGGCAGACGGGTATACAGGTAATCAATATTGTGGGACGTGCGCAGGACTGTCGGCGGAAATGCATTGTAAACTCTGGTAATGCCGTTTGCCGTGACAGTGAGTTCCGGACGCAGAATCAGATTGTCGGGATAATTTTCGCTGGCGATGTGGAAATCTTTCGCTTCCAGCCGGGCAGGATCGAAAACGGTTTCCGGAAACGCCTTCACACATTTGCCGTCGGCGTCATAGATTTTCAGAACCGCCTTGATTTCCCCTTTACCGGAACCATCCGGCAGATTCAGCAGCTCGTAATGAATCTGTTCGCCCAGTTTGACCACGGCGCGGCAACTGAGAATCAGATTCGGAATCCGTACATTGTCAAACGGGAGCGGCGTCAGTCTGCTTTCATTGTGCTTCATCCGGTAATACCGCAGGATGCGCATGGCGGCGGCACCCTTGCGGACCGTCGGAATGACTCCGGTATTTTCATTCCATTCATTCCACTCAAACGGGATGATGTAATCGGGATTCATTTCCAAAGCGGCTTCCACCGTATGCCGGAGAGTGGCGGTTCCCGCTTCATCCGGGGTAAGCTGTCCGCTTTGGGGATTCACATATCCGATGGCGCAGTCGCAGGCAAGAATTTTTCCCTTGTTGCGCGGATCGGCAAAGACCCGCCGGAACAGACTGCGGAGCTGTTTTCCCATTTCATCGTCAATGTGCTGACCGTATGCGCCGTCCGGATCCAGTTTATAGGAATAGGGATAAAAACCGATGCCGTCCGCCACATCCAGATACGACTGGATTTCATTCATGGTTTTCCGATCATATGCTTCGGGGTCATCCTCCATGGGGCGGCGATAGCGGTACCGCTGACAGATGGTCTTCATATCCGCAACAAACAGAAATTTGTCGCCGTACGTGCTGCGCAGTTCAGACAGCAGAGTTTTCCAGCGTTCCGGCGGCAGAAATGCGGCTTCATAACTGTTGATGACCATCTTCCCGTTGATCCGGAACACATACGGGGAATCGGCAATGGAACAGATGTCTTTGAGATTTTTCAAGGCGTTCTGATTGGTCGGCGCAAAAGTCGCCGGCAGAAACAGAAAACCGGGAACCGGATTTTCCGCGAACAGCCGAATCATTTCACGCGCTCCTTCCGTGCCGGAATTGCCCAGCGGAGAAAGACCGCTCAATCCATAACGTGTTACGAGCTGCGCTTCCTTGTGAACTCCTTTGGCGGTCATGTACAGTGCGGTTTCCGGATGCCGCACGGTGCGGTCAAGGAACAGCGGATGGTCATTCCAGTGCCAGTAATTGCGGAAATTGTTGCCGGCATTGTAATGCATCTGGACTTCCGGGAAAATCTCCACTTTTTTCCGATCACCGTTTCCAGCAACTTCATTTTTCGCAATTGCACATCCTGGCAACATGGCGGCAAGCAGACAGCCGGAAATCCTTTTCCAATTCTTCATCATTTTTCCTCCTTGACACTGTTCAATCATTTCCGAACCGACCACGTGGATTCGCCGTTGGCATTCGGGGAAAATATCTTTTCCACATCCGGCGATTTCCCAATAAAGGCATTGCGGTTGTTCAGACTTTGGGCATGACCGTCCGTAAAAACGGCATTCATCACGCCGCCGTGCCGAAAGTCACTGTAATTGTGAGTGGCGCCATTTAAAACACATTTGTAGAACTGACCGGAATCCGTGAACCAGTCTTCGCTGTCATTAAAATAAATATAATGTGAAATCTGTTTCAAACTGGAAAGACGTTGCGGCAACAATACGGGTGATTCAGCCGGATCAATAGTTGTACCTCCAATTATCCAATTGTGAGCATACCCGTCATAATAAAAACGCTTTACTCCTTTTTCATCGGTTATGCTGTGCTGTTGTCTGCCGTTATCCGTGCGGGAGGGGCAACGCATTACATTCTTTGCTGTAACCCATTGACTGATTTCTGTTTTCGGCGCAAAATACTGCCAGGCATATCCGCCGTAAGACTGCCAGTAGCGCTTACTCGCTCCCCATTTGTAATCACTCACCCATGTCTTCTGCGGCAAAGTGTATCCATCGTAGTCAGCGGCGTAGTTGTTGAACATCATACCGATTTGCCGGAGATTGCCGGTACAGCTGATGGTGCGGGCACGTTCCCGTGAGGCATTCAATGCCGGCAGAAGCAATCCCGCCAGTATTGCGATGATGGATATAACGATGAGTAATTCTATTAATGTGAAATATTTCATTCCATGCCGACATCTTCTCATTTTCTCTTTCCTCTTTTGTTGATATTTTTTCATGGTTTCCTTCCTTTTTTCAGAGTGCTTTCACGAATGATCAGTTGTGGTTGAAAAACCGCATTGAGACGTGTTTTCCTGCCTCCGATATATTTCAGGAGAAAGTCTATCGTGGTTTCGGCAACCAGTTTCCTGTCATAGTTGAGTGTCGTGAGCTTGACCGGAAGACACTGGCAGATCAGCCGGTTGTCACAGCCGACGACGCCGAAGTCGTCCGGCACCAGTCTGCCGGCGGACTGCAACTCCTTCATGAGGACTGCGGCGATATAATCATTCTGCGCAATGACGGCGTCAATCCCTTTTTCCGCAAATTCATTATAAATCAGACTGCGGCAGGCATTTTCCAGCCCGTCTGTTTCCGAGGTGAATGCCGGAACCTGAAAAACCGACCCTTCGGGACATGCCCTGCAGAAGCCGCGAAGCCGTTCCTGAATGCTTCTGCAGTTCTTATCCTTTTCCGGATCGGTTTTGAACAGGAGCAGCGCGGTATTGCGGTATCCCTGCTCCTTGAGATGGCAGACCGCCGTTTCAATGCCCGCGGCGACATCCACATCGACAAAGGAATGCTGCTGTTTATGCGTGTTGCGGACAAAGACCAGTTTCTTTTCCTCTTTGAGTTTCTGGTCGAGCCTGCAATCCTGTTTCGGATAATCATGTGCAAGTGATATGATTCCATCCACTCCGTTTTGTTTCAGCGCATAATAGGCGTCAATCAGTTTTTCCGGATCGTCATGTGCCTGTGCGATCAGAATCCGGTAACCGTGACAGCCTGCGGCATGTTCCAGTTCCGCCAGCAGGGAAAACGTTTCCTCCGGCGCGCGGGAGTCGATCATGACGCCCAGCAGTTTACTGGCACCGCCCTGAAGAATCCGGGCGCTGATATTCGGCTGATACCCCAGTTCGCTGGCTGCACGCTCAATTTTTTCCCGGGTTCCGGCGGAGGCTCTGGCGTAGCTTTTATTGCCCAGAACCGCCGATACCAGTTGAAAAGATACCTGCGCTTTTGCCGCGACATCCCGAATCGTGACTTCCATTGCTGACCTTTCTTCTTTTTTTTGCAAGAACGTTCTATCATTAATTATATCCAATTTTCAGGAATTGTCAAGACCCTGTTTCTAAAAAAGAAAAATATTTTCGGTTTTTCCGTAGTACGGCCGGCACACAGAAGCTGTCCTCTCTGACAGCAGGAACTGCCGCCGGAAAGAAAGCTTCCGTACCTTATTGCCTGTTCTGCATTACTCTCAAATGAAATGCGGGCTTTGACGGCTTGGTTTCAAACGCGGAGACGATGGATGGCTCAAGAGCCCGGTTTGGCAGGAACACGGACAATTTGAACGAACACAGGCGCGGTTCTGACGGCTTTCCTGTCCGGCAATTGAGGAAAAATCTTTCATTATTTCTTCCTGGGACTTTGATAAAAATATAAAATGTGGTATTGTTTGGGATACTTTTTTGATCTCTCTCAAATCAAATCAGGACAGGAACAAATGACGAAACACATTTTTATCACAGGCGGCGTCGTATCTTCTCTGGGGAAAGGGATTACGGCGGCCTCCGTTGCCATGCTTCTGAAGCAGCGTGGCTACCGCGTGGCAATGCAGAAACTGGACCCCTATCTCAATGTGGATCCCGGAACCATGTCTCCGTATCAGCACGGAGAAGTATTCGTGACCGACGACGGAGCGGAAACCGATCTGGACCTCGGACACTACGAACGTTTTTCCGGCATCCGCTGTTCCAAAGCGAGCAACTACACGACCGGCAGGATTTACAGCACGGTCATCTCGCGGGAACGCCACGGCGGCTATCTCGGCGGAACGGTTCAGGTCATTCCCCACATCACCAATGAGATCAAGTCGGCGATCGCCTCTCTCGATTCGCCCGGCCTTGACATTGCAATCACTGAAATCGGCGGCACCGTCGGCGACATCGAATCCCTGCCGTTTCTGGAAGCAATCCGCCAGTTCCATCAGGACGCAGGCGAACACAACTCCATCTTTCTGCACCTGACGCTGGTTCCCTATATCCGCGCCGCCGGAGAGCTCAAGACAAAACCCTCCCAGCAATCCGTCGGAATTCTGCGCAGCATCGGCATCATTCCCGATGTGCTGATCTGCCGCTGTGAAGTGCCCATGGAAGAGGATCACAAGAAAAAACTGGCGCTTTTCTGCAATGTCAAACGGGAAATGGTGATCGAAGAGCTCGACGTCAAGAACTCGATTTACGAAGTGCCGCTTGATCTTGAAAAACAGGGAATGGACAGAAGCATCCTCAAACTTCTGAATCTCCCGGAAAACAATCTGGATCTGAGCGACTGGCAGGCAATGCTCGGAGCGGTGCTCAATCCGGCGAACGGCATCGTGACGATTGCGGTCGTGGGAAAATACATCACCCTGCGCGATGCCTACAAGAGTATCTACGAGGCGCTTTCCCACGGAGGAATCCCGAATCACGCCAAGGTAAAGATTCATCCGATTGAAGCCGAAGAACTCGATACCCGTAATCCGGACGAACTGCTCAGGGGATACAACGGCATTCTGGTGCCGGGCGGATTCGGAGACCGCGGCGTTTCCGGAAAGATCAAGGCGATCCGTTATGCGCGCGAACACAATATTCCGTTCCTCGGAATCTGCCTCGGCATGCAGTGTGCCGTGATTGAATTCGCACGCGATGTCTGCGGCATGGCGGATGCGGACAGTACCGAATTCAACCCGTCCACGGCGCATCCCGTAATCGCGTTAATGGAGGAGCAGAAAAATATTACAGACAAGGGCGGGACGATGCGTCTTGGCGCATATCCGTGCATTCTGGCGAAAAACTCCAAAGCGGAGACCGCCTACGGCACGGATCATATTTCCGAGCGTCACCGCCACCGTTATGAGTTCAACAGCGATTTCCGCGCCGCATTGGAGGCGAAAGGACTGAAAATCACGGGAACTTCTCCCGACGGTTCTCTTGTGGAAATGGTCGAGATCGAATCCCACCCGTGGTTCGTCGCCTGCCAGTTCCACCCGGAATTCAAATCCACTCCGCTGGAGGCTCATCCTTTATTCAAAGACTTTATCAAAGCCGCGATGGCGGCACGAGGCTGATTTGGCACGATGATGAACAACCCAAATAATCAGGATCGATCCCTGAGCGGCTTTCTTGCTTATCTGGGCAACGAACGCAACGCATCGGAACATACGCTGGAAAGCTACAAGATGGACATCGTGCAGTTTTCCAAACTGACTCTCAATCTGGATGCCGCGGAGCAGGCCGTCGACTGGGATTCCGTCAGCGTGCACGATGCGCGTTCCTTTGTCGTGGCGCTTCAGGGCGAGGACTTGTCCAAAACATCCATCGTCCGGAAAATCTCCGGGCTCCGTTCCTTTTACCGCTACCTGGAACGCGAACATATCGTCGGCTCCAACCCGTTTGCGGGCCTGGTTTCGCCCAAAAAGCAGAAACTGCTTCCGAAATATATGACGATTGCCGAGGTTTCGCGCCTGCTGGATTCCGCCGACACGTTCTGGAACGGCGCCGTGGAAAAGGGGATTGCAAAATCCGAAGAAGGGGCAAAACTTTCCGCCGCCCGCGATGGCGCGATTCTGGAGGTGATCTACTCCGGAGGACTGCGCATCAGCGAGGCGCTCGGGTTGAATCTCGGTTCCGTGGATCTGCTCGGCGGCGTCATGAAAGTCCGCGGAAAGGGCAAGAAGGAACGGATCTGCGGACTCGGCGGTCCTGCGGAAAGGGCATTGAGGAAATACATTCACGTGCGCGCTCTCTGGACCAGCGACGCGCGTCGCGAAGCGCCTTTGTTCATCAATCAGGACGGCGGACGGCTGACTCCGCGCAGTTTCCAGCGCAACTTCAAACTGTATCTCGCAGAAGCGGGTCTGCCTTCCGACATGACGCCGCACAAACTCCGCCATTCCTTTGCAACGCATCTTCTGGACGCCGGCGCGGACCTGCGCAGTGTTCAGGAACTTCTCGGACACGCAAATCTGAGCACCACGCAGATTTACACTCATATCAGCGCGGAACGCCTCAAAGCCGTTTACAGCAAAGCGCATCCGCGCGCATAACCCAGAGCAAGGAGTCGGCATGGATACTTTCCGGGATAAACTCGCATTTCTGCCAAGGGCGTTTCTTCTGTTCCTGACGGCGATTCTTCCATTGAAATTCGCTTCGACGGCCGGCGTGCCTGAGATGCCGATGATCTACTGGACGGAACCCGTCGGCATTCTCATCGGCTCCTGGTCCGTGATGCTGTTTCCCGCATTTGCAGCGTTTGCCCTGATCCTCTGCATTCTGCTGATGCCTCCGCCTGATATGAAAAATCCGCTTCTGCGCGGATACGCCCTTCTCTGGGCGCTTTTCGCGGCGGCATCGCTGTCCGGATGGATTCACGCATCGACGTGGGACTTCGCCATACAGAACACCCTGCACTGTTTCGGGCTCGCCTGTTACGCCATGTCGCTCTGCCTCATGCTGGAACGTGACCCGAAGCACTTCGCACGCCAGTTGTTCATCGCGATTCTTACCGGAGCGGCATTCTCCATTTACTCTGCACTGAATCAATACTGGAGCGGATTCGAGGAAACACGTAAGTTCATCGAAGAAAAAGAACGTGCCACCGGACAGCAGATCATGACCGGGCAGTTTGCATCGCGCCTGATGGAATCGCGCGTATCAGGCGATTTCGCAGTCTGCAATGTCTATGCCGGTTATCTTGCGCTGGTATTTCCGCTGATTCTTGCGGTTCTCTACAGGTTCGGCGGCAGAGTCACGCCACCGTGGGCGGCGCGGCTGATCCTCTGCGGCGGAGGCGGCGCATTGTATCTGTTTCTGCTCAAGGAAACCGGGAGCCGGGGCGGAATCCTTGCCCTGATCGTCGGTATCGCCTTTACGATTCTCGCGTTCCGGATTCCGCGCAGAATCCGTTTCTTCTGCTATGCGCTGATTCCGGTCATGCTGGCGGGCTTCGTCATCCTGGTGAAAATGTGGCGCGGGTTCGCGTCCATGCTGTTCCGTTTCGATTACTTCAAAGCGGCATTCGAAATGATGCTGGCGCATCCGCTCTCCGGCGCAGGGTGGGGCGAATTCTTCCATGAATACCTGATCTATAAGGACCTGATCAATGACGAGGCGCCGCACGGACCGCACAACTTCATTCTCGCCGCCGGGTCGCAGGCGGGAACCGGTGCATTCCTGATTTCGGGAATCCTGCTGCTGATTCCACTTGCCGCCGCGCTCTATCTGTTTCATAAAGCGTCGGTTTCCGGCGACGACGCGGACGACAGGATCATGAAGTGCGGCATGACGCTTGCCATTGTCTCATGGACGTTCCACTCCATGATTGAACTGAATTACGAGACGCCCGGTTCCACGGCGACCGCAATCGCCCTCGGCTCCCTGATTCTGGTTGCCAAAGGGGCGGATCGGATTGTCAGTCTGCCCGTCCCGGAGACAGCGGGGAAAAAGAAGCTTTGCTCCATGCTTTTCCTGTTGATTTCCGCCGGACTGATTTTGTATCCCGCGCTGAAACTTCCGCAGGCGGTCGCGGGTGAAATGTGCTATGAACGGCTCCATTCCTCTACGGACGTGCGCTTCGGAACACCCCGCAAAGGCAATCCTCCGACACCGGATGAGGTCATGCGGATGCTTCAGGACTGCGCCCGGATTACGCCGGACTCTCCGTTTCCTTATGCCGCCGCTTCCAGTTATTACCTGACTCTCGGTCCGTTTTATGTCAATGAAAGCCTGTCCCTGCTGGACGAGGCGATCAAACGCGCTCCGAAACGCGCCGGCTACTATTACCGGAAATATTTGATTCTGAGACACCTTCCCGGCCGTGCCGCCGAAGCGGAACAGGCTTTGAAAAAGGCGCAGGAGCTTTCTCCGAAAAATCCGGAATATTTTGACCGGAATGAACTGTCCCATCGCAAGCAGCGGGTATCAGAAAGCCAAACCAATGGCGAAAGCCCGAAATCGTATGGTACAGACCGTTGGATTTGCTGCGATCCAACGGCATCCGCTTGCCGCCGGTCCACGACAAGGACAAAGCCCTTGACTTGAGAAGAAAATGCTTACACATTCTTCCGCTTCAAAGCCGACCGGAGGGTATGAAACCCAAAAAAAATCAAAAATGGATTTCAGGATGAAAACAGTAATAAAACTTGAAAATTGAACCTCAGCCGAAATCGCCGCCGAGGACGCCGTAGTAGCTGCCGGCAGGGAGAGGACCGGGGATTCCGTAATCCATCGCGACAAGCTCCGTTGCAGGGAGAATGCCTTTCGCCGCCATCAACTCAATCAGACGCGTCTGGCTGTCAAACGCAACCAGAAGAATGCGGGGAGAAGGTTCACCATAACGTGCCACCGCATCGAACAGGGACAATGCATCCTCCTCATTTGCCGCGGTCAGAGCGCTTGCCTGACGCGACACGGGACCGATCCGCCCGATCGTGAATCCGGTGATTGCCTGCCCGTCCATGATCTTGAAAGAAAGTTCCGGATGGCATTCATAGAAATATGTCAGCAACGCGCCGCGCTCCAGACCGAAGCTCTGCCTGTCCAGCGCGGTAATCTCCGCAAGATCCTCCTTCAGCAGCGGGACAACCCGGCGGTCACGTTCCGGCAGACAGCGATAGTCATCCGCGCCGAATTTATGGAGCGTCGCGTACGTCTTGAACCCGAGCTTCTCATAGACATAACTTCCGGCTTTCGTCGCATACAGGCGGAGTGTACGGCAGTCCTTCAGAAGCTCCATGAGTTTTTTCAACATCATTGAGGCTATTCCTTTCCGGCGGTAAGCTTCGCGGACAATCACCATATTGATGTATCCCATCTGATCTCCTTCATAGATCTTTGCCGCCGCGGAACCGATCACACGCCCCTCGTGTACCGCAAAAATACCCGCCGACGCCGGCGCAAGAATCATCTCCCGGCAATCCCTGAGCGTCTGGTTCCACCCGACCGTCCCCGCAAGTTCAAACAACGCCTCCGGGTCCGTCGCACGAATGATCGCAATATCGGACATTCTTATTTTTCTCCTTTTTCTTTTTCAACACGTTCAAATCTTCCATGGACGATGAAATGCCTCGCCTGTTCCGCCGTCCGCCGTGAAAACAGAAGCGTCGTATGAGCGTGAGGCAGCATCAGGTGATCCCGTTCATGGGTCAGGTGGGTGCTGGACTCCCTGACATCCAGATCATACCTGCCGCCGATGATCCCGATGTCAAACCCGCTGTCCGGTTCGGGAAAAGTGTTCGCAAATGAATGCGGAACGGACGAGAGGTCCGGCAGGCATTTCACGATTTTTCCGGCAAAAGAAAGATTTTTCAGCACATATTCCGCAACATCGGAACCCTTGTTCGGCGGCGCGATCATCACGATCCTGCCGATTTTCGCCCATGCCGCAGGAGAAAGTTTCCTGAGCGCGGAACGGAGCAGAAGCCCGCCCATGCTGTGTGTGACAAAATGAACCTGCCCCGGAGAATCAGCCTGCCCTGAAATTTCTTTCTCGATGAATGCGGCAAAACACGCTCCATGTTCGTCAACCGTCGCGCGCCGCGTGGGGTAATCGTAAAGAATCGAAGCAAACCCCTGCCTTGCGAGATATCTTGCAAGTGGGAGCATGACATGCCCCGACATCAGAAGCCCATGCACAAGAATCACGCGCTCCGCGGCAGCATGATCCTGAAGCGGTGCAAAGCGTTTGATTTCTCCTGCGGAAGAAAACATGGGGTCTCCTAAAAAACATTTCTTCCGTAATATAACCGTAAAAACCTTTCCGGCAACCGGGGAAACGGCAGATTATTTGCAAAAAAACTTCTCTGCGGGGCTGAACTTTCAGAATCTTATGTTATATTATGGAACGAGTTTAAATAAACGATCAATCACAATGGAGTAAAGTATGACACACTGCAGCGGAAACGGGCACTCGACCTACAAGAGCGCCGGAGTAGATATCGATTTGGCAACGGATCTTCTGAAGCGCCTCAAACCGAAATTCGCCGCGGCAAAGCGTCCTGAAATGCTTGCTCCCATCGGCGGTTTCGGTGGACTCTTCCAGATTGACCTTGCAAAATGGAAAAATCCGGTCATGGTCGCCAGCATCGACGGCGTAGGCACCAAACTGATGGTCGCCGCCATGATGCACAAATATGACACGGTCGGGCATGATATCGTCAATCATTGCGTCAACGACATCTCCGTGCAGGGAGCGGAGCCCGTCTATTTCCTCGACTATATCGGCATCGGAAAACTCCGGAGCCCGCTTTACGAGGAAGTCGTCGGCGGAATCGCGGATGCCTGCAAGGAAGTCGGATGCGCGCTCCTCGGCGGTGAAACGGCGGAGATGCCCGGTATGTACGGCGAAGATTTCGATTTGGTCGGAGTCATCACGGGCATGGTCGAAAAGGACCGCATCATCACCGGCGAAAAAATCCGCCCCGGGCACGTCGCAATCGCCCTGCCTTCCAACGGACTTCATACCAACGGATTCAGCCTTGCCAGACGCGTTCTCTTCACCATGCGCCGTTATGAAGTCTCCTCCCGGCTCAAAGAGCTGAACGGCGAAACCATCGGCGAAGCGCTCCTCAAGCCGCACACCTGCTACTGGAGAGCGGTCAAGAGCCTCATGGATTCCGATGTTTCCCTTGACGGCGTCGCGCACATCACTGGCGGCGGTCTTTATGACAATGTCCCGCGAATCCTGCCGAAAGACGTGGACGCGGTATTCTATAAGGAAACAATCAAGAATCCGCCGCCGATCTTCAAGCTGATCGTTGAAGAGGGCAACATCGAAGATTCCGAAGCGTTCCGTGTCTTCAACATGGGTGTCGGCATGGTGTTTTTCGTTCCGGAAGCGGATAAGGAAGAAGCTCTGAAACTCAGCCGCGAAGCCGGATTCGATGCCTTTGTATGCGGAGAGGTCGTTGCGGGCAGCGGAAAGTCCCATGTAAAGTGAGTTTTGAAACGGCGGACGTTTCAGAACTGTTTTTCAATGCAGATGTTCAAGAACGGGCATCTGCATTTTTTATGCGGATTTTTTATGGAAAAAATGAAAGAACTTTTGAACGGGAAATGAAAAAATAAGCGTAAACCGGAAGAATCGGGCAATTGTTTTTTGCATTTTTCCGTCTATGTTACCAGCTTGTGAACGATCATAAACCAAAGGTGGCAGCTCATGGATTTTTTTGAACAGGTAAAACAATATGTCAATGAAAACGACACATTCTGCAAAGCGAACAATATGACTCTGGAAGTCGTGAAACTAGGGTATGCGGAAGCGGTTATGAAGGTGACGGAACACTCTTTCAACGCGGTCCATACGGTTCAGGGCGGCGCCCTGTTCACACTTGCGGATATGGCTTTTGCAGGGGCAGCCAACTCTTACGGAGACAAATGTATCGCCATGAGCGCGGCAGTTTCGTTCATCCGTCCCGGTTCGGGGAACACCCTGCGTGCCGTGGCGCGTGAAGTCAGCAAGGGCAGACGCTCCTGCGTGATGGACGTGGAGGTCCGGAATGAAGAAAACAAACTGGTTGCCAAGTTCCAGATCACCGGTTTTTTCTTTGAAAAATAAGCATCAATGACGGCGGTTCCGCCTGTCAAAGAACGGAATCGAAGTTCCGGGAACCGGCGGTAAGACGCAACAGTCGGGATTTTTGCGTCATGCACAGCCCGTATCCCGGTTAAGAATGAACTGCCCCCATTGCAAGCAGAGGGTATCGGAAAGCCGAACCAATGGCGAAAGCCCGAAACCGCAGGGTGCAGGTCGTTGATCTGCTGCGGTCCAACGGCATCCGCTTGCCGCCGGTCCACGACAAGGACAAAGCCTTTGATTCGGGAAGAATGCTCGCACATTCTTCCGCTTCAAAGCCGGTCCGAGAGGGGTATGAAACCCAAAAAGAACCGGAAAGAAAATTCCGTGCCGCGCCTTCCGTAGACTGATTACTGCCGGAACACCAGAAATCCGTATGTCTGCCCTGCTTCGGCATTCCAGAACTCCCCGGAACGGAATTCCCCCTGAAACGGACCGGATATCGCGCGCATCTTCATGCCGGGAGGAAGCTGAATCGACTTCATTCCTCCGGTTTTCGCATGAAGAAATACGACATCGTTTCCAATCCAGAGCGGATCGCCGCATTCCCTGTTGTAGAGATGCACTCCGGCGCGTCCGGCAATCGAACGGATCACCTGCGGCGGCAGATACATCAGACTCGTAAAGTAATTCCGCACCCCGTTTTTCTCCCATGAAACCAGCGCCGGAGTCTTTCCTCCGACGGTTCCGATCACGTCCTTGAAACCGCTTTCCGGAAAGAACCACGGTCCGGATACATTCGGGTTGGAAACAGTATTTGACCCCCAGCCGTCTTTGAGTTCCATTACAGGCGCCATCCACTTCGCCACCATCTTCATTCCGATACCGAGCAGATCGCTGATATTGCCTGCCGACGGTCCGTTCTCCGGGTAAAACACCCCCGGGGCATAAAGCCAGACCACCGCTGCCTTCTCCCGTTCAAGACGCTTTTTCAACGTATTCCGTTCCTCTTTCGTCAGCATCAGGAGATTGGTCATGATGTAAAGCTTCTGCGGCGGGATCAGCTCATGTTGAAGCAAATCCGCCAGCAGGACATGCCGGAACGGAAATCCGGCTTCATTGAAACGCCGCATCAGTTCACCGATCAGAGCGCGGTGCGCGCCGTCCCCGGCATTGTGTTTGGCATAGAACGCACTTTTCTGATCGCTGACAATACAGACTTCCACCGGAGTTGTCCCCTGAACCGGCGGCAGAGAACGGTAAATCTTCTGTTGTTCCGCCATCAGCTCCAGGAGAACCTTCTCGCGGAACCAGCTTTCATACATTTCCATCCAGTGCATTCCGATACCCCGTGCAAGCGTCATGCCGAACGCCCGGTTCATTGCGCCGATGCTCTGCTCCACAGTATTGAGTTTGCCGTTCCGCGACTCATACTGGCTGTTTTCGGAAAAGGTGCGCAGATCCTGCTCCACAATCACAAGTTTGCCATGCGAAGTAAAAGACTCCGCAGCCTGCATCGGACTGTCGCTCATGCCCGGATAACGCCATGTATAGAAGGAGGGACCCCAGACATAATCGACGTAGGGAGAACGCGCCACCGCTTCAATTCCGAGGTGCCCGACGGTCTGAAGGCGGTTGAAGATATTGCTGAATGCGATCAGATAACCGTAATAGGCGCCGCAGAGCCACCGGCCGCCGGTTTCCTCTTTCACGACTTTGCAGAGAGCGATGATTGCTTCCGAAACAGCGCGGTTGCGGAACTCAAACCAGTCGATTTTCGCCATGTCTTCCGCAGGGTCAAGCAGAGCAAGGACGCTGCCCGCATCCTGTTCCCGCGGCGACGGCATCGTGATGGTGTCAAAGGTCAGCCCCGGACGTCTCCATGCGGAAGCAAGCGCGGCATCCGTTTGATATTTTTCGCGCAGATAAGAACGGAACGTTGCAAAATCCGCTTTGGAAAACCCGCTTCGCGCCGGTCTGTTGTTTCCGTCTTCATAGCTCCAGAACCATTCGGAATTCCAGCCTTCGGAGATTCCCATGCCGAAAACACGGTCCGCATAGGAGGATTGCCTGATATGCCCGATCAGAGCGCGAAGCCCCGCCGCCGCATCCTGAAGATATTTTTTCGACGCAAGTGCCTGACGGTCTTTCTGTTCATGGATCGGTTGCCCTCCGTAATATTTTGTCACATCATCCGGATTTTTCTTCATCCACCAGGACGGCATCCCGTATTTGACGGTCAGAATCACGCGCATCTCCGGCGCATTCAGGGTAAGCACCTCCATGGCACGGTCCAGACCGGAAAAGTCAAATCGTCCCTCCTCTTGCCAGAACTGATCCATCCCGATTCCGAACCGGATTACCTCCGCTCCGGCTGCAACGGCATTTCTTACAAGAAAATCGCGAGATGCCGGGTTCATGCCGAAAGTGCCCGGCAGATCATAATAAACCGGGGAATATTTCCTGCCGTCGATCAGGAACCATGCGCGTTTTCCGGCTCCGGCGATGGATGCTTTCACCAGAGGAACGCTCTTTTTCTCCTCGGAAAAACGCAGAGAGCCTGCATCATGGCTTCCTTTCACCCGGATGTAGTCGGCGTCCAGATAAGCTTTTGCGGGTGTCCCGTATTCAACAGGCAGGGAATACGAAACTTCCAGAGTCCGCCCCGGCTTCCACTCAGACGTCGCAGGCTTGATTTTCCCCTGAATGCGCTTTTCTCTGCCATCCGCGGAAACAACCCGGAAGTAAAGCTGATCCGCATCGACCGCCGGTGCCTTGATGATCCTCGCCGTAAAACGCTCCTCCCCGGATTTCAGAATTTCAATTTCTCCGACCGGACCGGCATAGGCATAATTGACACGTGTTCCCCACGGGGCGACCGGCGGGGTTCCCAGCAACATCACCGGAGTAAGGAACGCCTGCGGCATCCGGTCCCCGCCGACATGGCACATCCATTCCCCATTGCTCGGGAAATACACAGCCCTGCCGTTCTCCATCACATAAAGTTCACAGAGCAGTCCGCCCCATGCCTGCACATTATGCACCCGGACAACGATCCGGTTTTCACCTGCCTTGAGGTCTTTCGCCACATCGAATCTGCCGGGTACGCGCCAGTCGCTTCCGCCTCCCGCCTTCTTTCCATTGACGAATACCTCATACAGATCATCGCCCGCCGCGACAAAGACAGCTTCCTCCGGTGCCTGTTTCAAGCGGAACTTCCGTTCAAACCAGACATTCGTATTATTCGGGCCGAACCCGTTCCGGCACCAGATCCAGCTGCCGCGCCAGTAGGCGGGCGGCGCATTCAGATGCGCCAGTCTTTCCAAAAACAGGCGGGGATATCCCGGCGCTTTTCCGGCAATGCGCAGTTCTGCCGCAACTGCCGTTTCCGGCGCTTTGAAACGTACACTCTCCTTTCCTTTCTGCAGAATCTGCTTTGCCGACACTTTCCTGTTCCGGTCAAAAAAGCAGAGTTCCATTCCCGGGTTCTTTCCGTTCTTCCATTCCAGCAGATACTCTCCGCGCGGGCGGATCGAATCAAGAGAAATTTTCTTTTCCGATGCCTGCTGAACGGCAAAAGGAATATTGTTCACCTCCTGCAATCCATTCAAACCGGAAAGCGCCATGCGGCACTTTTTCCCGATCCATGACAACCTTATGGAAGTAACCGTCCCGCGCCATGCCGGGTCCTCCCCGACGGGAAAAAGCAGGTCGTGCCATTCCCCGTCAGGCAGAGAAGATGCCGCGAGATAAGAAGAATATTGCTTTCCCCTGTCAACAGCGGTAAAATCCAGACGCAGATACCCCCCTTCCTCGAATACTTTGAAGCGTGCCTCGACAACCTTTACATCAGCAGCTTTCCAGTTCAGGCTGCGGCACTCGAAGCCGCCGCCATCCCCCGCCTCAATCTCCGTACAGGCGGCAGTCTCAAATACTTTCAGCGCATGATACGGCATCCAGAATTCTTTCAGGCGGCCGGAGTCAAAAGAAAGAAAAGCCGCTTTTCCCGCTTCTTCCCGCTTCCTGAGTTCTTCGCCGGAAAGTTCTTTCACAATAACCTTGCTTACACTGACTTTACCTGTTCCCCGGATAATCAGATGCGGGCGTAAAAGTTTTTCATCGGGACGCGCAGTGAAATAATAGGACAGCATTTCCGTTTTGCCTTGTCCCTCTCTGCTTCGAACCACAGGATAAGGAGTCCGCTTCCCGCCGGGCATGGAAAGCATCATGGAAGTCGTCACATCCGGAGAAAGCTTTGTTGATTCGATCTGCACCAGATAATGTTTGCCGGGAACGACAGGAATATCCCTGCCGGGTACAAATGCAAGATATCCGCTGCGATTCGTCTTGAATACCTCATAAACAGCCCCGTTCCGTTTCATCTCCCCTGCGGAATTCTCATTTTCCCGGATTTCCCATGAAAAAGAGGCGCGCTCCAGCAGATTGTCCGGCTGCCGGATTTCCTGCATGTCTACGGAGCGGACGACTGCTTTTCCCTCTCCTTTCAGGCAGAAATGAATCCGGACTTTGCTTTCCCCCTGCTGTGCGGTAAAGTCCAATACGGCAGTCTTGAAATCCGGACAGGCGGGAGCCGGTTTCGATACGGGGAACGGAGTCCGCTTCGCGCCGGGCATGGAAAGCATGATATATCCGGCAAGGCTGTCGGAAGACGTCCTGTAATCCACTGTTACGCGATAGGTTTTGCCGGGAGCAACCGCCGGTTCATTTTTTCCGCAGTAAAAGAACACAACTCCCTTGTCATTCGCCTTGGTAATCTCGTAAGAACCGTCCGGGAGTTTCACCATACTCCCTTTTCCCCCCTCTACGGGCAGGCAGTTCCATTGTTTTTCCGGCAGCAGTTCGGCGCCGCCGAGCATCAGTGAGCATAAACCTGCAGTGATTGCAGTGATTGCCTTTATCATGGTTGTATCTCCTTATGATATTCAGTCCAGCGGATTCCCGCGTTTCAGATGATCCCGTCTCTGGGTGGTGTCCGTGGTAAAACTCTCCAGGTATCTGACAGGTGCGGCATGGCCGTCCGCCCATAAGACATTGCCGGAGCCGTTATGACGGCTGATGGCATGGCCGTTCATGCTGTCGATCAAACAGTATGGCGATTTCGGTTGCGCCGCCATTTTGGATTCCCCCAGCAAAAGCTTCGTGGACGGATTTTTAATTCTGTCCGGTGTGCCGGGGGTTATATCTGCCGGGGAAGCCGGAAGATTCCCATGCCGTGCATACCAGTCATCCGTCGCACCGAGCGAATTGATTCCGAAATGAACGTATTGAAACACCCAGGCATTTGCCGGATTGTTATAATTCCTGCCCCATGCTGCCCGCTGATCGTTGACATTCTGAAGCGCCGGAGCGTTCGGACATTCAAAAATCTTGAAGTTCTTCAGATAATCGCCGTTTGCCAGCAGCCAGGACCATACCTGTTTCGCATCAAGAACGCCACCGGTGAAAGTAGTCGGCGGATAATACTTCTGAGCATCGACATAAAGCATCAAAGGGATATTCAGCTGCTTTATATTATTGAGACACTGAACGGCTCTGGCTTTATCCCGCGCCTTGCTCAATGCGGGCAGAAGCATACCTGCAAGAATCGCAATGACCGAAATTACGACGAGGAGCTCTATCAAGGTGAAATTTCCAGTTTTTCTATCCAAATCAAGCCATCTCCTTCTCCGGCATTCCATAACGGACCTCCTTCATTTAATATAATTCCCGCAAATCAAAATTTCATCCGCTTTTCGATGACAATATTCAGATTTCTTTCTGATGCCAGCAATTATAGCAATATCTGCCATATGGAAATCATTTCCCTTTGATTTTCTCAATGAAGGGAACTATATTGATTCCTCTTTTATTTTATTATATAACAAAAAATAAATTCTGCATGAACAAATTGTCATTATTATAGCATAATCTGTCTAAAAAAGAATGGAGACAGGAAAAATGGGACAAAAAGGCACCCATATCTGTGAACTTTACAGCCGGAAGCAATTCAGGCATACTACGCTCCCGCTGAGTATCGAGATGTTCGACTATAAATCCACGACGGACAAATGGCACCGCCATACGGATTTCTACGAACTGGTGATCGTATGCAGCGGCAAGGCGCGGAATGAAAACAGCCGGCGTTCGGAGCAGGTCCATGCAGGCCATGTCTACCTTCTGCCGTCAGGTTCAGTTCACCGCTATGCAAAACTTTGGAACTTCCGCCACTACAACATCCTGTTTCAACCGCAGATTCTTGATATCGGTTCGGTCAATATCGCCGCTTTACCGGGGTATTCCCATCTCTTTCATTTCCAGTTTGACGGCGAGGACCGCTGTTCCCTGCTGCTTTCCGTCGATGAGACCATTCTTTCGCAGTTGATTTCCATGATTGAGACCGTCCGCAATGAAATGGCGCTGCGTTTGCCGGGCTGGCAGGAGGCGGCATATTTTGAATTCATGCGGATGCTGGTCCATCTGCTCCGCCATTGTGTCCCGCAGGATACCGGAATCGGGCAGAACGCATTTCAGATCGGGCGTGCGATCCGGGCAATGGAGGAGGACTGCACCCAGCAGTTTACCCTGAAAAGCCTTGCCGACATGGTTCACATGTCACAAAGCAGTTTTCGCCATCATTTTACGGAAATCACCGGAATCCCGCCGGGGGAGTATCTGCTGAAGCTCCGCCTGAAAAAAGCCCTGCTGATGCTGATGTCTCCCAACCGGATCTCCAATATCGCGGCACAATGCGGGTTTCGCGACAACAATTATTTCTCCCGCCAGTTCCGCAAACAGCTGGGTATGCCTCCGAGGAATTTCCATCAGGAATACATGTGCCACCGGAGCAATGTCAGCGACATGTTGAAAAAACTTTATCCGGACCAGTGAAAAGTAACTGAGAAGTCATTAAATCATCATAACTTTCCGTTTTTTTTATCGCTTGATGTTTGCACTCTGCCGAAAACGCACTATTTTTCTTTGCAGACTCAAAAACAAACAGAGGAGAGTGGCATGAAAAAGATCAGAAAGCGTCCCATGGAACTCGGAGTCCTTTCCAGATTCGCGGAAGACGATTCCAACCCGTTCGACGTCATTGCACGTTACGGCGTCGCCACAACCCAGCTCTGCAACTGGGACATGGCAAAATGGACAAAAGAAAACGCGAAAAAAGTCAAACGTGACCTGAAGTCAAGCGGCGTACGCCTTGCCGCCCTTTGGACAGGTTACTCCGGAACCGTGATCTGGGATCTGATCGACGGCCCGGACACCATGGGCATCGTTCCCGAATACACACGGAAAAGACGCATCGCGGATCTCAAGGCGGGAGCGGATTTCGCAGCCCGGATCGGCGCTCCGGCAATTATCACCCACTGCGGCTTTATCCCGGAAACGCCGAAATCGCATCTTTACATGGAGGTGCTTGACGCGCTCGGAGAAATCGCGGAATACTGCCGGCAGCTCGGACTCGGATTCTGGTTTGAAACCGGTCAGGAGACACCTGTCACGCTTCTGCGCACGATCGAAGACCTCGCCCTGCCGAATCTCGGAATCAACCTTGACACCGCAAATATCATTCTTTACGGAAAAGGCAATCCTCTCGATTCTCTCGACGTATTCGGGAAATATGTCCGCAATCTGCATGTGAAAGACGGCGTATATCCGGTTGACGGACACAAACTCGGACATGAAGTTGCGATCGGGAAAGGCAAAGTCGATTTCAAGAAAATCATTCCGAAACTCCATGAACTCGGCTTCAAGGGGGAACTCGTCATCGAACGCGAAATCAGCGGCGAGCAGCAGGCAAAAGATATCATGGCGTCCCTGAAATATATCGGCGGACTTGTCGATAAACTGTAATACCGGAATCTCCGGTTCCTCTTTACTTCGGGAACCGGAGATTTTTCATAGATACGGATTGTTCTGTTTTTCGAAACCGATTGTGCTCGGATAACCGTGTCCGGGATAAATTTCCAGAGAATCGGGAAGCGTCATCAGTCTGCCGGAAATAGATTCCATCAAGGTTGCGGTGTCGCCGCCGGGGAAATCGGTACGGCCGACCGATGCACGGAACAGCGTGTCGCCGGTAAACAGCGCATTGTATTCCCTGAAGTAATAGCAAACGCCGCCGGGAGTGTGACCGGGCGTATGGAGAATTTCAAAATCCGGGGTCTGCGGCGGCCATTCCGAGGGCGTGAGCAGATTCTCCGCCGCGGGAAGATACGGCGGAAAACAATTTGCAGGGCTGGCATACATTGCACTGTCCGCGGGATCAATATAAAGCTCTGTGATGTTCAGTCTCTTTGCAACCTCTCCCACGGCACCGATATGATCCGCATGACAATGCGTCAGAAGAATGACGGCTTTCTGACAGGAAAATGCGGATGCCGCGGCAATGATGTCCTGCGCATCGCCGCCGGGATCAATGATGTAAAGAGTCTTCTTATCCGGTGACGGCACCAGGTAGCAGTTTACTTCAAACGCCCCGACGACAACAGTGGCAAATGGTTTTGTCTTCATGAAATCATCCTTCAAAACTTAATCATGTTCAGTATGGAGAGATACTCTAGCCCATTTTCCACCGCTTGCAAAATCTTTTCCGAATAAAGCGGATATTTTTTACGAAACGGAAATTACGGATTCACGTCTTTCACGGAAAATTCAATTCTCTTTGTCCCGTTGATTTCGTATTTCCTCTTTTCCTTCCCGAAAGAAAATACCGCGCTGCCTCTGCCCCCGGCATCGCAGGAAAAACGGTTATCCTCATACTGAACGTCCGTCAGCACAAGGCTGCCGGAAAGTTCCACCGAGACCGGTATCCTGACCAGCGACGCGCAATATTTCTTTCCCAGAATGATCCGGCAGAGCGTTCCCTGCGGAGTTCCGGTGAATTTCACCGGATATCCGGGAATCCGGCTTCCTTTCTCGTTATAGACATAGGGAATGCAAAGAGAGTTTTCCCCTTTCCAGCCGAATTCACCGCTGTGGGTCGTCAGGATGCGTTCCCTGCCGAGCAGCCATCCGCTGTGGATTTCGACCGGGGTGAAAGGATACATTTTCGTGGTGATCGTCGGACATGCCGCCTGATTGTTGTAATGATAATACAAGGCACCGTTTTTCATGGCGTTGCGGATATCCGCCATACAGTCCTCCGGTGTGACGGAGTAAGTCAGCATATCTCCGAGCTGGATCGGCGTATAGAGATGGGAGAGGAAGATCCACCATGAATTATAGGTTTCCTCAAAGCGAGGGAACTTGAATTTCCGTTCCGAGCGGGTTTCCGGTGAAAAATTGGCGATGAAGCCTTTCTTCCGCCGATTGAGAACATAGTCCATCACATTCCTGTTGAAATCCAGTTTGAGCAGAGGCACAAAACCGATTTTACGGACAACATCATGATTTTTGTCCAGCTCCACGGACACCTTGTCCCACATATTGTATGTTACGAATTTTCTCGTATAAGTGAACTCGTCGTGATAAATGCCGTCGATGTCGAAGTTGTCGCAGAGATATTTCAGGAACACCATGAAACGTTTTCCATAGGCATTTTCCGCGGTAGGGACAAAAAAACGGTAAGGGGGCTCCTCGACGGTCTTTCCGTTCGGCAGCGTCAGGGCGCAGTCCGCATATTTTTCCGCATCGCCGATCTCCGTAGACCATTGATTATGAACATAAATGAAACGTTTGACATCGGGAGTGCAAGCGCGGGCTTTCGCAAGCATATCGCGTATGAATCCGCGCATCGGCTCCACGGGAAATTCCGTGATCGTTGAGGGAGCCAGTCTGCCGCGGACTTTTTCATCCATCAGGGCGGCGCCGTGAATGCAACTGTTCCGTTTTGCGTATTCTCCACCGAGATGAGCCCAGTAAAGCACCCCCAGCGAGTTGAATTTCAACCCGGCGTCACGGTGAAATTTCCGCGCCTTCTCTCCGGTCCATGTCCGGAACACATTCAGGGAAAGATGAAAACCGCCTTCAATGGGGAAATTCACATCCCAGTCGCGCCGCACCTCGTTGACAAAATCAAAATAATCCGCGGACATCACCGGATAGACCGACCATTCGACGGTCCGGCTCTCGTTCGGAGAAAGAGCGAACGTCTCCGTCCTGATTCCGGCTTTCCCGTTTTCGCAGTACTGGATGTTCTGAACCCGGAACACATCATCCTGCGCAAGAAAAGCGATGCCCTGCCCGTTCCGCCGGTCCGCAAGAAATACACTGGGATTGCGCCCGCCGGAATTGCGGCTGTGATTCGGCGCGGGGTCCCCAGCCACATATACGGGATCGAATGCCGCGGCGGACGTTTCATAACAGATTTTCAATCCGATCAGTTGATCGCTTCTGCTCGTGAAAGTATCGAAGACATCAATCCTGTTTTTCTGCCTTGAGATCCGGCGGGATACGGAATACAGGGGTGTCTCCAGCGTCTCGCGGTCCCCCATCCGGAACCACTTCCCGCCAGGAGCGGAAAAACAGCTTTCCAGCGGGACGGCGAGTCTGCCGTATCTGATCCGCAGTTCGCCGTTTTTCCTTTCCAGTGTATAATCCGGAGCGGGGACATCCGCCATCCGGATGAAGTCCGGTTCTTTCACCGGCGGGGGGATCGGGCTGGGAACATCCGACTGCACAACTCTGAAATTGCGGACCGCCAGCGCGGGGACACGCTTCAGCCCCAGGCTCCTGTAATAGCCGGACAGCTCCGAGCCGAAGCGGAGCGTCACCGTGTTTTCCTTTTCCCCGGACAACAGGTCTGTGATATCAAGAACCACACGGTATGCCTGCGGATCGGCAGGCTGAAAACGTTCTTTCGCCAGTTCATAGTCGGGTGAATAAAGCGAATACCATTTTTCGCCTGCACAAACCCGGTAGGCTCCGTGATCCTTATGGTATGAGCTCAAACTTTTGTTCAGGAGCCGGGCATGATGCCTGGTTGCCATGGAGGAAACGGGAGCGCCGTTCACAAAAATCTGCCAGCACGGATTCCAGCCGCCGAGACGCGGAAAGTCAATGCGATGTTCGAACTCCACCGTGATCCGCCCCGGATTTTTCATCGCCGGAAACGTCCAGTTCCGGTTCTGCCGCAGTCTGATGAATGTTTCACCGGGACTTTCCAGCAGAACTTTTTCCGATGCGGAAACGGAGAAAGCAAGAAGAAGGAGAAAATACAGCAGTTTCATAAAAACCTTTCCGGATGTTCGGCTCTTTCACTTATTTGCAGTAACTGAAAAAATTGCGGTCCGCGTAATATCTGGAGTCGCGGAAACGCATCAGTTCCTGCTCGTTGTTGGCGGCGACATGACCGTCCGCAAACGCGACATTCGCTTTTTTGTCATGCCGGACCGCCACATATCCGTTGAAATCTTTGAGGATGATATAAACCTGTTCCTCCTTATTTCCCTTGACGCTGTCGGAATACACAGGCCAGTCAACGGGATTTTCCACGGCGGAGAGCACAATTCCGTTCTTCGTACTGTTTTTGAAGCGATCCGCCATCCCGTATGTTTTGGAGGAATCGCCATTCCACATCTGCGGCGGGGCGGACGGGCAGAGCAGTTCGGAAACGCGGTTCATCTTCGGGCTGGGAAAGTATTTTCCGTCCTTGATCACAACGGCAACCCATGTGCGTTTCCCGTCCCATGCACACGGCAGCGCCTTGTAATCGGCGGAATAAGATGCCGCGGAATTCATAATCCGTTTCAGGTTGTTTCTGCAAAGCTGTGTCCCCCCTTCCGCTGTCGCACAACGCAGGACATGAATTCCCGTGACGCCGGCAGCCAGCAGGACAAACAAAGTGACGGCAAGTTCAACAAGGGCGTAATTTCTTCTATTCATTTTTTTATCCTTTCCATTTTATTGGTGATATCAGGCATGAATCCTTTTTCTTTCCGGTGTTTGAACACGTTTTTATTGTTTGTTTCAAAACAGGGCAATCCATTGAAAATAATATCCGGCGTCCGTATAACCTTTGCCGTAGACACCGTTCCTGTATCTGCGGATCACATCTCTGCCGAACATGGCGGCGGCATGACCGTCCGCAAACAAGAGATTGGACTGATTTCCATGCCGGGCGCTGAGAGCTCCGCCCCAGTCCACGTCGATCCGGTATGCCTGTCTTTTCCCGGCGTCTCTCGGAAGCGTCGGATTTTTTGAACCGCGCTGACATTGAACACTGTCCGCATACACCGGATATTCGCTGACCCGCTCTTTCAACTGAGCCAGACGCAGAGCCAGAACTCTGCCGTCGCTGTATTTTTGGTCCACCCACGGATCTCCGCCATAGGAGACACTGTAATCGTCCTGAATGAATCCGTGACCTCCGGATGAGTTGGAGCCGGGGCAGAGAAAGATCGCCTGCGCCCCCGCCTTCGGTTTCTTGATATACCCGCAGGAGATATAGTACCATGACCAGAAACGCCCCGTCCCGTTCTCCTCCATATAATTCGGCGGGATGAATCCCTGATAATCCTGACTGTAACTTACCGCCGTCAGATTCAGTTGTTTAAGATTTGAAAGACAGGAAATTGCGCGTGCCTTCTGCCTTGCGGAATTCAGCGCGGGGAGGAGCATCCCCGCCAGAATCGCGATGATCGCTACGACGATGAGGAGCTCGATCAGGGTGAAAATCCTTGTTTTCACCCTGCGAAGTAAGAATATCGAACAGGGAACATGGAAGGAAGAAGGAGTGGGAAAGCAGTTGAACAATCGAATATTAGAACAATTCAACAATTGAATGAAGAAAGGAAAAATAAGGCTGGGGGCGGATTGACTGCGTTCTCTGCGGGATTTCGTTCTGCTCCGGGAGAATGACGAATCCCCGGACAGGCGGAGAGCATTACAGTTTTTCCTGCCTTCTTCCTTTTTGTTTTCCTGATCCTGTCCTTGCTCTTTTCCAAAAAGAGATACGCTCCGGTTCATAGACGGCCTCCTGTCTGTTATAAAATATTTTCATATTTATAATTATAATCAGAAAAAGCCTTTTCCGCAAGAAGAGAAAAGCGTAGATTTCAGTAACGATTCCGACTTGACAGGAAAATGCCGCCCTTATTGGAACAGCGGGTCCCAATCCTTGAACACAGGTTCCATGTTGATCTTTTTCAGGCTTGCGACGACATTCGGAACGGAATGATCGTCCACAACTGTGAACTGTCCGACATCCGCGGATTCCTTCTGCTTTTCGGACTCCACATAACCGCCGGGATTCACTTTCGAGCCGGCGCTGATATGGGTGGCGCACGTCTGGATCACGTTCATACGGAATGCGTGCGGTTCGCGCGTGGAAATGAACATGTCGATCTCCGGGAAATAAATGCGGAACGCCAGCATCATCTGTTCCAGATCATGCCGGCTGACCGGATGCGGCACCTCGAATCCGCCTTCCATCGGTGTAATGCGTGGAAATGAAACCTGATTGCGCACCTGCCAGTTGATTTTGCGCACATGCAGGGTATGTGCCGCCATGGAAACCGCTTCGCTGCGCCAGTCGTAAAGTCCGAGAAGCGCGCCGACGCCGATATTGTAGAATCCCGCGCGCGCACCGTTTTCGGGCGCGACGACACGGTTGCCGTAAACACTCTTCGGTCCGGTCGGATGAAGTTTCCTGTAAGTTTCCTGATCATAGGTTTCCTGATAGATTGTCATTCCGTGAACCCCCGCTTTGATCAGTTCCCGGTAAAAATCAACGGTCTGCGGATGAAGCTCAATGGAGATATAGGCGAACATTTCACGGAGTCTGCGGACAACCGGCAACATATATTCAAGATTCACCGTGAGCGGATCGGAACCGGCGATCAGGAGAACGGATTCCATGCCCCATTTCCGGAGCACTTCCGCCTCGGCAATGGTTTCATCGATGGAAAGACGGCGGCGCTTGAAATGGTTGGAGGTGCGGAAACCGCAGTAAACGCACCCGTTGACGCAGTAATTGGAAAAATAGATCGGGGCATAGAGCCTTGCGACGTTTCCGAAACGCATTTTCCGGATGCGTTCCGATTTCTCGCGCATGGCGTCCATATACTGTTCCCCGGCAAGAGGCGAAATAAGGCTCAGAAAATCGTTGAAAGAAGTTTCTCCCGCACAAAGGGCGCGGTCCATGTCTGCCGCCGTCGTGGAATTGATTCTGCCGAGCAATTCCTTCTCGCTGTATTTGATTTCAGGAAACACTTTAACCATTACCTCCAAAGTAGAAAGGGGAAATATAGCATATTCCGGGAGGAAAGCCAGCAGCCAATCAGGAAAAATCGCAGCTTGAGAAAATGTGCGAACGGTCTGTCTCCGCCGTTCTTCCGCATATTGTGAATAAATAAACAGCTAATTGAATCCCAATCTTACTTTTATGAAAAAAAATGACGGGAATACTTGACAAAATCCGCTTGTCACGCTATCTTATCTACTCAATTGAATTGTGAAACAATGGATTCTTTAAAATATAAACACCCAACAACATAATGGAAGGATTGACACAATGGCAATCAAAGTCGGTATCAATGGTTTCGGAAGAATCGGACGCATGGTCTTCCGCGCAGCAGTCGAGAATTTCAGCAAAGACATCGAAATCGTCGGAATCAACGACCTTCTCGATCCTGACTATCTCGCCTACATGCTGAAGTATGACTCCGTTCACGGCATCTTCAACCACGACATCAAAGTCGAGGGCAACTACATGGTCGTCGATGGCAAGAAGATCCGCCTCACAGCGGAAAAAGACCCCACACAGCTCAAGTGGAACGAAGTCCAGGCTGATGTCGTCGTCGAGTCCACCGGTCTCTTCCTCGAAGATGCCAAGGCACGCATGCACATCCAGGCAGGCGCAAAGAAAGTCATCATGTCCGCTCCTTCCAAGGACAGCACCCCGATGTTTGTTTACGGCGTGAACGACAAGACCTATGCCGGTCAGGACATCATCTCCAACGCTTCCTGCACAACGAACTGCCTCGCTCCCATCGCGAAAGTTCTCAATGACAAATTCGGTATCGTCCGCGGCCTCATGACCACGGTTCATGCCGCCACAGCCACACAGAAGACCGTTGACGGTCCGTCCAAGAAAGACTGGCGCGGCGGACGCGGCATCCTCGAAAACATCATCCCGTCCTCCACGGGTGCTGCCAAGGCTGTCGGAAAAGTTCTTCCCGCCCTCAACGGCAAACTCACAGGCATGTCCATGCGCGTCCCGACCTCCGACGTTTCCATCGTCGACCTGACGGTTGAGCTCGCGAAAGAAGCCGACTATGCCGAAATCTGCGCCGCGATGAAGGAAGCTTCCGAAGGCGAGCTCAAAGGCATCCTCGGATACACCAATGAAGCAGTTGTCTCCACAGACTTCCGCGGCGACGCCCGCACCTCCATCTTCGATGAGAAGGCAGGTATCGCTCTGGACAAGACTTTCGTCAAAGTCTGCTCCTGGTATGACAATGAGTGGGGTTACTCCAACAAGGTCCTCGAAATGGCTCGCGTCATCTGCAAGTAATTTCTGAGCTGACATTACCTTTTCAAAGGGCGGACGGCATCTATCCGTCCGCCCTTTTTTCTTGAACTGAAATCCTGTAACAGAAAAGAGATTCATCATGAATAAAAAAACATTGCGCGATGTTGATCTGAAGGGAAAACGCGTCGTCATGCGCGTTGACTTCAACGTGCCCCTCAAAGAAGGCGTCATCAAGGACGACACCCGGATCAAGGGCGCTCTCCCCTCCATCAAATACGTTCTTGAACAGGGCGGCAGCCTCGTTCTCATGAGCCACCTCGGCAGACCCGATGAAAAGGGCATCACAGCCGATACCAGCCTCAAGCCCGTTGCCGAATACCTCTCCAAGCTTCTCGGCAAACCCGTGACATTCGTTGCGGACTGCGGCAAAGCCGATGCTGAAGTCGCCGCGATGAAGCCCGGTGACATCGTCATGCTCGAAAACACCCGTTACTACAAAGAAGAACAGGCGAAAGCGAAGCAGAAAGACGGCGAATCCGACGAAGATTTCAAGGCAAGAAAAGCTGAACTCAAGGAAAAGCAGAAAGAACTCGCAAAGAAACTCGCTTCCTACGGCGACATCTACTGCAACGACGCATTCGGAACGGCGCACCGCGCCCATGCCTCCACAGCGGTCATCACAAAATACATTCCGACCTCCGTTGCCGGTTTCCTGCTTGAGAAAGAGATCGAATACCTCGGCAACGCCGTGGAGAATCCGGTCCGTCCGTTTGTCGCGATCCTCGGCGGCGCCAAAGTCTCCGACAAGCTCGCGGTTGTGAACAACCTTCTTACGAAGGTCAACACGCTGATCATCGGCGGCGGCATGGCTTATACCTTCCTGAAAGCACAGGGGCACAGCGTCGGCAACTCCCTCTGCGAACTTGACCAGCTCGACTATGCAAAAGACATGATCGCCAAGGCGAAAGAGCTCGGCGTCAGCTTCCTGCTCCCTGTCGATAACGTCGCCGCAGACAAGTTCGACGCGGAAGCCAACACCCAGATTGTCGGCGACGACATTCCGGACGGCTGGATGGGGCTTGACATCGGCCCGAAGACCGTTGAGCTTTACAGCAACGCCATCAAAGGCGCCAAGATGGTTGTCTGGAATGGCCCGATGGGATGCTTTGAAATGGAGAAATTCAGCAAAGGCACATTCGGTGTCTGTGCGGCGGTTGCCGAAGTCAAGGCGAACGGCGGAATCTCCATCATCGGCGGCGGCGACTCTGTCGCGGCGGTCAACAAGAGCGGCCTTGCCGACAAGATGTCTCACATTTCCACCGGCGGCGGCGCTTCCCTCGAATACCTCGAAGGCAAGCAGCTCCCGGGTGTTGTGGCTCTGAACGACAAATAAGAAAGAAGTTGATATTATGTCCAGAAAAGTATTTATCGCAGGCAACTGGAAAATGAACAAGACGGCGGCTGAAACAGTCGCTCTCTGCCAGGGACTCAAGGAAAAATTTGCAGACATCTGCCCGTGCAAGGTTGATGTTGCCGTCTGCCCGCCTTTCACCAGCATCGCAACGGCGATTGCGGAGCTCAAGGGCTCGAACATCAAAGTCGGCGCTCAGAACATCCACTGGGCAGACAATGGTGCGTTCACCGGTGAAATCTCCGGCGCAATGCTCAAGGAAATGGGCGTGGAATACGTCATCATCGGCCACAGCGAACGCCGCCAGTATTTCGGCGAGACCGATGAAACGGTCAACAAGCGCATTCAGGCAGCTCTGAAATATGAGCTCAAACCCATCGTCTGCATCGGTGAGACTCTGGAGGAGCGCGAAGGCAACAAGACCGAAGCGGTTCTCGAAAAACAGATCAAAGGCGCATTCGCGGGAATTTCCGCCGATGACTTCAAGAAGATCGTCATCGCTTATGAGCCTGTCTGGGCAATCGGTACAGGCAAGACCGCTACTCCCGACATGGCGGAAGCAACTCATGCGTTCATCCGCAAAGTGATTGCCGGGCTCTACGGCGCAATTGCCGAAGACACCGTCATTCAGTACGGCGGCAGCATGAAGCCCGAAAACTCCAAAGAACTGGTCGCGCAGGCTGACATCGACGGCGGTCTGATCGGCGGTGCGGCTCTCAAAGCCGACAGTTTCCATGATCTCGTGAAAAACGCGATCGCCTGATTATTTCAATCGGCATATTGATTCTAAACACCGTATATCCAACAGGATATACGGTGTTTTTTTATGTTTGCACTTGATTCCTTTCCTCCGTCCGGTATATTACAGTTAACCATGAAAGGAGTGCCCAAATGTTGAAGACATTACTGTATGGAATGATCCTGCCGGGAATTTTTCTGATCGCCGGATGCCAATCGGGAAATGAGGTTCTGGAACAGCAGAATGCACAGATTCTTTCCGAGCTCCGGAAACTCAACCAGCAACTTTCCGGGATCCAAAAAAAGATGCAGGAGGAACCCGCATTGGCCTTTTCCTCGGTAAAATATCCTTACAATAGTACATCGGCACGGGGCGCCAACCTGGCGTTACTTGCCAAGATTAAAAGATTGCCGGAAAATCCGACGGACGATCAAATCGTCAAATACGTACAGCAGATCATAGCTGCTACGGCAGGACAGAATTCCTACTCTATGACAGACCCGCAGGTTGGAATGTATAAGCTGATCGGGACAGGACATCTGAAAGTACTCTTGCCGTTTCTTGATGGCGGCACATTCAATGCTTTCTATCACCTGAAAGAAGCCATGCCGGATCTGGTCGAGGAAAAAGACAAACCTTTGATCAAGTCTTCACTGATCCAGTATCCGAAACTGCTGGACACAGTCGTAAAAAAGGGATGGTCCAGAGAGTTCAAAAAGGAGATCCTCAAGCTTCTGGAAAGCACCACCAACAGCAGTCCTTTTCATACGCTCCGTATGGTTGTTCCTTCTTTGGCGGAAACGCCGGAAGATATTCAGAAATTGATTGATATCTATATTTCGAATCCAGCGGCTGCTCCTCTCATCCAGTCGCTTCTTGTCATTCCGAAAATCAATATTCATGATATTGTGAATAAGGCATGGGAGAAGTGCAATGCCGAAGCCAGGTATCCACAACGTTATTGGAAGCAGGAGAAAGCCATTGCGGCGGTCCGTTACGGCAATAATGTCAGTGCTGCGAAATACCTGTTGCTGCAGATCATTGCCTCAGATCCGAACAATCCTTATGAATCGCAGACAGCCATAACTGTTCTAGCGGGGAAAAGTGATTTTCCTGTTTTTGATAAAAACAATCTGGAGAAATGGTACCGGAAAAATGCCGACAAAATCTCTTATGATGAGAAGACCGGAAAGTTTATCATAAGCAGGTAAAAACCGGAAAGTTTCTGGAAAAATGCGCGGCGCGGGATTGAAAAATCTTATGCCGCGTGTTATTTTACATCTCTGATATTTTTCAGATTCGGATTATTGCATTTTAATTAACATTGAGGATTTTGAAAACATGTTGACTGTAGTCAGTGCGATCATTTACGCGGCAGTTGTTTTAATTGCAGTTCTTTTAATTGTGCTTGTGCTTGTCCAGCCCTCCAAAGGCGGCGGATTCGGTTCCGCATTCGGCGGTGTAGGAGAAAGCGTTTTCGGGGCACAGGCTATGGGGCAACTCTCCAAGCTGACGATTGTCCTGCTGACTCTTTTCTTTGTTCTGACGCTGGCTCTCGCAGTGCTGACCGGTCATAAAGCCGCGGCAAACAAATCGTTGCTCGCAAAAGAAGTGCCGGTCGCTGAAGCTCCGGCAAAACCGGAGGTCAATGCTCCTGCCGCATTGGGGACCGGTGCGACAGAAGCGGCAAAAGAGGTTTCCGCTCCTGTCAAGGAACTGGAGAAAAAGGCTGATACGGCGGCGAAAGATGCCGCGGCAAAGCTTCCTGCAAAGAAATAAGTTTTCCTTTCGGTTTCAGTATTTCAGGCGATGTACAAGCATCGCTTTTTTATTTCCACACCCTGTCTCTTCCCCCACTTCATGTGTGCAAAAGACAGGGCTCTTTCTATGGGATGTCTGCGATGCAGTAAAAGAACTTGTACATAAAAAACTGCGGCACCGTTCAAAGTATTTCGCCGGACTTATTCTTCTTTCTTCGGCAGGATTCCGGGGGTGCCGAGCAGTTCACAAAGTTTCTGCTGATGCTCAATCAGATAAAGATTTCCCATATGCCCGCCGCAGTCAAACCATGTCAGCTTTTCTTTCAGCACATCGTCCAGAAAAATCCGGTCATCCGGCGAAAGAATCGGATCATCCATATTGTGAAGAACGCGGATCTTCGGATTTTTCCGCAAATCATCCGCAATACTGCGCAGACCGGATTTCCAGTTCAGCTTTTCCATCGTTGCGGACGGATCCTTCTGCTGGTATTCGGGAAGCAGAAAGTTCCTGACATATCCCATTCCGTTGTATTGGTCGATTTCCCTGTAAAGATCCGTCCTGCTCCACCAGGAGTAAGGGGTCTGAAGTTGGCTCAATCCATATTGGCGGTGAGCCGAAATCAGAAGTTCACGCAATGTCATGCGGAAAGAAATTCCCGCCATAACCGCCGCCTGCTCAGGAGAGAGTGGCACCTGATACTTCGGAGAATCCGCCTGATCCGGCTGCATCGGCAGATATTTTCTGTTCATGATGCCGAAATATTTCATCAGACCGTCGCCGGCAAGATCAAAAAACTCTTTCTTTGTCCATTGCTTCGAGACATCGGTAAACTGATCGAAACGGTTCATCGCGTAAAGAAGGTCCGCCGGCGGGTTCAACGCGACAAAGCGGTCCACGCCGAGCGTGTCTTCCTTCGCTTCAAGAGCCGCCAGATGCAGAGTATGGAGGCCGCCCAGCGAATACCCCCCGACAATGACACGTTTCGGTGCAAGCTTCGTATTGGCGTTGATATCTTTCAGGATAAGCCCCAGTGTTTTGCGAATGGCGGCGACATCATCCGGGACATAACCGGGGAATTTCAGTCCGGCGCCTTCGCTGAACGTCTTGTTCATCGTGCTGCTGAGGACTGCGACGGAATACCCCTTTGTATTGAGCACTTCCGCCATTGCGCGAAGCGTCGGGCCTTTGTAATGAGTTCCGATTCCGGGAATCAGAATGACAAGCGTATTGGTCGGGTCCGCTCCCTGCCAGTACTGGTAACGGATTTCCGGAGACTCCTCATGAAAGCGAATCCCGCGTGTACTGCCCAGCGTCACGAAATCATGATTCCAAAGCGAAGTCTTGATCCAGAAACTGGTATCGTTCTTCTGCATCTTGAACATTCCGACACGCAGGGTATCCACCAGAGGATTCTGCGGTGCATAATAGTGAGCGGTTTTGATCTGCCCGCCTTTCGTGTTGTTCTCCGGCGCCCGGTATTGTCCATAGCTGTAATCCTTGAAAACCATCGGGCGCTCCCGGAGGTCGTTGACCACGACATAACGCATGGCAACAAGTCCCATCTTTGCCATATCATAAGGATCGGTACAGGTTTCCGTCATCGTATTATAGCCGTCATACGAGTTTACGGCACGGTTGACTCCGGCAATCGTCTGGGCATAAGGAATGATGAATTTGATGTCCAGAACCGAATCGAACAGCGCCCCGACCTGGTCACGCGGATTGGTCGCGGAGGAAAGCGGCAGAATCAGCACACAACCGGGTCCGATCCCCCACCTGGCGAATGCATGCCCCATGTTTTCGGGTCTGCGCGCCAAACCGAACCACGCATCCGCAGGATCAAAGATACCGGCAATTCCAATCGTCGAGTTGGTCAGAAAACGGAGAAACTCCGTCCCTCCGCCCGCAAACTTCGCCTGGAGAAAACAACTGATCATACGTCCGGGGAATGCAAGGTTATCCGAAACCATGTCGATTCTTTTGATTCCTTCGCGCGGCAGAATCGAACCGTAAACATAACCGACCGGGCGCAGTATCCAGTGCATGATGAAGTCGTTCGTCACAAACATTGCCCGGTTGAAAGGTTCGATCGGGTCATTTCCCGCCAGTTCCTCCGTAACTCCGGACGGAGTCCAGACATAGCCCGTATTTTTATCGTCCGGGTCAATGACAGGCTTCGTGGCGCAGCCGGTCAGAAGCACTGCAAGAAGCAGGAATAAAGAAATTGGAAAAAAACGTTTCATAAAGATTCCCCTGAAATAACAATGTCAGTAGGAAAGATACAGCCAAATCGGGCAAAATCAAGACTTGCCAGTGGAGAAAATGAGTTTCTCTGTATGATTTTGCAATAAGGACAAAAGATTGAGTTCAATCTTATTTCGTTCTGTATTTTCTTAAAAAAAATGGAAAAATTCCGTTTTCCCCCTATTGACAGAATCGTATTTTAATATATAATATAAAGAAACAAAATAGAAACAAATAGAACAAAAATGGTACAGCAGAAACTAGTTAAGACCTTTCAAAAGGAGATTGAATCCGGAGCCATTGTGGAAAATGGGCAGATTCCGACATTCCGCGATTTGTCCCGGCGTTACAGTTGCAGCGTTACGACCGTCAAGAGGATGGTGGATGACCTCGCCCGACTCGGTTTGCTGCGGGTGATCCGGGGGCGCGGAACTTTTGTTGCGGGGCAGGAAAAAGAAGCCGTTGCACCGGAGCGTTCGCAGCTAATCGGCGCAATTATCCTTGATGATCAGTTTCTGGACACACTGGAACAATGCAAAGACGACTTTTTAGGGCAGGGCTGGATGTTCAGCATCTATCGTTCCACGCCTGATGCACAGTCTCCGGAACGGGAACGGAGTTTCCTGCGCAAGGCTCAGGAGCTTGCTTTTTCCGCGATTGTCATAGAGGCGTCGCCGATCGCTCCCGTCAATACGGATTTTTTCCGTCGTATGCGCAGCGACGGTATGAAAGTCATTCACCTTTCCCCGTATATTGATGATATGTCTGCGGAATGTGCCTTTCTGCCGGATTTCCGTTCCGCAGGACTGCTGGCGGCGGTGAAGGCGGCATTGGCGGGATATGAAAGCATTACATTTTTCCCCGCGGACAGCAGGGCGCCGTTCAGCCGGCTGGTCGATGCGGGAATCCGGCAGATTGCGGGCGAGATACCCCTTGCAGTTCTCGAAAATGCCCCGGCGACACGTGATCCGGAAGCGGTCAGGGCATTTTTAAGGACGGTTCCGAGACGGACCGCGGTGGTTTGCCTGGACTCGGAAATGGGAAGCTGCACGATTCGCTGCGCACAGGAGGAGGGGATGGAAATCAGGAAGGATTTCGGAGTGGTGTCGATCATGGAGTCTCCCGGAGACAAAAGCACGCATTCATTCATGACGTTTGATTTTGAGAAAATCACCCGCGACGCCCTGAATTTCGCCATAGACCGGAACCGTTCGCCTTTTGAAGCTGTCTGTCATTGTTATCCGGCGCATTTCTGCGATTTGAATACACTATAAAATAATGAAATACGGGAGAATGTAAAAATGGGAAAGCGTTTCAGAACTTTACCGGCACAAAGGAAAATTGCAGGAAGTTTTACTCTGATAGAGCTCTTGGTCGTAATTGCGATCATCGCGATTCTCGCGGGAATGCTGTTGCCCGCATTGAATAAAGCCAAGGCGATGGCGCAGAGTATTTCCTGTGTCAACACCTTGAAACAGTTCGGAATCGTCGGTTCAATGTATACGGATGACAACAAGGAGTATCTGCCTTATACGAATAACGGGGAGAATACGTGGTGCGACGAGGTCGGCTGGGCGTCCGTCTATTTGACACGGGGAACTGCCAATTATGAAAAAAACAAGACTCTTTTCCGGTGTCCTTCCAATACCAACCCCAAACCGCTGGCGAAATATGACCGTTATTCCTATGGTTCTAATTGTGATTTCGGAGCGCCGTCCATGTGGGACTGGTATTCTTTTAAGAAAGCCGGAGCGGTGAAGCGGCAGCCGTCGCGTCTGGTGCATATTCTTGATGTCGAGGGTGACGGAGTCGATGGCGGGCAGTATTATGCCTCGTTCGATGACTGGAAAAACCATGCGGGCCGCCATTCCAACCGCGCCAATATTCTGTTCTGGGACGGTCATGCTGGCAATGCCCCCGTGGCATTGATCCGGCATCAGACCAATCAGGATATCGTCTGGGGCATCAATCCCGGATTCGGCAACCGTTAAGAGGACTGTAAAAAGAAGGATATCAATATGAAACGGTTTTTCATCATGATTTTCTGCTGTGCGGGATTGTTGAATCTGCATGGCGCACGTGTTCCTTACCAGACATTTGAACTCAATGCCGGCAAAGACGGGAAACCGCAGATATGGGGGAGGGGCAATACTGCATGCCATGTATCGGGCAACGTGAAGATCGTGCGTGAGAAAGACGGCACCCCTTATTTCCAGTTCAGTAAAAAAGGTGATTTCTTCCGATTTCCGGCAAAGGGAAATATCCGGACGGAACAGGGAACGGTTGCTTTTTTTGTCAAAGAGTGCGACACAGGACGGGAACAGCGTGTGTGGAATCCGTATTTTCAATGGACGGGGAAGGATGAGGTTTTCGCCGTGCTCCGCCTCTGGCAGCCGTTTGAGGTCGGAGGCGGACTCTGGAACAAGAGAAGCCGCCTTGTGTGGTGTTCCGCCGGCACTCCGGAAAAAGGTATCTGGCGGCATATCGCGTTTTCCTGGCAGAAACAGATGGTGCGTCTTTATGTGGACGGGCGCGAGCAGCAGACTTTGCTTCCCGTGAATTTCATTTTCCGCAATCCCGGTGAATTCTTTACTGTGGGCCGTCCTTCAGAAGCGCATTCGGCGGAGGATGATTTCCATACGGGGAGGCACATCATTTACGATGCTCCTCAACAGGCGGAAAAGATGAAGATCGGAAAAGAACCTTACGGCGCATTCGGAATTCGCGATTTCCGCATTTTCAACCGGGCGCTGACTCCGTCGGAGGCCGCGGCGCTGGCACAGGAAAGGAAGATGCCGCCGAAAACGGAAGATCAACTGGCTCTGACTTTTGAGGAATCGGTTTCCACGCAGTCCCTCCGTATTGTTCTCAGCAGTCTTCTGGCGGAGCCCGGAGATAAGGCGGAGATCAGACTGCATGATTCCGCTGGAAAGGTCATTGCGCAGACTGCCGCAGTTGCCGGAAAAGGGGGATTTGAACCGCTGACCTTGAAATACGGTGCGATTCCCGCCGGCGATTATCAGTTGGAAGCGACGCTTGCGAAAACCGGGCGGAAAGTGTCTGCCGTTTATAAGAAACTGCCGGATTTCCCGTGGGTCGGGAATACGCTCGGCAGTGCGGATGTGGTTCTGCCCGGATTTGAGCCTCTGAACACCGGAAGCAATTATGCGTCCATGTGGGGGCGCACCTACCGTTTCGGCAGCTCGCTGATGCCGCAGCAGATCGTCAACCAGGGACGTGAAATTCTGGCGGAGCCTGTCCGCTGGCGGGTCTGCGCCGGCGGAAAAGAACAGGCTCTGGCATTCCATTCGACTCGCAGAGTGTCTGCGACTCCGACCCGTGCCGTCTGGCAGGGGGAAGGCAGGCTGGGCACACTGAAAGTCACGGGGAAAGTGACGGTGGAATACGACGGGTTCATGGACTGTTCCCTTACTTTCATCCCGCCGTCTCAGGGAGCGGAGGTGGAGTCTCTGGCGATGGAGATACCGTTCCGCCCGGAGGAGGCGTCGCTTCTGTTCCACGAAGCACGCCGTTCCGCGACTTGGGAGAATGGCTGGCGTTCTCCGGTTACACCGCTCGGCAGCAAGGGGGTCATTACGATCGGAAGCCCCGACCGGTGCCTGCAATGGATGATCGAATCCGATCAATTTTACTATCCGGAGGATAATCCTGGGGCTCTGCAATGTTCCGAAAAGGATGGGAAACGGATCTTTACGATTGAAGTGATCGGCGCGAAAAAGAAGATCAATAGGCCTTTTACCTTGTCCTGGATGCTTCAGGCGGGACCGGTCAAGGCTCGTCCGGCGCATTGGCGCGGTTGGACGCGGGCGGGACGGCGTTATATTGACCCCCGGCTGCACAACAGAGTCAATTACAATTACGACTGGTGGGCGCGCTCTCCCGGCGAGGCGATTCCCGCAGAGGGTTTTCCTGAAAAAGCGGACCGTTCGGTACTGAAAGACAAGATTCCGTGTGTCAGTATGCACTTCGGCGGATACCGCGAAACACGGGAGAAAAAGGATCTGAATAAACGCACTCCCGAATGGCAGCGCTATGAAAAGGAGTGGCAGCGCCTGCCGCAGCGCCTTGTCACGGACCCCGGATGGAACGAACAGACGATTGATACGAAAGCGTTCAGCTGGGGCGAGTGGCATGTATGGACCGTTGACAGACTGTTCCGCACGACCGGCGTCCGGGGACTTTATTATGACGACTGGCTTCCGGGAGCTTCCAGCAATGAGCTTGCCGGCTCGGGATATATCGGGGAGGGCGGTGTCCGCAGGGCGACGCGCGACATCCGCAATCAGCGTGAAATCCACAGACGGGTCTATGCCCTGGTTAAGCGGTATCGCCCGAAAGACGGAGTCATCTACATCCATGTCAGCGGCTGCCCGATTCTTCCCATATTGAGTTTCTCCGATATCACCTATGACGGAGAGGTTATGGTCTGGAGCGACCGTATCCCCCCGGAGGGGCGCTACTTCGATACCTACCGCATGGATATCTTCCGGATGCTGTTTTCCTGCCGCCAGTTCGGAACCGTTCCCGGCTTCCATGACGTCACAACGAAGACTCTGGATCACGGCGGTTCCGGCAAGATCCTGCTGGCAAACAACCAGCGTCAGTTGTGGGCGCTGCTGCTTCTGCACGATATTCATCTGCAAAGCGCTTTCACGTCCGGATTGGAGGAGTTGCGCATGATGTGGCTCGACAAATTCGGAATTGCCGAAGACGATGTCAGATTCCATGGCTACTGGGACCCGGACAATGGAGCAAAACTGCTGCAGTTCGGTTTTATGCCGGATCCGACGGATATCGACCGGGCGAGCAAAGGATATCTTGCCTCGTATCTGCGTCCGGGCAAGGCGCTGCTGATTGTGGTGAGGGATGCGCCCAACAATTATGCGGGAGAGGCGCAGGCGACGATTCAGTTGGACAGAAAGAAGCTTGGTTTTTCTCCGACGGCGAAACTTGCCGCCTATGATATGGAAAGCATGGCGCGCAACCGGATCGGGCAGATTGACGGAGATATTTTGAAAGTCAATGTGGATTGTGATAATTTCACCGCCGTTCTGATTCAGGAGGAAAAGTAGGCAAAACAGACACCACCAAGGGGAAAGCCGGAGATTTTTTTCGTCGGCTTTCCCCGTTTTTTTTTGCAGATTATGACAGGGTTGAATTTAATTTATGTATCTCCAATTTCTTTTTCCCGAATCTCCTTTCAGGTTGTCGGGGAGTGCCATGTTCTAAAAAAGTGAATACAAAGTAAACGCACGTTTGTAATAGTAAATGCACGTTTGTAATAGTAAATGCACCTTGAGCTGAGAAAATCGTGCGTTTAGTATGCCAAACAGCAATTTTGATAGTATTCTTTCCAATGATTTTGTTGGTGTTTGAGCGTATGGCGTGCGTTTACTGTTACAAAAAGACAATAAAAATTCGTGACGTTACGCAAGAGATGTTTTTCGGACATACGAAACGCATGCCAAGATTTCAGCATAAATCCTTATTTGCTGTCAGATTACTTTTTTGAAATCAGTTAAGATTCTTTT
>ENA-UOOA01000424-UOOA01000424.1-human-gut-metagenome-genome-assembly--contig:-P61old-NODE-424-length-90149-cov-12.110207_pt1 | contig 90149 bp, 76 predicted proteins | sample MGYA00242467_ERZ724014 | MGnify/ENA metagenome assembly ERZ724014 | reverse complement strand
AACCGGTGTGGAAAAACGGCACTTTTTTGCGCGGAAAAATGAAAACTGATTTTCAGCCCTTAAACCCCACGTGGGAGCAAATAAAAAATATGTCCGACATATTTCGAAATAGGTCAGACATATTTTAAAATACAAGGCACATATTTTTCGCCCTCTGAAAACTATTTTGAAAACCGCCCCGGAATGCAGACAAAATACAGACAACCCGCCGGCCGGTGCGAGACTTATGGCTTTTTTGGTACAAAACCGGTTGCCCGTTAGCTCCGGAAAAGCGGACAAAATGCGGCCGCCGTTTCCAAGTCCTCGCGAACGCATTACCAAACCGGGCGCAAAGGCGAATGGCGCACACCATGCGGCGGCATTGCGCAATGCGGCGTTATGCCTTTCCTAAAAAACAATAACTTTCAAGTGTTCCGACAAGCGGAACAAACTGTTGCCCGCTCCTGCCTGCGTATCATCAATCAACAGCAGCGTCTGCCGGCCGTCGGCCAGGCGTGGTCCGGGGCACATGCCTTCGTAATTGGCAAAATTCATGCGCAGCAGGTTAAGGCGTGTGGTAAAGTCGGCTATTTCGGTCTTTTCCATATATGTACTTTCAGGCAGGCTGTTCATGTCAGTACCCTCGTCAACGGCGTTTTCCGGACCGGGATTGACAATGAAAAGACGGCAGCGCGCCTTTGCACCTATGTAACCCTTAGGAATACGTACCTCGCGCTCCAGCACAACGAGCCGCCCATCGGCAAGTGCCGTTACCTCCGATACTCCGTGCAGGTGAAGCCGGCCGCCCTGCTTCATCGTCGGGCTTTCCATGCGATAGGCATACTGGCCCGCATATCGCAGCCCTTCATCAAATGAGACAAGCCTCAAGGAAAGGCTTCCGCTGCCGCCGTCGCGAATGAGGGCGCTCTCCGTCATGGCGTAAAAAAGTTTCTTCGCCTGACTGTATGTAAGCGCCTCGAAGCCGCGGTTTGGTTGTATGTAACTGCGCCCGAACATGGCAGGCACGTCGAGTTTGCGGCCGGTGGGCAGCCCGAGCGTGTCGTATTCAAGTATTTGCTGGTCCTCCTCTCCGCTTATGAAGAGCGTGCCGCTTTCAGGGAAATAACAAATGCCCTCCTCATCGCGCGGGGCAGCGGGGCGGAATCCGTGCAACGTGTCGGCCGTGACCGAAAGCACCCGTCCCGTAAGCGTGTCTATGTCAATCGTGAATATCCTGAAGCCACTTTTCTCTTCCTTGTCGCTCACAACGGCGTACCTGTTTCCATCCAAGCGGGTTATGCCGCTGTAGTTGGCGCTCGCGACATCTTTGCCGGAAAGCCTCTTTTGCTTAACAAGCGCGGCATCCTGTGCAACGGCGCCGGTGGCCGTCACACAGAATGCCGCAAACAATATTGCAAAAGCTTTTCCCATCCCTTTATTCAGTGGTAATCATGAAGCCCTTGGATGTACCGGCAAATTCAGGGGAATACAGGCATTGCACCGAAGCTGTACCCACAAGATACTTGCCTGCACGGTCTACGATGTAGTCACAGCTGAATTTATGCTCGCCCTTGCTCATGCGTTCAAAGAAAAAGCCCTGTTTAGTGTCTCCGGCTGCGTAATAATATGCCTCGCCGTCGTTCCATGTGTAGCCCGACATCTGTTTTACGGGTTCAAGGCAGGCCGGGCGCGCGTCTTGCAGGCTCACGAAATCGAAATCGCGTGCCGCTGTTATCGTATAGTCCACACGTATGCGGTCGCCGGTCTTGGGAGTGTCGTTTTTGGACATCGGCACATACTTGCCGTCCTTGGCCACGAGGTATGTGCGCTCCACTGTAAGTTCGCCTTTGCCGCTTTTGACTTCCGTAGCCGGTACAAGAGAGCGATAATATACTCCGCCCCACGAAATTCCATCGTCATTCTTTTCGATTGTTACCGACACGGGCTTTGCCTTTATGGTGTCGAGGCCGTAGTCGCGGCGTATGTAACCTAACGTCCCGGCTGCCTGCGCTCCGTTTTCAACGAGGTCGGACGTATTGCCGTTTTTAAAGGTCAGCCGTGCCGATTCGGGCAATGTCGTGTCGAAATGGAACATGCCGCTCGTGCTGTCGGCCTGGAGAAGCAGCGCGTAAACAGCGTCTACCGTATTCCGCTCGTTGCTCCACGATTGGGTGCGCTTTGCCTGTATCAGCCAAGTGAGCATTTGTTGCAATGTTTCGGTATCGTCGGGAGTTATAAGGCGCACGGCTTCGATTGCTGCCACCTGAGTGGGAATTTTGTAGCTTTCCCAGGTGAGCGTGGCGCGGTCGGTGTCGAAATAACGGCCCATACCGGGCTTGCTCACGGTATGCTCCATGAGGCTCTGCAACGCGGTGCGCGCCTCGTCCTTATGTCCGGCTTCCATGAGTATTACAGCCGATAGTGCCTTGTTATACATGTTGCTCAATACAGGCTCTTTTGCAAGTTTTCCTATAAGGTAACGGCGGTTGGCCCTTGCCGTGGATGAAAGTTCGCAATTGGAGCGGCGCAAGATATCGAGGTATGTGAGCAAGTCGCTATTGTCAATGTCTATTTTCGGTGTTCCGCTTCCGAGGCCTTTCATGCGTTCTATTCGCTCGGCCACGTCCTTGTCGAGGTAGCTTATTCCTTTAGCCACTAAGTTAGCTGCAGCCTTATCTCCTGTAATCTCCTCAAGACGAACAAGCATATCGAGCACGCGGCCGGTTATGTAGTAGTTAGATTGCATACCCGGGAACCAGCTCCACCCGCCATCGTTTTGCTGCAACAGCGTGAGACGTTCGAGAAGGTTACGGGCACGTGCCGACGAAGCACCGTAATCGAACGCGCGGGCCAGCTTGCGGCGACGGCTTCCTTCGCTATTGCCCTCGGCTACCCATGGCGTTTCATTAAATACTATGTTCTTCAAGCCTTCATTGCGAAGCAGGGCATTTTCGACCAACGTGTCTTCGCTTTGCTCGGTTGCCCATTGTTCGGCAGCCTTTGCCAGCGCCGGCGAAAGGCGTGCTATCGTTTGCTCGAGCGTCGTTGCATAAAACGCCGAGGCTATCGACACAGCGTCTTTCTCTTTAGGCTCGGCTATGTCGGGAAGTGCCTGCACTGCATACCACAAAGGATTGGCTGTGTACTCTATAGTGAGCCGATTGTTGCGTGCATTACGCGAATTGCCCGAAAGAAGCGGGGCAAGGTCTATTGTATGACTGCCTTTTCCAGTTATAGTGAACGGCAAAGCCTGTATGTTTTCCGTCTCGTCGGTCAGCACAGGAAGGTAGTGCTGTTCTCCGTCGGCAAAAGTACCTGCGTCGGCCATTACTTTGCATATAAGCAGCGGGCAATCCTCAGGAGCGTTGAATTTGAAACGCACCACTGCCTGCGCATTGCCGGACACGCTGAATTTTTCGCTCAACTTTTCGATTACGGCTTCGGTTGCGGCGTCCTGAAGTACGAGATAAGCCGTACCCGAAAGGACATTTGCCGTAACGTTACGCACCGTAGCCGAAACAACTGCCTTATCGCCCTTGCGAAGATAGCGCGGCATGTTGGGTTGCACCATGAAATCCTTGGCCACAACGGTTGTTGTGTCGAGCAAGCCTATATTCATATCCTTTGTATGCGCCAAAAGCTTGAAATTCCATTTTGTCATGCTTTCGGGAACTGTAAAGGCAATGGCTATGTGCCCGTTGTCATCAGTTCTGAGCGTAGGCATGAAGAACGCCGTCTCGGCAAAATTCTCGCGCACCTTTACTTCGGGTATGGCTTCCTCTCCATATTCAGCAGAGCCGCCGACATCGGCAACGGAAATGCCGCTTAGTCGCTTTGCTCCGATAACAGCGGAGGATTCATCCGCCGCAAGGTTACGGTCTTTCGCCATTGCGGAAGCCATAGTGACTTTATTGTTGAATTTTATGCTGCTCCGTAAGCTTTTCACTTCGACATTCGACCTCGTGCTGTATGCCTTTGTCATGGAATAATAGGGAGTGAACAGTTTGTCGTCGAACTCGTCGAACGATAGTGAGTACGAGTTATAGTATGAACGCCACAACTCACTGTTTAGCCCGCTTGAACTAATCCGTGTCAGCCAATTTCCCACCGGGACAATGCGGTAGAAGCCGAGGCTCGCGTTCCAGTAATTCTTTGCGAACTTGTCGAGCGAGGCGTCATATAGAGCGGCTATCGCGGAAGCCTTGGCAGGACTGCCGTCGGGCTCGTAAACGCTCAGACTCCACTCCTCTTTCTTGCCGGGTTGCAGGCGGTTGCGGAAGGTAGTCCACTTGAAGCGCAGGCGTTTGTCGGGTTCGGGCTTTTGCAGCTGCCTTACATTGCTGTACAGCACGCCGTCGCGCATGAATCCGAATGTTATGGCCACGCCGTCGCCGTATTCTTCCTTGTAGCGGTATTTCAGGTTTATTATGGTGTCGCTCATGGGAATTTGCCTGCTTTCGAGGAGCTTTCCGTTGCCAATAACGTCGTAGAAGCCAACCACGTCGTGCATTGAAGTGCCTATCTGCACCGTTACGTCGCTGTCGCGCGGGAGTACGTCCGACGTGGCATAAGTCCAAATCTCCGTGCTGTCGGCGGGACGCTTGTCGTCAAGTGCGAAAAGCATGAAATTGAAGCGCAGGGCGCTTGCGGAATCGGTTACTTCGGGCACTTCCGCTTCGAGGAGGTATTTGCCCGAGGGCAGTTGCCTGAGTGCGGGAATTTCGACGGCTTTGTTCGCCTCAAATGTTGCCGAAGCCACCTTTTCCTTGCCTTTATATATAATGTATTCTCCTTTGCCGTCGAGTGGCGTGCCCGAAGCATTGTCGAGCGAGAACGTCACGCGCGGCACATTGCTCTTTTGAACAAGTCCGGGTAAGTCGCAGGCCAGCACGGCAGGTTCTTTCCCCACGGTAATGCGCGATGTTGCGTTTTGGCTCTCGCCGTCGGGCGAGGTAACGGTTACGTTGGCCTTGAAGTAGTGCGCAATGTTGCGGAAAGCCGGGCCGTTCTGTTCCGCAGGCGTGAGCGGAATTCGTATAGTAAAGTTTCCCTTGTCGTCAGTGGTTGTCGTGTCGCGGAAAATTGCGTTAGCGGCATTTCGCGACACTATCCACGGGCGCATGTTGCAATTCACCTCGTATGTAACCCTTGCTCCGGCCACGCCAATGCCCGTATATGTGATGGCCGTACCTTTAGCGCTTATGGTGTCGCCAATTTTATAGGCCACATCCGGATTAGAAACCTCCACCTCAAACGTGGGACGTTTATATTCCTCCACACTAAATCCGGTATCGGCAAAACCTTTGGCCGATATTCGGAACCTTCCGGGCAGACACGACTGCGGCAGACTGAAGTCCGCCCCGAACGCACCGTACTCGTCGCTTGTAACTTCCTTTGTTGCTATTTCTTTGGCGTTGGCGTCGAGCAGTTTGAGCGTAATCTTTTGGTCGTAGAGCGTGTTGAACGAATCGCCCTCGCGGTTGTACACAATGCCACCCACGTGTACTTCCTGCCCGGGGCGGTATATGGCGCGGTCGGTGTAAAGGCGGGCTTCCTGTCTTGCAGCCGGGCTGTTGGCTTTGTAGTCTATCGGAGCCTGGTATTCAGCCCTTGCCGCGTATACGTCGTCGGCGGTGTACGGATAGAACGACCTCCCGCTCCAGCCTTCAAGGTTGGCAACCACTACCTCGCCTTTGTCGTTGGCAGTGTATGTGGCAACAAGTTTATTCTTGTCTTTTATGTACCGGTATTCCCCTATTTTTGCGCCCGGCACGGGGTAGCCGTTCCTTGCGTCCACAACCACGAAACGGTTGTTCTTACCAGGCATGGAAAGGCTGATAGTTTTCAAGTTGCTTACGTGTACGATACAAAAATCGGGCGAGGTTTTCTTGTCGGTTGTAAGTTCAAGCAGGAAAAGGCCTTTTTTGTTGAACACAACCGTTGCCGAATCCCTTATTTCGTCGTATTCGTTCTTGCGGTTTAGTGTCTTTGTTATGATAAACTCCGGTTTGGAAACTTTCTTCCTCAGTTTCTTGTAGTCGTTGTTTGGGAAGGGCAGTGTCCTTGCATTGTAGGGCAGGCGATAAAATGCAAGGCGTGCTTTTTGCACGTTCACGCCGCTAATCTTAACGTTTACGCTTTTTCCTTCGTAGGGCAGGCGGTCTGGCATGTTTGCGGTGCAGCGTGGGCGTGTTATGTCAAGTTCAATGTTGCGCAGGTCGTTGGAACGTTTGTTCGATGCGTACTTCTTTGCCCCGAGGCGTGCCAGTTCGAGGCATTCCTTGCGGCCTTTCGTTTTGTTCCTCAGCCATTGGCACGCATATATATATGCTTCCACGGCGCACGTGTTCCCGTCGTACTGTTCGATGAGTTGCCGTGCCACCTTATAACTGCTGCTGTCGGTTTGCCCCTCGTGTGTTATGAACAGTGCGCCCTCGCGTTCCAGCGAGTCCACCGTGGCGAGTACCACGGCGTTGCCGTTGCCGGCAGCGCGATAGTGTTCGATGAAGCGATGTGACAGATTGCGGCGCATGGCAGCCACGCTATCGGCGTCGGTCGATGAGTAATTCACATTGGCAAGCCCGGGAACGGCCTCGCGGCACACGAACGCCAGCAGGTCATGCCCGAAGTAACGGCTGTCGTTTTTTATTATCGTTGCTGGTATGAACTCCGATGTCTTGTGTCCCTCGAATATACTGAGGTCGACCGTAGCCGCAGCATAGCAGGCCAGCGCCATGTCGCCCTCGGCGGGGTCGTCATACCGTTGCCGGTCGGCGTGCAGCCGCGCCAGCGCAAGGTTCATCATGGCTTTCACCACGGGGCGCTCCTCGCGCTTTGCCATACTGTCGAAACGGGCCAGATAGACGTCGCCGCTGTCGGGCGATATAGTTCCGTTCAATTGTAGCGTTACCAATGCTGCCTTCAACATCTGGCCCGTATTGTTTTCGGCCGAGGCTTTCGCATATATGGCCTGCGAATGTTGGAGCGCGGTTTTGGGCAGGTCCTTCTCAATAGACTTGTCGAACGTTTTCCACATTGTCGCGTAGCTTTGGCCGTATACTGTGCCGCACGCAAGTGCGAACGCCAGCGTCAATGCCATGTTCTTCATATCGTATAACTTTATGTTGCGTTGCATTTCTATACAAATAAACTCAAAAAGAGCGGCAGGCTTGCTTTGCCAAGGGTTAAAAATACATAAAATCCACTTTCCCCGTTTTTTCACCCCCGCAAGGCACGCCCGAAAGCGGAGATAGGAGCAAAGAAAAAATAGGTCTGAGATATTTTAAAATATGTGCCTTGTATTTCAAAATTCAAGGCACGTATTTTTCGCCGCTTCCCATGCGGGTTTCGGGGCATGCCTGCGGGCTGTCCGCAGATGTCCGCGTCGGTATGTAAAACGGCTTTCCGTGCATTTTTTCCGGCAAGGTTTTTGCATGGCTCCGCCTTCGCAAATGTTTCTCAGTCCGTCCATGCCGGCCGTAAACGGAACGCCCGCGCGCTTTCACCTTTACGGGCCTGCGTGCGGGCGTATCAGTATGCTTGCTTTGCGGCTTACTTCTTTTCAGGAATATTCTCGAGCAATGCGGTAACGAACTTGTAGTATTTGGCAACCGACGGGATGTTGCAACGTTCGTTGGGCGTATGGGGCGAACGCAGCGTCGGGCCGAAGCTCACCATGTCCATGTCGGGATATACCGCTCCGATAACGCCGCACTCGAGCCCGGCGTGTATTACACGCACTTTCTCGTCCTCGCCAAAAAGTTCCTTGTAGACTTTCACCATAGTCTTTACGATAGGCGATTCGGGATTGGGCTCCCATGCAGGATAATCGCCGTCGTGCGTTATCTTCATGCCTGCCATGGCAAATGCGCTCCCCACGGTATCGGCACAATAGCGGCGCATGCTGTCGCTGGCCGAGCGCACGAGCATACGGGCTTCGGCCTTGCCGCCGCCTATGTTTATTATGGCAAGATTCGACGACGTTTCAACTATTTCGGGTATCGAAGGTATGTAGCGCAGCACGCCGTCGTGGCACGCCATTACCGCCCCGACGATGTTATCCTGTATTTCTTCGGGTATCTCTGTTGCGGGCAAGGCGGTGTCTTCGGCCTTGAACGACAGGTCCTTCTCTATGTCGCCGTACTCCTGTTTGAAGATGTCCTCCCACAACGGTACAGCCTTTTTCAGTTCTTCGATGTCTTCTTTGGGAGCTGTGAGCACCGCCTCGGCGTCGCGCGGAATGGCGTTGCGCATGTTTCCGCCGTGCCATTCGGCCAAGCGCGCCCCGAAGTTCGCTATCGCTTCGCGCACAAAGCGCGCCAGCAGTTTGTTGGCATTTGCGCGGCCCTCGTTTATCTCCAATCCGGAGTGCCCGCCTTTCAATCCGGAAAGCTCCACTTTTATTGCAACGTCCTCGCGGAACGTAGGCACTTCCTTGTATTCCAGTTCGGCGGTAACGTTTACCCCGCCGGCGCTTCCTATTATCACCTGCCCTTCGGTTTCGTCGTCGAAGTTAAGGAGAATGCGCCCCTGCAAGGTATCGGCCTGCAGGTTGTTAACGCCGTACATGCAGGTTTCCTCGTCCACTGTCAGCAGAGCTTCGAGCGGGCCGTGCTTCAGGGTATCGTCTTCCATTACAGCCATAACCGTAGCGACGCCTATTCCGTCGTCGGAGCCGAGAGTAGTGCCTTTGGCCTTTACCCAGTCGCCGTCGATATAAGTTTCTATCGGGTCGTTCTCGAAATCGTGATTACTCTCCTTTACTTTCTGCGGCACCATGTCCATGTGTGCCTGCATGGTTACCATTTGCAGTTTTTCGTAGCCGGGTGTGGCGGCCTTGCGCATTATTACATTGCCGGCGTTGTCGGTATGTGCTTCGATAGAATGTTCTTTTGCCCAGTTGAGCAAAAAGTTCCTTACCTTGTCAAGGTGTCCCGAGGGACGGGGCACTTGTGTCAGGGCGTAAAAGTTACGCCAAAGGTTTTTGGATTCCAGATTCTGAATTTCGCTCATGATATTTTTGTTTTTTAGGTTTTCCTTTCAGTTATATGCGCCTCCCCGTGCCTTTACGCACCTTGCACCTGCGCGGGGATTTTGCCTGTCTGCCTTTTCGTAAACTGTAACGCGGTAAGACCAACCATTCCAAGCACGATGATAAGCCCTGTCTGCATTGCGTGCACCACTAAGGCGAAGAGTATCGCGTCGTCGGCTGCCACTCCGTAAAGTATAAGCATTGTCTTTACCGCAAAGTGCCACGGACCGGCACCGTTGGGCGTTGGAATGAGCACGGCATACGAGCCGGCACAGAATATCACCAGCGCCTCACTCGCTCCAAGGCTTTCCGTAAAGTCGAAGCACAACAGAGTGAACGAGAAATGGAGGTAATAACAAAACCAAATGGCAAAGCTGTAAAGCAGGTAAAGCGGAAAACTCTTCATGCGCCTCATGGATATTATTCCTTCCCACAGGTCGTGGAACGTGGAGCGCACGAAACCGAACACTTTAAGTTTCTTTACCAGCATAACGACGAAAGCCACCGTTGCGGCAACGCAAAGAACTGTTACCACGCTTTCGGTTATGGTGAACTTTGAAAACAGGCTCTCGAAGTTGGTGCCCGTGCGGTCGAAGAACGTTGCAAATATGCGCCGCTGGGTTACGAGCGTGAGCAATGTCACTATCAGCATGAACAGCGCGTCGACTATGCGTTCCGTTACCACTGTGCCGAGCGACTTGGCAAACGAAGTGCCTTCGTAGCGCTTGAGCGTGCCGCACCGCGTTATCTCTCCCACACGCGGAATAACGAGACTCGCGGCGTATGACACGAAAATGGCCCATGCGCATGTGCTCCTGCGCGGCTTCTCGCCCGCAGGTTCAAGGGCTATCCTCCAGCGCCAGCCGCGGAGTATCTGCGGCAGTATCCCGAATAACAAGGAAACTGCCATCCAGCTCCATTCCATGCGGTTGAAAAGCATGTCGCTAATGTCGCTCCACGAACTGCCGCGGTACATCCAATAAAGTATGCCCGCACCAAGCAGGAAAGGGAGGAAAATGCGTAATATCGTGCTTATTGTTCTTTTCAATGTCGTATTTTAACCGGTTTTTATACTTTTGTACATACAAAAGTAGCAAAAACAAGCGCAGGACAAAATGCGACAGTGCATTTTTTGCGCCGTGAATGCCGTATTTATTGGAACTTAAATAAAAAAACGACCCAAATGGCTCGAATTATGCGACGTGTGCGCCCCAAAAAATCGTTGGGCCAGCATTTCCTTACCGACATACCTACTGTTGAACGCATAGCCGCTACGGTAGACTCGCTGCCGGGGCTGCCGCTGCTCGAAGTAGGCCCGGGAATGGGTGTGCTATCTCAGAAGCTCATGGACCGCGGGCGCGAACTAAAACTCGTTGAGCTCGACGCGGAAAGCGTGTCGTACCTGCGGGCGGCCTATCCTTCGCTGGGCGACAACCTTATTGAAGGAGACTTCCTGAAAATGCCTCTCGACAGGATTTTCGGCGGAAAACCTTTTGTGCTTACCGGGAATTACCCGTACAACATAAGCAGCCAGATTTTCTTCCACATGCTCGAGTACAAGGATTACGTTCCAATGTGTACGGGTATGATTCAGCGCGAAGTGGCCTTGCGCCTGGCATCACCGCCCGGCAACAAGGACTACGGCATATTGAGCGTGCTCCTGCAGGCATGGTACGACGTGGAATACCTGTTCACCGTCGAACCGGGCGTGTTCAACCCGCCGCCCAAAGTAAGGAGCGCCGTAATAAGGATGACACGTAACGCGACCGCCGACCTTGGCTGCGACGAGCGCCTGTTCCGCCGCGTAGTAAAAGGAACGTTCAACTATCGGCGGAAAATGCTCCGCGTCACGCTGAAACCGCTTCTTGCGGAGTTGGACCGTGCCAACGGCCATGACACCGACCACACGGCTTTCCTTTCGAGACAAGAATTCACAAAACGCCCGGAGCAGTTGTCGGTATCAGAGTTCGTAGAACTCACGAACGCCGTTGCACTCGAATGCGGGGTGTGAAATTCCAAACGTGGCGAGGAAAAAATTTTAAACAACTTGGAAAACGGGCAAAAATATGTCTGACATATTTTAAAATACAAGGCACATATTTTAAAATATGTGCCTTGTATTTTTTCTTTTCTCAGAGAGGATATATAACCGCTTGATAATCAACACGAATTTTCAGCGACTGAAAACAGACATTTGAAGCACTGTTCTTTTCATGTCCTACATGTCTGTTTTTATGTTGCGGACCGGCGTTCAAGTAACGTGACCGTCATTCACCGAACCGCATGCTGTCCGCAATGTGCGTTTCCTGTTACTGCTTTTTATGGACATCGAGGGCTTTTGGCAGCCATACGCGGTAACGTTCCTTCGGATTCCACGTGTTTCCGGCCGAACCGAAATCGCAGAAAAGTACGTCGCGCGGTTTGCCGTGGTCTATCTCGTCGAGTCCGACCACCATGGGCGCTTTGAAGCATATCCACGCCCATTCCGGAGCTTCTGCCGGTTTGAGTTCCACGCGGCCGTCTTTGCGGCTTACTGTTACGGCCTCATCCACGAAGCCGTCGTTGAAGCGGCTGTCGCGGGCCAGCACCACGGGTCCCCACATCAGGGCTTCGCAGTTGTCCTGCTGCACCGCGCGCGGGTTCATGTCGAACCGTATGCTTACCACGTCACCGCTTTTCCATGTACGGTTTATTGCGAGGAACGTGCCGGGCCTTACACCGTCTACCGCCGTACCGTTCACTGAAACGGCTGTGGCGTTGCTCCACGAAGGAATGCGCAACTTGAGCGCAAAGTCCTCAGCTTTCTCGGACGTGACCTTTATTTCCACGACGTCGTCCTTGGGATAGTCGCCAGTCTGTTCGAGGGTGACGCACTTTTTGTTGCCTATGTTTATGGTAGCGGTCGACGGAACATAAAAGTTGGCCGTTATCTCCGAAGGCTTAACCGTATAAGCCGTTTGCGATACGAGCGCAAAGCCGCGAGGGCCGTTTGCATTGCAGCAGTTGGTTGTCATGCCGCACTGCTGTTCTCCGGGAGTGTGCACGCCTTCAAGCGGCATGTATTTGGCTATGCGCGAAGCGTCGCTTTTGAGCGAAGCCGCCAATGCGTTATATATCGTCTGCTCCATAAGGTCGGAATAACGGCTTTCGCCTGTCATTACCCGCAAACGGTTTAGAATTTGCAGCCACGTGGTGGTTACGCAAGTCTCCATGGTGTGGAACGTGGGGCGTGTTTGCAACGCTTTGCCGCCATACCAGCACTCGTGCGCGCTTCCCGAACCGGCTATGTTTATCTCGGTGTCGACAATGTTGTCTACCGCCATTTTAGCGGCCTTGAACAGGTTCTCATCGCCTGTTATCTTATAAAGGTCGAGCATGCCTTCGTAGCACGACATCATTTCATAGGCCTTATGCCCGTTTTCATAGCTGTACCATGACGCAGGATAAGGGAAACGTTCTGCCACAGGATTGCCCGCAAGTGCCTTCTTGATGAGCTGTGGTCCTTGCGGCGATTCTATATCGTCCACTATCTGCTTGGCATAGTCGAGGTACTTCTCGTCATCCGTAGCCTTGTAAAGTTTTACTACGGCATTGAGTATCGAAGCGCTCGCCATGCCGCGGTAGTTTCCCGTTTCGACAATTTTCTTGTTCTTTTCCTTCAATTCTTCGATAAGGCAGTCTGTTTCCTTGCGCGCTGCTTTCAACGCGTCCTTATCACCGGATATGTCATACCAGGCAAGCAGGCCCCGCACAACGTACTTGCGCCCCCACACGTCCCATTCCTTTAGCCGGTGCTCCGGTGCATAATTGCCTATGTAGCCGTCGGGCTGCTGCGTGGCTATTATTTCGTCTACCGAAGCCTTCATCTTGTCGTACAGTTCCCGGCTGTGCGTGTAGCGGTACATATCTACCGCTCCGAGCATCCATTTGCCCCAAAACTCAGTCTGCCACGTGTTCGTAGCCTCCTTGTGGCGGAACGGTTCCACCAATTCTTCGGCGTTCTCGCCTAGCACGCGGTGCGTAAAGCAGTCGTTTATGTCCTGCCCCATGTGCCCGCCGAACTTAATGTTTACGACGCACGGTGTCTTGCTTTTGAGCAACGACGCGGCAAGTCGGTCTTCGGTTGTCCCGTTTGCGGCATTGGCAGCCGCAGTTGCTGCAAAAGCCGCACAGCATAGCAAAGTGGAATAAAAATATTTTGTTTTCATGAGTATAAATTTGAATAATGAGCAAATATAACAATTTAAAATCGAAAAAGTCCTATTTTTACAGCATGTACGTGCATTATGCCGAGAATTGTGCGGTGCTTCGGCTTGCATTGTCCCGAAACGGCAATGCCGGCGACACACAAGGCACGCAAAACAACCGTAACCGCTAACCTCAAAACCGTTATGAAAACAAAATTGTCAGACATGTTACTAAAAGCAGCGCTCCTTTTTTGTGCGTTGTGCGCGGCAACAACATCGGCCGCCGTTGAACGCATGCGCATAAACGACGAAATGCGTCCCCTTCCTGCCGGAGCGATACAGATGTCGGGCTATTTGGAAGAATACATTCAGAAGTCGATAAACAACTGGAACAAGGGCAAACTGCCCTACCACGAGTTCGTGAACTTTTTCCGCACACACGCTGCGCCGCAGTTCGCCTTGGGCGAGATGTGGGGCAAGGCCGTGCGCTCCGGCTGCATGTTCTACCGCTACACGCACGACGCGGAACTGAAGTCCATTCTCGACAAGACAGTAGCCGACCTGCTCACCACACAGGACGCAAACGGCAGTATCAGCTGTACGCCTGCTGACAAACAACCCGGCAGCGAGAACGGCGACCTATGGGAACGCAAATACGTAATGCTCGGATTGGAGGAATATTATGCCCACGTAGACAGCAGCCCCGCCGTGCTCGAAGCGCTCAAGCGGCATGCCGACTGCATAATAGCACAAGTTGGCCACGCGCCCAAGAAAGAGATTACCGACCTGGGCTGGAGCGCTACCAACATAGGGGCTGAGCCGTGCCACATAGAATCGAGCACGTTGCTCGAGCCTTTCATGCGTCTGTTCAACCTCACCGGCGAGCAACGTTATCTGGATTTTGCAACCTACATAGTTGAATCGGGCGGCACAAAACATTACAACCTGATAGAACTTGCCTGCGCCAACACCCCGCCCTACCTCATGAGCGGCCACTACCCCAAGGCATACGAGATGATGTCGTTGTTCGAAGGATTGGTAGAGTACTATCGCGTTACCGGCGACGCGAAATGCAGGCAGGCGTTCCTCAACCTGTACAACAACATACGGACAAGGGAGATTACAATAATCGGCAACGGGGGCGCCGACCGTCCGTTCCACCCTTACGTGGCCGGAGAGGCCTGGGGAAACACTGCTTTCGAACAGACGAACCCCGCCATAACACGCATGATGGAGACTTGCGTAGGCGTGACGTGGATGAAATTCTGCTCGCAGGTTCTACGCCTTACGGGAAACCCCACGGCCATGGACGAGATAGAGAAGTACGTGTACAACGGCCTGCTCGGGGCCATGAAACCTTCGGGCGACGGCTTCAGCTACGTAAACCTGCTGAACGGGAACAAAGTGGTGAACTATGGCTGGGGCTGGAAATTCAACGGCTTCTACGTAACGTGCTGCAACCTGAACGGTCCGATGGGACTTGCATACATACCTTACGTTGCAGTAATGGAAGACGGCAGCGGCCCGGTGGTAAACCTCTACAACGCCGGCAGCGTAAACACCCGTACTCCCGGCGGACAGCCGCTACATCTTACCTTGGACACCGAATTCCCGTTGTCGGGCAAAGTTGTAATAAGCATATCGCCCGAACAAAAGGAAAAATTCACCGTAAAACTTCGAATCCCCGCATGGAGCAAAGGCACCGTGCTGGCAGTGAACGGTAAACGTATGGAGGTAACCGCCGGAACGTATGCCGCAATAACGAGAAAATGGAGCAAGGGGGACACAGTTGAGCTGACATTCGACATGGCATGCCGACTTGTAGACGCGCCGCACGGCACCGACCCTGCAGGCGACGATTTCCGGGCCGTCGTGCGCGGCCCTATCGTACTGGCACGCGACGAAAACATCGATGCACGTTACGCCGAGCCCGTGAAAGTACAAACAAGGCCGGACGGAACTGTGGACATACGCCCCGTAAGCCCCACACTGCCGGCAACAAAGATGGAATACCTCGTGCCAACCGACCGCGGCGACATCCGCATGGTGGACTACGCTTCAGTAAACGGCTGGGAGGGCAAACGGGTATGCACCTGGCTGCCTTTGCCGTAAGCATTTCGGGAATCAGTGCGGAGTTGACGGTTTGTCAACTAAAAAGAGAGGAAATGTTAATTCAAGTAGCAACAAACTGCTCTTGTAACAGACTGAAAACCATACAGGTTGGATAAGGCGAAAAATATGTCCGACATATTTTAAAATACAAGGCACATATTTCGAAATATGTGCCTTGTATTTTTTATTTGCTCCTATCTGTTTTTCGCGGCAAATAAACAATAGTTAAAATTCTGCGCCCCGCACGTATGCCTTTTAACCCGAATGGCTTTTGCAGGGAGAAAGCAGCTGTCGATACGGTAAGCATGTCAATACGCCTGGCGGTATTTGCTTTCGTTCACGTCGTCGAGCATTCCGAGATAAGACGTGTAGCGCGACAATGCGATGTTGCCATTTTCCACAGCCTGCTTCACTGCACAGCCCGGTTCGGAAGTATGCGTACAGTTTGCAAAGCGACACTCGCGCCCACGGGCGAATATCTCGCGGAAATAATGGCTTATCTCCTCGCGCTGCATGTCGAACGAACCAAAGCCCTTAATGCCGGGAATGTCGATTATGTCGCCTCCGGCAGGCAGGTGGTACATGCGGCTGTCGGTGGTTGTATGCATTCCCGTAAGGTGCGACTCGGATATTCCGGCGGTCTTGGCATTCGCGTCCGGCACGAGGGCGTTGACGAAAGTCGATTTGCCCACTCCGGAATTACCTGCCAGCAGCGTAATGCGGTTGCACAGCAGGCTTTTTATGCTTTCGCTTATCGGTTGCAGGGCCGAAATGCGGTGCACCTCATAACCGATTCGTTCATACACTCCCGACATGTCGAGCATTTGTCCTGTCTCCTCGGGAGAATACGAATCGATTTTGTTGAACACCAATGCCACCGGCACCCTGTAGGCCTCGGCCGAAGCAAGGAAGCGGTCGATGAACGCCGGATACGTCTCAGGGCGCGCCACCGTTACGAACAGCAGCACGAGGTCGATGTTGGCTGCAAGAATCTGGCTTTGCTTCGACAGGTTGGTGGAGCGGCGTATTATATAGTTGCGCCTGTCGCCCACGGCAGTTATCATGCCTTTACCGCCTGTGCCGGCCGTTATCTCCACGTCGTCGCCAATGGCCACGGGGTTGGTGGTACGTATGCCGCGCAGGCGGAAATTTCCGCGCACGGAGCATTCCACCTCCTCGCCGCCGTTAGTGCGCACGGTGTACGAGCTTCCCGCAGTGCGTATTACGGTGCCTCGCATTAAACGGTCATGATTTCTTTTTCCTTGGCCGCAAGCAGGGTGTCGATTTTCTTCATTTGCTTGTCGTGGCGGTTCTGGAGCTCTTTTTCAGCGTCCTTCTCGTTGTCCTCGCTGAGGCCGTCCTTTATCGCTTTCTTTAGTGTGTCGATACCTTCGCGGCGCGCGTTGCGGATACTTATGCGCGCTGTTTCGCCTTCCTTGCTGCACTGCTTGGCAAGCTGGCGGCGGCGATCCTCGGTAAGGGGAGGAATGGCAAGGCGTATTATCTCGCCGTTGTTTTCGGGCATTATGCCCACGTTGGAATCTATTATGGCCTTCTCTATGGGGCGGAACATGCTTTTGTCCCACGGTTTGATTGCTATGGTGCGGGCGTCGGGCGTCGTTATGGCCGATACCTGGTTTAGCGGAACCTTGGAACCGTAGGAATCCACGCGAATCTCGTCGAGTATGTGCACGTTGGCCTTTCCGGCGCGGATTTGTGCCAGTGTTTCTTCAAGGTGCAACACTGCCATTTCCATCTTCTCTTCGCAGTCGTTGAGACATTTCTTTACGTCGAACATAGTAGTTGTTTGTTTTATTGTTATTGTATGTTTTTTGTCTGAGGCTTTTGTTGCTTTGTGCCATGCAGGCGGTGCGCCGATGGGTCAGAACGTTATTTTGCGCGTTCCGTCGGGCAGCGCGTCTATTCTAACTTTTACGGCGTCGGCGGGAAGAAGGTCTTCAACAAGCTCCGGCCATTCGATAAAGCATGTACCGCCGCCGTAGAAGTAATCCTCATAGCCGAGGTCGTACACTTCGTTTATCTTTTTTATACGGTAGAAATCGAAATGGTAGAAATGCTCGCCTGTAGTATCGCTAAGATATTCGTTTACTATTGCGAACGACGGCGAGGTAACTTCTTCGGTTACTCCCAGTACCTTGCACACGGCGCGGATAAAGGTTGTTTTCCCTGCGCCCATGCTGCCGTAAAAGGCAAATATCTTATGCCCGTCCATTGCTGCCGTGAATTTTTCGGCAGCTGCGGCCAAATCGTCCGGGGAGTGCATTATTATTTCCATATCAGTGATGATTTTTTTCTTATGTCGGTTGTTCAATGCCTTTTACCGCGCAGCGTTACGAAGGGCACAATCATTTCTTCCATCGAAATGCCGCCGTGCTGGAACGTGTTGTTGTAATAGCGTGCGTAGTAGTTGAAATCGTTGGGATAGGCAAAGAAGCGGTTGCCTGTGGCGAATATATATGTTGTAGACAGGTTTGGCGACGGCAACTGCGCGTCGGCCGGGCGGCGCACGTCGTAAACTTCCTTTGCGTTGTACTTCAGGTTTTTCCCGAACTTGTATCTCAGGTTGGTGTTCACGTTTCTGTCGCCTACGACCTTTGTGGGCTGCGACACGCGAATACTTCCGTGGTCGGTGGTTATGATTATTGTGAAATCTCGCTCGGCCAGTTTGCGGAACAGTTCGCTCATTGCGCTGTGGCGGAACCACGAAAGCGTTATGCTGCGGTATGCCGCCTCGTCGCCCGCCAGTTCGCGCACGGTTTTCTGCTCCGTGCGTGCGTGCGAGAGTATGTCGATAAAGTTCACCACAAGGACGTTCAGGTCGTTCTTTGAAAGCTGGTCGATTTGCGTGGCTATCTTGTCGGCGGCAAGTGAGTCATTGGCCTTGTTGTACGAAAACGTATGTTTGCGCCTGAACCTTTGCAGCTGCGTTTCGATTAGTTCGCGTTCGTTGAGGTTCTTGCCCTCGTCCTCGTCTTCGTCAATCCACAGGTCGGGGAACATTTTTTCTATCTGCAGGGGCATAAGCCCCGAGAATATTGCATTGCGGGCATACTGTGTAACCGTAGGCAGTATGCTGAAGTACAAGTCCTCCTCTATCACGAACTGCGCGGCAAGGTCGCGACTCAGCGTGCGCCACTGGTCGTAGCGGAAATTGTCGAACAGCAGCAGGAACACTTTCTGCCCGTTGTCGAGCAGCGGAAAGATACGTTTACGGAACAAATCGTGGCTCATCATGGGGCGCTTGTCCGGGTTTGCAATCCAGTCGATATAGTTGCGCCGCACGAACTTGGCGAAAGCTTGGTTTGCCTCCTCTTTCTGCATTCTCAGCATTTCGTCCATGGCCCCGCCTGTGTCCTGCAGTTCGAGTTCCCAGAACACAAGGCGTTTGTACACGTCTTTCCAGTCTTCGGCCGACATGGAGTCGTTTATCTGCATGCTTATCTTGCCGAACTGCTGGCGGTATCCGCTTTGCGTTATCTCCTCTACTATCTCGTGCTTATGTATGTTTTTCTTCAGCGCAAGTAGTATCTGGTTGGGGTTGACGGGCTTTATGAGGTAATCGGCAATCTTTTGCCCCACGGCCTGGTCCATGATGTTCTCTTCCTCGCTTTTGGTCACCATAACCACGGGCGTGGCCGGAAGGAACTCCTTTATCTGCATGAGCACCTCGAGGCCGCTCAGTCCGGGCATGTTCTCGTCGAGCATGATGAGGTCGTACTGCTTTTCGCGGCACATCTCGAGCGCGTCGGTACCGTTTGTAGCGGTATCGACACTGTAGCCTTTATTCTCAAGGAAGATTATGTGGGCGCGGAGAAGGTCTATTTCGTCGTCCACCCACAGGAGCTTGCCGTTTTGCATTGAGAGTTTATTTTTAGATTGCGAATATAACTATAAAAGCGGGAATTTCGAAACGCGCAAACGTATTTTTGACAAGACCGCTGAAGTACTTTGACAAAATGCACGGTGAACGGGCCGCCGGACAACGTTTCCGGCATGTACGGGTCGGGATTCGGGAACTGAGAAGTGCACATTTTCAAAGCACCGCCGGACATCTGCGGCGGCATATCGTAAGTAAAGTAAAACACATTAGAAAACGACATTTTCAGACACCGGAAAATGAAAACTGTTTTTCAGCGTATTACACCCCTCTCTGAGCAAAGAAAAAATACAAGGCACATATTTCAAAATATGTCTGACCTATTTTAAAATATCTCAGACATATTTTCCGCCTTCTGAAAACCGGTATAAAAACTGCCTTTTATAATGCAGACATAAACAGACCTGAAAAAGGAAACACGTCACGACCATAGGCCGAAACACTGAAAACGCGCCGGGCTGAATGACCTGCCCGGCGCGTTGCGTAATATGTAAACAAGTGTTTCTTATCCTCTGCGATCGAGGTACGGAAGTTTGTACGGACGACGGTAGTCGTAGTAATACAAACGGTGTGCAAACGCTTCCTTGTCGTCGCCGAAGCTGAGCGTTGCCGGATTCCAATGAACAGGACGATTGAGCTCGCGCGCGATGTTGAATATACAGCACAGCGTATTGGTGCTGCAGCCGCATTCCACCGGCGAGTTGGGGTCGGTGCGCTTGCGCACTGCGTCGATAAAGTTCTGCATGTGCGGCGAGCTTACCTCGTATTCGCCCTTGCCCACTTCCTTCTTTTCGGTTTTCAGAAGCGAGGGGTCGGAACATTCTATGTAACCGCGCGCCACCTTGAGCCAACCCTTGTCGCCCACGAACTGCAAGCCCTGTGCGTTGGGGTTGTCCTCGCGGTAAGGCTGCTCGGTCATGACAATACCGTTGGCATAACGCATTGCTGCATATTTCGCGCCGTTGTAACCCTTCGGGATAAACTCAACCGGACCGCTGCCGTCCATTCCTATGGCAGCCTGCGCGATATCATACATGTGTGCGCCCCAGTCGGCAGGATAGCCGTTTCCTGTTTCCTGATACCAGCGCCATGCGCCCCAGAGAGTTTCGTTCTTTTCAGGGTCGAGCGAAATAGGCGGGCACAAGTCGGGGTGATAGTGTATCTTGGGGTCGTTGAGCGGGCCGAGCCATTGGTTGAAGTTCAGATTGGCCGGTATGGGCATTTCGGGCAAGTCCAAAGGTTTGGGAGGATCGCCCACACGTGCGTAAATCTTGTCGATATGTCCTATGGCACCGCTCTGCACCAGTTCTATTGCTTTTTGGAACTCCGCGCTCGAACGTTGCTGGCTTCCCATTTGGAACACGCGTTTGTGCAGGCGTGCTGCCGTCTGCACGGCAAGGCCTTCGGTTATCGTATAGGCCAGCGGTTTTTGGCAGAACACGTCCTTGCCCGACTGGCAGGCGTGTATAGCCACAAGTGCGTGCCAATGGTCGGGCGTTGCTATGGCCACCGCGTCGATGTCCTTGCGGTCGAGTAAATCCTCGTAAAATTCATACACGTCGCAACGCTCGGCCATGTTGATAGATTTCTGCCATGCCGTAACGCGGCGGCGGAAGCGTTCGCGCTTGATTGAATCTACATCGCAACATGCTGCAATCTGCACTCCCGGGCACGCTGTAAAGCTGCTCATGTCGCTGCAGCCTTGCTGCCCCAGTCCGATAAATCCCATTACTACGCGGTCGCTCGGAGCAATACGCACTCCGCCCATAACCCAACTGGGAAGAATTGTAAAACCTGCTATTCCCGCAGCCGAGCGCGTGAGAAACTCACGGCGGCTTATGGAATTCTCCGATTTCTTGCTTTCCGATTTTTTCGGCTCTTGCTTTTTTGTCTCTTTCTTCATTGTGATTGTTTTCGTGATAATGATTTTTATTGTTTAGTGAATTAATGCGCCATATTTCTGCCAAAATTACAAAAACCCATTAATTATATAATATATTTGGGGACTTTTTATACTTTTTTGCTTTGAAAAAGGCACTGCACCGATAAAAACGCCGCATTTCACAGCATTTTCCCTGAATCGTAAAGGACATAAGAAAAAATCGGCGGAACAAATTCAAACAAATCCCGACATAGCACAAATTATGTCGGGATTTGCTTCACTATATCGGCCTGTTTGCCAACGCGTGTCAGTAGTGCAGGATATTGGTTAAGGACGAAACTTCGCTCACTATGTCCTCGCCCACTATTATAGGCTTGCAGCGCATTCGTACCTCTACATACGGGTCCTTTTCTACCGAAGGTTTAGGCACATCCGGATAGCCTTGCCTGATACGTGCGCTCGTCTCGCGGAGAAAAACGGGTATCTTTTCATGCACTATGATATAGTCGCCGATATTCGCCCTTTGGGTTGAATACATATGGCCGTCAACACTCCCATCGCCGTTCAACCTTATGCTGCTGCTCAGCAATATACTGTCGTAACGCACGGGAGTTGCGGCCGTCTCTTTTATCCCGAAGCCTACAAAGTTCATTCCGTACCCGTTGTCGAAAGGAGTTTTATTATCACCCGAATTAAATGTGTTAAGACTATATTCAAAACGTCTTATTACCCCTCCTTTGGGGTTATTATACGACCAGCCGGTACGACTTTCGTCGATAATGAAATTAGCTTTTTGCCACACGGCCTTTTCTATGGTGTAATCCGCCTTGCAGGCGTTGCGATCGTAAGGATCGAACGTTACTTTGTATTTCAACTTGGCCTCGGCATATTCGGGTGTGTCGCCCGTAACGGCGGCTGTGGCAAACACGTCGGCCGTTCCTTCTAACGTGTGCACACGCCCTTTGTTGTTCAACGACTGGTGTCGGATGAACGTGTTTTGCCTGCCAAAAGAATCCACTGGCCTGAAACTTCTTTTTATGCACGCACAGCCTGAGCCCTCGGGCCAGAGCTGTATCTTCAGCATGAGCTTGGAATACTCGTCGCTTGCCTCATCGTACCTGTACACCACGAAAGCGTTTGCCTTTATGGTGTCACCGGCATAGGCTATCCTCGCTTCGGGCAAATTGTAAACGTTGTCACCGAAAGCATAATCGTAATTTGGTTGTCCGTTGTCCGGCATTTGTGCCCGGATATTTGCTGCCACCGCACATGCGGCCAGCAGCAGTAAAAATTTAGCTCTCATGATATTTTGTTATTTTGTATTTTACATGTTGTTCCTTATATTTATTAATTATTGTATATCGCTTACGTCTCACAGCCTCTAATAATGGAATAGGCAGGAGAACGACACTTGCTCCATTTTGAGCTGTTTCATAACACAGCGGCATTTTGCTTTGGCGCGGTAATCGATCCATACGGCCTTGCTGCCGTCCATGAAAGGGAGATAATCCTGGTCGAAGAGCTTATGGCTTTCCTGTACGCACACTTTCATGGAGCCGCGTTTTGAAAGCGCATACTGTTTGTAATCCCTATCGAACAGCTCGGCACTTGCAAGCCCGTCGCCCACCCTGTACTGTTCCAACTGGGGAGCGACATAGAAAAACACGCTGTCGCACTTCACGTCTTTCTCGCCGAACACGGCATCACCCTCCGGGCGGCGCGACCGGCATTCCAAAAGCGTGTAAAAGTAATATGGGTTGCACGAGGTGCTGTCCCACGAGGCTATGCGCCCCACGTCATGAAGCGCAGGCGACCAGCGGTCTGTATTCCAAAAGCCTTGTGCGTCCGTCTGCACCTTTTTGTCGGGCTTGCTCCACTTGGCCCGGCTTATCTGGTAGTCAATCTTGCACTTGTCCGGATTCTCCGGGTCGAACACAGCGGAGTACCTCACTTCGGCCTGCGCGTCTTTGTTGTAGCTTTTTACGCTGAATGCCTTGGAAAACATGTCGGCCTTGCCTTTTATTGTCTGCCGCAGATCCTTGCACATTATCCCCGAATGGCACACTACCGTGCCATGCCTTGCATACTTTGCCATCGAATCCTGCAAAGCGGGCGGGAAACCTTCGGTGTCGAGCGGGAGGAAACACATGCGCAGCACGAGCTGCGTGTAAATTCCCTCCGTTTCTTCGTAGCTATAGATTATGTTTGCAAATGCTTCTATCTTTTTCCCTTTATAATCGAGAACCTGCATGGGATATTCGAAAACTTTCACGCCCGCATAACCCATTTCGCCACGGTTTACAAAAATGCTCTGCGCTCCAATGCCTTGCGGTGCCGCAAACAGGAGCAGCAACGTTGCAATCAACAGTTTTGTTTTCATAGCACTTATTTTTATAATTTTTTACTTCTACGCTCAAATGTACAAAAAGATTTTTGTTCTGCAAATTTATTCGCCATAACAATACAAAAAACATGCACAAGTACATTTGTCCCCTTAAATCTCCGGCCGGCTTTGCGCAATGAGTACATCGTTCGGGGTTTCCCGGCCTTAAATGTCTGTTATTTTTGAAACCGTTTTGGAGTGCTTAAAAAATACAAGGCACATAATTCAAAATATGTCTGACATATTTCAAATTATGTCAGACATATTTTTTATTTGCTCCGAATACCTTGTAAAAAACTGTGCTACAAACTAACACGATTTTCACTTTCACGGACAGAAAAACGCACTTTCTTGCGGCACATCAATTATATGGCTTAGTGGTAAGCAAGGAGAACGTCAGTTTATGCGCACCACCTTGACTATGTCCTTTATGGTCAGCAAGGCGTTGCATATCTCGCGCACCTCGGTTGTGTCGTGTACATTCACAACGATGTTGCCTTCGAATATACCGTCCTTGGTACTTATATTCAGCTGCTTTACATCTAAGTTGAGCTGCTTGTAGATTACCTCGCTTATGGCGAGAAGCATTCCTTGTACGTCAATGCCTTTAACGTAGATTGTAACGGGGAAAAGCATCATGTGATGCATTTGCCATTCCACAGCCACAATGCGGTTGCCGTAATTGCTTTTGAGCTTTTCGGCCACGGGACATTCGCGTTTGTGAATTGTAAACTCGTCGTTGGGGTCGATGTATCCAAGCGAGTCATCGCCGGGTATGGGGTGGCAACACGCTGCTATCTTGCAGCTCCGCATTGTATCCTCGTTGAGGATGAAGGTTTTCTTACGGTCGATATTGCGCACAAAAAGCTTGCGCAACTTGTCCTGCTCGCTGCCCTTCGACTTGTCGCTCATGAAAGGTATGAACTTGCGCCATGTAGATGTTTTTTTCTGCTTGTCGAGCAGGTAGTTCACGTCGTTTTCAGACAATTGTATGTTCTTCTCGCCTATAGCGAGCATAAGGCTGTCGCGCGTGGAGATTTCATGCAGGCGGCACAGCTTGTTTATAACCGCGCTGTTCAGTTCAATATCGTGCTCTTGCAGGAACTTGCGCAACAAGTCCTCGCCTTTGGCCCGCGTTTCCCTTTCGTTGCGGCGCAAAAGCGCACGTATCTTGCTCTGCGCCTTGGCTGTATTTGCGTATCCGAGCCATTCGGGCTGCACATGCTGCGTGCTCGATGTAAGAATCTCAACCTGGTCGCCACTCTTCAGTTTATAGCTCAGCGGCACGAGTTTGTGATTCACCTTTGCGCCAATGCAATGGCTGCCCAAGAAAGAGTGAATTGAAAAAGCAAAATCGAGAGCCGTTGCACCGGTGGGCATTGTCTTGATTTCACCTTTTGGAGTGAATATGAGTATCTCGTTGGCAAAGAGATTCAGCTTTATTGTGTCGAGGAAGTCGAGTGTATCGGGTTGCGGGTCGTCGAGAATTTCCTTTATGGTGTGAAGCCATTTGCCCAGCTCCCCGTCGGCAAAGTCGGCGTTGCCTCCTTTGTATTTCCAATGGGCGGCAACTCCCTGCTCGTCGATTTCGTCCATGCGCTGCGACCTTATCTGCACCTCAACCCACTGGCCGCGCTTACTCATAAGGGTGACGTGCAACGCCTGGTATCCGTTGGCCTTCGGATGGCTTATCCAATCGCGCAGCCTGTCGGGCTGTGGCTTGTATATATGGCACAAGGCTACATATATGTTGAAGCACTCGTTTACTTCTTCTTCAGGCTTTATCGGCTCGAAGATTATGCGCGCGGCGAGTATGTCGTAAATTTCCTCGAATGTAACATGCTTGTTCTGCATTTTCTGCCAAATGGAATACGGCGTCTTAATGCGGGCTATTATACGGTATTTGAAGCCTTGCTTGTCGAGTTCACTGCGTATGGGTTCGGTAAACTCATTGAAAAAACTGTCGCGTTCGGCCTGCGTTGAAGCAAGTTTCTTTTCGATTTCCTCATATTCCTGCGGGTGCTCGTAATGGAAGCTGAGGTCTTCAAGTTCATTTTTTATAGCGTTGAGACCGAGGCGGTCGGCAAGCGGCGCATATATATAAAGAGTCTCGCCTGCAACCTTATACTGCTTGCTTGGCAACATGCTGCTGAGCGTGCGCATGTTGTGAAGGCGGTCGGCAATCTTGATTAGGATTACCCGTATGTCGTCGCTCATTGTAAGCAGCAACTTCTTGAAAGTTTCGGCCTGCAGCGAGGCACGATCGCCGAATATTCCGCCGGATATTTTGGTAAGACCCTCAACAATATTTGCAACCTTCGGGCCGAAAAGGTTTGCAATATCTTCGTTCGTATAATCGGTATCCTCCTCCACGTCGTGCAACAAGGCCGCGCATATCGATGTTGAGCCTAAGCCTATTTCGCCGCACACAATCTGCGCCACGGCAATAGGATGTAGGATGTATGGCTCGCCCGAGAGGCGGCGCACCCCGCTATGCGCTTTTTTTGCAAAGTTGAACGCCTTTGTAATAACATCCACCTTTTTGCGGTGGTTGGACGCGAGATACGTGTCGAGCAAATGGCGAAACGCATCGTTTATTAGTTGCTCGTCCTTTTGTTGGTCATATTTCGAATCTTCCACTGCCATAAACTCTGTTTTTAGCATTAGATTATCATTAGCGTGAAACGGGTGCGGGGAAAGCCCGTCTGTCCTGCGTTTTCGGTTTTCGTTTTTTGCATGTCAGACCTTCGGAAAAATATGTGCCTTGTATTTTAAAATATGTCAGACATATTTTGAAATAGGTCAGACATATTTTTTTCCTGCTCCGAAAGGACATTGAAAAACGCCCCTTGCAAGACAGACATTACCTTACGCGCAGTTTTTTACCGGCACGTATGCTGGAACCTCTTATACCATTCAGCCGGCGAAGTTTTGATACGGTCGTACCATACTTTTCAGCTATTTCCGACAAGGTTTGTCCCGACTTTATAGTGATTGTCTTACGGCGCGAGCGCGAAGAACTGCTCCTACGGGAGCGTGTACTGCTTTTCTTTGTGTATTTACTTTCGTAAGCCGACTCGTCCACATCCACCGTGCGGCGTTTGGCCGTAAGCTCATCGCTGCGGTAATTGTAAACCGAATCGCCCAGTTCCACGAATTTCAGAACTGCCGGTACGGGAAGGCGCAAAATGCTTGCTTCCACGGAACCGGGCACAAGCGAAGTCTTATACTGCGGATTCAGAGCCTGAACCAAATCCTTGTCTACTTCGCACAATGCCGAAATCTGGTCAAAGTGAACGTCCTTGCTCACGAGCAGCGTATCGCTCGCCTCAGGCAGGCGCGCCTTCATGGGGCATATATTATGCTCGCAGTAGTAATTCATTATGTAATTTGCAGCTATGAACGCTGGTACATAGCCTCTCGTTTCCTTTGGCAGGTATGGATAAATGGCCCAGTAGTCTTTCTGCCCGCCGGCGCGGTACATTGCTTTGGCTATGTTGTTCGGGCCGCAATTATATGCGGCTATAACAAGATTCCAATCGCCGTACATGTCATACAAATCACGAAGATACTGGGCGGCGGCGTAAGTGGATTTTATAGGGTCGCGCCGCTCGTCCACAAGACTGTTTACCTCAAGACCGTAACGCTTGCCCGTAGTGAGCATGAACTGCCAAAGACCTACCGCTCCCACGCGGCTTACCGCACGCGGGTCGAGCGCGCTTTCTATCACGGGAAGGTATTTCAGTTCAAGCGGCAGATTGTAGAGCGCGAGTGCTTCCTCGAAAATCGGAACGTAAAAGTTCATTGCACCGAGCATGTAAGCCACCGACTTGCGCAACTTGCCGCTGTACTGGTCGATAAACTTGCGCACTATCGCATTGTACGGCAGTTCCATCTGGGCCGGAATGCGCGAGAGCCGCTCAATGTAAATGCTGTCTTCGAAGACAGGGTTCACATCCTGGAACTGGCAGTCGGAATCGTTCTTTAAATATTCCGACGCATTCCATTGCATGAGCAAGGTGTCGATGTCGAGTTTCATTCCTTCCGGAACTTCTATCACCTCATCCTTGCCCGTGCGGTCGTCATGCACTGTTATATCATTTTGGGCATTTAAAGTCACTGTTGCAAATGCCGAAAAAGCCAATAAGATAATTTTCTTCATTTTCATTCCTGTATTGCAATGTTACGCCTCAGAAACTAAGTCCACAACCTACTCCAACGGCGTGCGAATTCGATTTACCTTGTACCGGGATTACTGCCGGGCCTACATTAAGGCTCAAATCCCGTGAAATATCAAACTCCGACAGCTGCGCGTCCACGTATGCGTCGATTACCGAAAGTATGTAAACGCCCACGAAAGCGAAAACGCTAAGGTCGCGCCAGCGGCGGTATCTGTCCTTTTTGTTCTTGAAGATGGTCTTGAACCTGTCTTCCATTCCGGTCATGTCATAATTAGGCGGCAACATGTCAAGATAGCTGTTCGTATTGGGGTCGTCGTCCATTATGTCGCTATAGGCCTGCGAATAGTCCTTGTACATCTGCTGGTTCCACATCAGTGCATATGTACATCCCAAGAAGCCGCCATAGAATATGGGAAGTTTCCAATATTTCCTGTTGTATATCTGCCCGGCTCCGGGAAGTATAAGCGCAAGCCATAATGCGCGCTGCGGGTCGGGCACGAATTTTGGGCGTGGCGGCTTGTGCTTTTTTGCGTCACGCATAACCGAATCGACTGCCTGCGCGATTTTCGATGAATCTGCCGCAAGCGAGTCACTGCCCGCCACTAACGAATCGGTGCCGGCGGCCTGTTGGCCGGCAGCAACGTTGTCGCCTGCCTTTACTGCTGCGCTGTCGGTCTCTATCTTTGGCAGCAAGGTATCGCATACGGCGTATGGGCCGGCGTTTCCGGCATAAGCCGACACGCATGCCACAAACGCAATCGTACAGGCAACCAATCTCGCAGACTTCATTATTTTGCGTGGTCGAGCATTGCGATTATCCGTTCCATTTCCTCATGGTTGCGGAACGGTATGGTTATCTTTCCCCGCCCGGCTGGAGTGCATGTCATTTTCACCCGTGCGCCAAAGTAGTCCGACAGGTGTTTTTGCAGGCTTTCGAACTCTTCCGAAACGTTCTTGTCGCGCTGAGCGCGAATGCGTTTCGCGGGAGTATTCACGTCCTCGCCGTTGTTCAGGCTGTTTACCATCTCCTCCACCTTGCGCACAGAATAGCCCTCGCGCTGTATCTCCTCGAAAAGACGGACCTGCATGGCGGGGCTGTGCAATGCGAGCAACGCGCGGGCATGCCCCTGGTCTATCTGTTTGTTTTTAAGAGCCATTTGCACCTGTGCCGGAAGTTTCAGCAGCCTCAGGTAATTGGCCACCGTGGCACGTTTTTTTCCAACCTTCAGGCTCAGTTCTTCCTGTTTGAGTCCGTATTGTTCTATAAGGTTCTGGTAAGCCAGCGCTATTTCTATTGCGTTAAGGTCCTCGCGTTGTATGTTTTCAACGAGGGCCATTTGCATCATTTTCTCGTCGTCGGCAGTGCGTATGTAAGCCGGCACTGTCGACAAGCCAGCCAGCGCGGCCGCTCTCCAGCGACGCTCGCCTGCAATTATCTGGTACATGCCGTCGCCTGTGCTTCGCAGCGATATGGGCTGCACTATGCCTATTTCGCGAATCGAATCGGCCAGTTCCTGCAGGGCTTCGTCGTCGAATTCACGGCGTGGCTGCGAGGGATTGGGCTGTATGCGTTCTATGGGCACTTCGCCTATTGACGAAGTGCCCGAAGTGCGTACTTCTTCATTGGAAATGAGGGCGTCCAAACCGCGCCCCAAAGCTGCGTATTTCTTTTTAACTACCATATTTCAATTTTTCGCGTCTTGCCGCCGGAGCGGCCGGAACGCTTAGGGCATTATGCCTCGGGGGTATTTTTGTCGATTATCTCCCTTGCCAGGGCAAGGTAACTTTTCGCGCCCGCCGACGTTGCGTCGTACAATATTGCAGGCACGCCGTGCGAAGGCGCTTCGCTCAGCTTGACATTGCGCTGTATCACGGTTTTGAACACAAGTTCCTGGAAATGCCGGCGCATTTCGTCGTATATCTGGTTGGCCAGGCGCAGGCGCGAGTCGTACATCGTCAGGAGGAAGCCTTCTATTTCGAGGTGCGGATTGAGTTTCTTTTTTATTATCTTTATTGTGTTGAGCAGTTTGCTTATTCCCTCGAGGGCGAAGTATTCGCACTGCACGGGGATAATCACGCTGTCGGCCGCCACGAGGGAGTTTACCGTTATCAGTCCCAGCGAAGGACTGCAGTCAATCAATATATAGTCGTATTCCGCGCGCAGGGGGTCGAGGAGTTTTTTCATTACCTTTTCGCGTTCGTCGAAATTAAGCATTTCTATTTCCGCGCCCACGAGGTCGATATGTGCGGGGACTATATCGAGGTTGTCCACGTCGGTGGTGTATATGGCTTCGCGTATGTCGGCTCCCGTAACGATACATTCATATATGGAGCAATCCACCTTGCGAACGTCCACTCCCAAGCCCGACGAGGCGTTGGCCTGCGGGTCGGCATCGATGAGGAGGGTCTTTTTCTCGAGTGTGGCCAGCGAGGCCGACAGGTTCATGGCCGAAGTAGTTTTGCCCACTCCGCCCTTCTGGTTTGCCAATGCTATGATTTTTCCCATTGAGGTTAAAATGTTTTCGGCTTCTAATACGAATAGTATGCAAAATTAAGCATTTTCCCAAACTCAAACCCAATTTAAATTGATAAAATACTTTAAGTTCCGCATTGCCCTGCAGGCTACGCGGTTGCATGTAGCATATCCGGGCAGCCGGAACGGGAGCGCGGTTTCGGCCAATACCGCCGCAATACGGACATCGGGGACACGTTAAAACAAAGCCTTAAGAAACCGTTTTCGCGGCAAAAAAAATGAAAACTGATTTTCAGTGCGTAAAGCCCACATGGGAGCAAATAAAAAATATGTGCCTTGTATTTTAAAATATGTCAGACATATTTCAAAATATCTCAGACATATTTTCTGCCCTCTGAAAACCCGTTTGAAAAACATGATTACAATACGGACAAAACAAAGACAAGGATTTTTATATATAATACAGGATTCGGTTCGGCCGGCTGCAGCCGAACCGCAAAGGGCGCAAGCGCCGGCAATCCGCTTCGTTTTTTGTATTACCCCCGACTTTCACTATCTTTGTGCCAAGTACCGGTGCGACGGCTGCAAGTGTCTTTGCCGCGGGAACACCGCATTCCTCACCATAAAACCTTTACAACCATGAAAACATTTTTATTACGCCCTGCATTATCGGCAGTAATGCTGTTCATTGCGGCAGCCAACATTACTGCCGGCGGACCGGTAAGCATACAGAAATTCGGCGTGCTGCCGGGCAACTCGCCGCAGGACAACCGCGAGGCATTGCAGCGCGCTATCGACACAGCCGAGAAATCGGGCACGGCGCTATACGTCGAGCCTGCTGAAGGCGGCTATCGCGTAGCCTCGGGCATTGTGCTGAAAAAGAACGTATCGCTTACGGGCGCGCACGGCCCTGTGGGGCGCGGCACGCGCAACCCCGGCAAAGCCGAACCTACAGGCTCGCTGTTCGTGATAACCGACACGGAAAAGCCTTTCATCACCGTAAGATCGGCAACACAGATACGCGGCATACAGTTCTATTACCCCGAACAGGCATACAACGACCCGCATAAAATAATCGAATACCCGCCTACGATACAGGTGGACAAGAACGAGCCCGTGCAAGGGGTTACGCTCTCATGCCTTACCTTTTTCGGCGAATACATGGCCATGGATTTCGAATCGACGGGCGGAAAAGCCAACGAGCAAATCCTGTTCGAGCATTGCTACGGCTTTCCGCTAAGCGGCCGCTTCATAAGCATAGACTATTGCTACGACATTCCGCGCATTCTGCACTGCCATGTAAACCCTTCGAACATGCGCGAGTTCGGGCGGTCGTTCACTCCTGCGGTTATCGACGCGGTGGTGGGCAGGAAAACCTTCGCATATTCGATTAACCATACCGACAACGCCCAACTGATAGACATATTCACCTTCGGGACGTATGGAGGAATACTGCTCGGCGGCGATTCATACGGGCAGATGACAAACTTTAACTTCGACTGCGTGGCTGTGGGCATACACAAGCTCGGAAACAGCGATTTCAACCGCAACTGGCAGGTGGCTCAAGGCTCTATCATAGCAAACACAGGCGAAAACGTCGAAAACATACATCCGATAATAGCCGAAGGCAAAGGACACCTGGCCATAGCCAACGTAGAAGCCTTTTCGGGAACGAACGCGGCGCTTTCGACTGTGGGAAAATCGTTCGACTTCATGCTCGTCAGGGGAAACGAACGCACCACGGTGTCGATGTTCGGTTGCAGAATGAGGAACTACACATCATCCTCGCCCCTTACGGTGGAAAACCCGAAAGCATGCATACAGGCAGTGGCTTGTATTGACAAAAACGAAGAACCTTTCAACAGAAGCAAGTGAAACCTCGGCCGACAGGACGGCGGCAGATTTACGGACCTGATACCTCTTTCAGCCGCCCGGGCGGCTGAACGTCGCGGAAAATGAGTATCTTTGCCCGCTGTAAAACAGTAATCCGCTTATGACAGAACAACGCAAACTTATTCTGCTCGCAAACGACGACGGCTACTCCGCGCCGGGCATAAACCGCCTTATGGAATGGCTCACACCCATTGCCGACGTGTTTGTAATGGCTCCCGACCGCGCACGCTCAGGAGCGGCAGGCTCGATAACTTCCGAAATTCCTATTACGTGCAACAAAATAAGCGAAGCCCCGGGGCTTACCGTCTACAGTTGCTCGGGCACACCCGTCGACTGCGTGAAGCTGGCCGTTGACGAAATAATGCCGCGCCGCCCCGACCTTGTGGTGAGCGGTATAAACCACGGCGACAACGCGGCAATAAACGTGCACTACTCAGGAACAATGGGAGCCGCGCTCGAAGCCGCAATGCTGCGCCTCAAGTCGGTTGCCTTCTCGCTGTGCGACCACAGGCTCGACGCCGACTTCACGCCGCTGCGCCCATACGTGGAGCGAATCACGCGCGAAGCCCTCATGCGTCCCATGCCCGAGCTTACGTGCCTGAACGTAAACTTTCCCCTCGCGCCAAAGTTCGAAGGCGTAAGGATTTGCCGCATGTGCAGCTGCCTGTGGAACAAGGAATATGAAAAATACACCAATCCGCGAAGGGGCAACAGCTACTACTTCCTTACGGGCAACTGCACGAACATGGAGCCGGACAAGGAAGACACCGACCGCTGGGCGCTCGAGCACGGCTATGTGGCCGTCACGCCCACGCAGATAGACGTTACGGCCTACCACCTGGCCGAAGACATGAAGAACTGGGACATCTTTTAACCGCACAAGCCGCTTCCCACCCATGAGCACCGACAACGCCAACAGCACAACCCGCCCTCAAGCCGCCGCATGCGGCAGCAAACAGCCGCCCACGCAAGGAAAGACATACTTCCTCATCGCAGGCGAGGCAAGCGGCGACCTGCACGCGGCCAACCTGATTGCCGCGCTGCGCAAGTGCGACCCGGCGGGAAAATTCTATGCCTACGGGGGCGACAAGATGAGAGAAGCAGGCGCCGAACTGCTATGCAATTACCGCGACATAGCATATATGGGCTTCGTGCCCGTAATGCTGCACTTCCGCGTGATACTGCGGGCAATGGCGCGCTGTAAAAGGCAGATTTCGGAGATTAGTCCCGACGTGGTTATACTCGTTGATTACCCGGGCTTCAATCTTTCGATAGCCGAATACGTAAAAAAGCATACCCGCATACCGGTATTCTATTACATATCTCCCAAAATATGGGCCTGGCGTGAGAGCCGCATAAAAAACATCCGCCGCAACGTCGACGAGATGTTCTGCATTCTACCTTTCGAAACAGATTTTTATGCCCGCCATAACTACAAGGTGCACTATGTATGCAATCCCACGGTGGATGAGGTGGACGAGTTCAAACGCCACCGCGCCGCCACAGCCGCCAAGCCCCAACAAACAGAAAAGACAATAGCCCTGCTGGCAGGCAGCAGGAAACAGGAAATAAAGGACAACCTGCGGAAAATGTGCATTGCCGCCGAACCGTTCACGCACAAGGGATATAAAATCGTTGTGGCCACCGCGCCGAGCCTCGACGCCGGCGAATACGCGCGCCACATTCCCGAAAGGATGCTTGCAGACGGCAGCGCGACGATAGTAAGCGGCAAGACATACGACGTGCTCGCCGAAGCCTCGGCCGCACTCGTCACTTCGGGGACGGCAACGCTCGAAACGGCACTGTTCTACGTGCCGCAAGTGGTATGCTACTACACGGCGGCAGGCAGGTTCGTTTCATTCCTGCGCAAGCACCTGCTGCACGTGCCCTACATATCGCTCGTAAACCTAATAGCCGGGCGCGAGGTGGTAAAGGAACTCGTGGCCGACGGCATGACAGTGGAAAACATACGCCGCGAGCTCGGCTACATCATCGAAGACGGACACAAGCGCAACGCCATGCTCGACGGATACAAGCACATGGCCAAAATACTCGGCGACCCCGGCGCGGCCGACAACGCCGCCCGCCAAATGACGGAATGCCTCAAACGGTACGACAGCGACAAATAAGACAAAAAACCAAGGCCCTGGAAAGGGCCTTTTTTCGTGCCCGAAATTGAAAACTGATTTTCAATACACAAATCCCACATGGGAGCAAAGAAAAATTATGTCTGACATAATTCAAAATATGTCAGACATATTTCGAAATATCTCAGACATATTTTCCCGCCCCTGAAAACTACATTGAAACATGCCAGAAAAACGCGGACAAAAACGAATTTTCACCGTTGGGGCATACGTAACCGGCAAGAAAAGCGGCATTGCCCCTTATGTTATAGGGACAATGCCGTTACTTTTCTTCATTAGCGCGCCGGGTGTTCCGTATAGCGGGCTTTACATGTCGTACCATCCGTCGTCTTCGCCGTTGTCGTCACCGCCATCGTCGGGGGCGGGCGTATTTTCGTCGGGGGCGGGCGTTTCCTTATCCGGCGCCGGCGTGTTCTCGTCGGGAACGGGAGTATTCTCGTCCGGCGCGAGGGGGTTGTCATTGGGCGACGGTGTATTTTCATCCGGAGCCGGTACGGGTACATCATAATATTCGTCGTCATTGCCGGTATCCTCGCCCGGGGTTCCGGTGTCTTCGCTCTGCTCGTCGTAATATTCCACGCCGTCGTCGGGAACATCTTCGGGATAATCGTAATATTCGCCGTCGTTGCCCGCATTGTCGTCCGCACCGTCCTGCTGCTCCTGCGTCTGCTCGTCGCCGTCGCCGGGAAGTTCGTCGCCGGAGATGTAAATATCCTGCTGGTCGAGCTGCAAGCCGGGCTTTACCTTGAGTGGTGCGAACTGCACGGAATAGAACTTCTCGTAGTCCGAAATACTGTAGTCGACGCCGAGCTTTTCAAGGTTCACGTTCGAAATTACAATGAGGCGCGCGTGCTCGAAATAGGGACGCATGTTCGGCTGGTTGTACAGCCGCTGCGCGTATGTGTGGGCCTCGTCGAAATTGAGGAATCCGCCTACACGGAACTCTCCCAGCCCGTTGTTTCCGGCCTGCTGTATCTCGAAGTTACGCACGGCGAAGTTCGTGAAGTTGTAATGCGCCAAATCGTAAAGCAAGAGGTTGTCGTCGATAGAATCGGCCGGATAGGCAATAACGACCGTAAAATCCGTATTGCGTTCTGCCGACATGGCTTGCTGGCGCGTGAGCGAGTCGAGCGCGGCTGCCGCCCCGGCAGTGCGGCGGTCCCACAGGCTTCCGAGGTCGTACATGCCGGTGCCGGGCACGCGCCCTTCTTTCAGGCCTTTTACAATAGACTGTGCAATGGGTGTGATGTCGTCTTTGGGATAGGCGGATATAAGGCTGTTCAACTCGCTCACCATGGAATCCCTTCTTCCGAGGCGTAGCTGCGCGAGCGCGTCGAGGAACATGAACTTGGGACGGTTCTCGCCGTCGGGGTAGCGCGTCATCGACACGGCCGCATTTGCAACGATTGTATTCACGTCGCCTTCGCGGTATGCCTTGTATGTGGCGCGGTAAAGGGAGTCTTCAACTTGCTTGCCGAACTTGGCGTCGAACTCGAAATTGGGGTCGGTAATCTCCTTGGTGTGCTCGTCGTCGGCATACGAAGCCATAAGGGCGGCCTTGTACCGCTCGGCTTCGTCGGCACGACCCATGCGCGAGTATAAAAGGAACAGTTCGTAAAGCACCTCGTTCATCTTTTCGTACGTGGGGTACTCGGTGTAGAGGCGTGTCAATGTATTTTCAGCAAGCGGGAAATTCTCGAGTTTGTCTTTTTCTATAACTCCGGCGGCGTGCAGGTTTTCCATTATGGTTTTGTTGCTCGCGGCCAGCTGTTCTTCGGTTATGGGCAGTTGGTTTATGTAATATTCGCGTGTGAGTTTCTCGTTTACTTCCTCGCCGCCGTCTTCCACTTTTGTTGAATCGGACACAACTTTATTCGCTGTGCTGTCTGTTACCTGCGTAGAGTCGGAAGGTGCTTCTTCGCTATTTTCATCTTCTTCGCCGTCGTCTTCTTCAGTGTCGCCGCTGTCGAGGTCTGTTTCCGAAATTTCCTTGTTCGAACGCCGCCAGTTATCGGCCAGTTCCCTGTCGCCCCACTGCCTGCGGAAGGCTTCTTTTCCTTGGTTTACAATCTGCTGGTTATAGAAGTACCATGTGCTTTCCTTGCCGTCGGCCGTATTCGACTGCGTTGCGCCGCCGGCTGAAGCATTGTCGTCGGCCGTTACACGCGAGCCGGTATTCGCAGTGCGGTTCTTCATCGCTTCTTTGCGGCGTTCCTTGCGGATGTTTTCTTTTTCCACCTCGATTATCTTGTCGATTATGGCATTGCGGCGGTCCTCGTCCATATTGGCAAGCAGTTGCAAGCTGTCTTGAAGGTGCACGGCAGCAGTGTGCGGCTCGAGTTCTTCTATTATCTTCGATTTCTTCTCGATGTCCTCATAGTCCTCGCGTTCCTTGTCAATCATGCTTACCGCTTTGGAGTAACACCTTTTGCACGAAGTGAAATCATTGCGACTGTAGTACAGGTCGCCGAGTTTCAGGTAAAGCACGCCTTTTTCCACTCCGTTGCGTGTTCCTTTGGTAACTCCCTTCTCGTATGATTCAATTGCCTTGAGCGTGTCTTCGGCTGCCAGGTAAATATTACCCATAGCGTAATAAATCTGGTCGAGGTACTTTATGTTTTTGCTCTGCCGGGCCATGGAACGCAGGCGCTTCAACATCTTCTTTGTTTTTGACTTTGAAACTACTTCGGTTTGCATTACTCGCGCGTTTACCGTAACCTCATACGGCGGGCTAAGACGTATTACTTTCGACAAAGCCTTGTAGGCTGCTTCTTTATTACCGAGGTGGTTGTTTATCTGACCCATTAAAAAATAAATGCGGGCCTTGTTGCGCGCACCTTTGACATGCTTTGCCACTCGCTGCAGGTAAGGCAGCGCTTCCTCGAACTTTTCCTGCCGCACGTAAAAATCGGCGTAAGCCATGTCAAGGTCCTTTAACGCCGAATGCGGCAAACTGTCGCGCTTAATCTTATTTGTAAAAACATCTTCAGCGTCGTAAAACCAATCAAGTTCGGAATAACATATAGCAAGCCAGGCGCGGCTTTCCGCAAGCACATCGGGTTCGGCCGCATACAGGCGTGTGATGTATGAAAAGGTCGAAGCCGCTTCGATGAACTCACCTTTGCGGAACTGTGCCTTCCCCATAAGCATCCAAGCGTTTTTAAGGAAAGGATTGTACTCCTTCTTTGCCAATATTCTTTTTTGCTTGGCCGTGCGGCGGCGCGTATTGCTCATCTTTGGCTTACGCTTTATGGAGTGGTTCTTTATCGCCTTTTCGCACTTGGTTATGGTTACGTCGAAATTGCTTTTACCTATGTTGGCGGTAGCCTTGTTGCTTACAATAAATACAGGCAAAGTCTCCGTAAAGTTATCGAGGTGGCCGGTTTCCTGCGACAAAACTCCCGTTTTATACGCTTCGTGGCCGTTGAAGTACGTGTTATAACGTGCCGTAAAGGAATGGTAAAAGCGTGTAGCCGCCGTGTTTTTCTTGGTTGAGCACGCTGCGACAACAAAAAGAAAGGCCAGAACGATTATATAAGGCAAAAAACGCTTCACTTCCCTTGCGCAAATGAGTATATACTGTATGCCACGACTGCTGTCGGAGCAAAAACATTACTTTAACGCTAAAACAGTGCCCATTATTGCTTTCGACAGCACATAAATGAAAACCGACACTAATATTATGGAAGCCCCGCAAGGCACGTCGAGCAAATACGATATGACGAAGCCGAGCATACAATTAAAAATGCTTATCAGGGCAGACAGCAGCACCATGCCCCGGAAACTGCAGGAGAAAATGTTTGCCGTAACCTGAGGTACCGACAGCATGGCTATTACCATTATTATTCCAACTACTTTAAGGCACGCCACAACGGTAAGCGCCACAAGGGCGGTCATTACGGCGTCGATAAACCCTGCCCGTATGTGTTGCGACACGGCAAAATCGTAGTCGAAAGCCACTGCTATTATCTGCGGCAGGAACAAAGCAAAGAATGCCACGGTCATTACGGTGAGCACAAGCAGCACCAATATATCGGAAAACGTTATGGTGAGTATGTTCCCGAACAGGAACGAGGGCAATTCAGGCAAAAACGAAGGGGCAAGGTAGGACGTTATTATTCCCACGCTCATGCCGAAAGTCCATACCATTGCAATGGCCGAATCTTCGCGCACTCCCCTGCGGCGCGACAGCCAGCGGATTATGAAGCCTGACAAAAGGGCAAAGACTGCCGCTCCTGCAACCGGCGAGAATCCCAACCAGGCTCCCACACCCACCCCGCCAAGGGACGAATGAGCTATTCCGCCGCTTACCAAAGACATTCTGCGCGTTACGACGTATGTACCAACGCAGGCGCAAAGCACTCCTGCCAACAAAGCCGCTACGAGCGCATATCTGAAAAAGGTATAATCAAATAATTCCGTCATATTTAAAATTAAGGTTCATTCCGCGGCGCTACTGCCTCTTACCTTAGCGCAGACGGCTATTATATTCCTGCTGCCGCTTAATTTCGCACTAATCCGCACGCGGTTGTTCCGCCTTTGCTATATCAGTTGCCATTTATCATCATAACCACCTCGTCTTTCAGCGAAGAAGGTATTTCTATTCCGCGCCTTCGCAGGCTTTCGGTCCATTCTATTATTTCGTCGGGGTGAAGTTCCTCGAATATATTGCGGAACAATTCAACCTGTTCCTCGTTGTAATCATCGCTTTTCAAGCCTGCAAACCCGTCGAGTTCCTCGTCGTTGAAATGCTTAGGCGCGGCCATTTGCGCTTCGAGCACCCTGGAACTGGCGCATACGTCTATGCACGCAGCGCAGTCGTCGTTGCAATCCTCGCCTTTCCGGGCAGGAAGCTCATCATAGGGATTGCGCCGTATATACAGCGAAAACAGCACTATGGCCGCCACAAGCACTGCTACCAATATCGCATAAAACATAGCCTTTCAGTTTTTCTACCGCTTTTCTATACCGAAACCCGCCGCAGCAAGGTCTTCCCAATATCGGGGATAAGATTTTGTCACCACTTCCGGGTCTTTTATAGCCACACTCTCCCTGCAAAGACATACCGGTGCGAAACTCATGGCCATACGGTGGTCATCATAGGTGCATATCGCCGGATTCCGCTCCACGCCGCAGCGTTCGCCGCTCCACGATATGCTTCCGTTGCCGTCGCTTTCCAGCACATAGCCCAACTTGACAAGTTCGTCGGTCAGAGCCGCAAGGCGGTCGGTTTCCTTTATCTTCAAATTGGCCAGCCCGCTGAACCTGAAACGTATTCCGGCCATTGTGCAGGCCACCACGAGCGTCTGCGCCAAATCCGGTTCGCCGTGCAAATCGAGAACCACTTCTTCTGGAACACTGCCCGGTTTTTTCCGTAGCTCCACCCCGTTGTCGGCATAACCGGTCGAGACGCCCAACATGTCGAAATACTCTGCCACTTTCCTGTCGCCTTGCAAACTGTCCTTGCAAAGCCCTTTCAGCATGACTTTCGCATTGTTGTCATTCGAAAGCATTACCATTTCGTACCAGTATGAGGCCGCGCTCCAATCGTTTTCCACAGTAAACGCACACGGTTTATATTCTCCTTCGTCCACGGTTATAACATCGGGTGCGGTCCACGAAGCCGCAGCGCCGAACCTGTTCATTAGCGCCAACGTCATATCGATATACGGGCGCGACGCAATCTCCCCGGTAAGCGTGAGTTTCAAACCGCCCGGCAGCTTGGGAGCTATCATCAGCAAAGCCGACACATACTGCGAACTTACGCCCGCCGGCAGTTCCACGCTGCCGCCTTTCATGCCGCCGCCCGTTATGCGAAGCGGCGGATACCCTTCGCGGCCAAGATAATCTATTTTCGCGCCAAGCTGGCGCAACGCATCGACCAGCACGTTTATCGGGCGAGACAACATACGCTGCGAACCCGTCATTATGCGCGTCCCCTCAACCAGGCTGTAGTATGCCGTAAGAAAACGCATAGACGTACCGGCCCCGTGAACGTCGGTCGTAACGGTCCGGCCCCGTTCCGCGCCATCCGAAAGGCTCTTGAGCATTACGGCCGTGTCGTCGCAATCGGCCACATTGCTTATGCCGCAAACATTGCCCGAGAGGGCGTTTATCACAAGCACGCGGTTTGAAATGCTTTTAGAGGACGGAAGGTTTATCACGGCCGAAATATGCCGGGGAGACGTTATTTTATATTCCATTATTTTGAAGAATCTTTCTATCAGGACACAAAAATATACAATTCTTCTTTGATATTTCGGAAAAACGCAATACATTTGCACCCGCAAACCTGAAACACGGAAACATTTCACGCTTTCAAAACAAAAGTTTGCACAAGGCGGGGTGTAGCTCAGTCCGGTTAGAGTACACGTCTGGGGGGCGCGAGGTCGCTGGTTCGAATCCAGTCACCCCGACTGGTAAAAACAAAGGAGTTAAGTATTTACTTGACTCCTTTTTACTTTTATATTCCGCCCGGATTGGATTACCGTTGTTTGAGGCCGGGAGGCATGTAGCTGCAGGAACGTTTTTTTAACTATTGTAAACGGGAAAGCGCGGGTGCGGTGGGAATATTTTAACCGGGGGTCGGAGCAAATAAAAATTAGGTCCGACATATTTTAAAATACAAGGCACATATTTCAAAATATGTCAGACCTTTTTTCAGGCAGTCGAAAAGCGCTTGCAGAGAGGTTTTTAAGCGCTGACGCCTTTTGGCACCCGGCTTTAACATTTCGCGCCTCCGTGATTGCCGAAACGGCAACTATCCTCACACCGGGCGTTCCGCCCCAAGTACAGCCGCCGCTTTTAAGTACTGCCGGTATCCGCACGTCCGCCGGGCTACATGGGAAAGCCGGCTTGCGGCAACACACCACCCGCTGCCACGCACCAAGACGGACAAACTACCACACAAAACCGGAACACTGAAACGGCATTTTTTTGTAGCTAAAATTGAAAACTGATTTTCAACGCGTAAACACCACATAGGAGTAAGGAAAAAATTAGTGGCTCGGATTTTGAAATCCGAGCCACTAATTTTAAAATTCAAGCCACTAATTTCTGCACCCCTGAAAACCCGTCCGGCTGATGCCGGTGACCAATGACCCTTCGGGCCAATACCGTTTGCCTACATACCCTCGAAAACGCGGCCAAAATGATTAGTAAGAAAAAACCGCAAAACATGCAGTCGAATGTTTCGTAAAAAACTCGTTTTATGCTCGTTTATTTAATAACAATGTAACTGTTGCTTCTTTACAATCATCATCTTCTGCCATAATGCCAAAATGAATGCCTTCATAATTCAGCCACGAGCGGACATTACGTTTAAAATCTTCCAATTCCTCGTTGGTTAACGGATATTGAGCAGAAACACGTATGCAAACTACAGCATTATTGTATTGACTTAGGTCGAGTTGTTGGTATTTGGTCATGGATTCAGCAATATAGGCTAATCTATTCTCTTGTCCGTTGGTAATGGAATGATAATCATATCGTGTACCGTATTCCACTTGCAATAGATAGGCTAAGTCCTTATACATGAAACTGCTTCCTGACACAGTAAGTTCTTGTATGATGGATTCCCTTCGTTCCATTTTGCTTTGTATGGAACCATGACTTTTCCATAGATTCTCAATTCTTTCCGCCGGAGAAAAACCATAAAAGGTAATATCGTAGATACAATGTGCGGCAATTTCCTCTTTACTTAGAGTAGTATTATTGAATAAAGCAAGTTCTTTAGCCAATTCATTCTCCCAAGAATCCCCATCTAAAGATTGCACGCTTACCCAATCCTCTTCTTGTTCTATCCAAACTTTCCCGATGAACTCAGGGTTGGGCTTCATACCCCGAAGAATATCGTATGCTTCCCGCAAAGCATAAATATTGTCAAAATGTCCGACTATAATTTCTTTTAAATAAGGAAGCAAGTCATCAAATTCCACTTCCATGATTAATTCTTTCACCGTCATGATTGCTCTGTTTTAAAGATTCTGATTGCAAAATAAAGTCTGTGATATGCCATATCAGTGCATACACCTTAAAATTTAATGAGAATATGGTAAAGTATAAGTATAAATTTTTTCATCTTATGCTTCCATATTGCATATCTTCAACCGAATTTTGCGACAAGGATATTTCTTCATTGAGAATGAAAACTTTCTTGGGGGGGAATTCGCTATATTTGTTTTAGAATTCATTCACTTTAAAAATATACGATTATGAAAACATTATCAGAACAATTGGCTACAATTTACGACGCCCCTTTGAAGGAGCTAATAGAACAACTGAAAGTTAATGGGTTACGAGACAAGCTGCAATGTCCGTTCTTGCTCTCTGTATATCGTACGGGGTTAAAAATGAAAGAAATACAAAGGCTGCAAGAAAATGCAGCTGTTTACGATAAATGGTATGCTGAAAATATGATTTCCAGCAATGAAGACTGGTATGCAAAGGCTGATATAAAAATCATGTTTTTCGGTAAAGAGCCAAATGGTTGGACTAGAGATGAAGAGAACAATCGTACTGATATTAGTACAATTATGGATGAATATGGTTTCTTTCTTGATGACCGTTATGAGGTAAGGGCCAATGGAGGATATTTCAACCAAGGAAGCAGTTTCTTCAAAGTCGGTGTTAATAAGATTATGGAGGGGATGGAAATGATATTGAATGATTACCCCAATAAACGGGTATCTATGATATGGAATGAAATATCTAAACTTTCTACTCGAAAAAAGAATGGTGGAGGTCCCGTAAACCCTTTTATTCATGAGATTGAAAGGAAATACTTTCATGTAATACCTGAAGAAATAAAAATCCTTAAACCTGATATTGTTATATTCTATACTGGACCCGGTGAGAATAGCTATTACAGATATATAACCGAAGAAAGTAATTTCACTCTCGATGGCGAGCCGGAACAACTTGGTAGTTTAGATAAATATGATGTAGTAAAACTTCCTATTAAAGAGGTAGGATTAGCATATAAGACATGGCATCCAGCAAGAATGAACAAAGAACTTCGAGAACAAGTTTACGAAACCATCCTTGCCGATATTAAAGAAAACATCGACAAACTATTAAAGAAAGAATAACTTGTGAACCACTTTGGCATAACTTGACCTCATCTTTGCATTGAAATAGATGGAAAGATGAGGTCAAGTTTTTCCTATGTAAAACTAAAAGCGAAATTGTATGGACGAGAAAAACAAATTAAGCGAGGAGGTACACAAACAATATAACGAGTTATTGCGCAACAAGAAGTTCAACGAAGCTATTAACCTGATTGAACCTTTTGCTAACAGTGGTTGCTTGGATGCAGCATATTGTTTATGTTTTATGCTGACAGGTCTTTCTAAACATCCCGATGGGGTGGCGGCGCATATTCATCTCGTGTTGGATAAGTTGCTTCATGCAGATTGGTTTTTGTCTTTGTTAGATTATGAAACGGAGCGTGAAAAGAAAGAAGGATATACAGGAAAAAATGCCATAAGGCTGCTTAACGATTTAGCTGAGAAAGGGAACCGGGACGCACTGAACAAGTTGACGGAAATTGGAATGCAACTTGGCGGTTTAGTGGCAGGATGGGCAGGAGACATTCATTATGCCCTTCGGGAATACGACATTGCATTGCGATGCTATCAGCTTGGTAAGGATAAACACGGCTTGGCTTGGATGTACGAACGGGGTGAAGGCGTATCGCCTGATGCTGAAAAGGCATTTCGTTATTATGAAGAAGCGGAAGATTATTACAATATGGGGCGAATGTATGAGCAAGGCATTGGCACGAAGCAGGATTTGCAAAAGGCTTTTGAATGTTATCATAAGATTGTTGATAGGAAAATCTATTGCGATGACTTGGAAGAGGAAAAACAAGAAATCCTGTCTGCTCGTCATTCATTCCGTCGCTTGAAAAAGATATTGTTCGAGCAAAAGGATGAGATAAGAATGACGGTTGCTGCCAAAGGGCAGAAATCCGTTTGCGGATTCTCGTTCACCAGTTATGGCGATTGCCAATTTACGATAGATTGGGGTGACGGACAAGTAGAAGAGATAAACAATGAAAAAGGAGAAGAAGTCCGTGCGGAGCATACGTATGTAGAGCCGGGAGAATGGCACATACGCTTGAGAAGTGATGAGACTCATACTCTGACCTCTTTCCATTATACCTGCGAGACATGTATACTGAAAGCGCTGGATGTAACGCAATGTCCGATACTTATCGACTTGTATTGTGTCAATCAAGGATTGAAACGTTTGAATGTTTCCAAAAATCCAAGGCTGGGACGCCTGGTTTGCCGCGGCAACAAGTTGAAGATATTGAATATCCGGAGAAATAATCGCCTTACCCAACTTGACTGTTCTGACAACCCGGAGCTTTATCACGTAGATTGGAATCCACAATACTCAGCATTGACTAAGGTTTGCATGAAGAATATCATAAACTTTGACCAACTGGACTTTCTTGACTATTTGCTGAAACGGAACAAAGGACAAAAATGCGAACCAATTGCGGAAGCCTCGTTTGCTCCCGTATTCTTGCCGCTCTCTTATTATATGCGTTGCTTGAATTGGAGTGACGTGAAAGCAAAGATAAAAGAAGGTGGCTATCCAATATGGAAAGAACATTCATGGAGAAAGTATAAATCCGCATTCGATGATATGAGTTCACGAGAAGATTTCCACTACACAGGCATTGACCGTATTGTTTGCGAAGGCGGTTATACCTATTACTGGCTTTATAGTTCCCGTGAAAAAAAGTACATCCACCAAGATCTTGAAGATGTTGTTATGAATCTTATGCCTTGGAGTGAAACGCTTGATATGCCTGTGGAGATAAGAGAAAAGGAAGGATGGATGATGTTCCCACAAGTGACTTGGGCAGATGTGTTTTGTCCCTGTTTCATTGAGATGACTTATTCGCATTGGCAAGAAACAGAAGAAATTGTTCGGGAAGAACGGGAGTTTTGGGAGAAACTTCGCCAAAGACAGGAGAAATACGAATGAGATTGGATTATAAAAGAAAACATTTGTTTGCATTTTCGGACACGCATGGTATGCACCGAAAATTAAGCATCCCCAAAGGCACAGATATTCTGATTTGCGCTGGGGATGTCGTATCGGATTTTCAAGAGGACGGGTTGAGTGATTTCTTTGACTGGTTTTCTTCCTGTCCGACACAGCTTCGCTTATTTGTACCGGGTAACCACGAAATCATTTTCGACCTTTGTCTGGAAGAAGTACACCGATTGATACCTGAGAATGTAACTTTACTTGAAGATTGCGGTATAGAATATGACGGTATTACTTTCTATGCTATTTCCAGCAGGATGATTCAGCAAGTGCAATGGTTAGGAGGAGAATGTGGCTTGCCTAATAAAACGGATTTCTTGATTACCCACATTCCCCCGAAAGGCATATTGGATGAAGGTACGGGCAATGAGATATTGAAACAAACCATCTTAGAACACCAGCCGAAATATCATCTTTTCGGTCATGTACATTCTAAAGGAGGATTATACGAGAAAAAGTGGAGCACAAAGTTTAGCAATGTCTCCACCTTTCAGACACTTTGCAAAACCAATAATTAATCCGAGTTATAGCGTTTTCCGTTTTGGTCTATGATATGTTGGCATACCAAATGGGCTTCCACCCAAAAATCATTTAACCGCAATAAGTCCGGAATGGAATAAGGCTTGTGTGTGCAAATGTCGTGTACGGCATGACATAAGACTATGTGTTCCAGTTCCGCACGGCGTAAATGCCCTTCTGCCCATGTTACACCATCATTCCATACATCCACACATTGTAACTGTTCATCTGTCATATCCGATGTGTGTTTGGGCGAATAATTACAGGAGCATTCTTCAATTTCGGGAACTCCTCCGTTGTAATCTTCAAGCAAATAGTAAATCAATTCAATCATATAAGCAAAATCGGAACCATAATAACCATCTTCCGGTAAAATCAATATGGAATCCTCGTCATTATACACATATTTCAGCGTGCCGGAAACCACATAATCGTCATCAAAAGATTCATCTTTGGGGCTATTAATTAATGTACGATAGAGGTTTGCCATGCGATGATACATCTTCTTGGTCAAACTATTCAGCAATTCGTTTACCGCTTCAAAGCGTTTGATTTCCTGCGAAGTGGCTTGGAACATCCGGTTAAGAATCAAGCTCCGTGTGCCTATCAGATCTTGTATCTTTTCTATCTGTACTGCACCGATATGCCTCAAATCAAGGCTGCCCTTTTCCTGTTCGCCCATGAGCTTTTTGATTTCCGCTTCCACTTCCAACAGCAAAGCACGTCTCTTGGCCACATCATTTTCATTATAAATGTAGTCTGTCAAATCTTCTGCATATAAATCCATAATCGTCTTATTTATTGAATGATGTGGCAAAAATAAGTTCACCTTATGCCAAACGAAAGCATAGGAATACTTTTCTTTCAGAATAACAAAATCTTTTTAGCGTATGCTTTAATATGGCATAACTTTACGCGATATTTGCATTATCGAACTCAAAACTTTGTATTATGGAACAACTGACATTCAAATCTTTGCTTACTTGGTTCAGTTTTGATGACATTTTACCTGAGTTTAAAGCACTGTATCAGCGGAATCAGCCCAAACAAGCGCAACATGCCAATTGGGAGGCTTACCGTTGTGTGTATCAAAAACTTCAGACGCATGATGTTTCTAAATCCCAATATGCCATCTATTTGGTATCAAGATGGGAAGGATGCTCACCGATGATTGATATGAATTGCTCTGTTTATAACCCAAAAGATGAAGACAGCGATTATTACCCCGTGGCAAGCTACTCTCCTTGGTCTGCTCTTTTAGGTATGGATATTCATATTGACGAAGATGTAACAATCTCTTTGCAAGAACTGACCGCCGGATTGCTTTGGGAAATCACTTATTACGGAGAAACGGAAGAAATGATTCAAGAGCATCTTGAAAAACTATTCAAATAGCTGTTTTTGTAAAAGGAACTCACAAAAAGGAATAGTATGACAAAAGATTTATTCGACAAATACATCTGGTTGGTAGATACTATCTACAGAGCCGGAAAAATCACGTTTGAAGAAATTAACGAGCGTTGGCTTCGTTCACGATTGAGCGAAGGGGAAGATATTCCATTAAGAACCTTTCATAACTGGCGCATTGCCATTGAACAGGTGTTTGATATAAATATCAATTGTAACCGGAGGGGAGGTTATTACTACTATATTGAGAATGCGAATGATATGCAAAAGGGAGGTATCCGCAACTGGTTGCTTAATACGTTTGCGGTCAATAACCTGATAAACGAAAGCCATCATCTGAAACGCAGAATCCTATTTGAAGAAATCCCTTCCGGCAGAAGATACCTCACCCCTGTCATTGAAGCCATGCGTGACGGATTAGAATTAGAACTATATTATCAAAGTTATTGGTACGAAGAACCAAGTACTTATACGTTGCAGCCTTATTGCATCAAAGTGTTCAGACAAAGGTGGTATGTCCTCGGTTTCTGTAAAGAACGGAATAATATCCGCACCTTTTCTTTGGATAGAATACAACAACTTAATACTTTGAACACGAAGTTTGTTTATCCTAAAGATTTTGACCCGGAAGCCTACTTTGCAGACTATTTCGGCATTATGATTGAAAACAAGAAATTGGAAACGATTCGGATTAAAGTCTACGGAATGTATGTACAGTATATCCGCGCTTTGCCTTTGCACCATTCCCAATGCGAAATAGAAACAACGGAAGATTATTCTATTTTTGAGTACCGTATGAAACCAACATTAGACTTCCGGCAGGAATTACTCTCAAGAGGGGCGGATGTAGAGGTGCTTGCTCCTTTAACTTTTCGGGAAGAAATGATTCAATCTGTGGAGAAAATGAGTTCATTATACAATAAACAGTAATCTCACATGCAAATGAAAAAGAAATATACAGATGCTCAATCCTATTTTCAAGATTGGGCACAAGTCAAAAGGAAAGAAGTGCAGGATATGGAAAAGTCCATGAGGGAAAATCCGTTATATCAGAAGGAAGTGAACCCAATGGATGATGATGAAACTTGGTCAGAGCGATTCCACTTCATACTTCGCAAGGGACTCTCTGAAAAAGAATGGAAAGCATATCAAAAGAGCATAGAACAAGACCGCTTACGGATTTGGGCAATGTTCATGAATGAGAATCCGGACTACGATTATCATTATTTCTTGAATCTGTTGAAATTCAAATTAGAATGGATTATTTTCTATTGGGAGAACTTTGGACATTTAGCTCGTGCGGAGCAAGATATCAGCCGTATGCGAATTGCCACAAAACTTTTGGATATTATCATGGACGAAAATTCTGAAACTCCCATCCCTTATGTGAATATGAGAAACAAACATCGCTTCCGTGTATATCATAAATCGCAGGGTATGTATAATGAAGACAGCGAATATGAAGCTCGCTTTCGCAAAGCATATTGTTTGTTTTTTAGGTTTTTAGAATATCATTTGTTAGGGTGGTGGGATTAAGAGACGATATAATCCCCCAACAACTCAAATGAATTATTGTAAGAGCGCGAGGTCGCTGGTTCGAATCCAGTCACCCCGACTGGTAAAAACAAAGGAGTTAAGTATTTACTTGACTCCTTTTTACTTTTATATTCCGCCCGGATTGGATTACCGTTGTTTGAGGCCGGGAGGCATGTAGCTGCAGGAACGTTTTTTTAACTATTGTAAACGGGAAAGCGCGGGTGCGGTGGGAATATTTTAACCGGGGGTCGGAGCAAATAAAAATTAGGTCCGACATATTTTAAAATACAAGGCACATATTTCAAAATATGTCAGACCTTTTTTCAGGCAGTCGAAAAGCGCTTGCAGAGAGGTTTTTAAGCGCTGACGCCTTTTGGCACCCGGCTTTAACATTTCGCGCCTCCGTGATTGCCGAAACGGCAACTATCCGCACAACGGGCGTTCCGCCCCAAGTACAGCCGCCGCAGTTATTTGTGCGGAACAGAGCCGTGTCCAAACGGTAATGCAAATCATGTATTTATGCAAAGGCGACGGCAACTTGTTTTGCACAATCCTCAAAAAACCATTAACTTTGCCTTCGGTTCGGTTGCCCCCAAGGGACTTCCGGGCTATTTATCGGAAAAGGCGTTTACGAACGTTATCTTCTACTTGTCAAATCTCGCAAATTGGACAAAGCACAAGAAGATACGGCAACGGGAACGCCTGCGTTGGGCGTATTATATCCTTTCCTCCTCCGGGGGAAGCTATAATATCTCACGGCGTGGGCTGACTGCGGTTGCTTATCCTTGTGCATGGGCAATGCGAGAGCCTGACAAGTGGGATGAGCACGAAGTAAGGACTCCCACGTCTTTTTTGGTATCTTACCCATAATAACATCACCTGCCTTGCTTGGGAGCCTGCACCGCACAAACAAAATTACAAAACACAAGACTTATGAAAAAGTTTACGTTAACATTCCTGTTTTCCTGCCTTGCCTTCTGCTTTGCCCTCGCACAGGAAACTGCAACAATCGACGGTGTCAAGTATTACCTGAAAAATGGCGAAGCGACTATTATGGTACAAGACAAATCGCTTTCCGGAGATATTGTAATACCAGAAAAAATTCTTTATAACAATTCGGAATATATCGTTACGTCAGCCACCAACAATGCGTTTGAAAGTACTATGATAGAAAGCATTATATTTCCAAATAGTATTAAAAAATAGGCGATATGTTGTTTAGTGGATGTCGCCAACTATTATCCGTTACCTTAGGTAATAGTATAAAATCCTTAGGAAAAGAAACATTTTATGGTTGTTATAACTTAAAGCATATAACATTACCAAATAATATCACTTCATTAGGAGATTTTTGTTTCACATTTTGTTCCAATCTCGAATGTACACTCCCATTATTCAATAAATGATGGGTGTGCCAGCATAAAGGAACTGGTTGATGCTGCCATCAAAGACAAGATGCCAGGCGTAGCTATTACTGACAATGGTAATATGTTTGGTGTGATGGAGTTTTTCGACTATGTTTCTCGTATTAACAATGAAAGACGGCAGATGGGGAAGAAACCTTTTAAGCCTATCATTGGTTGTGAACTGTATGTTGCACCAGGTGCAAAGGAGGACAAGAAGCTTGGCAAGCACTGCAAAGGCTATCGCTTAACAGTCTTGGCAAAGAACTATCAAGGCTATAAAAAACCTCATCAAGATTGTCAGTAATTCCTGGACTGATGGCTTCTATATGAGACCACGAACAGACCATCATGATCTGGAGAAATATCATGAAGGTATAATCGTTCTCTCTGGTGGTGTAGGTAGTGAGGCATATTCCCATGTAGTAAGCGATGACATAGCAGGGCTTGATGCGACTATCAAATGGTATAAGCAGACTTTGGGGGAGGATTATTATCTGGAATTACAGCGTTGTGCTGATTATGACTTAAAGAGCGACACGCCGAGTGATCTGATGCTTGAACAGCAAAGGGTTAATGCCGTTCTTATGCAAAAAGCAAAGGAATCTGGCGTAAAGGTTGTAGCCACAAATGATGTTCATTATGTTGCTCCTGAAGATTTGGCAGCTTACAATATCCAACAATGCTATGCTACAGGTAAGACTATGGATGAATTTGCCAAAACAGATATACTTCAATTCCGCTGGTTGACAAGCAGAAAACATATGTGCGAGTTGTTATCAGATGTCCCAGAAGCTATAGCCAGTACGATGGAGATATTTGACAAGGTTGAGTTCTATGACATACGCCATGCTCCCATTGTTCCTGCTATTAACATTCCTGATGGTTTTGGGAATGAGAGAAGGGAAAAGGAAGACAACTATCTGGAATACCTTTCTTTTTTCAAAGCAAAACAGATATATGGAGAATCGCTTCCTGAAGATGTTACTGATAGACTGAAGTTTGAATTGCAAATCATTAAGCAGAGAGCGGCTTCTGGCTATTTCCTCTTTTTACAAGATGTAATTAACACCGCCCAATCTGAGCTTGGCGTATGGGGCGGCCCCGGTCGCGGATCAGCTGCAGGTAGTCTTGTGTGTTATTGCTTAGGTATTACTAAGATTGACCCATTGAAACACGATTTACTCTTTGAACGTTTCCTAAGTCCAAAAGGAACGATGTTCCCAGACATAGATATAGACTTCGATGATGAAGGTAGAGAACGTGTCCTTGACTGGCTTCAACAAAAATATGGCAAGGAATGCTGCGCTCATGTTGTTTCTTTCCGCACATTCTCAACAGCTAATGCATTCAGTACGGTAGCAAGAGTAAACCAAATGCATACTCCTGAGATTCTGGTTATTAACGAACTCCTATCAGGTTATTCCTGGCGTTCTATAAAGAATTACGTCAAATATGAACCAGAGTTAAGAAAAGCTATTCGAAAAGTCGGAATCCCTTTGCGTAATGCATTTACTAATACAGCTATATTAGAAAGAAAAATCTGTGGATTAGGTGTCCATGCTTGTGGGTTTGTTGTAGTGGACAAGCCTGTGTCAGATTGGGCACCTGTTTCAACTTGTTCAATAGAAGATTCAAAGGGTAATGAACAAATAGTGAATCGTACTCAATACGAAGGATGGCGTGTGGAGTCGTCTGGTCTTATAAAATTTGATTTCCTTGGTCTTAAAACTCTTTCCCAGATAAGGGATATATGTGCGAGTGTCAAAGTTCACTATGATAAGGATTTCGATATTGAAAAGATTCCGATTGATGATGAGAAGACAATGGAACTTTTCCAAACAGGCCAAACCGATGACATGTTTCAGTTCAGCTCAAAAGGAATGCAAAAATACTTGCAAAAACTTCATCCTACATGCTTTGAGGATTTGGTCATCTTGAACTGTATGTATCGCCCGGGGCCAATGGACTATATTGCAACTCTCGTCAGGCAAAAGCATTCTAAGAAAGCCGTCAAGTATATGATACCTTGCTCGGAAAAGTATCTTCACAATACTTATGGCATTATTGTTTATCAGGAACAGATAATGATGCTTTCCCGATTGATAGCCAACTTTGACAGAAGTGAGAGTGACTTGCTAAGAAAAGCCCTCGGTAAAAGGAAGATGGAAGTGCTTTCTGTCTTAAAGCCCCGTTTCATAGAAGGTGGTATAAAGAATGGACACAAAAAGAATGCTCTTGAAAAGGTTTGGAGTGAGATGGAGCGTAAAGGAATATACGCTTTTAATAAGTCTCATGCTGTTTGTTACACTTGGCTGGCCTATCAAATGGCTTATTTGAAAGCCAATTATCCTGAAGAGTTCAAACAAGCCCTGGAGAAATATTCAGACTGATTTCATAATAGGTATTTTCAATTTTTCCTTGGAATTGCCATAAAGTTTCATTCGATAATAAACATTTCCTCGACCTCTGCCACTAACTGGCAGAGGTCTTTGCTTTCTTTGTACCATAAAACTTCACATGAACCCAAAATATATAAGAAAATGGCAGCAAGGAAGAAACTTGATTTGCTCACAGCAGTTGAGCAGATTGTGGAAAAAGCAAAGGGTACGGGGCTTAGTAGTGACTTTTATCGTAAGGCTGACAAATATATTAAATATGTGGCTGAAAAGATGGAACTCACCAAGGAACAGAGTGTGATGATGGCACTGTTTGTAGACAACAGCGATGATACTAGTATAACCATAAGCGACTTTGGCAAGTTCCTGGATTGTCGAACAACAAGAATAATTAGGTATATGCAGGAGATTGATGTTTTGGAAAAAAGAGAACTAATCAGATGCAGTCGTGATGGTAACCGTATCACCTATAGAGTTCCCTTGGAGGTTGTAGAGGCTTTTAAGAACAATGAGAAGTACATCCCCAAAGACTGCTCTGGCCTTTCATGTCAGGAGTTGTTCGGAGAGATAGAGGATGTGTTTGATTTGCGGAAAGATGGCGAATTGACTTATGAAGCTACTGTTGAAAAGATAAGGCATCTGTTCAATTGTAACAGCCAGCTACTTTATGTTCAGAAGGTACGGAGCTACAATATGTCTGAGATTGATACAATGATGCTGATTCTCTTCTCTCATCTTTTTGTGAACAACAATGATGACAATATCAGGTACCACGATCTCGATTTCCTTTATGAGAAACGCTGCTGGAACAGAATGAGGTCATATCTTAATGATGGAGAACATATACTTCTTACAGAAAAGATGATAGAGTACAACAACGACGACGGATTTGTTGACAGGGAATCTTTCCATATGACAGTAGAAGCCAAACGCCAATTGTTTGCAGAACTCAACCTTTCCTCCTTGAATCAAAGCAAGGCACGTGGCGATATGATTAAGTCCGAGGAAATAGTACCAAAGAGTTTGTTCTATGGCGACAAATTAAGCTCCCAGATTGAAGAATTAGGCGGACTACTGGATGACGTACAATACAAACAAATCCGAACACGCATGAAAGACTCGGGTTTCCGCTGTGGCTTTACTTGCCTCTTCTATGGTTCTGCCGGAACTGGCAAGACCGAAACTGTGTTACAACTTGCAAGACAAACGGGTCGTGACATTATGCAAGTCAATATATCCCAAATTAAGAGCATGTGGGTAGGCGAAAGCGAGAAAAATATAAAGCAAGTATTCGACAATTATCGGGCCAAAGCAAAAGAGTGTCGTATGACCCCCATTCTCTTATTCAACGAGGCTGATGCAATCATTGGTAAACGTCAGGAGGGAGCCGAGAGAGCTGTTGACAAGATGGAGAACTCTATCCAAAATATCATTCTTCAGGAAATGGAAACACTAGACGGAATTCTCATTGCCACAACCAATCTGGCACAAAACATGGACAAAGCTTTTGAACGACGATTCCTCTATAAAATCAAGTTCGAGAAACCTACCACAGAGGCTCGTATGAGTATGTGGCGTGAAATGATACCAGTTCTGAAGGAAGAGGAAGTACGAATTTTAGCCACAAAGTATGATTTCAGTGGCGGTCAGATAGAAAATATTGCCAGACATTATACGATTGGAAACATCCTCCATGGTGAGTCCAGGAACATTGTGGAAGAGTTGACCGTTTATTGTGACAGCGAAAGACTTGAAACCCAAGGGACAAAAAAAATAGGTTTTTGCATGTAAAAAAAGAAATTTCACATATACTAAATAATATCGTTAAAATGACATTTAATAAATTATTAAACAGTGATATACTAAAAGATGTGGTGGATAATCCAAACAGCCTCATTCACATCGACATTGATGATATTAAAGATTTGTTTCAGCAAGAGAATGAAATCTATGCGTTTAACATAAAAGTAGACTGTTTCGAAGAGCAACGGATGGAACTGCTTATGAAACAGCTCAAAGAGGAAACAAAATCGAATATCGATTTATCTCGCGCCCTTGTCTATATATTCTTTCCTGTATGTCATCCATTGCTGATGTCAGAATTTTATCATATTTATGAATGGATGGAGTCAATACCAGTTGAGATTATGATGAAGTGGGGAATGGCGACTCAATCCACTCAGGATCTTCGAGCAATCGTATTATTACAGTAAAGGAAACACTCCTGTTATCTATAACAGTTATTTCACAATGACACCAAACGTTCAAATAAAGTCGCTGCTTAAACTCCTTTCAGAAGGAGTGTACGAGAAGGAACATATCATAGCAATGGCATTACTAAGTGCTATTGCAAGTGAAAGTATCTTTTTGCTTGGCCCTCCAGGTACAGCAAAAAGTTTGGTCGCTCGTCGCTTGAAACTCGCTTTCAAGGACGGAAAGGCTTTTGAATATCTCATGTCTCGTTTCAGTACTCCAGACGAGATTTTCGGACCAGTGTCTATCTCCATGCTCAAAAATGAAGATAAGTATGAACGTGTGGTAGATGGATTCCTGCCCACAGCCACCATCGTATTTCTTGATGAGATATGGAAAGCCAGCCCGTCTATACAGAATGCATTGCTAACAGCCATCAATGAACGTATCTTCCAAAACGGACGTAACACATTGTTACTACCGATGAAAGCCTTGATAGCAGCAAGTAATGAACTTCCGGCTGAAGATGAAGGTTTGGAAGCTCTTTGGGACAGGTTTCTTGTGCGTATGGTGTCGAATTGCATACAGTCGGAAACTTCGTTCTATAAAATGATAAGGCAGAAACCAGTCGGAGAAATCATTGTGCCGAGTGATTTGCAGATAACAGACGAACTGTATGAGACATGGCAAAATGAAATATATACCATCGCTATCCCTGATAATGTTTGCAGTGCGGTTTCTTTCATTCGTAAGCGACTGAAAGAAGAATCAACGAAAGAAGGGAATAAGGAAATGGATTTCTATGTGTCTGACAGACGATGGAAAAAATGTTTTCGTATCATGCAAACGGCAGCTTTCCTCAATGGGCGCAATGCTATTGACCTGACGGATGTACCTATTTTGTTTCATTGTCTTTGGAATACTGTTGACGTAATACCTTCGATTATCGACATAGTTGCATCATCATTGACGGCTGATATAGACAGGCAGATGGAGAAATCGCAAAAGGAAATAGACCTTGCTATCAAGAAGAAATCACAACCCGTCAAGAAAGAAGAAAATACGCATAATCTACCAGAACAATTTACGCTGGTCAGCTATTTCTATTACAGCATACGCAATTTTCCACAAGGGAAATGCCTTTTTTACAAGGCTGATTACAATCACGTTGAGGTTGATAAAGTATCTGATGGTATTCTCTACCATGATGAACAGAAGAGGGCTTGGATTGTTCATGCCATCTATACCGGCGCACCTTTTGACTACAAAGTAAGAAATGTACAAAATGTACGAAGGGTAAAACTTCAGAAATGCAATGGTGGCATCATCATTGACAATACGCCTTATGCATTTGAGCGGAGGATGCCATTATCTATGGCCTCGTTGGCTTCAGATAGTGGCCAAGGGCTGTTTACTGATGAAATCTTTGCAGAACCGTCAGTAGCCGATACAGCGTTATCCACGCTTCAAGAAAATATTGCACCCGCACTAACAAATATTCAGACTCTCTTTGCTCAATCAATGCATTTGTTTCTGTCTGACGATGACAAGAAGATAGTCAAGAAATATCTCGTCCAATGTGAAAAACGCATGAAAGAGATGGAAGTGAAAATCAAAAATACTCAACAATTGCTATGAACACAGTTGACGAAGACTCTTTTGCTCAGAAGCTCAAAGACTATGACGAAGCTTTTGACTTCTATATGGACTACGGTAGATTGCCAGACAACTTATCTCATGGAGATTTGCTTGGAGGCTTCATCGGGCAGACAATTCAAGATAACCCACAACTTGAAAGCCAAGATCCGCTTTGGACGGAATTGCTCAAAGAAGAACTTATGAAGTTCATAGAAGCGATGCTACGTTTGTTTCAGCCTATTGAAGAACATCATCGAAAAGAACAAGAGTTCATTGCGGTTTTCGCCAGTGGCAGTGTCGTTAAAAAACGGAAAATGTGGGGGCAGACCGTGAAAGTAATTGAGTCACAATACAAAGCTGAGGAATTGAATTTAGAAGGCTACAGGCAACAACTTAGCGAGAGCGAATCAGAGGAACAGGTAGAAACTATTCTCAACGCGATGGGGAAAGAATGGGAGAAAGTCTGTGACGAGAAGGAAGTGGAACGTAAGAAAAACCTGATTGAAAACAACCAATTGCGATGGGAACATCACATTAAAGAACATGGGTTAAGTGACTACAAAGAACGCCGCAAAATAGAGTGTTTCTTTTATTCTTATCCTGAATTGAAAGACCTGATACGGATAATCGGGCGTGAGCAGCCAAAGAGAGAAGATGAAATGGATGACACTATCAGACGTTATCTGCCACTATTGCCATCACCCCCAAAGCCCTCAGTAGAGGCAGAGGAGATAGGAAATGGTGATGACCTCCAACACCTTTTGCCTTCAGAAACGGCTATCCTTTCAGAGCACCATACAGAAAGTTTGTTCTATTATAAGTATGCTACGAAGCAACTTCAATTATTTGCCAATCGTCCTAAAAACGAGAGCCATTTCAAAACAGAGCAAACCCAGATGAACAAACCTCGTCTGGAAAATGGACCTATCATAGTTGCTGTTGATACCAGTGGTTCCATGAGCGGAAAGCCATTGAAGATAGCATATTCCGTTCTGACCCAACTCCTCAGATTGGCTAGAAAGCAGAAACGCAAGGTCTTTCTCATGTCCTTCTCTGTCCGAGCAAAGTTCTTAGATTTATCGTTACCCCGTAATTGGATGCGACTAAATGCTTTCCTCGAAGACCGTTTCACTGGCGGAACAGATGGCGAGGAAATGCTTAACATGTCAATCGAAATGTTGCAGAGCAAATCCTTTTCTATGGCAGATGTCCTAATTATTAGCGATTTCTATTTCCCTCTTCCCATAGAGCCGACAAAAAAGAAAATGCTCATAGAGCATAACAAAGGGACACGTTTCTATGGATTAAAAATAGATAGTACGGATAAGCAGTATGATAAAATTCTGGATAAGACATGGAACATCAAATAAAGAAAGAACCACAGTTCTGGATTAACCCGAACTTTCGGCTTAATTCACCTCATTTTCGTTTTGCATGGTTCAAGGCTGACATGACAGTCCTTCGACAAGAAGCAATGATTATGTCCGTGGAAAGGAAGGTGTATCAGACGAGTACACAATGTGTCGTATGTATGATAACCCCTGATCATAGTTCTCTTGACATTGTTTATGCAGACAAAACGAAATTTGATAACCTAAAACTTCAGAAATGGCTGCGTGAAACTATCCGTGATGAAATTACGGAGAGAGCCAAGATTGTCCTTCCATCACGTTTGCGAGAACTGGAAAGTAAAAACAATCTGTATGGCAACAGAGTGTTTGTCAAGAAGCTCCGTGGCAACACTATGGGATGTTGCAGTGTATATAATGACATAAGCTTAATACCAGGACTAATCATCATGCCGCAGGCATTGATTGACAGTGTAATCTTACATGAGATGGCACATTACAAGTATAAGCATCATCGGAAATCATTTTGGAACTTCCTATCTCAACTACTTGGAGAGGATGCTCAAACGCAAAAAGGGGCTATGGACATTGTACTTTCCAAATACTGGCTCCAAATAAAATTTCTGATGAAATGATATTTTATTTAACCTCTGCTACAGATTGGCGTAGCCCTCATTTAATTTTGCATCGTTAAATTAAATGTTTGTATAACAAAATATGGTTTATTATAAAAGTAACGATTAAAGACGACTTCATGCAGCGTATTGCTACAGAAGAAGCATGGAAGAGCCTGTCCGAAGATTTTGCTTGGACGGAGGCACCTTTAGAAAAGGTATTTGTAAATCGCATTATATCAATTACTTGTATTTTAAACGGTAGAAAAGTGATTGCCTAGATTCTAAAGATTGGGGAAAAGACGAACATTTAACGTTTTTAACTTTTTTAACCACAAATGGCCCGCAAGTGTGCAATAAATTGATTAAGTCATGGTATTTTATTCTTGAAGTCGTCTTTTCTGGCAATATTGCCCCTAATGTAAAAAGCGACACATTATTTATATAGGAATGCCATCTATACAGCAAGAAAAAACGCTATAATTTGCCAATGAAACTTAATTTCAACACTTAAAGTATTGTTGTATAAAAGAAATTTTGTATCTTTGCGGTCGGAAATATTTATTATCATTCCGACCATAATTTATATACAAAATCGATGGAGAATGCAATAGTACAACAGATTAGAAAAAGGATTACTCGCAGTAAGTTTGGCGAGATATTCTTTGTTTCTTCTTTTCCCCAATATGATGTCGAGTACGTCACAAAACTGCTCGCCATCTTTGAGAAAGAAGGATTGATTACACGAATAGCCAAAGGTGTGTATGTCAAGGCACGTAAAACACGTTTTGGCATCCTTTATCCTTCGGCTTACGAATTAGTGAAAGAGATTTCCAAACGAGATAAGGCAAAAGTTATACCTACGGGAGCCACTGCTGCTAATCGCTTAGGATTCTCAACGCAAGTACCCATGAATACTATTTTTCTGACTACTGGGTCTGGGCGAAAATTGAAATTAGGGAATCGAACAGTGACTCTGAAGCATGGGGCACCTAAGAACTTTGCATTCCGAGGACGTTTGATGCCAGAATTGGTACAGGTATTACGCAGCATAGGTGAGCATAACATCACTCAGGATGTTGAAGCGAGGATTGGACAACTGTTCACAGAAACTCCTGAGACTGACACCATAGAATATGATTTATTGTTGGCTCCTGTATGGATGCGACAAGTTATAAAGAAAGGAATAAAGCAATGAGTAAATGGATTGATTTCTCGCTCGACGAGCGAAAGGCGATGATACAAGGTGTGGTCGAGGCACGGCAAATTGATGAAGCTGCTGCCGAGAAGGACTGGTGGGTAACGGCAGTGTTGTATGCCCTTTTTCACTCCAGTGTATCAGAATATCTGTTATTCAAAGGTGGTACGAGTCTCAGTAAAGGCTGGGATATCATCAACCGATTCAGTGAAGATATTGATTTAGCATTGAGCCGTGACTATTTTCTGAACGTCAAGCAACTCTCTTGTGCAAGCTGCACCAGTAATACGCAAATACATAATCTTCGAGAGAAAGGACAGGACTTCCTATATGGCGAGTTCAAAGACGAGTTATCGGCGAAACTTGTCGAAATGGGGCTTGAAGTAACAGTTCTCACAGACAATGACATATCCAATGAAAATGGTGAGCCCCCAAAGGTTCCACATGACAAAGACCCTTCTGTGCTTTACGTTCAGTACCCCTCACTCTACGATAGCCAAGCCGCATACGCAATACCAACGGTTAAAGTAGAGATTAGCGTGTTGTCAATGTCCGAGCCTTACGAGATGAGAAGAATTTCATCACTTATAGAACAGACATTCAAGGATGAAGATGTGGATTCCGACCTTGTCCAGACAATCCACACTGTCAGTCCCGCCAGGACTTTCTTGGAAAAAGCTTTCCTCTTGTGTGAAGAGTTCCAAAAAGACAAACCGAGGACGCACAGAATGACACGTCATTTCTATGACTTGGAGAAGCTGATGCATACCCCATACGCAGAAATAGCTCTTAATGATTTGGTGCTCTATCATGAGATTGTGGAACATCGTCGCAAGTTCTATCATGTTGGTTATGTGGATTACGACAAGGAGCTACCTGCCACTATTCAGATTGTACCAAGTGACGAACTGATGTCCTCTTACGAAGCTGACTATAACGAAATGAAGGAGAGCTTCATTTATGGGCAACCTCTGACTTTCGGCGAGTTGATGGAAAAGATAACGAACCTTCAAGAACAATTCCGAGCTTTAGATGTCCCTAAAGGTTGAATGTAGATAAATTTTTAACAAAATCTACTTTTTCTCCAACCTCTGCCACAGTTTGGCGCACCCCAGTATAATTTTGCAGAAAAACAAATTAAAATGATTAATAACGATAGAGGGCAAAGCCTAATAAGCAAATATGTCTGGGTGATAGAGACCATCTATCGCAGACGGAAGATTTCATTCAAAGAACTGAATGAACTATGGCTTCGTGATGACATCAGCAGAGGTGTGGACATTCCCAAACGCACTTTTGACAATTGGCGTTATGTCATCTGGGATATGTTCGGTATCAGCATAGTCAATGAGAACCGTGGTGAATACCGCTACTATATCGAAAACGTGGATGACATTAGCAAGAATGGACTACGTTCCTGGCTCTACAATACGTTCTGTGTTAGTAATGCCTTGGCGAACAGTCAGAGCATCAAAGACCGCATCATTCTGGAATACGTGCCGTCTGGCCAGAACTACCTTCAGCCCATCATTGAGGCTATGAAGGAAAATCGTGTACTGAACATGACCTACCATAGTTATTGGAAGGACGAGGAGAACAATTTCGATATACAGCCATACTGCGTGAAGTTGTTCCGTCAGCGTTGGTACATGGTCGCTCGAAGTACCTATTCATATTATTACAAGAAAGGGCCGCGCATCTATGCCCTTGACAGAATTCAACATCTTCGAGCTACAGAAGAGAAATTTGAAATGCCAAAGGATTGGACAGCCAAGGATTTCTTTGAAGATTGTTTCGGTATTATTGCTGACAGAAGTGTTAAGCCACAGGCGGTCAAGCTGAAAGTTGTGGCAGGTCAGGCCAACTATATTCGCGACCTGAAAATACATGAATCGCAGGAAGAGACGGAACGAAATGAAGAATACAGCATCTTTACTTACTATCTACGTCCAGCCTTCGATTTCCAGCAAGAGCTGCTTTGGAATGGCGAGGATATAGAAGTGCTCGAACCCGAATGGCTTCGCAAGGAAATTGCCGGAAAAATTAAAAGAATGTGGAACAAATATAGGGAGGACGAATAAATGAAAGACTTTGCAGCAATTGATTTTGAAACGGCTAATAATGAGCGTTCTTCGGTTTGTTCTGTTGGAATTGTCATTGTTCGTAATGGTGAGATAGTAGATTCGTTCTACTCTCTCATCCAGCCAGAGCCGAACTATTATAACTACTGGTGTTCACAGGTTCATGGTCTCTGTCATGAAGATACTGACGATGCACCAGTTTTTCCAAAAGTATGGGCACAGATAGAACCCCTTATCGAAGGTCTACCCCTCGTGGCCCACAACAAGCCTTTTGATGAGGGGTGTCTGAAGGCAGTGTTCCGCGTCTATCAGATGGACTACCCTGACTATGAGTTTTACGACACACTTTGCGTTTCGCGGCGAGTACTATCTGATTTAGAAAACCATCAGCTTCAAACTGTAGCTGCTGCCTGTGGTTATGAGTTAGAAGATCATCACCACGCACTTGCTGACGCAGAAGCTTGTGCCTGGATAGCAAGAGAAATACTATAAGTCAAAGAGTTGATATTATTTGGCGAGTGAAGATTAATACAGAAATATTATTCAATATTTTGAAATAAATACATGAAAGAAATAACAAAAGAAGAATTTGAGGGCTTTGTTCGACAAGAGTTCCCGAACACCCCTTCTCGTTATGAAGATGGCTATTGTTTTATTCAAGCGGGGAGTTGTCTCGGTGACAATTTGCATTACGAACTCAACGCAGGTAAGATACACCTTGACATCGAGGGGCCTAATTGGCGTCCTATCAGAAATTATCTTTGGAATCATGTCGTTGACTCACGTGTAGCGCACAGTCATTGGGGTCGTTATAGCTGTCGTTGGACTTTGGACAAGATAATTGAGACAAAAGATGATGTTGAGCATGGATTCTTACAAATGAGAAGGATTATGGAACCTCATATACTCAAATTTGAGCGTCTTAATGCCCAGCAGAAAGTTGCACATGAACCATTGCCGGATTCTATTTCTGCAAGTTTCTACAAAAGCCAGGAACTATTGGAAACTAATCTCTCGATTCCTGAATACCAACGTCCATATAGATGGAATCTAAAAAACGTAGAACAGCTTTTATCTGACATTTATAAGAATCAAAGCGATGGGCATAATGTTTATTTAATGGGTACTGTTATCGTTCATTCATATGAAGATACATATTACTTAGTTGATGGTCAGCAACGAGTTACGACATTATGCCTCCTTCTTAAAGCTCTTGACTATGAAGGGCAATTACCACTATTGAAATATAATCACAAAGATTCTTTCGTTAATATAAAAGAGAATTATTCTTTTATTATTAAATGGTTATCATACAATATTAAAGACAAAGAATCTTTCAGGGATTATATTCTTAGTTCATGTCAGGTGGTTAGGATTGTGGTAAAGAAGCTTAATGAAGCGTTCCAAATGTTCGAGTCCCAAAATGGTCGTGGCAAAGAGTTAGAGGCGTATAACCTATTAAAGGCTTATCATATCAGAGCCATGTCAAATGATTCGAGGGCGAGCAAAATTGAATATGACAAACAATGGGAGGCTGCAGCAATGTATTGCCGCGAAGGCTACAGAAAAGATTTATTGAAACAGTTGTTCAATGAACAGCTATTCAGGACCAGAAAATGGACTCGTGCGGAAGACGCATATGAGTTTTCAAAGAAAGAGATAGAAGAATTCAAAGGTGTAACCATTACAAAAGAGAATCAGTTAGACTACGCCTATCAGAATATCCTCATCCAACAAGAGATTGCACGACAATATATGCTCACTATGAACCCAAGTCTGTTTAAATTAAAGAACAGATTTACTCATGGCGATTCGGATAATATCAATCCATTTGTTTCGATGACTCAATTAATACTAAATGGTAGTTCTTTCTTTGAATTTGTCGAAACATACGTTGAAATATACAAGAGACTGTTTGTCTATCTATCAACTTCGCAACTTAGTGATTTCAAGCAGTTCTATATAGAGCACTGCCGATATGCTGGCTATAATCGAAGAAAAGGTGATGGATATATTCGTGAGGTATATAAATCGGCTATCATGTTCTTATTTGATAAGTTCGGAGAATTAGGTGTCAGACAATATTATCGGGACATATATATATGCCTTTACAAATATCGCCTGACACAAAAACAGGTTCGCTATGAAACAATGGCGAAAAGGGATCATGTCGCATGGATATTCCAATTAATATCAAAATCAAAAAAACTATCAGACCTTGTCATATTAACAAAGGTTTCACGTTCAGTTTGTTTCAATATTCAATACGAACTGAAATACACTGTTGATGAAGTATTATCTGTATTTAAGTAAATAGCTAATATGAATAGAATAAACAAAACCGTATCACAAATCTGGGATGACAATTATGTTGTTCCTATCTATCAGCGTAATTATGCATGGGGCGAGGATCAGATAACACAATTGTTGCAGGATATATATGATGCCAGTCAGAATGAAGAATCAAATTACTTTATTGGCAGCCTTGTCGTCCTGTTAAGGACGGATGGCGTTTTTGAAGTCATTGATGGCCAGCAACGACTTACCACTCTTCATTTAATATGTAAAAAATTGGGAATACTTAAACTGTCTCATCTGTCATATGATTCACGTCCAGAGGTTGAGGAATTCTTTAGTGATTTATTCGCATCTAAGGTATGCGACGAGTTTTTAGAGGACTATTCAAAACGTGATACAAGAAAGATTTATCATTTGGTAGAAGCTCTTGAAATACTCGAAAGTACTGGCATACATACTCATGCTGGTCATGATGATGACATGGTGGTTAGTTTAAATTCTATGGGGGATGAAGTTAAAAACAAAATGGCTGAGTACCTTAACAACAATGTTATTCTTGTAAGAACTATCTTACCAGATGATACGGATGTTGCAGCCTATTTTGAAATCATGAATAATCGAGGGGAGCAATTACAAGAACATGAAATTGTGAAAGCACTCATGATGAAATCCTTGGATGAAGATCAACGTAAGGTATTTGCGTCTATATGGGATGCATGTTCTCAGATGAATATCCCAATACAACGTTCTTTGTCTTCTTTGCGAAACAATGATTACCCCATCTTTGGCCCTGAATATGACAGTCTTCGTGAGGATTTAATTCGTTTATACAGGCTACATGCTTCCAATGAAGGTTTCCAATCTATAGACGAGATTCTTTCAAAAAGTGACATTGAGCAGACTGATAATGAGGTGTACTCCGAAGAAATTGAATATAATTCCATTATAGATTTTCCTAACTTTTTGATGCTCATATTTAAGACTTATGACAGTAGCTGTCAACTGAATGCTAATTATCTGCAGGAAACTTATGACAAAAACCAATCTGTTAACTCAATGGATTTTGTCGAAAGATTGCTTAAATACAGAACAATCTTTGATCGTTTCGTTGTCAAAACAACAGGCTCTGAAGATGATGTGGAATCTATGCATTGGATAATGAAAAAACCTTATCGGGACAAAAAAGGTTCTTTGAGATTTAGGAATACTTTCTCTATGGCCAATGATGAACCAGATGAAAATGAAGCAGAAAATGACGTTCAGAAAAGAATTGTCAAGCAACTTTCCATGTTACAAGTAACTTTTCGAAATAAAAAATATAAAAATTGGCTGTTTGATTATTTGCAATTCCTTTGTGAGAATAATATCGAACACATTAATGCTAATCTGATTATCAAGTTTTTGGATGAATGGATGTTATCATTCTATAACCAATTACTTGAAAAAAACGATAATGAATCTAAAGAGTGGGTATTTGAGTCACTTGGCGTAGACACTCCTCATTTTCTTTTCAACTTCATTGATTACCTGTATTGGGTTGAATCTCGTAATCCGAAACCTGAAAATCACATATCATATATTGAGGAGGTGAAAGACTTTGATTTCAAGTACTATAATTCTGTAGAACATCATCTTCCTCAATCTTATGAGAATATTGATCAAGTAAACATTGACAATATCGGCAATCTTTGCTTGATAAGTCGAAGCGGCAATTCCAGTTTGAATGACAAAGCACCCAAAGAAAAGGCTCGCATTGTACCTGGACTTTATCCTAAACGAAGGATAATGTACACTATTACTCAAAACAATGCCGGCATTTGGGATAGGAAACGAATTGAAGAGCATTGTGACGATATAAAAAACCTTCTGAACAAAAGAGCCTCAATATTGAAAATATAGCATACATAAAGTATATATTATGAATAAACAAGAGATTGCTAAAGGACTATCCCCATTTGTAATGATGGCCTTTGTGGATAGTCAAAATTTGGAAACTGGGTTCTTATCTCGTCATCGTATTAATAAGATGACAAAAGAACAAATTATGGGATTCTCTATGGAAACAGAGAAAATCATAAACGACCTATCCCATCAGTTGGAACAGGTGGCAGATGGTAATATTCCAACAGATTTTGAATGTGGAACATTATTTCAGTATGTTTTTGACAAGGTAACAGAAGCCTTATATAAGTTATTGATGGGTAATGAAGTTGATACACAGTTCAATATCAAAGAGGCCTTTGAATACCATGAGCCAGATTTACCAGAATATATACAACTTAAACTAACAAATGTTGTAGGAAATATAGCTATTATAAACCGAAGAATCATTCAATATCTTGAAGATAATGATGCAAGAACAGCAAATCTTGATAATTGGCTACCTGCCTATCTTATGGTTGCTGCAATAATTGCAATACAATTTGCTCAAGAAATTGATCCTAACGATGATTCAGAGATGCAAAAATATTTATTTGACAACTAGTTCTAATGAAATTCATCTCCAACATAGACCATTTCAAAGAAGTGTTATTACGAGTTCAATCCGTGAAGCACATGCTTTGGATTGGAACCGCTGACATCAAAGACTTGTATGTTGAGATAGGCAAAGAGAAGAAGCCATTCCTGGCACTTATAGCCCAACTCATTCGAAAAGGTGTGGAGGTAAGGCTCATTCATGCAAAAGAACCAGGCCCAAATTTTAGGGAGGACTTTGACAAGTACCCAGTGCTGTATGATCGCTTGGAGCGAGTCCTCTGTCCTCGTGTTCATTTCAAGATGCTTGTCTTTGATGGCAAGGAAGTGTATGTTGGAAGTGCGAACCTCACGGGTGCGGGAATTGGCATGAAGGCTGAATCTACTCGCAACTTTGAGGCAGGCATATTAACTGATGATCAAGAAATCGTAGAAAAGGCCATGAACCAGTTTGACGAAGTATGGATGGGTAAACATTGCAAAAAATGCAAGCGTAGAGAGTTCTGTCCTGACCCGATAGTATGTTGACACTCTTTCACTAGAATGACTTAAAAAACATTATCATCATTATGAAAGTATATTTTGCAGGTTCAATCCGAGGCGGGCGCGTTGACGCTAACTTATATGAACGCCTGATTAAATACATTCAGAAGACTGACATTGTGCTGACAGAACATGTCGGCAACCTCAATTTGTCAGAAGAGGGGCAAACTGTAACAGATATATACAACCAAGATACTAATTGGCTGCGTGAAAGTGACGTATTGATAGCTGAATGTACTTGTCCGTCTTTGGGTGTTGGTTATGAGCTGGCATACGCTGAGCGTTTCCAGAAACCATGCCATATCTTCTACAACAAGAACAGAACACGTCTCTCAGCAATGCTGGCCGGTAATACATTCTACAACATCCATCCCTATGAGGATGAAGCTGAAATATATTCTTTAATAGACAGCATATTACAAAAGGAGTGTGATTCATGAAGAAGATAATCTTTCTTGATTTTGACGGTGTTCTGAATACGGAACATTATCAGAACTACCTTATGTATCAGAGGCTGCCCTGGCAAGACAAGCATGGTGCGTTCTTTGACCCAGAAGCTGTGCGGCAACTGAAAAGAATTGTGGACATCACCAAGGCCGACATAGTGATTGAATCATCGTGGAAATACCTCGGTCTTGCTGCTATGCAAGAAATGTGGAAGGAAAGGGATTTGCCAGGCAATGTAATCGGCATCACAGATTCGACAGCCAGCGATAAATGGTTGCTCAACGCAAATCTTGACGACATAGACCCTGCTATGGGGCATTGTAAAGGAATGGAGATAGCATCATGGTTAGCAGACAATACACGGAATGACGTGAATTATGTCATCATCGATGACGAGTACGTATGCCTCGAATCTCAGGTATGCTACTTCGTCCTAACCAATCCTCATGACGGTATAACGGAAGACATTGCGGACAGGGTAATTGCCATCCTTAACCGTGAATCCGCTTATTTCCAAGAATAATATCATTTATTTATAACCTCTGCCACAGTTTTGCTGATGTTTGGATTAATTTTGCACAAAAGATAAAATGGACACAATATGAATAGATTCCGATTTGTACATTTGAATCTATTATTTTATCTAAAAACATAGAAGCAATAGGCGTACAATGCTTCTCGTCGTGTGACAAATTAACTTCAATTGATTTGCCAAATAAATTAAGCGTTTTAGAAGAAGGGTGCTTTTATAGTTGTACAAGTCTTAAATCCATTTATTTGCCTGAAAAAATAAGTTCTTTGGGACGTAACTGTTTTTTTGGATGTCGTAGCTTAGAATCAGTAGAATTACCAAGTAGTATAACTTATATTGGTAATCAAGCTTTTAGAGAATGTAGTAGTCTTATATCTATTGATTTGCCTAACAGTATAACTTCTATAGGTGATGCATGTTTTGCGGATTGCCGCAGCCTTAAAGAAATTAATCTACCTAACGGAATAGAAACATTAGGCCTATACTTCTTTTCAGGTTGCAATAATCTATCTTCTATAACCATACCTAAAAGCGTAACATCAATAGGTGATGATTGCTTTGGCCGTTGCAGTAGCCTTTTATCAGTTACGTGCGAATGGGGAAACCTAGACAATATATCCACCTATAGCAACGCATTCGATGGAATTTTCACAGAATCCATATTATACGTTACTGCCGGGACGGTGGATATGTATAAGGCTACAGAACCATGGAGTAATTTCAAGTACATTGAGGAGGTCGGCGAAAGCGGCGACACATCCGAAGAACCTACGCAGTGCGCCACGCCGTCTATAAGCTACGCCGACGGCAAACTTGTGTTCACCTGCGAAACCGACGGGGCTGAATACCACTACACCGTTACCAGCGAAGATTTCAGGACGAACGCTTACTCGCAAGGCGGCACGGTAGAACTCACGGCTGCATACAACATTAGCGTGTACGCCTCGGCCGACGGCTGCACGAACAGCGACGGGGCCACCGCAACGCTGTACTTCATCAAAGCCGGTTCCGACACAGGTGTGGGAGTGCCCGAAATAATTGCCGGCAAACGCGGCGTGGTGCTCTCCACCGACGGCTTGTTGCTCTCCACGGCCAAGGCTTCGGCCGACGGTATCGCGACGCTCGACACCAAGAACGAGCGCGGCGTGCTCATCGTGAAAGTAGGCAACGACGGGCTGAAGATAGCTGTAAACTAATCGCAAACGGAAAGGGAACATTCCCGCCGCCTTTAAACGCAAACCCAACAATCCCCTTGCGGCAGTGCCGACCCGGGCACTAAAGCGAGGGGATTTTTTATGCCATAAGTTTGTGCCATAAAAACGCAGCAAAAACGGACTGTTCCGGGCTGAAAAATTGAAAACTCTTTTTCAGTGCATTATCCCCACATGGGAGCAAATAAAAATTATGTCCGACATAATTCAAAATATGTCTGACATATTTCAAAATATCTCAGACATATTTTCGCGCCCATGAAAACCCCTCCGGAAACCGCCTAAAAAATGCAGACAAATACAGCGTCTGCAACATGGAACGACATTGTAGAGGCGCGATGAATCGCGCCTCAAACATTAACAGCCGGATAAAAACGCAGACAAAAACCGGCGGCCGCAATATTTGCGCTTTAATAACGCCGTATGAAAATAAATGGATATTTTTGAACCTCGTTTGCGCATAACACATAAAAGGCAAAACAAAAAAGCAACAAGGATGAAAGATATTCTCACCGCCCTGTCGGACAACCTGCCGTTCGTTCCCACCGAAGAACAATACCATGCCCTCGCCCGGCTGGCACGGTTCGTGGAATCGCGGCAGCCGCTTTCGGCTTTCATCCTGCGCGGATATGCCGGAACGGGCAAAACGTCGCTCGTAAGTGCGCTCGTGCGCGGTTTGAAGGAAACAGGCACAGAGCCGGTGCTTCTCGCCCCCACCGGGCGCGCGGCAAAAGTGTTCTCGCTCTATTCGGGCGTGCAGGCATATACGGTGCACAAGGCCATTTACCGCCAAAAGACCTTTAACGGCGAAGACACCGACTTTGACCTCGGATACAACAAGCGCAAAAACGCAATATTCATCGTTGACGAGTCTTCAATGATTTCAAACGAAGGCGGCGGCTCGATGTTCGGTTCGGGCAGGCTGCTCGACGACCTCGTGAGCTTTGTTTTCCAGGGAGCCGGGTGCAAACTGCTGCTCGTGGGCGACACGGCACAACTGCCGCCGGTGGGCGAAGAGCTCAGCCCCGCGCTCGAGCCTTCCGTTCTTGAGTCATACGGCCTTAACGTAGGCTGCGCCGACCTGCAACAGGTTATGCGACAAGGGCGCGACTCGGGTGTGCTCTCCAACGCCACGGAAATACGCACGCTTATCAGCCGCGGCGAGCCTGACGAATTTCCCAGAATAAGCATAAAAGACTTCGACGACATAAGGTTCCTGTCGGGCGGAGAACTGATAGAGGAAATAGAAAGCTGCTACGACGACGCAGGTTCCGACCAGACAATCGTCGTTACCCGCTCAAACAAACGGGCCATAGTATATAACCACGGAATACGCGCACGCATATACGAACGCGAGGGGGAACTGTCGGCCGGCGACCGGGTTATGATAGTGAAGAACAATTATTTCTGGGCGGCAATGGCTGCTGCCGAGAGCAATGTGGACAATACGCCGCAAACCGACTTTATCGCAAACGGCGACATAGCCGAAGTGCGCCACGTGCGCAACGTACACGCTATGCACGGCTTCCGCTTTGCCGACGCCACGCTGCGTTTTCCCGACTACGACGACTGCGAGTTCGAGGCACGCGTACTGCTCGACACGCTCGACAGCGAAGCACCCGCGCTGAAGCGCGAAGAATCGCTGCGACTCTACCAATCGGTCGTTGCCGACTATCAGGACATACGCAACAGGCGCGAGCGCATGAAACGCCTCAGGCAAGACCCCTACTACAACGCCCTGCAAATAAAATATGCCTACGCCATAACCTGCCACAAGGCACAGGGCGGGCAATGGAGCCGCGTGTTCCTCGACCAGGGCTACACTCCGGCCGACATGCTCTCGCTCAACTACCTGCGCTGGCTTTACACGGCGTTCACACGCACCACCGAGCGGCTCTACCTCGTAAACTGGCCGAAAAACCAACGCGCCGAGACCGACGAGTTCGATTTCTGAACGCGCTAACCCGCACACGGAGGGGAACACATGGTTAATCTTGGTTAAATATTCGCGACATAAGCATTTGATATACTGTATTGGTTACGAAAAGGTAACTGCCTTACGTTTTTCTCCATACTTTCAGGTTACGACGCAATGACCTACTTTTGCAGTGTTACAACAAAACAAAGGTAAACACTCTAAAAACAAAGAACAAGATGAAAGAAATCAAAACAATCTCCGAAGGAAAGAACTACACCGCCGTAAGCCTTGGAAAAATGTGCGACCTGCATGAATTCGAATTACCCCTCGGGCCTGACACTACGATGAAAGGCAAAGTATTCGCCGGCTCCGCGCTGAAAGCCACGGGCTCCGAAATCTCGTTCCAGTACCTCAACCCCGGCGAAGGCACTCCGTTCCTGCACTCCCACAAACAACATGAGGAACTCTACATCATCGTCAAAGGCAAAGGCGAATACCAGGTGGACGGCGAGGTATTCCCTATTTCCGAAGGCTCGGTAATCCGCGTAGCTCCCGACGGAATGCGCGCCCTTCGCAACAACGGCACCGAACCCATGGTAATGATTTGCGTGCAATACAAGGCCGGTTCATTCGGCAAGGACGATGACATCATGACCGACGGAAACATTTCGGACGCGCCCGTAAAATGGTAAATGAACAACTGCCGCGGCAGGCCGCACACCAGCCGTGGCAGCTCCACACTCCTTAACCGTAAAAGAAAACAAGCATACCGGCATGAACAAACCGAACACGCAAAACAGCATTCGCGACGAGCTTTTCCCGAACTGCCCGATACGCAATGTCCTTGCCCGAATAAGCGGCAAATGGGCCTTGCTCGTACTGTTCACGCTCAACAAAAGCAACGGCACACCGGTGAGGTTCAAGCAACTCGAGCGCGACATTCCCGACATATCGCAAAAAATGCTCACGTCCGTGCTGCGCACGCTCGAGAGCGACGGCCTCGTAAGCCGCAAGGCATACGCCGAGATACCGCCTCGCGTGGAATACTGCCTCACACCGCTCGCACAAACACTGTTACCTATCATAACAGAACTTATCGACTGGGCTAAGAACAACATGCCGGGAATAATGGAAACAAGAATGCAGCACATTATAAAGTAATGCGCGATGCAGTGGAATGCTTTCTTTTAATATCTGCAATTTTCTAACGTTTTTCAAACAGTTTTTTAAGGGGCAAAAAATTAGTGGCTTGCTTTTTAAAATTAGTGGCTCGGATTTTAAAATCCGAGCCACTAATTTTTTCATTGCTCCCATGCAGGATTTACGCATTGATAACCGGTCTTCAATTTCTAAGGAAAAAAAGCCGCCGTTCCCTGCCCCCGGTTTTCCCAATTCGAGAATGCCGGCCACAAAGTCCTGCAGAAAACTGCGGCACAAGCCGCAATGCTTTATTTTACTTGTGCACCAGCGTGCCGATTGGCTCGCCGTCGAGCACTTTTGCGAGGTTGCCCACGATGTCCATGTTGAAAACGTAAATAGGCAGGTTGTTTTCCTTGCAGAGTGCCGTGGCGGTAAGGTCCATTACCTTCAGGTTTCGCGTATAAACCTCGTCGAACGTTATTTCGTCGAACTTCGTGGCCGTCTTGTCGCGCTCCGGGTCGGCGGTGTACACGCCGTCAACGCGCGTGCCTTTGAGCATTACATCCGCTTCAATCTCTATGCCGCGCAACGCCGAGCCGGTGTCGGTAGTGAAGTAAGGATTACCCGTTCCGGCCGACATGATTACGACTTTTCCTGCCTTGAGATATTCTATGGCTTTCCATTTGTTGTAGAACTCGCCTATCGGTTCCATCCGTATGGCAGTAAGCACGCGGGCATCCACTCCTATGGCCCCGAGGGCGCTGCTGAGCGCGAGCGAGTTGATTACCGTGGCGCACATGCCCATTTGGTCGCCTTTCACGCGGTCGAAGCCTTTTCCCGCACCGCTCAGGCCGCGGAATATGTTGCCGCCGCCTATCACGATACCTATTTCAACGCCGCGCTGCTGCGCTGCCTTTATCTGCTCGGCGTATTCATTAAGGCGTTTCACGTCTATGCCGTATCCTTGTTCGCCCATAAGGCTCTCTCCGCTCAATTTGAGGAGTATTCTTTTAAACTTTGCCATGTACATAAGTATTTAATTACGTTGCTAAATTATCAAAATAAACCGTTAATTGCCACTTTTTTGAGGCAAAACGAACGTATGCCGCACCAACCGCCCGTAAAAAGCCGCATTGACAAGCGTGCGCACGGCCAGGTAGGCCAGGAATGCAGCCCAAAGTGCGTTGTTTCCGGCCATGCCGCGCAGCAGGATGAACATATTGAAGAAAACCACCGCCGCCAGGAACGACGACAGGAGCATTACCCTCGAAGCCGTGGCGCCTATGCACACTCCGTCGAGCACGAACGCCCCGAACGACACCACCGGCACGCATGCGGCCCAGGGAAGGTAAACCATTGCCGCCGACACGGTTGCATTGTCGTCGGTAAGCATTGACAGGAATCCCCTGCCCCCGGCAAAATAGAACAAGGTAAAGACAACCGCCAACGCCGCACCAACATACAGCAGCTGCCTTACCACCATAGAGAACGCGGGCCTGTTGCGTTCGCCCACATAGCGCCCCACGAGCGCCTCGCCTGCGTAGGCAAAGCCGTCCATGAAGTACGAAAAAATGATGAACAGCTGCATGAGCAGCGCATTGACGGCCAAAACGGTATCGTTCATGGCCGCGCCGGCCGACGTAAAGTACGACATCACAAAAACTATGCACACCGTGCGCAGGAAGATGTCCTTGTTAACCGAAAAGAAGCGCGACATGCCGCGCGCGTCGAACACTTCGGCCCACTCGGGACGCGGCAGGCCGCTGACATACTTAATGCGCCACAATGCCACGCACATGGCAAGGCCTGTGTACTGTGCCGTTACCATTCCGAGCGCAACACCCTTAATGCCGAACCCCAGGACATACACAAAGAACAGGCTGGCGGCTATGTTTACAAGGTTCTGCGTTATTGCCACCACCATGGGATAGCGCGAGTTCTGCATTCCGAGGAACCATCCCGAAAAGGCATACCACCCCAGCACTGCGGGCGCTCCGAAAATGCCCGTGCGGAAATACTCGCGCGCCAGTGGCTCCACGTCGTCAGAAGCGGAGATAAACGCGAACGCCACATCGGCCGCCACACCGCCGAGCGCCACGAGCAACAAGCCGAAAACGGCGGCCAACGCCAACGGGCGGGACAGCTGCAAGGCTATGTCGCGCCTGTCGCCGCGGCCGAACGCCTGCGATGTCAGTCCGCTCGTGCCCATACGCAGAAAGGCGAACACCCAGTAAAGGACATTGAATATAACCCCTCCCACGGCCACGGCACCAATATACTTCTGCGCGCCCATGTGTCCCACAATGGCGGTGTCTACTATCGAGAGCAACGGCACCGATATGTTTGTCACGACGGCCGGCAGGGAAATGCGGGCTATCTGCTCCGCAATCTTCCGGCGGGAAGGCTTTAAGGAATTGCTGCAACTGGTATCCATAGTCTGCTCTCCGAACAATGGTAGTCAGTCCGGAGAGTGCAAAATTACTAAATATACACGGCACTGCATTGGGCGGACGTGTTAATCGTCAGCGCGCAAACAACAACCGCCGCAAATCAAAAGCCGCAAGGCCGCTGCATTTTCAAACGTCAGCCACGCCATGCCGCTCAAGCGGGAATAGGTTTTTACCCGCCTGTTATCCGATGTTAATGTTGGAGGCGCGATAAATCACGCCTCTACAAGGGTGGTTGCTGGGCGTAGCCTCGTTCGGTGCCGCGCGACGCGGCCGCGATAAATCACGCCTCTACAACGTTGCCTTATGTTGCAGGTGCTGTATTTGTCTGCGTTTTTCGGGCATGTTTCAATGTAGTTTTCAAGGGCGCGAAAATATGTCTGAGATATTTTGAAATATGTCAGACATATTTTGAATTATGTCGGACATATTTTTTCTTTGCTCCCATGTAGGGTTTAAACACTGAAAATCAGTTTTCAATTTTTTTCATCCGGAAACAGACATTTTCCACCTCGGTTTCCATTCATTCAAAGTCGTCATTCCCGTGCCGCGCACCGGTTGCGGTTGTAAAAATGTATTTTTAAACACATCTTACGCAATCATAACCTTATAAGTTATAACTTTGCGGCATGGAAACAAACGACGACGAAAGATTCATGCGCGCCGCGATTGCCGAAGCGCAAGCCGCCGAGGCACGCGAGGAAGTGCCTGTGGGAGCGGTTGTTGTATGCCGCAACCGCATTATAGCACGCGCGCACAACCTTACCGAAACGCTACGCGACGTAACGGCCCACGCCGAAATGCAGGCCATCACGGCGGCAGCAGACTATCTGGGCGGGAAATACCTCAACGAGTGCACAATCTATGTAACCGTTGAGCCTTGCACCATGTGCGCCGGTGCAATAGGCTGGGCACAGGTGGGAAAGCTCGTCTACGGCGCGGGCGACCCGAAACGCGGATACACCGTCTACGCCCCCGATGCCCTGCACCCTAAGACGCAAGTGGTGAAAGGCATACTTGCCGAAGAATGTTCTGAACTCATGCGAAACTTCTTCCTCTCGCGGCGGCAAATAAGGTAAAAGTTCGACACATTCTACCCTCACCGCATGGAAGACCATGTGCTTATGTACCTGGACGAGGGTATGGTGGAACTCACCGAAAACAACCATACAACAAGGCTGACAAGCGGGGATTGCGCATTCATACGCAAAGACTGCAACGTGATGATGAACAAAAAGTGCATAGACGGGAAACCCTTCATGGCCACGTTTCTTACGTTCAAACGCAGCTTCCTGCAAGAGACGTTCCGCAGCTTCGACAAGGCCACACTGCCCTCGAACGCGCGACGCAGCAACAACAGCGTGATTTACGTCCGACAACCTGATAAAAGCGTACAAGGCCCTCGGCCGAGAAGCTAAAGGAAAAGTGGCCATAAAGCTGTCCACCGGCGAAGTGGGCAACAAATATTTTCTCGACCCGCAACTCATAGCCCCGCTCGTGAAGATGGTAGACGGCACAATCGTTGAATGCAACACTGCATACGGCGGCGCACGTGCAACAACCGACAGCCACAGGAAAGTAGCAGCCGACCACGGATTCTCGGCCATTGCCGACGTTGACATAATGGACGCCGACGGCGAAATAGCACTGCCCGTTAAAGGCGGGAAACGACTGAAGGAAAATTACGTAGGGAAAAACCTCGAAAACTACGACTTCGTAGTTGTCCTCACCCACTTCAAGGGACACCCAATGGCCGGCTTCGGCGGCGCACTCAAGAACATATCGATAGGCATAGCCTCGTCGGCCGGGAAATCATGGATTCATTCGGCAGGAAAGACCAGGAAAGCCCCCTGGGGCAACACCTCGCAGGAAGCATTCACCGAAAGCATGGCCGAAGCGGCCAAATCGGTAATAGATTATGAGGGAGAAAAAATATTATATATAAGCGTAATGAACAACCTCTCTGTAGACTGCGACTGCGTAAGCACCCCGGCCGTGCCTAAAATGAAGAACGTGGGAATACTTGCCTCGCTCGACCCCGTAGCACTCGACCAGGCATGCGTAGACCTCGTGCTAAACAGCCCGGACGACGGAAACAAAGACCTCGTGGAGCGAATCACTTCGCGCAGAGGCACACATATATTATATCATGCCGCACTTTTGGGCGCAGGTTCGCGTAACTACCAGCTAATAGACCTCGACCACGAATAAAACGATACGCAAAATAAAACACCAGCAATAAATGAACGCAAAAATACCAATAACATTGGTGTTGATTCTTTTTGTGCCTTTTATTTCGTTTGCACAAAACAACGACAGCACTTCTATACACCTTAACGAAGCTACCGTAACAGGAACAAGGAACATCGCAAAGATAGACGCACGGTTCCTGACATACACATTAACCGAAATAAATCGCACCGAAATAGAAAACCGCTATGAACAATCACTCCTTCCGCTGCTTTCGGAGCAAGTGCCGGGACTTTTCATAACTGAACGAGGCATTATGGGCTACGGTATATCCACCAACTCGGCCGGAGGCATGAAAATACGCGGGATAGGCGGTTCTCCCACCACGCAAATGATGGTTCTGATTGACGGACATCCGCAATTTGCCGGATTAATGGGCCACACTTTGGCCGACACGTACCAGTCTTTAATTGCGCAAAAGGTAGGAGTTGTGCGCGGACCTGCCTCAATGCTTTACGGCTCAAACGCAATGGGAGGAGTCATCAACATAATAACCCGCAAACAATACGAAGACGGAATTTCAAACAAGATACGCCTTGGCGCCGGTTCTTACGGAACTTTCAGCGGAGAATACGCCGGTGCGGCAAAGAAAGGAAAACTGAGCGGCATTTGGGCAGGCTCTTACAACCGCACGGACGGGCACAGAAAAAACATGTCCTTCAACCAAACTTCAGGGTTCGGAAAAATAAGATACGACATAAGCGAACAATGGAACATAGAAGCAAACGCAAACCTCACACATTACAATTCCGCCAACCCGGGGCCGGTTTCCTCTCCGGTAATTGACAACGACATGAACATAACGCGAGGAACGGCGGCTGCTTCGCTTTATAACTTATACGACAAGACTAACGGCGGAGTTACGTATTTCTTCAACTGGGGCAACCACAACATCAACGACGGGTACGCGCCGTCGGAAGAACCGGCGGACTACCGTTTCCTCTCGCGCGACAACCTCATGGGAGTGAACCTTTACCAGACGTTCAACTTCTTTAAGGGAAACAAAACAACCTTCGGCTTCGACTATGAGCACATCTACGGGAAAGCATACAACAAGTTCAACGACGGGACGCGCACCATGTTAGCCGACAAGAAAGCTGACGAATTTGCAGGCTATGTAGACTTCAGCCAAGAGCTTTTCGGCTTGCTTTCGCTCGAAGCAGGAGTCCGCTACGACTACCACTCCACCGCAGGCTCCGAATGGATTCCGCAAGGAGGGGTTAGCGTAAGCCTGCCTTACGACGCAGAGCTGAAAGCCTCGGTAAGCAAAGGATTCCGCGTTCCCACTTTGAAGGAGCTGTATATGTTCGGCTCAAAAAACCCGGACCTCGAAGCGGAAAGCATGGTGAACTATGAAATTTCATTCACGCAAAGGCTTTTGGACAACAGGCTGCGCTACGGCGTGAACATATTCTATTACGACGCCGACAACCTGATAGAAACCGTACCCCGTCAAGGCGGCGGGATGATAAACCGCAACACGGGCAAACTGCACAACTTCGGAATAGAGGCCAACGCCAGCTTCCGCGTGAACACGCACCTCTCGCTGAACACGAACTACAGCTACCTGCTGACTAACAAAATTGTTCTTGCAGCACCGAGAAACAAATTCTACGTTGGCGGCGACTATACTCTCGGGCGCTGGACATTTGCCGGCGGCCTGCAGCACATCGGCGGGCTTTACATTGCCGAGTCAGGAAAAGACAAGTCAGAAAAATACACACTGCTGAACCTGCGGGCGGCATTCAAAGCCGCTTCTTTCCTGAGCGTTTATGCGAGGGGCGAAAACCTGCTCGCACAGAAATACGAGACGTTCGCGGGTTTCCCCATGCCGCGCGCTACTTTCATGGCGGGAGCCGACATTTCTTTCTGAACCTGCCGGAAAAAAACGCACAACGCCTTAGATAAGGATTTCAATACTATGACATAACACAGCAGCGTTGCACAAAACAACCGGACACGGCACCTGCACATATCGAAACGGCACATACGATTGGGCAGGTGTCTTTTTTTATCCGCCAAAAAGCGCATGCCAACCGTTTTTTGCCTATTTTTGTGACACAAAGAGTCTCTGATACAAAAACCAATTTAAACCAGACACATATATGAGATTAAAAACTATCATTGCCGCCGCTGCAGCAGTTACAATGATGTGGTCGTGCGGCCAGAAAGCCCCTGTGCCCATGTTTGTAGGCACATACACCGACAAGGGTTCGAGCGGCATATACTCGTTCATGTTCGACCAGGAAACAGGCAAGTTCGACCTTGAAGACTCCGCCCGTATAGGAAATCCGAGTTACCTCGTGCTTGCGCCCGACGACTCGTTCCTATACTGCGTAAGCGAGTACCAGGGCGACGACGCCACGGTAAACGCATTCATGATTAACCCCAAGAACGGGCAAATGCGTATAATGAACAAGGTGCTTGCCCACGGCGACGACCCGTGCAGCATAACGACGCACGGGCGCAAGGCTTTCACGGCTAACTACTCGTCGGGAAGCCTCAGCGTGTTCGACATCGAGAAAGACGGCACGCTTTTCGACAGCGGCGAAGTCATTGAATATTCCAATCCCTCGAACGTCGACACCGTGCGCCAGGCTGCTTCACACCTGCACACCGTAATGCGCTCGCCCGACGGGCACTACATGTTCGTAACCGACCTGGGCGGCGACTGCATTTACAAGTTCGAGCTGCGCCCCGACTTCAAGAAAGGCACACCCGAGCGCACCGACCTGCCAAAAGGCTGCGGCCCGAGGCACATTGACTTCTCGGCCGACAGCAAATACATGTATGTCATAACCGAGCTTAGCGACGAGATAATCGTGTTCGACTACGAACCCGTGCGCGGACTGCTCACGCAAAAACAGGTTGTAAAAGCCAGCGACGCAGGAGCACGCGGCGGAGCCGACATTCACGTAAGCCCCGACGGCAAGTTCCTGTACGCAAGCGTAAGGCTGAAAAACGACGGCATAGCAATATTCAAAATCAAGCCCGACGGCACGCTCGAAAAAGTCGGATACCAGAACACTGGCAAACACCCGCGTAACTTTGCCATAACGCCTAACGGCAAATACCTGCTTGTGGCATGCCGCGACGACAACAGGATAGAGGTGTACGAGCGCAATGCCGAAACCGGACTGCTCACCAGCACCGCCAGAGCCATGCAAGTCAGCCAACCTGCCTGCATACAGTTTGCCAACCCGCTGATATAAGACTGCAACATAGCCATACGGCACAAGGGCGGCCCCGAAAGGAGCCGCCCTTAATGTTTAATTCCACCTCGCGCCGCCCGGCCATGCAACCGCGACAGAAAAAGACAACATCTCAATCCGAAAACGAATATAAATTCATGCTTGAAAAGCACGTTTTCGGAACGCTTGATTTACGGGCATTTGAAGCCGCCGAAAATAGGTCTGAGATATTTTAAAATTCCTCAGACCTTTTTTAAAATTCCTGCCTTGTATTTTTTCTTTGCTCCGAGAGGGGGTAAAACGTCCCGCAGACGGGTACGCTTTTTTCCGATATTTATACAGTGATAATCTATAAATATTCATAACAATAAACCCCGCTTTCGGGCGGGGCTTACATTGGTCTCCTTACAAGGCTTCGGAATCATTCATCATCCTTTTGCGCAAGCGGGTTCCAGCCCTGTGCGCGCAGTTCAACCTCTGCCCCGTCGCTCGTTACGAACGTCCGTCCTGCGTCGGCCGACGTGATATGCCCTATCACGTGCACGTCCTCTACTTTAAGAATCTTTTCGTAATCAGTAAGAGGCACGGTGAACAGAAGCTCGTAATCCTCACCCCCGTTCAACGCAGCGGTTATGGCACCAATCTTCATCTCATCGGCCAAGGCCGCCGTCTGGTAGTCTATCGGAATCCTTTCCTCGTAAATTCGGCACCCTGTGCCGCTCTGCTCGCAGATGTGCAGCAGTTCGGACGACAAGCCGTCGGAAATGTCAATCATCGACGTTGGCAAAATGCCGGCTTCGGCCAGGCGTTCCGTTATGTCGCGGCGCGCCTCGGGCTTGAGCTGGCGTTGCAACAGGTATTCATGCCCAGCAAAGTCTGGCTGCATGGCTTCGAGCGCGGCGTTTGCGCCTTTCAAGCCTTCGCTTTTGTTTTCGAACACTGTCTTTTCGCGTTCGAGCAGTTGCAACCCCATGTAAGCCGCGCCCAGGTCGCCGCTCACGCAAACAAGGTCTGTATCGTGCGCTCCGCTTCGGTAAACAATACGGTCGCGCGGCGACGAGCCAATACACGTTATCGCTATGGTCAACCCTGTGAGTGACGATGTGGTATCCCCGCCCACGAGATCCACTCCGTACTTGCCGCAAGCGTGGCGCAAGCCTTCGTAAATCTCTTCGATATTCTCCACACAGAAGCGCCGGCCTATGCCTAAGGCCACCGTCATCTGCTGCGGCTTTCCGTTCATGGCCACTATGTCGGAAATATTCTCTATCGCCGCCTTGTAGCCAAGGTATTTCAAAGGCACGTATGTCAGGTCGAAATGCACGCCCTCGAGCAGCATGTCGGTGGTTACGAGCACCTGTTCGTCGGGGTAATGCAGCACGGCGCAGTCATCGCCCACGCCTTTTTCGGTCGACGGATTCCTCATTTCAAGGCCGGAAGTCAAACGCTTTATAAGGCCAAATTCGCCCAATGTTGAAATTTCTGTTCTCGCCATATATTAAGTCAGGTTTGTCGGTTTGCTTAATCGTTAATAAGTCTTCTGAAAATCGTTGTCATCTTCGGTTCGGCCAATGCCGCAGCCTGCTGCACTTCGTCGTGGCTGGTCTCGCCCGTTGCGGCAGCCGGAACGTTGGTTATCACGCTCATTCCGAACACGCGCATGCCCTGGTGGCGCGCCACGATAACCTCGGGAACAGTACTCATGCCCACGGCATCCGCACCCATGAGCCGGTACATGTTATACTCGGCAGGCGTTTCATACGTAGGACCGGAATTTGCAAGGTACACACCGTGCTGCAATTCGATTTCTTCGGCCGCTGCTATGGAGTCGGCCTTGGCAATCAGCCCTCGGTCGTAAGCCTCGCTCATGTCGGGAAATCTCGGACCGCAAGGCAGGTTCTTTCCGCGCAGCGGGTGCTCGGGCATAAAGTTTATGTGGTCGGTTATGACCATAAGGTCGCCGGGGCGGAACGAAGCGTTCGTACCGCCGGCGGCATTGCTCACCAAAAGCGTGCTTATGCCTATCGCTCCGAACACGCGGATTGGAAAAGTAACCTCCTTCATCGAATATCCTTCATAGTAATGAAACCGGCCGTCCATTGCAAGGATTTTTTTCTGTCCGAGCGTGCCGAAAATCAGCTTGCCGGCATGGCCTTCGACGGTAGAAACCGGAAAGTTTGGAATATCCTTGTACTGCCACTCGCGCTCTACGTTGATTTCCGCCGCCAGGCGTCCCAAACCGCTGCCAAGAACTATGGCGGTTTCAATTCCTGCGCCAATTTCGCGGGAAAGGAAATCAGCGGTTTCCTTGATATTGTTGTACATAACCGAGAATTTTATCGTTAAACACAGTTTGTCCGTTAAATAAAAACTCCACTTTCACTGGTAGAGCGTATATGTTATCCCGCAGCACGGGACTCAGCCTCCCGGCACACGACATAAGGCGCGCCGCGTCTTTTTCCGTCGTAATCACAGCGGTAGAGCCGTCATTTCCGGCAGCTTTTTCCAGCCGCAAAAGGTCGTCCGTCGTAAAAGCATGGTGGTCGGCAAAAAGCAACTCGCACGCAACGTTGCAATAGTGCCTTACTTTATCTGCAAACGGGGCCGGGCGCGCTATTGCGGCAAGCACGACAACGCGTTTATAGCTTTCGCCAATGGCCGCGAGTGTTGTCTCGCCGCCTCCGAACACTTTGTAAGGCGGAGCGTATGACATTGTGGAGAAAAAGACACCCTCTTTCGGCCGCGCGAGGCTTTTGCCACACAGCATAAGACACTTGGAAACAAACAGCGTGCCTTCTTTCTCCGTAAGTTCCTTGGGGCATTTGGTTACTACGAGCATATCGGCCCGCGCAAGGCCGCTGCGCGCCTCGCGAAGCCTTCCCGCAGGCAGCAGCCGGTCGCTATAAACGGGACGGTTGTAATCTACGAGCACGATGTTCAACCCCGCCGCCACGTACCGGTGCTGGAAAGCGTCGTCGAGCAACACCACGTCGACCGGCGGCTTTATGTCGGGCGCAAGGAGCCTTTCAATTGCTGTTGCACGCCTTGCACAGACTGCTATGTGCACCGTAGGGAAATGCTTCTTTATCTGAAACGGTTCGTCTCCTATTTCATCGGCCGTTGTATTCGAATCTGCAACGACAAGGCCTTTTGTCTTCCGCCGGTATCCCCGGCTTACGACGCCTGTGCAGCAAACACGGCCCAGCAACTCTGCCAAATATTCCACGTGCGGCGTTTTGCCCGTGCCGCCAACCGTTATGTTTCCTACGCAAATGGTTGGTACGGTAAATTTCTGCGACTTGAGCATTCCGGTATCGAACATGTGGTTCCTTATCCGCGTAGCCAACTCGTAAAGCCAGGAAAAAGGCAGCAACAGCACGCACATGAAACATTTTATGTTCCTTGTACCTTTGCCTGCCTGCGCAACTTTGCCGTCCATGCCTGTCATATTGTGTTGAACGCCGTTATTTTATCACCGGTTCATAGGGAATGCGCGCCTGTATTCGGTCGGCGTTGCCTATGTTCCTTACAAGCATGAACGCCGAATGGTATTCGCCGAGGTATTCGCGCAACTGCGCTTCCACATATCCCCCGGTTTTTTCCTCTACAAGCTGTTCGAACCATGTTTTCTGCTTGGGATAATGCACTGTGCCGTATTCCGAAACCTTTGCGCGTTTTGCAGCCTCTGCCACCGCGTCGTCGAGCGTGCCGAGACGGTCGACAAGACGTATTTTCAAGGCATCTTCTCCCGTATATACGCGTCCTTGCGCTATCTCCCGCACACGAGCTTCGGTAAGTCTGCGACCGTCGGCCACACGTTTGACGAAAAGGTCATACCCGCGGTCAACATACGATTGCAGCATGCTTTTCTCAGCCTCGTCAAGTGGACGCGAGGTGGTAAAGAAGTCGGCGTGGCGGTTTGTCTTAACACCGTCGAAACGAAGTCCGAGCTTATCCTTCAACAGTCCGCTCACGTCGGGTATTATTCCGAATATTCCTATGCTTCCAGTCAGTGTGGTAGGTTCGGCAAAGACATAATTAGCTCCTGCGCTCAGGTAATATGCACCCGAAGCCGCCATACCGCCCATTGATACCACTACGGGCTTGCGCGCGGCGAGTTTTTTTACCGAATGCCATATCTGTTCGGAGGCGTATCCGCTGCCGCCGCCCGAATTTACGCGCAGCACTACGGCCTTTACGTTCTCGTCGTCGGCAAGTGCGGCAAGGTCGTCGGTTACGTTCTCTGCATTTATCACGTCGTCGTACATTCCACCCTGCTCCGCGTTGCCCACGATGTCGCCATACATATAATATACGGCAATCTCGCTACCTGTAGCTTCTTCCCGGCTCAGCGCGTTAACCGCGTCCATGTCAACGAAAGCTATGTCCTTTGCTTTTGCCGCGCCCACCAGGCTTGCGACATATTCGAGCGCTCCGTCTTCGTATGCGAGTGTGTCTACGAGCTTCGAGGCGAGCATTTCCTTCTGGCTTTTAAGCGCAAGGTAGCCGTCGGCAAGGCTGTCGAGCACCTGCACGCTGACTTTGCGGCTCGATGATACATCCTTTTTTATCGTGTTCCATATTCCGGAAACGTATTGCGTCACCTGTTCGCGGTTTTCGGGCGACATTTCGGAGGCGGTGAAAGGCTCGGTGGCGCTCTTGTAGCTTCCCACTTTTATAACTTGCATTTCCACGCCTATTTTCTTGAGCAAATCCTTGAAGAAAATGTTTTCCGACGCCATGCCTCGCCACTCCACCTCGCCTATCGGGTTGAGTATGACACGCGAGGCGGCCGAACAAACGTAATACGCACCCTGCGTGTACGTCCCGCCGTAACTTACTACAAACTTGCCGCTCTTGCGGAAATCGGCTATGGCCTTGCGAAGCTCCTGCAGGGTGGCGGGGCTTGCCCCGAGCGCACCGGCATTTATATATATGCCTGCTATCTTGCTGTTTGTCTTGGCTTCCTTTATTGCGCCGAGCATTGTTTCGAGCGAAGGCGTTACGTCGCCCATGCCCAGGAAATCGAGCGGCGTTTCGCTGCTGCGTTCAGTTACCACGCCCTGCAAATCGAGGCGCAGCACAGACTTGTCGGACATGCCGGGCGTTGACAGCGTTGACATCAGGGACACGAAAACAAGCATTATCACTACTATTGCCCCGGCAAGGAAACATCCGGCCGCCGAGCTGAGCACCCGCGCAAAAAAATCTTTCATAATAACATATAATTATGGTTTCCGCAAAGTTAAGATTTTATAAACAAATGCCGTTGCCGCACCAGGCAAAATTGCAATGAAAACAGACATATAAGGCAGCCGCGTGAAACGCCCACCGGCAAAGGGGTTTCAACCGTCTCCGCACCTCGCAAAAAATATGTGCCTTGTATTTTAAAATATGTCTGACCTATTTCAAAATATGTCCGACCTATTTTTTCACCCCTCCCGAACGGGTAAAAAAGTTGAAAACAAAAACGGGCTTTCAGGCAAAGAAAAAAGTGAAAAGTGAAACTCGCCCGTCACACATTATTATATATGCGCAGTAAAGGCAGCCGCCGGCCGCGGGAATATTTTCGCAACAGTCCGTTTGTTTTTAAAAACAAACAAACATTAATTATTTATTTTGTTTATATTTGCTTTTGATTTACCATATACGACTTGCAATGGAATTTTACGATAATCTCGGCAAGGTATTGTCGGAAATGCCAGGCATAAGCCTGGATGAAATGTCGGGCGTGCGCCTAATGAACCGCACCGACACAAAGTTCCTTGCAAACAAATCGTTGCTGCTCAAGTTTTTCGAACTGGCAAAAAACGATTACTTCGTGCAAAAGATAGACGGAAGCCCCGTTGCGGAATACAACACTACGTATTGGGACACACCCGACCACCGATTCTACCTGCTGCACCACGACGGGATTCGCCCGAGAATAAAAGTAAGGGTGAGGACGTATATTGACTCGGCGCTGTCGTTCCTCGAAATAAAAAACAAGGACAACCACAACAAAACGCGCAAGAAACGCCGCCCGCTGGCTTCGCCCGAAGCTATCGACACCGAGGAAAACGAGGAATTCCTCATAAACAAGGCCGCCGTAGGCATAGAGGACATACACCCGTGCCTGAAAAACAACTTCAAACGCATAACGCTCGTCAACAAAAACCGCACCGAGCGGCTGACGATAGACTACGACCTGTCGTTCTACAACATCGAGACGGATGTTTCGATGAACATGGGAAACCTCGTGATAATAGAGCTGAAACGCGAAGGACGGTCGCCCTCGCCGGCACTAAACTGCCTGCTCAAGCTGAGAATCAAACCGCAAGGATTCAGCAAATACTGCATAGGCACCTACCTTACGAACAAAAACATAAAAGGTAACATGTTTAAAGACCGCATACCCACAATAAAAAAACTCGTATAAAACAACAGCCGCGGCACTGCCCGGCAAAACCTCGATTGAAAACCAACCTGTTCACTAAAAAAAACATTGATTCACCATGATTGCACTCCTTGAAAGTATCAGCCATATCGCCATTGCCGGCATACAGCTAATAGACCCGGAAGCGTTGGCCGAAATGCTCGTCCGCTTCGCGTTCAATTTCCTGTTCGTACTGATAATAGTGCGCTTTTTCTATTACCCCCGGAGCAAAAGACGCGATTACTTCTTTGCCTTCATAATGCTGTCGGCAAGTATATTCATGATGATATACTTCATGGACGGGGCAAAGATGAAAGTAGGAGCGGCTCTCGGACTGTTTGCCGTCTTCGGGATAATACGTTACCGCACCGAGGCCGTGCCTATACGCGAAATGACGTACCTCTTCTTCATCGTGGCGCTGTCGGTGGTAAACGGAATGTCGTCGAAACTGAGCATAGCCGAACTGCTAATCGCCAACATGATATTCATACTCGTTGCCAAGTTTACCGAAAGCAGCCGTCTGATAAAGCGCGTGGCCTGCAAATACGTAAGGTACGACAACATAAACCTCATCACTCCCGAAAAGCGTGAGGACATGATAGAGGACCTGAAAAAACGCACAGGGCTGAACATAATAAAAGTCGAAATAGGCTCTATCGACTTTATGCGCGACACCGCACTGATAAAGATATATTACGAAGACGCAGACGCCGCCATGAACGACGCAAACACGCTGCAAAAACTCCCCAAGAACTACGAATAGGCTGTTGCCAAGCACTACAACAAACAACATAACCCACAAAATGACCCGGAAATGAAAAACCTGAAAAAATTAGTCGCACTGGCCGTATTAATGACGGTAAGTATAAACGTCACAGCCTCCGACTTCGGAACATGGCTGGGAGCAGAAGCAGAAAAGAAAGTAGGAAAATTCTCATTCGAGTTAGGCGCAGGCTTCAGGGCGCAAAACAACATGAAAAGCGTCGAACGCTGGGACGCCTCGTTCGGCATAAGCTATAAACCTTTCAAATTCCTTAAATTCGCCGTAGGATACAATTACATTTACCAATACCGCATTGAAGAAAAACGCAACCACTACGACGAATACGAACAAGCCTACGAAGACCGTCCCTCAGAAATAATAAGGGAATACGACGGCTACAACATCAACAAGCCATACTGGCGCAGCAAGAACCGCTTTAAATTCGACATAACCGGAGACGTAAACATCGGGCGGTTCAATATTTCCTTGCGCGAGCGTTACCAGTTCACCCACATGAACCACGTTTACTATTCTCGCGACAAATACCGCCTCAACGGGGCAACAGGCGAAGTCTACTTCAAAGAAACCACAAAGGAACTCAAGGAAACGCGCAACAACAACCGACTTCGCTCGCAACTCAAGGTAGAATACGACATACGCAATTGCAAGATAACGCCGTACGCCTCAATCGAGTTCTTCAACGAGCTTGACGAAGCGTTCATACTTGGAAAAACGCGCGTATGTGCCGGGGGAGACATAAAAATCAACAAGAAAAACAAAATCTCCGTGGGCTATGTTTACCAGGACGAAAGAGATTCCGACATAGGCGAAACACAACACGCACTCGAGATAAGTTACAAACTGAAATTCTAAGCATTCAACAACACAAGCAAACCAACATACGAAGATGAAAAAGATTGTCCTCCTATTTCTTGCAGCGGCGGCAACATTCGCACAGCTTCCCGCAGCCACGGGCGACTTCCTTTACCTTACGGTAACGCGCGCCAGCGGTGCCGAAAAGAGCTATGAGCTCAAGAACCTGAAGATAACATTCACGGCAGCCGACATGAAGTTCAACGGCAACGGGAAAGAAGACATCGTCCCCCTTTCCGAGCTTGCCAACGCTAAAATGCGCTTCACCGAACTCGCCACATCCATAACCCAGGCCGTAAAGTGCGAGACGGCAATAGTGGGCAAAGGCGACATGCTCAGCGTAACCGCAGCCAAGGACGCGACACTGCAGGTGTATTCCACCGACGGATTACTCGTAATGTCCGAAAAAATAAAGGCAGGCAGTACAACTGTCGACATCTCCGGCCTTGCAGGCGGCATATATGTAGCTAAAATCGGGAACAAAGCAATAAAGATAGAAAAACGATGAAAAAACTCATACTTTCAATAGCGCTTTTGTCATCCGTAATAGCCGCAAAAGCGCAAACGATGTACATCTGGCAAAAAGGCGTGGGCATAGCAGTAAACGAAGGCCGTGCGGGAGACATACAGTTCTCTGCCGACGGAACCGCGTTTACCGTGCAAGGCAAGGATTTCAACACGCAAGCCATCGACAGCATTACATTCGGCACTGAAACCGTCGACCCGCTCACCGTCGGCGTAAACTACGACGAAACCGCCGCCACGGCAATACTGCCCGTCGAACTGGCCGACTCTATCACAATTGACATCGACGGCGCGTATGTCAGCGCAATATCCTCATCGCTCGGCGGCGACGAAGTAACCTACACACTCACCGGCGAGAGCCAAAACGGCAACTTCTTCCAGGACGGCGAATACAAATGCACCGTGGTGCTCAACGGCGTAAGCCTTACGTCGCAACGCGGAGCCGCAATCGACATACAGAACGGAAAGAGAATCGACATCGAGGTTGTCGACGGAACGACCAACACCTTTGTTGACTGCGCCGGCGGAGAACAAAAAGCATGTTTCTTCGTCAACGGACACCCTGAATTCAAAGGCAGCGGAACTGTGAACATCACCGGCAACACCAAACACGCCTACGCGTCAGACGAATACACACGGCTCAAGCACTCGGCCGGAACATTCAACATCCTATCAGCTGCCGGCGGCGACGGAATGCACATAAAACAATACCTGCAAATGGAAGGCGGCAACATAATAGTCAGAAACGTTGCCGACGACGGCATACAGGTAGAGATAACCAACGACGAAACCGACGAGATGAACGGCCAGATGATTATACAGAACGGGAAAATGGACATCGAAGTCAACTCGCCCGACGTAAAAGCACTGCGCAGCGACAGCCTCATGACAATAAACGGCGGCACGATAAAACTTGAAGTAACAGGCGACGGCAGCAAAGGCATGACCACCGACACCGACATGTACATAGACGAAACGGTAGCACCAGTAAACGTAAACATACACTGCACCGGCGGAGAATACTTCCCGCCCGAAGACCCCGCCGACTCAAAGAAGTGCCACGGAATCAACGTAACGGGCAACCTAACCATAATGGGCGGCACGTTCGACATCTCGTCTACGGGCAAGAAAGGCAAGTCGATAAAAGTGGACGGCATATCCAAGAAAGCCGAAGGAGCCAATGTAACCACAAACCCGTCGTACTATTTCGACTTCATAATCTGACGAATCCCACGCGCTGCCCCGCCCCGCGGCAGGCACAGACAGGAAAACAACAGGCACAGCAAGCCCGCGCAGCAACACACCACCTGCGCGGGCTTGTTTTTTTGCTCCGTGGCGAAACGGACACGCTGCCGCGCACGTCTGAACCCGCACACAACGGCCGCACCACCCTACAGCCGAAACAGACATACAAAGACCCGAAACCTGGACACGTAAAACGGCATTTTCGGGGCATGAAAATTGAAAACTGATTTTCATCGTTTTATACCCGCATAGGAGAAAAGAAAAAATACAAGGCACATATTTCAAAATATGTCTGACCTATTTTAA
>ENA-UOOA01000422-UOOA01000422.1-human-gut-metagenome-genome-assembly--contig:-P61old-NODE-422-length-90253-cov-14.361438_pt1 | contig 90253 bp, 79 predicted proteins | sample MGYA00242467_ERZ724014 | MGnify/ENA metagenome assembly ERZ724014 | reverse complement strand
GGCAGTCGCCAAGGTCTCGTGCAAGCACGGACTTTGGCTCGTTGCCCGCGTAAATTAAAGCTGCGTCTGCAGTTTCAGCGATTTTTTAATCGACTGTCTGCAGATGCAGCTTTTTCGTTTTGTATTATGTGATTAATAGACACGGAAAATGAGTCGGATTGTCATAAAGATAAAGCAGACAATAGCGATAATCAACAGTGTTAAACGGATCAGATGCTTGCCTTTGAAGAGGTCTGCACCGGATATATCCAGTTTTTTGTTGGATATAAGGCTGGCAATATTTCCAATGTTCATCAATGCAATAACAAGGATGCAAAGAATAGAAAGAATCCATAATCCGAAAATCAGAATACCGTTGAAATTGGCTTTTTCTGCGGTGGATTTAACGGAGAGTACTTTGTTAAAAGTACTGCATGTGATGGATGCACCATCAGCTGCAGCGTCCTCAAAGGTATTGTTTTCTGTAAAGGTAGCTTTAAAGCCCTTTGGGTAATCCAACTGATAGTGAATTCCATTTTTGATCTGAGAGCCCTTCAGGAAGCCTGACAGATTCAGTGTATCTTCGTAGGAACAATGAATATTCCATGGATTTTTGTGCTTCTCGGTGCCTCCGTTAAATAGAGAGTTTGTCAATTCTCCGCTGTTGTTTTTGTCGTTGTCGGAGGTACTGGATTCTCCGAGAACAGCCCGGGTCATTTTAGTCAGCTCATCTGCCGAGTTTGCTGAAAGGGTGATGCTGTAGGTGGTATTGTTGAGGATATTTTCCTTATTGACATTCATCTGATCCGGCCACTGCTCTGCGGCTGTGTTCAGACGATCTTCGATACTGCTGCCGATCAGGTTGACAGCATCTGATGACAGACGGAACTCAAATGTACGTTCAATATTGGTGTCACTGTGAACAGATGTTGTAATATCTACTTCATCAATATCGACGGCAAAACCGAGAACGGCTGTCACCTCATCCGCTGAGGCAACAGTCATGGTGATCTCGCATGTATCGCTGCTGTAGGAGGAAGCCTCATCCTTCAGATAGCCATAGGTACTGCTGCAGCTTTCAACAGTATATTCCGGTGATACTTTGAGGATATAGGACATTGTTGTATTTTCATCTGTAAAATCCAGAAAATAACTGCCGTCATAATACTGCTTGATCAGTTTTTTGGCAGAGAGGGATTCGGTGTCACCTTCCGTGGTCACTTCAAAGACCGTGTTACTTGTATGCAGTGCTTTGTTGACATTTGTTACATAGTTCTGCAATGTTGCAGATTCAAAGCTGATGGTATAAGTCCGGGAGTTGTTTCCATCCTGGTATGTCATGGAAGCATCTGCGGGTACAAGGGTATCCATCAGTGATTTCAGCTTGGTGCCAAGGGCTGCAACGACTTTATTGCTGACAACATAGGTAATCTCTGCAGCGACGGACTGATCATCTGCTAACTGTGCAGCAACGGAGACACTGTCAAAAGCATTTGATTGGATTGTGGAAATTTTGATATAATCATCCATCTGCATGGTTTCGCCGTCAAAAACAACTTCTGTTTTGCCAAGCTGGAAAATATCCTGAATATTTTTGTCACCCATAGACGGATATTCCTTGATAATGGCATCTGCCAGCCAGTAGAACAGATCCATGGATGTAAAGTTCTCTTCGATGGTATAACCATTCTTTAAAATAGAATGGGAATAATCGAAGTTAATGACCGGCGTGATGGCTGAATCAGTGGTATTGCCGCTGCAGATGGTTTCAATCTTCTTCTGGTATTCATTTCTGGATGCAAAATCAATGATCATCTGGATCTGAACGCCGCCGTTTTCATTTTCTGAAGCTGTACAGTACATATCCCCGGGGGTATATTGATTAATGACATCTTCCAGTGTTGTCAAACTGCCGCCAAAGACGTATTTGTATGCGGCAGCAGGAATATCGGCTGTCATGACACGGCTGCCGTTGAAGGTTTTGTCCACCGTCAGCGTTGTGTTGATATCGATATGACTGAGTTTGCCTGAACAACCTGCCAGCATCAGTACAAGTAATGTGCTGATGATTAAAAGAAATTGTTTTACTATTTTCACAGTTGCTATCACTCCTCTTCCACTGTGCAGGATGTTTGGTTACATTTTGCCTGCAAGGACAGATTTATTGTGAACCAGATAATCAACAAGGGAGATGACCGTCAGTGCCAGGGAGAGGTAGATCATAATCTGCTCAATGATATGGACAGTCGGCCCGCCGAAATTTGGGATCATAAAAATGATGGTAATCATAGTAATGGCGGTTTTATACTTGCCCCATATACCGGCTGCAATGACGGTACCACCTTCAGCAGCAACAAGACGGAAGCCGCTGATAATAAATTCTCTGGCAATGATAATAAGAACAACCCATGTCGGCATACGATGCATATCTACGAAACAGATCAGTGCAGAGCAGACAAGCAGTTTATCTGCCAAGGGATCCATAAACTTGCCGAAATTGGTGATCAGATTATACTTTCGGGCAATCTTACCGTCCAGCATATCTGTCAGGCTGGCTACAATGAAAATGATCAATGCAATATAGGGTGAAAATGGTCCCATATAGTCTGCACCAAGCAGGAATAAAACAAAGAAAGGAACAAGAATGACCCTTAAAACGGTCAGTTTATTCGGTAAATTCATATATCACATCTCCTACCAGATCGTAATCTTTGGCATCTGTTATCTCAACTTTGACAATATCACCGGAGATCATATCTTCTTCGGCGTGAACAAAAACGTAGCCATCCACATCAGGCGCATCTCTGTAGGTACGTCCGATATAAATATCTTCTTCAGGTAGTCGGCCTTCAATCAGAACATCCACAGTCTTTCCAACCATTTCTTCGGATTTCTCAAAGGCGATTGACTGTTGAGCCAGCATCAATGCATCTCGGCGTTCTTCCTTAACGAATTCCTCGATCTGATCCGGCATCTGTGCAGCCGGTGTACCTTCTTCTTCTGAGTAAGTAAATACACCGAGACGATCAAATCGCATATCCTTAACAAATTGTAAAGCTTCCTGATGGTCTTCTTCTGTTTCACCCGGGAAACCGGCAATCAGCGTTGTTCTCAGGGCAATATCAGGGATTTCTTCTCTTAATCGCCCAATGATACTTCGAAGTTCAGCCTGTGTGGTGCGTCTGCCCATTCGTTTTAAGACGGCGTCACTGCCATGCTGGATGGGAAGATCAAGATAATGACAGATCTTCGGTTCTTCTTTGATGACCTGAATAAGCTCTTCATTGATCTCTTCAGGGTAACAGTACAGAACACGGATCCAGGAAATGCCTTCGATACGGCAGAGTCTTCTGAGCAGCTCAGGAAGCAGTTTCTGTCCGTTGTAAAGGTCTGTGCCGTAAACTGTTGTCTCCTGGGCAACGATATTCAGCTCTTTCACACCCTGGGCAGCCAGTGATTCGGCCTGCCTGATCAGATAATCCATGGAGTGACTGCGGTAAGAACCGCGAAGTTTTGGAATAATGCAGTAAGTACAATGTTTGTCACAGCCTTCAGCAATCTTCAGATAACTGCTGTATCCACCAGTGGTCATGATACGCTGAACATCCACTTCCGGCATGGCCTGAAGGTCGTCAAACTGTTCAACTTTCCGGCCATCTAAAACTTCAGCTACAACCTCAGCGATATGCTGGTAGCTGGTTGTGCCGATCACGGCATCAACTTCTTCAATCTCTGTCATGATCTCATCTTTGTAGCGTTCTGCCATACATCCGGTGACAATCAGTGCCTTACATCTGCAGCTATGCTTCATTTCAGCCATTTCAAGGATAGTCTGGATACTCTCCTCCTTGGCGTCATGGATAAAGCTGCATGTGTTGACAACGATGATATCTGCTTCCATCTCGTCATCCACCAGCGTAAAACCGTGCTCCCGAAGAATGCCGAGCATGACTTCGGAATCCACAAGGTTTTTGTCACAGCCCAAGGACACAAAAAAGATGGTCAGGTTATTGGTATTTGTATTACTCATAAATATTATCTCTCCGTTTTCTGGAGGCGTACTGCCTCTACACAATTATACATCAGCATAGCGATGGTCATAGGTCCTACACCGCCGGGCACAGGTGTAATGGCACTGACAAGATCCATGACATCATCTCGGTCTACATCTCCGCAGAGTTTATTCTGTTCATTGCGGTGAATACCTACATCAATCACAACAGCACCTTCTTTGATATATTCGCGGTTGAAGAATTTCGGTTTGCCAATAGCTGCAACAAGAATATCTGCACGTTTGCAGACTTCCTTTAAGTCCTTTGTGTGGGAATGACAGATGGTTACTGTTGCATTTTCACGAAGGAGAAGAATGGCCATCGGTTTACCGACGATATTGCTTCTGCCCACAACAACACATTCTTTGCCGTCGATATCGATATTGCTGCGTTTAAGAAGCTGAATAATGCCGGCCGGTGTACAGGAGACAAAACCGTCTTCACCTGTGACAAGGGCACCTACATTGCGTGGATGGAAGCCGTCAACATCCTTTAACGGGTGAATAGCCTCGATAATGTGTTTCTCGTTGATATGAGCCGGCACAGGCAGCTGAACAAGGATACCATTGACATCCTTTCTGTTGTTGAGCTTATCGATCAATGTCAATAATTCCATTTCTGTTGTACTTTCAGGCAGTTCGTATGCCAGGGAGCGGATACCGATATAAGCACAGGCCTTTTTCTTGTTGACCACATAGACAGAGGAAGCAGGATCATTGCCGACCTGGATCACTGCCAATGTTACTTCTGTGCCTTTTTTTTTCATTTCTGCGACTTCGTTCTTTAATTCATCTTTTATCTGGGAGGAGATTTTCTTCCCGTCAATCAAAAAAGCCATTTTACTAAACCTCCAGCATATTTGTTTTAAAAAGGGATACCTGTCTTCAGGTATCCCCTTTACTATATCACATAAAAATTTACTATACAAGCTGTCAACTTTCTTAAAATGCCTGCAATTGTTCAGATATTCATTTCAAGAATATCCGGTATGCTGACCGGACAGCTTTAGAATAAACCGGTGATCACACCATCTGCATCAACATCAATACCTTCTGCAGCCGGTTTCTTCGGAAGACCAGGCATTGTCATAATTGCACCTGTAATGGCAACGACAAATCCGGCGCCTGCAGATACATAAACTTCACGAATATTGACGTTGAAATTTTCCGGACGTCCCAGAAGCTTTGGATCATCAGATAAAGAATACTGATTCTTTGCCATACAGACAGGTACATCGCCAAATCCCATCTCGGCAATCTTCTTCAGTGCTTTTTCGGCAGCCGGTGCATAGGTCACAGTTGCTGCGCCGTAAATCTCTTTGGCAATGGTTTCAATCTTCTCTTTCAGAGACAGGCTGTTCTCATAGAGCACTTCAAAATGGCTCTCTTTGTTCTCAAGGGTATCAAGTACTTTCTCAGCCAGGGCAATACCGCCTTTGCCGCCCTTTTCCCATACTTCTGAAAGGGCAAATTCACAGCCTCTTTCTTCACAGAAATTCTTGACAAAGTTGATTTCTTCTTCAGAGTCTGTGATGAAAGCATTCAGAGTAACAACGATCGGAACGCCGTATTTCTGAAGATTCTCGATATGCTTCTCAAGGTTGACAATACCTTTCTTCAATGCTTCAAGATTTGGTTCGGATGTCTCAGTCTTTGGAACACCGCCGTTATATTTCAGGGCGCGGACTGTGGCAACCAGAACAACAGCATCCGGTTTCAGTCCAGCCATACGGCACTTGATATCGAAGAACTTTTCAGCACCAAGGTCAGCGCCGAATCCTGCTTCAGTGACAACGATGTCTGCCATCTTCAGTGCAAGCTTTGTGGCACGGACACTATTGCAGCCGTGGGCGATATTGGCAAAAGGACCGCCGTGGACAATAGCCGGTGTGTGTTCCAGTGTCTGGATCAGGTTTGGTTTCAGGGCATCTTTTAAAAGTGCAGCCATAGCACCAACCGCATTCAGGTCACCGGCAGTTACAGGTTCACCGGCACGGTTGTAGGCAACGATGATCTTAGCCAGACGCTGTTTCAGATCTTCCATATCGTCTGCCAGACAGAGGATTGCCATGATCTCTGAGGCAACCGTGATGACAAAGTGATCTTCACGTACAAATCCATCCATCTTGCTGCCAAGACCTACAACGACATTTCTGAGAACACGATCGTTCATATCAAGACATCTCTTCCAGATGATCTGTCGTGTATCTATATCTAATGCATTGCCCTGCTGGATGTGATTATCCATCATAGCTGCCAGAAGGTTGTTGGCAGAGGTGATGGCATGAAAATCACCTGTAAAATGCAGGTTCAGATCTTCCATAGGAACAACCTGGGCATAGCCGCCGCCCGCAGCACCGCCTTTGATACCGAAGCAAGGTCCGAGAGATGGCTCTCTTAAAGCAATGACAGCTTTCTTGCCCAGCTGTCCGAATGCTTCACCGAGACCGACAGTTGTTGTTGTTTTGCCTTCGCCGGCCGGAGTCGGATTGATGGCAGTCACAAGCACAAGTTTACCGTTTGGATTAGACTCAACTTTCTTTAAATATTCATCTGAAAATTTAGCTTTGTATTTGCCGTATAATTCAAGGTCATCTTCTTCCACACCGATAGATGCAGCCACATCTTTGATCGGGAGCATGACTGCTTCCTGTGCAATTTCAATATCTGTTTTCATACTAACTCCTCCTGCGTATTAAAGGTGAATGTCATTCAGTTTTGTATCCCTGATGAGACTTTTATCAGGGTATCTTTCTCGATAGTATCACGATTCTCATAATAAGTATATTTAAAATTACTTATAGATTCTATTAGTTATACTTCTTATAGGATTTTTTGTTGAAAAAATTGTAACTGTTCAGCGCTAACCTCCAAAATGCTGCGCATTTCGTCGGTGTGGCGTATCCACCGAATAAAATTTCAAAAACAGTCTTAAAAATGCAAGCATTTTATACCTGTTTTTTGAAATTTTGCTTGGCTCTGAACAGTTACAAAAAATTATTGATTACTATTGAGGTAAGTCTCAAATTCTTCCATTGTCATCTTGATCTGACGTGGTTTGGTACCAATCTCCGGCCCTACAACACCGGCTTCACAGAGCTGATCCATGATTCGTGCGGCACGGTTAAAACCGATTTTGTAGACCCGCTGGAGCATACCGATGGAAGCCTTGTCTTTTTCAATGATAAAACGGCCGGCTTCTTCAAAATAGACATCTTTGTCACTGCCTGATGAACCGGAAGGACTGCTGATGGATGCGGTCTCAATACTCTTCTTGATGGTTTCGCTGTAGACCGGCTGGCTGGTCAGATGAGCTTTGATAAAGTCTGTCACACGGGCAATTTCATTCTCAGAAACAAAAGCACCCTGAACACGGACAGGTTTCTGCATTCCCTGTGGGTAGAACAGCATATCGCCGTTGCCGAGAAGTTTTTCGGCACCATTCATATCGAGAATGGTTCTGGAATCAACACCCGATGAAACAGAGAAGGCGATCCGGGATGGTACATTAGCTTTGATCAGGCCGGTGATGACATTGACGGATGGACGCTGTGTAGCAATGACCAGATGAATACCGGCAGCTCTGGCAAGCTGAGCCAGACGACAGATGGCGTCTTCGACTTCAGATTGTGCCACCATCATCAGATCAGCCAATTCATCGATGATGATGATGATCTGCGGCATTTTTTTATGCTGCTCGCTTTCGTATGGAAGATTTTCCACACGGGCATTGTAGCTCTTCAAATCCTTGGCACCGATTTCTGCAAATTTGTTGTAGCGTTCCATCATGGTGTTGACGGCCCAGTTCAGAGAACCGGCTGCTTTCTTCGGATCGGTAACAACAGGAATCAACAGATGCGGAAGCCCGTTGTAGACATTTAATTCGACGACTTTCGGGTCGATCATGATCATCTTAACCTCATTCGGATCTGCGCGATACAGAATACTCATAATGATGGTATTGATACAGACGGATTTACCGGAACCTGTTGCACCTGCGATGAGCAAATGCGGCATCTTCTCAATATCAGCGACAACTGTCTGCCCTCCGATATCTTTGCCCACTGCAAAAGCCAGTTTGGATTTTGATTGCTTGCATTTGTCAGATTCAAGCAGATCACGCAGATGGACCATTTCTTTGTGGGTATTCGGAACTTCAATACCTACAGCTGCCTTGCCTGGGATCGGAGCTTCAATTCGAATATCTGCTACTGCCAGATTCAGCTTGATATCATCAGAAAGGCTGACGATACGGCTGACCTTCACACCCTGGTCCGGCTGGAGTTCATATCGGGTAACAGCCGGACCGCAGCTGACATTGGTTACCTGGACACCGACACCAAAACTTTCAAATGTCTGCTGAAGCTTCAGTGCCGTTTGTTTTAGAGATGAAGCTGTCTGCTGATTGGTGCTGCTCCTTCCCTGATCAAGTAAATCTAATGGAGGAAATTCATATTTTTCAATCTCCTCTTCTGTGATCTCAAGGGGTTCATCAGAATCAGAAACGGCAGGATCAGACTTTGCTTCTGATTCTGTTGTTCTTGAAAAACCTGCAGATGCGGTTCTGCTGCCGGAAACCTCAGAAGATTTCTTCGGAATCTCTGACAAAATTTTTGAGATATCGATCTCTTCAACAATATTTTGTTCGGATGTATCAGACAACAGTTCATTTGTCTGTATCGGTTCGGGCTCAATTGTTTCGGCTTTAATTGGCTCAGGTTTAATATGTTCGGTCTCCTCTTCGGACATTTCCTCCGGAAGGCCTTCAATTTCCAGATTCAGATCATCCGGTGATAAAACCGTTGGTTTCATAAATTCAGGAATTTGAATGCGAAGAGGCTTCACTGTCTGACCGTGGTCATAGGTATTTAACTGTTCGTCAGTAAAAGGCCGGATGTCAGATGCGGTTACTGTCTCTTCAGCTGCTACAGCAGCTGAAGAGACCTCTGATGATTCCGTCAACGGTATAGTGGGGATAGGATTGCTGTCGGCCGGAGCCGGAGTTTTAGATGATCCGGAACTCTCTGGCGGTTCTTTACGTGGTTTTGCAGAGTCTGATTTGTGAATGATAATGTTGGGAACCGTTTTTCTCGTTGGTTTTGGGTCAGGTTCTGTTTCCGGGGCTTCAAAATCCTCGTCATCTTCCAGAATAGAATCATCATCCTCTGCACTGTCAGCTTGAAAAAGCCGTTCTTCCGCTCGCTTTTCCCGCCATGCGGCAAAATTTGCAGCCAATGTTGAACAGGATAATGCGATGAGATGTCCAAGGCAGACAAAAAGCCGTTTGCCTGTAATGATGACAGCTGCAATAAGCATGATACATATCAGTATCACGGTCGTGCCGACACGTCCAAATGCGTTAAAAAGAAGCCAGCAGACGGTACATCCGATAATGCCGCCGCCGCTCTTGGAGGCGGCTGAATCCAGATAGCCGTCTATCAATGCCATGCTGCCGTCAAAAGAAGGATCGGATAATGCAAAAAGTGCCATGATCATCATTGAAAATACAATGGCTGCACCAAGTTTGAGCCGTGCAAGGCTGCTGCCGCGATTGGAGATGTGAAAGGCACTGCCGATAAAAAGGAGAAAAGGCAATGCATAGGCCATAACACCAAAAAGACCGAAGAAGATATCGGCCGCTTTGTTACCGACACGCCCGCCGATGCCGAATACGCTCAAAAGTACCAGGATGGAGACAGCCAGAATGACAATTAACTTAATTTCATCACCGATTGGTTCGTCGTAATCCTGTACCTGCATCCGAGAGGTTCTGCGATTCTTCTGAGCAGAAGATGCGTTCCTTCGAGATGTCTGCTGTCTGCTTCCAGCAGTCTTTTTTCTAGTGGAAGTCGTTTTTCTTCCGGCGGAAGTTTTGCCTGTAATATTCTTTTTAGTCGATGCAGAGTTTGTTTGCTTGCTGCGTTGATTTGCCGCCATCTAATCACTCCTTAAAATATAGTCGTTTCTGATAATTTGAAAACAAATGCGAAATACCTGCTGTCTGCATGATATTTCGCATTGTTATTGAAATCTTGTGAATAATCTTTTGTGTTAGCCTTTTACAAAATATGCAACGATGGCGATGATACCAACAACTGCACAGTAATAAGCAAAATATTGGAACTTATTGGAACGAACGATGCGGATCATCAGTTTGATGCATATGTATCCTATAACGCCTGCAATGATCATGCCGATAAAATAATATGCCAGATGACTGTTTGCCAGTGTTGAAGCATCAAAATGTCTCAATTCCAGAATGTTGGCACCGACAATTGCCGGAAGGGATGCCAGGAAAGAATACTTGACTGCGTATGAACGGTCAAAACCAAGCAGCAGACAGGCAGTAATTGTCGTACCGGAACGTGAAAGACCCGGGAATGTGGCAAAGCCCTGTGCAACACCGATGGCTACAGCGTTTCCATAAGTTGTCTTCTTCACCTTCTTGTGTCCGGATGGACGGGTATCGGAAATAAGAAGCAGAATTGCTGTGATAACAAGAAAAATACCAGGTGCAAGCAATGTCTGGGAAGCTTTCTCAATCAGGGAACTGAAAGCAACACCCATGATACCGGTTGGAATGGTTGTAATAAGGATCAACACAACAAATTTCTTGTAGGCACTGTTGATTAAGCGGCGATACTTGACGCTGCCGCCGTTTTGCTTGCTGCTGATCCAAGTGCGGAAATTGTAAACGATATCAAATAACAGCTGGAATGCCGCTGTGAAAAGATTCTTGACATCCTTCCAGTAAACAATACAGACTGCAACAAGTGTTCCGAGATGAAGCATGGTATCAAATAACAGGCCAGTTTCTGTATTAATATTAAAAATGTTTTTGAACAAAGCAAGATGACCAGAACTGCTGACCGGCAGAAACTCTGTCAATCCCTGTATAATACCCATTAATATTGACTGCAGTAAACTCATAAAATAATTCCTCCAAATCATTTGCATTAAAAAAGAGGCTGCTGCCTGTCGTTTGCAACAACCTCTTGCATGCTATTTGCATTTTACTACATATTTTAAGCTTTAACAAGACCGAATTTGAAATTCGTCTATCATTTCATTTAATTTGTGCAGCGCATCGCTGATTCCGCCAATGGCATCTATCAGGCCGCATTCCACAGTTTCCTGTCCGTCAAGTACGGTTCCCACATCTTTGGCCAGCTTACTTGTATCAAGCATCATCTTTTTGAGATGATTTTTGGCAATGTTGGAGTTATTGACAATAAAGTTCAGAATACGTTCCTGAATACGTTCAAAATATTCATAGGTCTGTATGACGCCGATCACCATGCCATTCATTCGTACAGGATGGATGATCATTGTTCCGCTGGGGACAATAAATGAATAATCCGCAGAAACAGCCAGGGGGACACCAATAGAATGGCTGCCACCGAGAACCAGTGAAACAGTAGGTTTGCTGATGGAAGCGATCATTTCGGCAATGGCAAGACCAGCCTCTACATCTCCGCCCATTGTATTCAAAAGCACGAGAATACCGTCGATTTCCTGATTGTCCTCAGCCATTGCCAATAAAGGCAGAACATGTTCATATTTTGTTGTTTTAACATTACCGGGAGATTGTTCGTGTCCTTCAATCTCGCCAATGATGGATAAGAGAAAAATATGATGCTGACTATTATTCTCTTTCAGGATAACCTGTCCATATTCTCGGATCTGTTCGCTTTTTTCTGAAACATTGGATGTATCATTGTCCTGTGTATTTGTCTGCATAGTCCTGTACACTCCTTTTGAGGACAGTATATGCAGATTGTGGAATTTTATTCAACAATGGTAATACGTGCTGTGCCGCTTTCGGAATCGGATTCTTCTGCTGTGTCAGATTCACTTCCATCTGCACTCTCTGAAGCATCTGTCTGGATATTGAGTTTCTGCTGTTTCTGGATATATTCAGAAACAATGGAGGCAATTGTTTTGCCGCTGCTGATCTTGCCGGTAGATTCAGAAGTATAACCAAGCTGTGAAGCCAGAGTATCCGGCATTGCGACAACATAAGTTCTGGCATCATCCAACGTATGGCCTTCGACCATAATATCAGAAAGCCGGCTTCCGATACTGGTGCTGCTGTTGAAAGTATAGGTAACGCCGGATACCTGAAGAAAATTATCAGCCTGAGGATAATTTTCAAAGCTGGCTTCCAATACTGTACGGAGTTCACCGCCTGTCATTTTGCAGGCAACAAGATATAAATGTGTGTCAAAAAGGGCATCAATCTGTCCGCGGGTGACAGGACCGGTAACGAGTGTGCCGGCAATGTCTTTGTCAGGAATAATGGCAAGGGAGGCCTGATCTCCCGATGCTGCATTCAGCATGGCATCAGCAACAAAATTCCCGGTTCCGGTTTCTGTGTTGTGCCCTGTAAAGCTTTCTGTTCCGTCAGCCGGGGAATCAGCCGTGCTTTCGGAAGTATTATCTGAGGCATCTTCTGAAAGTTTATCAGAGAAAGTTCCTTCCGCTGAAGTATCGGAAGATTCTGTTATTGTAATACTGCCAAGTTGAAGAGATTCTCCTTCTGAAACGGATTTGGCAGCAGAGGATACAGCTTCAGCGGCTGCTTTATCATCGGATACCTGGGCAAAATCGGTACTTTTATAGAAAGTATTGGTGATGGAAGAACCGGATCTGGTGATATCAAGACTGGCAATGCCGATTACACTGCCACGCTCACCAGCACTGACAACTATGGCTCCGCTTTCTCTGGTATCTGTATTCGCCTCAGATGAACCACTTTCGATAACGAGACTGACACCGCTGATATCAGCAAGTGCAGAAGCAACAGATTCATCTCCTGTATAGGCAAGGACGATGACCGCATCTGTTCTGCCGGACATTTGTCCGATCAATGTCCGGACAGTTTCAACAGGGTCAGCAATTGTCAGACTTTCTGTTGCTGCCTGAGAGGGATCAAGTCCAGTTGTTACGCCGATAATGCCGATACGTACACTGTTGATTGTTAATATCTTGTAATTCTCAAGGAGTGTACTTCCATCGGATTTCATAATATTCGCTGCAAGGAAAGGAAAGGAAGCCTTTGAGCGCAGGGATGAAAGGACATCTGAACCATAAATAAAATCCAGCGGTCCCGGTACAAGCGCATCATAACCTGCAGTACTCATAATAGAAACCATGGACTGCCCTTCATCAACCTCTGCATGGATACTGCCGCCAAGACAATTTCCTGCATCAAGAAGAAGAACATGACTGCCGTCAGATGCAGCTTCTTTGGCCAGGGAGGCAACTCTGGCATAGCCGGCATATTCTTCGGTTCCGACTATCTGGCCTTCCATATTGCCTGTATAAATAATTTTCAGGGAGGCATTGCGGTCCGGCCGCAGAATGCCATGGGCAATCAATGCAATGACAATGATTGCGATCAGTATAAGGATTAACCGAAAATGGTTTTTGGATAAACCTTTTTCAGATTGCAAAACGGCAGTTTTTCTGCTGTTTCTGTCGTTTTTCATCATACAGCTCTCCTTTATACACCGGTAATTGTAATCTGGCACATCTTCATTGCTTCAAGGGCATTTTGATGGCTTTGTGGGGTAACACCGGCACAGCAGGAGGCATCAACAATAATTTCTGTATCAGGCAGCGCAGTTTTAAGGAGGATAGCGTTGGAGATAACGCAGATATCTGTACACAGTCCGACAATTTCAATCTGGTCAATAGGTGCCATGCGGGCGATACCGCTGACACATCCGGCAAGGCTGGTAGAGCCGAATGTTGGTTTATCAAAAATCAGACAGTGGTTCTTAAGTGCGTAATCATTCAGATCAGACTGAAGTTCCCAGCCATCTGTCCCTCTGATACAATGCTTGACAGGAAGATTCTGTCCTTCCTGTGTTTCGAGATAATTTTCTTCATGGGTATCACGTGTAAACATAACGGGTCCTTTGAAGGAAGTCACCTTCTCAATCACCTTTGGAACGATTGCCTGTGCTTCTGCTGTACCCAGGGCACCATCTATAAAATCTTTCTGCATATCAACAACAACAAGATACTTACTCATATATTGATCCTTCTTTCTTTAATTAATTTGGAGTACACAAAATAAGGAACATCCCCTACATTTAATGGTAGTAACGCAAAACATGTTCCGGATAAGATGTGTCACCGTAGATATCCCATCCCAGAGATTCTTTCATCATGTCTGAAAAATCCTGCGCATTCTGCTTTGTATAGCCGCCGTCACGTTCAATGGCCCAGTTGATATAATTGTGACCGTAGTTATACCCCTGCAGGGCAAGCTTCAGACGGCTGAGATCGCCGGGACCTCTGCATCCGGCAAGCTCAAGACAATCTGCAAAATAATGAATGCCTGTCTTGATAGAATATTCAGGGTCTTCGATACTGCCCGGAGACTGGGCATATTCTGTATTGTAATAACATTCCGAACACTGCATGACATCTGTACCTTCACCGCTGCTCTCCTGCTGCATGATCGCTTCGATCACGGAAACATAATCACTGATATGATATTCGTTGGCATATTTTTCTATCAGGGGTTCATAAGCAAGGACTTTTTCATTTACTGACGCTGAACCGGAAGTACCGAAATTCTGAAACCACATGTGGCCTCCAAACCCTCTGGTCCAGACGTGTCCGCCAATGAGTGCCAGCAACGTACAGCCGACAATAATAATAATATCTCTTCGGCTTCTTGCCAATTTCTTTTGTCTGTTCATATTTTAACTCCTGTATTTTTTTCATTCTATCACATCATTCGCAGTTTGTCATCCGTAAAAAAATATGAAACTACTTGACACTGTCAAAAGGCAATGTTATAACTGATGTTGGGCAAAAGCTCATTGAGTTAAAAGACAGTTCGATTGCACCATCCTGTCTATAAATAAAACCAGGGCTATGAAACCGGATATTTCAGGGACATAGCATTGCTGTGTCTCTTTTTCTTTACACGGATAATAATATAAAAAATCAGGAAGGAAATGACGATGTATTATTTAAAGACTGAACAAAGTTTTGATTCTGCACATTTTCTGGCGGGTTATAACGGCAAATGCCGCAATATCCATGGTCATGAATGGCGTGTTGTTATAGAGATCTGTCGTCCGGATCTTGATGCAGAAGGACAGACAAGGGATATGATGTTTGATTTCGGTCAGTTGAAAAAGGATGTTAAACGTGAAGTGGATGCCATGGATCATGCACTGATTATCGAAAAAGGGAGTCTGATGCCGGCAACTCTGGCAGCACTTCAGGAAGAAAAATTCAGAATTATCGAACTTCCGTATCGCCCTACAGCGGAGAGACTGGCACATTATTTTTATGAAAAGCTGACATCCTGCGGTTATCAGGTGCATCGCGCCACTGTTTATGAAACACCGAACAATTGTGCATCATACGAGGAATAAGCTATGGACAGAACATATGAAGTTGCAGAGTATTTTGTCAGTATTAACGGTGAAGGGCCTCTGGCCGGCCAGTTGGCTGTATTTGTCCGTTTAAAGGGCTGTAATCTTGCCTGTGAATATTGTGATACAAAATGGGCCAATGAGCCGGATGCAGCCTTTACGGCCATGACGGCGGAAGAAATCCATCAGGCAATTAAAGAAACAGGTGTACACAATGTAACGCTGACAGGCGGTGAACCCTTGGCAAGACCGCATATTGCAGGACTTTTAGAAGAACTGGCTGCGGACCCGGAATTACATGTGGAAATAGAAACAAACGGCAGTGTCAGTCTTGCACCTTTCTGCCGTATTCCGAATGCACCGTCTTTTACCATGGATTATAAATTATCCTGCAGCGGCATGGAATCATTCATGGATACAGATAACTTTTCATTACTGACACAGAAGGATACTGTCAAATTTGTCACGGGTTCTCTGGCTGATTGTGAGCGTGCCCTTGAAGTGATGAAGCAGTTTCAGCTGATCGGGCGCTGCCACCTTTATTTAAGCCCTGTTTTCGGCAGTATTGATCCGGCGGATATTGTAGAATTTATGAAAGAGAATCATTTAAATGGCGTCAATCTCCAGATCCAGATGCACAAAGTCATCTGGGATCCCGACAGGCGCGGCGTATAGGAGGTTTTGAAAAATGGCGATTGATACAGAAGCAATCAAGAAACATATACGTGGTATTCTTGTTGCACTTGGGGATGATCCGGACCGTGAAGGGTTGAAGGATACACCGGACCGTGTGGCAAAAATGTACGAGGAAGTATTTGAAGGTATGAATTATACCAATCATGAGATTGCACAGATGTTTGATAAGACCTTTGAACAGGATCTGGAGTTGTCAGGCAAAAGTGATGACATGGTTTATGTCAAAGATATCGAGATTTTCAGTTATTGTGAGCATCATATGGCGTTGATGTATGATATGAAGGTATCTGTGGCTTATATTCCGAATGGCAAAGTCATCGGGCTCAGCAAAATTGCCCGGATTGCAGATATGGCTGCAAAACGTCTTCAGCTGCAGGAGCGGATCGGTTCTGATATTGCGGAGATTATGGAAGAAGTTACCGGATCAGACTCTATTGCGGTGAAGATTGAAGGCTGTCACAGCTGTATGACTGCACGCGGCATTAAGAAAACAACAGCAACAACAATCACGACAACCTTTACAGGTCGTTTTAAGACAGATGCATCTTTGCAGATGCGTGTTATGATGCAGTAGTTACAAAAGGAGGCAGATATTAATGAAAGCACTTGTATTAGCCAGCGGCGGTGTTGACAGTACAACATGTCTTGGGCTTGCAGTTGATCAATACGGCAGTGAGAATGTTATTGCTCTGGCGATTACCTATGGTCAGCGTCATACAAAAGAAATCGAAGCCGCAAAAGCGGTGGCGGCTCATTATCATGTGGAGATGCTGCACCTGGATCTGACACCGATTTTCCAGTACAGCGACTGTTCACTTCTCAGTCATTCTGATCAGGAGATTCCTGAGGAATCTTATGCAGAACAGCTTCATCACAGCGACGGCAAGCCGGTTTCAACCTATGTACCTTTCCGTAACGGTCTGTTTCTCTCTTCTGCTGCCAGCATTGCACTTTCAAAAGGCTGCGATGTGATCTACTATGGTGCTCACAGTGACGATGCGGCAGGTAATGCATATCCGGACTGCAGTGAAGTTTTTAAGAATGCTATGAATCAGGCCATTTATGAAGGCAGCGGACGACAGCTGAGGGTTGAAGCTCCTTTTGTGAATCTGACAAAGGCAGATGTAGTTAAAAAGGGACTGGAGCTGAATGTGCCTTATGAGTTGACATGGAGCTGCTATGAAGGCGGCGAGAAACCATGCGGTAAATGCGGTACCTGTATTGACCGTGCAAAAGCATTTGCAGCCAATGGTGTTGCAGATCCGGCACTGTAGTACACAGGGTTATTGTATCTGTGAAAAAATTATTTGATGAAAAGGAGAATGAATGATGTCAGGACGCACAAAAGAAGAAACCGACGGTATCACACATTTGGGCAGTAAGGGAACTAAATATGATTTCAACTATTGCCCTGAGGTGCTTGAAACATTTGTCAATAAGCATCCGGATCATGATTACTTTGTAAAATTTAATTGTCCGGAATTTACAAGTCTTTGCCCAATGACAGGACAGCCGGATTTCGGCAATGTTATTATTTCATATGTCCCTTCTGAGAGAATGGTGGAGAGCAAGTCTTTGAAACTGTATCTATTCAGCTTCAGAAATCATGGTGATTTCCATGAAGACTGCATGAATATTATTATGGAAGATCTGATCAAACTGATGGATCCGAAGTATATTGAAGTATGGGGCAAATTCCTGCCAAGAGGCGGTATTTCCATTGATCCGTACTGTAACTACGGAAAGCCGGGAACAAAATGGGAAGAGATCGCAGCAATGCGCCTGGCCAACCATGATCTGTATCCTGAGCGTGTTGATAATCGTTAAAATCAGGTAATGACAGATTAGAATATAAAAAGATGACGCACAGAAATCCTCCATAATTCCTGTGCGTCATCTTTTTATATAAAGTCGGGTTTTATTTGTCCAGAGTCATATGAGACTCCAGTTCACTGTAGCTTCCATAGAACAGAGCGGATGTATCCTCTCCTGCTGCCTCTTTGTTCAGAACATCAGTGAACATTTTTGTAAATGTGCCGGCACCTTTATTGCCGAGATGGAATTTATCCGAGAAGGCTGAGCTGTCCGGGAGCTTCTCTTCTTTGTCCCTGATCAGATTAAAATCATAGTACTGAAGCCCATTTTCATTTGCAACATTCTCATACCATTCTTTGAATGTATCCAGATTGTCATAACGGCAGACGGTTACTTTGGATAATGGTGTTGTAACAAGAATAAGCTGAACATTTTTTTCCTTGCATAAAGCAATGATCTTATTCAGATATTCAACATTGGGCTCATAGACGGTTTCTTCAAAAGATCTTGTATGATAAATCTTTTTGAGATCCTGATTCAGCTCATCATCATCTCTTTTGTAAGCGGCATATCCCTTTTCAAGTTTTGTGTTTTTGTTCGTCCATGTGCCGTGGATGATCTTCTTGATGCAGTTCACACCGTTATCAATGTAGTTGTAATACATACGGCCATATTCTTTTGGGCGGATAGCTGAAAAGAAATATTTGATTCTTGGCATAAAACCGCCGAGTTTACCAAGCATATATATATCGCCTTCAGGTCCCTCTTCATCTCTGTTTCGTGTCATGGAATCATAGGAAAGTTCCAATACCACTGTTTTGGCCGGGTTGCGGTTCAATTCGAGATTTAAAAGTTCATAGCGGCCCTGCATGGTCTGACGTGAACAGGACAAATTGTAGCTGTTGACGCCAAGTTCCTGATCGAGAATATCCGGTCTGAAACCACGCATGGCATGGGAAGCACCACAGACAAAAAAGTCAAGGGTACCGCTCAGTTCGGCTCGCTCTCTTGAATCCTGGTAGTAATAGTTCTCACCGATAAAAAAGGCGGACATAATGGCTGCACTTAAAATTGTCAGTACGATCAGGAAAATGATACATGTCCGGATGGCTGATTTAAAATTGTTCATACATAAATCCTCCTCCATTTCCTGATGCCGGATAACCAAAGTATACGATCACAATGAATAAAACGGCAAAAATAAGTACTCTTACGGCATAATTGGTATGGTCTTCCAGCCATTGTCTGATCGGCTGGCGTCGCTGGATCAAACTGGTCACAAAAATCAGAATAGTGCCGATCATAACAGCCAGAAGCGGCATTTTCTTATCAACAAACGGCAGCAATGCATGGAAAGATCTCGGAATGGTATGGTTTGTAAAGATCTGTTTCCATAATCCGAAACCATCGGAAAGGGTTCCGACTTCCGGAAGTACTTTGATAAATGTGACAAGAATAAAGGTTCGGATCGTCTGAAAGGCGCGCCATCCCCAGGAAGCTTCATTAATGCCCAGCTTCTGTTTCCAGGAAGCATAGACTGTTTCCATCCAGAGAGAAACAATGATAAAAATACCGTTGACACCGCCCCAGGCAATATAAGCCCAGCTGGCACCATGCCATAAACCTGTTGTCAGCCATACAACAACAAGGGCAACGGAGGCCGGGACAGTCTGGCCGAAGGTTTTGCCTAGTTTTTGTTTGGCCCATCGGCCAAGCTTCTGGTTCCATTTGACCATCGCCATGGGATAATAGATATAGGTTTTGAACCAGGCACCGAGACTGCTGTGCCATCTTCTCCAGTATTCTGCAATAGATTTTGAGAAATACGGACGCTCAAAGTTCTCTGTAAGACGGATATCCAGTACTTCACAGAAACCGCACATCATATCCATATAACCGGAGAAATCGGCATAAATCTGAACACTATACATAAATGCGCCAATAAGTGTTGTAATGCCTGAGTAAGATGCATAATTGGCAAATACATCCTGTACATAGGCGGATAATACATTGGCAACAACCATTTTCTTAAAGAAGCCCCAGAACATTCTCTGGGCACCCCATGAAAAATGATGATAGGTAAAGGTATGTTCTTTGAAAAGCTCTGTTGTCAGATCTTTGTAATTACTGATCGGTCCCTGTGTCATCTGAGGAAAAAATGAAACAAACAGGAGAACCCTGCCAAAATTCTTTTCTGCCGGATATTTATTCCAGTAAACGTCCACAAGGTAGCCCATTGTCTGGAAGGTGTAAAAGGAAATACCAAGAGGGATGATCAGTTTTAATGTGTCGTTAATAGGTGACGCACCGAAAGAAGAAATAACGGTATTGACCTGTGCAATCAGGAAATGCAGATACTTGAATGTGCAGAGAATACCGAAATTCAGCAAAAGAGCAGCCACAAGGATTGCACGGCGTCTTGCCTGAATATGCGCCTTATAGGCTGCCCGTTCTTCTTTACTGGTTGTCTTTTTGTTGGCTTTGATCCATTCTTTCTGGCGGTCTGTTAAAGACTGTATCATGCGCGTGGCTGCATAGGTTGACAATGCGGTAATGAGCACGTAGATCATATTTTTGATGCCGGACATGGCATAAAAATACAAACTTGCTGCAAGCAGTATCCACCACTGCATTGCCTTTGGCACCAGATAATAGACGATCACCAATACAATACAGAATAAAAGGAAACCGAGTGTCAGAAGATTCATATAAAATTAGTCCTCATCTTCCTGGATCTTCTGGATCATTTTCCACATTGCCTCAGCACTATTAAAGTTTTCAGGTACCAGATATTCCGGTCCGATTTCAATATCAAATTCTTCGGAAATATTGGAAACAAGTGTAATGATGCTGAAGGAGTCATAGACTTTGCCGTCGATGAGATTTTTCTCTTTGGAATAGTCTACATCAGGGTTGATATCATTCAGTATTTCAAGTAATTCTTCCATTGTAACTTACCTCTTTCTTTTGTTAAGCCTTTCATTGTATGTGCAGGCTTTTCCTGGTTAAATTTTATAACATAGTTTTCAGTTTGTTCCTGTCGATTTTGCCGTTGGCATTAAACGGCATTGCGTCAAGAACAGTGATTCTTGTCGGCAGCATATAGTCAGAAATTTTGCCTCTCATGGCATGCTGTACTGCCCTTCCATCCCAGTCACATCCCGGGATCAGTTCACAGAATAAGTGGATCAGTTTGCGCTTCTCATTGTAAAGACAGCAGCATCGTTGAATCTCCGGAAGTGTATCCGCCACAGACTCAATTTCTCCCAGTTCAATACGACGGCCCATATGCTTAATCTGGAAATCCTTTCTTGAGACGAAAACAAGGTTCCCTTCAGCATCATATCTGGCCAGATCCCCGGTCATAAGTGCTCTGACTTTTGTTCCGTCCGGAAGGGTCAATGCTGTAAATGTCTTTGCTGTCTTCTCAGGATCATGAAAATATTCCAGGGCAAGTGAATCGCCGATGACACAGATTTCACCGATGCCGACATCCTCACCCTCGGAAGGGATAGATTCCTTTGGATTGATGAAAACACCGTCACGCAGCAAAAGCACCTTGCAATTTGGCAGTGGCTTGCCGATCGGCAGAATATCCGGCTGGTGATCAGCATCCGGAATTTCATAATAACAGCAGATACCGGCCAGTTCAGAAGAACCGTACAGGTTCACGTATTGGATATCCGGCAATGTTGTCAGCCATTTATGCAGCTGTTTGGTCGGGAATACCTCTCCAACAAAGAAAACTTTCTTCAATGTTTCCGGAAGTACTTTCTTGAATGTATTCATCTGGGTTACAATAGCAAGGGCTGTCGGTACCCAGCATACATAAGAAACCTTGCGTTCATTCATGTACTCGATCAGAGTAACAGGGAAAATAAACATCTCCGACGGCAGTACTTCCAATGCAGCACCGGTATACATCATGAGATAGAAATCCTTGGCAGAGGCATCAAAGAAAAAAGGTGTCTGATTGCCGATGATCTCATCGGAGCCAAGGTGAAAATAACTGGAATAGGCCATAATAAAACTGATCACAGCCCCATGGCTTTTGAGAACACCTTTTGGTTTGCCGGTGGAACCAGATGTGTAAACCATATAAGCTGGTGAGTCCACATCGATAGATTCACATACAGGGCATTCTTCAGACGAACGATCATCCAGTGTGTAAATGGTGCCTGAATAGTGAATCTCTTCCAAAACCGGTTTGTTCTCTTCACCGCATAAGATTACAGATGGTTCAGCATCTGTAAGAATGGATGAAATCTTGGCTGACGGCATATCCGGATCGATAGGTATGTAATAGTTACCGCTGTATAGAACGGCCAAAAATAAAACAGCCGTATCTGCACCGCGGTTAACAAATACACCAACAGGTTTTCCTGTCTGACCTGCCTGAAGAATCCGTTCTGCAAGACACTTTGCCTGATGGGAAAGGTCAGAAAAGCTGTAGGAAATCTCCTTATAGGCAATAGCTGTTTTCTGAGGAAAACGTTGTACCGTTTCTTCAAAAAAATTAAGAATATTCATTTTGGTGAGTCCCCTAACAAATATAATTGTAAAAAATTGGTATTTATATCAGCAGCTTTGCACTATTCTGCAAAGAGCCTCAATAATCATAACATTATCTAATGTAAAATGCAATGATGATTCGTTTAATAAAAATGGCTGCAAGAAAAAGCGGCTTCCATAAGGAAACCGCTTATGAGCAGATAAGGGGAGTCGAACCCCCCTCTCCAGCTTGGGAAGCTAGCGTTCTACCGATGAACCATATCTGCATGACGATATTTTATCGCATATATCAATTTTTTTCAAGAAGTTTAAAGGAAATATTTTAATAAATCAGGAAAAAGGAGATCCTTTTCCTGATTTATTTTAGTAAAAGTATTATTGATGATGCTTTATCAAATGTTTATTTGATCAGCTGACCATTGATGAGAACGTGGACGGTCTCTGTCAGTGATTCGAAAGCGGAACCATTCATAATCACTATGTCGGCATCTTTGCCCGGTTCAAGGGAACCGACACGATCTTCAATGCCAAGATGTTTGGCAGGGTTGATAGTGATGGCCTTTAAAGCATCGAAAGGTTTCATGCCTGCTTTGACGGCAAGACCTGCAACCATTGGCAGGTATTCCTGAGGTATGACCGGAGAATCTGTGATAATAGAGACCTGACAGCCGGCATTGGCAAGGATGCCCGGTGTTGTAAAACTCTTATTGCGCAGTTCGAATTTGGTAGCATGAGTCAGAGAAGGTCCAACAGCCAGCGGATAGTTCTCGGACGCCAGCTTATCCGCAATTAAATGACCCTCTGTACAGTGTTCCAGAGTCAGTCCCACACCAAATTCTTTGGCAATACGGATGGCTGTCAGAATATCATCTGCTCTGTGGGCGTGAGCTTTTAACGGCATCTCCCCTTTAATAACAGGAATCAGGGCTTCGAGTTTAAAGTCATAGGCCGGCGTCTTGCTGATGTCACCATCTGCAGCTTCTTTTCTTGCCAGATAATCCCTGGTTTTGTATAATGCTTCTCTCAGTTTGGAAGCAATCGTCATACGTGTATAAACACTTTTGTTTTTATAACAGTTTTTCGGATTCTCGCCGAAAGCACATTTCATGGCAACCCCGTCTTTGACAATCATGTCATCGACACAATGTCCGACTGTTTTGATCGCTGCAAATGTACCGCCGAGAACATTGCCGCTTCCGGGACCGGTGCCGACACAGGTAATACCGGCCATCGCTGCCTTTTCAAATGTCGGATCCAGAGGATTGATACTGTCTATTCCCCGCATCTGAGGTGTCACCGCATCATTCAGTTCGTTGATATCCATTCCTTCATAGCCGATGCCATATTCCTCCAGACCAAGGTGGCAGTGAGCTTCAACAAATCCCGGATAAACTTCCATTCCTCCGGCATCTATGATATGGGCATCTACAGGTACAGAAAAATCAGAACCAATGGATATAATCTTATCTTCTTCAATCAGGATATTGCCAATGTAAGGTGTTTCATGGACAGCATCATGGATGCGTCCGTTTTTTATACAGATCATCGTTTGTTGTTTCCTTTCAATTATTCATTAGGGAATGATTCCCGGATTTTTATATGGCAAAATATTTTGGTTTGCCAATCAATTGATATACAGATTACTGCAGCAGATCCAATATGGATTGGCCGATGGTGCCCTTTGGCATGGCAACACCGAAATTATCTGTAATCGTTGTGCCGAGAACGGCAAATGTATGAAAAGCCTCGCGGTCTTTGAGGACACCGGAATTCTTCATGGATGGTGAGTAGGCAACCATAGGAACCGTTTCACGGGTATGGTCGGTGCCTGTGTAAGTCGGATCGTTGCCGTGGTCTGCAGTGAGGATCAGCAGATCATCTTCACGCAGAACTTTGAGCAGTTCACCGAGTTTTACATCAAATCGTTCGATTTCTTCTCCGTATCCGATGGGGTTTCTGCGATGACCCCAGAGGGCATCAAAATCCACAAGATTTGTAAAGCAGAGGCCTTTGAACTCTCTTTTTGCAATATCAATGGTCTGTTCCATTCCATGGACGGAACTCTTGGATTTGTTGGATTCTGTCAGCCCTTCACTGTCGAAAATGTCATAGATCTTGCCCACTGAAATACAGCTGTAACCGGCATCTTTTAAAGCATTTAATGCGGTCGGGCCCGTCGGTTTAAGTGCATAATCATGGCGGTTGCTTGTGCGGACAAACTCACCGCGTTTTTTGCCGACATAAGGTCTTGCGATGACACGGCCGACACGCCATTCGTCTTTCATGGTCAATTCTCTTGCAATTTCACAGCAGCGATACAATTCCTGAAGACCAAATGTCTCTTCATTGCCGCAAATCTGAAGAACGGAGTCTGCGGAAGTATAGACGATCATATGCCCTGTGGCAATCTCCTCTTCTCCCAGCTCATCCAAAATTTCTGTGCCGCTGGCGCTCTTGTTGCCGATAACTTTATGGCCGGTCCTTGCTTCAAGTTCTTTGATCAGTTCCGGCGGGAAACCATGTTCTGTAAATGTGATAAATGGTTTTTTTGTTTCGATCCCCATCATCTCCCAATGACCGGTCATGGTATCCTTGCCGTTGCTCTTTTCGTATAATCTTGCCAGGCAGGCAAGAGGATGTTCTGAAGGTTCAACCTGCTTTAACGGATGCAGATTTGCCAGTCCGAGTTTCTTAAGATTCGGTATATTCAGATGGGGTACGGTATCACTGATATGTCCCAGGGTATCAGTCCCGGTGTCTCCGAAACTTTCAGCATCAGGCATGGCGCCGATGCCAAGAGAATCCAGTACGATCAGAAAAACTCTTTGATATTTTCCCATATAATTCATCCTTCCTTTGATAAGATCTATTCAAAAAACACAGTGGATTTTTGAATGTATCCCTTCCGTTTATATGATACCACAGAGGCTATTATCTGGCAAACATCCTTTTGATAATTCAGGATTTGTCCTGTGAGTTTTCTAATATTTAGATAATTTAGTGTAAATAAATAAAAAAATTGGCCGCAGATGAAGCATGCGGCGCCAGAAAATGGCAAAGAACTGCCATCTGGGATCTTCTGCTTTGAACCACTGCCCTTTGCGGCATACGGCGGTAACTACGGCAAAAATCTGTTTCGGAGGGACAGGTCCCTCCAAAACGGTCTGATTATCCCCGGCCAGATAATAAAAGCCGTTTTTAATCCTGCAGATACGGTGCAGGATAAACTGACCATTTTCTCGTTGATATAAAACGATGTCACCGGAAATGGGCGGATGCTCGGGTCTCTGCAGACGGACAGAGTCTCTTTGGTGGATCAGGAATGGTGCCATACTGCTGCCGGAGATATTCAGACAGACCGTTTTGCCATCAAGAATCAGTGCCTGCAGAATGGGCAGATAAGTTCCGGCAGAGATTGTTTTCATAAGAAGCCTCCGTTATGAACTGTAATGCATGATCCAGTTTGTCAACAGCGTGACCGGAAATGGTACATTGGAACTGAAAAACAGGGACTGTCTGCAAAAGATGCTCTGACAGACAGATTGTGCGTCGGACAGCATTGGCCTGCCAGCTGTTAACGGTGATCTGTGCATAGAGAAGTTTAAAAGTTTCTGATGATTTGGTAAAAGAGACTTTGTCATGTGTTCCCTGCGACAGAAGTACAATGGCTCCAAGGGGCAGAACTTCGTTACGGCATATGCCGGATGTTCCGCAGACAGGCCAGCCTTCAGCATGCCATTGTCCATCTTTTATCCGCAAAAGTGCCCTGTCCCCGTTGACAGTCCGGCTGCCGCGATATTTTTCCCAGAGACGTGCCTGCGTTGTTTTGCCGATCCCTGATGGTGCGGAAAACAAAATAGCCTGATTTTTGTAGCTGATATAGGCGCAGTGAAGGATTAGGGCGTTTTTGGCAGGCATTCGGCGTTCCAGGGCGAATAAAGATACAAAAACCGGATCACTATTCAGGTTTTCAATGCGGTCCGGATGAAGGAATATCCGTGCTTCCAAGTCAGAGTGTTCCTGACAGCAGCCATAGTAACCGGGAATTCCACTGATACCGATATAGCGGCATTCAAGATGGCCGGACACCCGGAAAACGGTCAGATCAGGGCGCCTGACAATGCAGATGCCTTCAGGTGCCGGAAAATGGCCGGATAAAGAAAGTTGATAACGGTAATCTGCGGGAATATGACGCCTGTCTGTTTCAAATAACATAAAATGTTCCGGTAAAGTCAGTATGTCAGGATAGATTAATTCAAAATAAAAATTGCCAATTAAAAAATATTTATGCATGAAGACGTACATTCACTTCCTGTTTCATCAACTGATAAAGTTTTTGGGTATAGCGACAGATATAATCCGGTTTTGCATCATACTGTCCTGTTTCAAGATAAGCACCGGCGGCGCAGTTTTTGCACAGGGAACGCAGAGAACATTGGCTGCATTCCTGGTAAAGACAGATTTCCTTTATCCCTCGGCTGACAGATTGCCAGGCATTTTCAAAGCCCAGAGTGAAGGTATCAGCAGAGGGTTCTGCCATAATAACACAAGGTCGGAGCTTTCCCTGCCAGTTCACAGAAAAAGAACATCGCCCGGCGTAACAGCTGCTGTGGTTCAAAGAATGCGCATCCGGCAGCAGATGGTCGGCTTCCCATACATATTTGCGGATCAGTGCATCAAAGGTATCATCAGAGAACTCAATCCGCAGTGCTTCCAGCTGACGCTCTGCGGCAGATTCCGGATCCAGACAGACTTGCTGCGGAAAAGAATGGACCCGTTCACGGATAGCCGGCATCATATACGTGTCTATACGCACAGGAATTTGAAGGCTGTCACCAATGGCGATTATCTGTTCCATCTGCTGCTGATTGATGGAAGTCAGACTGCTGCTGATTTTAAGATCAATGTTCCGGTCTTTCAACAGCTTCAGCCCTTGAAGAACCTTTTCAAAGCCTTCCGGATAATGACACAGATTGTTATAGACATTCGCATCTGACCCATAAAGAGTGATATTGATGCGCCGGGGCGGATTTTTGGCAAAGAAATCTGCCCATTCTTCATCAATCAATGTGCCGTTGGTGTTGACAGTTAAGATCATGCCTGCTTTTTTCAGATGAGTAAACAGTTCTTTAAAACCCGGATACAATAGAGGTTCTCCGCCGGTCAGCAGAAGAAATAAAACGCCGGCACGCTGCATCTGTTCACTGAGTGCTATCCATTCATTGACAGTACGAAGCTTCCCACGGGCAGCCATTTCCGTCGGGCTTAACCGGATATAGCACATATCACAATTCATATTGCACAGCGGTGTTAATTCCAGACTGCCATGGATGGGCCGCCTCATGGCAGCTGCTTTTCTCATCATGGCAAGTTCCATAGAAGATAACTTCTCTCTCATTATGATTTTGCTGTAGACCACTGGCTCATATCCAGATTTGTGGTGCAATGTACATCTGTGCCGTGATCTGTCCATATGATGACAGGGATATTCTCATTTTCAGAGGTATAGATATCATCTATATAGCCATTAAGAAATTCATCATCGGAATCTGCCTGATGGGTGGCACCGCAGGGACCGTAATAGCCGGAATTCCGGTCAGTCAGTACTCTCCCACTGCTTGTCCAGACATTATAATGATAATTGCGGTCGCCGCGGTATTTAATGCCGGCGTTGCATTCAAAATTATAAACGGTTCCGCTGTCACCGCATGCAGCAATATATTCATTCGGAATAAACTTTTCAATAACCGCCCTTGGACGGCACCAGATCATTTGGCTCATCTAATCAACCTCCTTTAATAAGCCATAATAAAGTGCTTCTGATGTAAAACGGCAAATATCTTTGGCAATGTCTGTTTTATTTCCAAAGTAGCTATGTATCATTTCATCAATCGCTTCCTGCATGGTATGGGGTTTTTGGTAGCATTTCCAGATGGATGTACATGTAGGGTTTAATGTGATCATTGTATTGTTGAGGATACCGGCCTCATTTACAGGAATCAGTAAATTATCTCCGGCTATTTCACGAAGAAGAAAGTTTTCATTCGTCTGATAATAAATGTCTTTGGTCTGCTTTTTCGTTTCAGATTCCCCCTTTCCCGGCCATTATACCGCATTTTAATAAGTCTATGAAAAACTGTCGGCTATGATCTGTCCATCATCTCATACTTTGGTATGATTCGCGGCCATATCCGTATTTACCGTAACCGTATTTGTCTGAGCTATAGCCGGCAGCAGAACGATTGGTCATGTTCATGGTGTATCCGATGATGGGACAGCCTGTTTCCGACAGCAGTTCAAGACTGGTTAATATATGTTCTCTGACGGTATAATCCTGGCGGATCACAAATAAAGCACAGTCACTGTATCTGGCAAAACGAATGGCATCCTGCATCATACTGCAGGGTGGTGTGTCAATGAAAATATAATCGTATTTTGGACGACAGTGTTTTAGAAATGTTTCAATACCGGTATCATTCAGCAGTGAAGAAACAGCGGCATCCATGACAGGCTGTTTGCTGCCGAGTATATCCAGATAATCACTGGGATGCCCAAACAGGATATTTTCAGAAAGACCTTCCTCCTGTAGGGTATCTTTTGCCCTATTTTCTGAAGATAGATGCTCCGATGAAGGTGTTTTTTGAAAATGCAAATGCTGAAGAAGGGAAGGATTGCGAAAATCACCATCAATCAGCAGGGTTTTGTAACCCTTTTCTGCACAGGCAAGTGCCAGATTGGCGGCTACGGTTGTCTTCCCTTCGTTCTCCCGACAACTGGTCACAAGAAGTACCTGATACTGTTTTTGCTTCATTCGCCTCAGAATACGGACGCACAGCGTGTGAAAAGCCTCAATAAAAGCTGGCGTAACATGATCGCTGATCAATGGGTCAGAGACCTTCTGATGACTTCGCTTTTTGGTCCATGTCTTTGGAATCGATGCCAGACAGCGGATATTGATATCCTGTTTTAAATCTTCTTCCCCAAGAACCGTGTGGTTGGACCAGACAAGAAAAGAAAGTATCAGGATATACAAAAATATGGAAAAAAACAGTCCCGCAGTGATTTCCTCTCGGATTGATATCCGGTTGACAGGTTCAGATGGAACGTCACTCTGATCCAGCATATGAAGGGTTGTATCGCCGATAATATACTTGGCCACTGTAGGATAATTTTCTATTACGGATGTCAGGATTGTTTTGGCCGTCTGAGGATCGTCTGAGGTCACACTGATCTGGAAAAGATTGGTGGAATCCAGCACAGAGGCTGTGATGGTCCCGGGTAATGGGTCGATGCCGATGTCTTCACAAACAATTTTTTTCAGAGCACCACTTTCAAGAATGTAAGGGAAGGTGGCATTTAGCTGATCCAGTGTTACAGAAGCGGCATAATCGCTGTAGCAGGCATTCCCGCCGCTGTTAACAGAAAAGGAAGCAGACACTACATACCGGGGCGTATAAAACCAATGGATTTTTACAGATAAGATGCCGAAAGCCAGTACGGACAGAAAGATGAAAAGCCACCAGGTACGCTTAAGCATTCTGCCAAATTGTGACAGGTAATAAAACAAATCGATTTTTTCTTTTTTTATTTCATTCATTTGGCAGATGTCCTTTCTTCCGGGATGGCGCCGCTTTCCTGCTGTAAGCATAACCGTTGTGACGGTATCGGCTGTAATATTTTGAATAACCGGAATTTTTTAGAATAGGATGGTGAAGAGCATTCAAAACACAGCCGATGACGTGAGTACCGGCATCATTGAGTGCATCAATGGTGTCGTTGATGCAGCAGGCTTCTATTTCGTTTTGATGAATGACCATCAAAGCGGCATCAGCCAGTGATGCATACTCTTCTGTGTCGGAAATCAAAGCAGCAGGGGATGTATCAAGGATGACATAGTCTTCTGAGCTTTTAAGCCGGAGCAAAGTTTGTCGAACAAATTGCAGGTCTGTTTTATTCCATGGTCGGGCCATTGGTTTCTGTGGGAAAAGTATGGATAATCCCGGGATCCGTTTTAATTTTTCCGGATCAACTGGTGTCTGATTCTCAATTGCCTCTGTAAAATCTGGACTCTCCGGATATTCTGATGAAAATATTTTGTACTGGGACGGCTTTCTGAAATCACAATCACACAGGAGCACTTTTTTGCCGCTCTGAGCCATGGACACCGCGAGATTGGCTGCAATGGTGGATTTTCCTTCATTTTCGGCTGTGCTGGTGACCATCAGGACTTGCTTGTCAAGGCGGTCTAAGGTCATGCAGATCCGCGCAGACAGCATATGACTGGTTTCAACATAATCGAAACTGAGTACCGGCGAAGTCAGGAGCAGAGACTGTCTTTTCTTCTCATAGCAGATAGTGCCTAATAGACGGGCATCCACTTTTGATGAAACATCTTCAGGCCTTCTCACCGTGTCCCGGCCAAGGGACATAAGCCCGAGAATCAGCATCATACCGGCCATACTGACAAGTCCTGCTCTTTCTCCCCAGAGAAAGAAATTCACAGGATTGGAAGGAGCGGTGGGGATTTGTGACTGCTGAAGTTCCTGCATCGAAACATCATCAAGGAAGTAAGCCATTAATTTTACAGCATGCTTAATAATCGAACGTGAGATCAGATAAGCCTGTCTTGGTGAAGCGGCAGTGACGCTGAGCACCATCAGATTGCTTGAGGGGACAGTGGCAACAGTTACTTTAGCTTCAAATGTATCCAGTGATAAATCCTCACAGACCTGTTTTTTGAGAATGGAGCTTTCTACAACCTGCGTGTATTGTCTGCAGGTTGTCTCTGCCTGTGACAAATTTTCGGATATGGAGTGGGCATTCAGTCCGGAAAGTCCGATCACAAAGGCACTTTCAGATGTATAGGCCGGCCGATAAGCAAATTGCATCACGGCAGCTGTCATAAGAAAAGCACCTGCACCGGATAAAACGATTATCCACCATTGTCTGAGAATATCCCTCAGAATACAACTCCAATCAATATCTGTGTTTTTTCGTATGAATTCATTCATTGTCCGCACCTCATTCTTCAACAACAACGATCAAAGGGATCCTGGATTGATCCTGTGTTTCATTTTCCATGGTGTAAAGGATTTCATATGTTCCCGGTACATCGGTATCGGCATTATTGAAAATGTGAATATCTTCTGCTGTATAGGGAGCATCTTCAGGAGGATCATCAACAGGCCATGTCCGGCCTGAAAACAGGATGCTGTCAATATACTTTGAAGGCTGCAATTTCGTGCCTGTCTTGATATAAATCAGATAATCCGACAAGACCACCTTCGGACACTGGTTATCCTGGGAAGGTGTGTACAGTTCAACTGTGACAGGCAGCTGGACGCAGTCACCGGCACTGTTGACAACAGAGAGCATATATGGATAATTCCCGGGATTAAGATCCGTATAGATCATATCGTCATCATTTTTCCGGATCGTGATGCGATCAGTAATATCTCCGTCCAGCACATCATAGGCCGTAAGATTTTCAATGATGGATTCATGGCCTGTGATGCTGAATCGAAGTGGCTCTTTCAGTGAAAAATGCGGTGAATGATAATCGGTATAGATGATATCCCGGGTCACTTTAGTGACATGGTTATCCTGATCAAAAGCCGCGATGACTGCCTGGCGTCGACCCTTTTCTATAAAATTGGACAGGCTTTCCACAACAAGTGTGTCTGAAACATCACCATCCTTACTGTCTGAAGCAGCAACGCCATTAAGGATGGCGGATGCATCATCCCTTACACTGATTTTTATACTGTCCCGATCCATATGGATCACAGGGCCCTGGGAATCACTGACTTTATTTTTCTCCCACAGGGAAATACAAAAAAGGACAACAGAGGCTGTAAAAAACAGGATTAAAAAGGTTTGTATCATTTTCAGCATTTGATCGCTCCATTTCTTTCGCCGGTATTTTCCATGTATTCTGTTACTATGCCATCCACAGTTCGGTAGATATGCTGACACATATTAAGGACACTTGGCCGATGGGTGGTGATTACACATGTTTTATTAGGTTTTTGCCGGATAATATTTTTGAGGACCTGTTGTTCAGTTTCTATATCAAGGGCAGAAGTCGCCTCATCAAGAAGCAGGACCGGAGCATCACGCAAAATTGCACGGGCAATGGCAATCCGCTGGGCCTGCCCTTCTGACAGCCCCAGGCCCTGCTCTCCCACTGTCCAGTTGATGGTTTCCGGCCGGGTTCTGACAAATTCCCAGGCACAGGCTGTTTTCAAGGCATCGATGATTTCTTCATCCGTGGCATTTTCCTTGGCCATGCGCATATTTTCAGCAATGGTTCCGGCAAGGATCGTATTCCCCTGGGGAACATAGGAAAAGTAATGTCTTGTATCTGCGTTCATCTCTACCCACTGTCCATTGGAGGCAATAAGCCGGACATCTCCGTATTCAGGATGGATCAGTCCAAGCATCAGTCGAAGCAGCGTCGTTTTACCTTCTCCGGAGGTCCCGATAATGGCCACAATCTCTCCTGGGCTGGCTTTGAAGGAGGCATTCATGCAAAAGGAATGATCCTTATCATAGGAGAAAGAAACAGCATTCATCTGTATTTCGAATCCCTGCCCTTCATATTTGGAAAAATTATCGCTGACGGGAAGATGTACTTCTTTCCTCAGTTCTGTCAGTTCGCGGATTCTGTGGGCGGAGACGGAGCTGTTCATAAAAGCAGGAATGATCCCGGCCAGATTGTTGAATGCCGATGATAATTTTGAGCCCTGGCCCAAAAATAATGTCATCGTACCGTAGGCAATAGTATGGGTCCATAACAGATACAGGCAATAACAAAAAGCAATCATCCGGACAAAATAAGCCATCAAAGAAATGAGGATATGTGTCCGGATACTGAAATGATTGTAATCCAGATAAAGGTCTTTGTACTGTTTTTGCCATGTCTGCATCCTGTTTCGATAAGCACGGAAGATGCCGAAACTTTTGACGAGATCATAGTTATAGAAGGTTTCCACTTCAAAAGCCATAAGATGGCTCCCCATCTCCTGCACCTTTTGAGTATAATCGCGCATCCGGTACAAACGCCATTTGGAGACAAAAAACATAAATGGAGCCCCGGATAAAGCGATGAAGGCCATTTTGGCATCGTAATGAAAAATCACACAGAAGACTGCGATAAAATGAAAGACGTTGATGACTATGGCAGGCAGCCAGGTGATGGCATTGTCAGCAACGGTTTTCACATCGTTATTAAACCGGTTTAAAATATCACCGCTGCTGTATTTATTCAGCTCAAGCCAGTCAGAATCAATGATTTTCTCAAAGATGTCCAATTGGATATCCTGATAAATACGCAGGCTGATTTTGGCAGAGATCCGGGTCAGAAGACTGGAAAACAAAAGGTTCAGCACGGATGAAGTGATCATGATGATTAAAAGCAGACCAAAACGGCTGGCGTCATAGCCGGTAATGATATCGATGAGATATTTGGAGGCAATGGCTGATAAAATCCCCAGTAATGTTCCGGCAATGCCGATGATGGTGTCATAAAGAATGGCGCCTTTGTACCTTTTGCTGTAAGAAAGAATCCATTTCCAGTCATCAAAAATCTCTGAAAAGGTTCCCTCCTGTCTTTTTTTTATTAAATTTATAAATATCCTCATCCAAAAGACCTCCTGCTTTCTTATGTTTTTCAGGTATCAACCGGTAATACTGCATCAGACGGGTTCGGTGGACACCGGTTTTTATGGCAGATAATCCTGCTGAAATCTGCAGGGATAACTTTTGTTCCGAAAAATAGTGCTGCCATCGTTGATACCATGCGGCGGGAAGGAGCCATGGCTTTGAATGAAGCCATGGATATTGACGTTCCATTTCCTGAAAAGTCGGAAAAAATACAGGGATCCATCCCCGGGACAGCCTCTGCCAGGTACTTTGAGAGGGGGTCTGCTGTATGGCATGCAGGGTGATCCGGCTGCTGTGTTTTCGTCCTGCCGGGGCATCTCCGTATAATCCGGCTGCCAAAAGATCTGCAAGCAGCGGTGTTTCGTTCACAGAAAGCTGCTTCCACTGATGCGGATAACCGGCACTTTCAGGATCAAAGTCCAGATAGTCGATGCCTATTTGAAAGATTGCTGCCGCAAAACAGAGGGAGTGAAGCTGCCGGCATTGATCAAAGATCTGCTGCCAGTTGATCATCGGACCATAATGGCCTGCAAAAAGAAGAATATCGCAGACCTGACGGATACCAAAACCGCTGTGATAAAAGTGTTTTAATGCATGGCAGATCAAATAAAAAAGATGATCCGATGCATTCATTGTCCTAATGGCCTGGCCACAAATATTGATTTTTATGGCATGATCGTAAATGTCACGGAAAAAAATATTCCAGTCCCCATATATTTCGGCATCCGGCGGAAATAGCGAAGGATGCAGTTCTACATAAACAGGGTGTCCCTGCCTGCCATAGGCGATATCCCGGGCATTTTCAGAAGGTCCTTTGCGAATCCGGCTGATTTTTTGGAGCCCCATGGCGCACAGTGCTTTTTGACAGGCTTCAAATTCGTCGGGCGGTACCAAAAGATCTTCATCCCCGGAGTCTCTGTAATCCGGCTGCGGATACAGATTGCGGCAGATCAGCCCTTTGACAGTCAGGGGGTGCAGGCCAAAATCTTCGAGATAACAAAGGATTCTGAGGAACTCTTCGGTTTTGATGGCCTGTACGGTAACGGCTTTTTTTGTTTCTGATTTGTAAATAGCCAGCATTTCGGGATCCATCCTACAGATAGCCGGGCAGTTGTATACAGCGTCATAAATCATTGGCAATATATGATGTGCATATGCCATTTTAAAAATCTGCTGCCATTGCAGATCTGAAATTTCAAAGGACCATGAAACACTTCTTTTTTGCAGTGAAGCCTTAAGTGCTTCAAGAAATAATTGATGGATTATTTTCATTTCTATTCAAGCCCCCAACAGGTTTATCTCAGGAGAGAATCTGTTTTTTTCGTTGTAAATACCGGCGACAATAATAAAAGGATGTTTTGTCAACAAGGGATCCAAGGATAAAAAACTCAGGAACAATGATCAGGCAGATGATACCGGCGGCAATAATGAGATTGCCGTAATCATTGAGCTGGTTTATCGGATGATTCCAGAATACAGCCAGATTGACAAGATATAGAGCCATATAACTGCCCCACTTTTTTAGGGTGATCCATGGAGGACGACCCAGAAGATTTTCCGAGGCATATCGGATCATCTCGTTAGTTCTGTACAATAATGCGGCAATGGTTCCGAGAAGCACACCATAAATACCGAATCTGAAAACACAGATCAGTGAAACAAAAATATTGATGGCAGATTCAATAAGAGATTGCTTTTGTGTTTTTTGGAAATGACCGGCATATTCAATGACCCGCTGTGCGGCAGATCTTCCGTTGGAAAGTAAATAGGTGGTCGTAAACAAAAAAGGCAGCCGGGGATCGATATAGTTGATATCTGTAACACCGCGTGTATATATTTTTAAAAATGGCAGGATAAAAATATGTGCCGTGCAGTACAGGGAAAATGTCAGGGCCATATTGTAAGTCTCAAAAGCATCATACAGCCTGAAAAACTTTTCCCGGTTGGTGTGATAGGTCTGCCCCATGACAAAAGACATACCGCTATTGACAGTTGAAATGACTGTGGCAATCATGCCGAAAAGCATGACATACATAGTGTAGACGCTGACTGTTTTTAATCCACAGGCAAATGTCAGGATCAGGACGTCCGTATTCTGGAAAATCAGACCGGAGATCTGATGGATCAAAACCGAATGCTTCTGTGACAAAGCCCCATGATTCGGCACCGCAGAAAAATTCAGCCACGGATGCTGCCTTTTCATATAAAATCGGATGAATGCAAACTGAGATAAACTCACGGCAAAGTACATGGTCTGTATGGCCGCCAGATGATATCCCTGAAGAAGCAGGACAATTTTTCCTATGGCAGTGAAGACAGAGACAAATGTCTGTATATTGTTCAGAACATAATTCTGGCCTTCGGCCTGTATCAGCAGGCGGCAGGTGCCGCATACAACAAAAGATGCTGCCTGGGTCAGTCCACTTAAAAGAACAACCGGGCAGATGACGGAAAATGGCAGGTCCGACTGCAGAAATAAAGGAAATAAAAGTGCCAAAGCAGAAACTGTCAGCAGGTACCAGATACCGATTCTTTTGTAAAAACGGTTGACGGCAGATAAAATGCTGTTAATTTTTGATATATTTTTTTCAGCCACCGGGCGGTAAAGGGACTGCAGTGCTGCCGTTCCGACACCTGATTCCAGAAGATTCAGGTAAATCAGCATCTGATTGACAGACGAGAGCAGACCATTTGATTCAGAGCCCAGATTGACAATAACCAGCCTCGGAATCATGATGCCCAGAAGAATGGCAATGCCCTGTCCCAGCAGTCCTGATAAAATATTATAGATACTTTTTCTGGCATTCATGATCTTAGAACCCCGTATGAAGCTTTTTGATTAGCCGGCGACAAAATTTGACAGGTACTGTCCGGTACAGTCGCATATAATTGCCGGCGGCATGACAAAGAGAGACAATCGTCGGCAGAAGATAATTTTCTTCCAGAGAAATCAGGGAAGGATCAAGGGCAGCTTCTGCCTTTAACAGCAGGGCAAGTATGTCATAATTATCGGAATAAAGGAAAGGTTCTGCATAATAGCAGGCCTCATGGGCAAGCCGGTTAAAAGCAATTTGATGGAGCTTTGGAAGCTGGTGTTCAGAAGATAAAAGCAGTTCCATTCGAAGACCCGTCAGATAATCTCCTGCTTTTTCCCGGGTCATTTTCTGTACCTGATGCGTACCATGATAACAATAAACAGGATCCGGGACGGCGTAAAATGTTTTGGCTGCGATCAGCACCCGGGATAGGAAAACCGGATCTTCATAAATTCTCAGTTCAGGAAAACGGAGTTGATAACAATTGATAAACTCGCGGTTGTAGATAAAACGGCCAAAAAGAGTATCATATTGATAATCAGAAAAATTTATCAGTTTTTCCTGTGAGAAAACCCATTTCATATCTTCCGGCTGCGGATGATCATAAACAGCCGAACCGCCGCATATAAAGGCACCCTGTGATTCGGCGGCCTGATACAGTGTTTCAAGGGCATGTTCATTCGGGTATGAATCATCCGCATCCATGAATGCAATATATTCTCCCGCTGCCATATCCATACCTCTGTTTCTTGCGCTGCCTGCACCGCCATTTTGCTGTCTGACACAGCGGATATTCGAATGAACGGCCTGCCAGTTCTTTATAATTTTGAAACTCTGATCTGTTGAACCGTCATCCACGCAGATGATCTCAATGTCTGATAAAGACTGAGCCGCAGTACTTTTCAGTGTATCCGGCAGTGTCTTTTCAGCGTTATAAACCGGGATGATCACGGATATTTTGTACATATGCATTCCTTCCACCTGTCTTTGAATTTGTAATATATTTTCCAGATTATGTAACGGTTTCTGAGGTAAAGCATGCGGTCAGCGGATGAATTTCCATTGATCCTTACAAGAAGCAGATACTGCTTCTTTAACAGTTTCCGGTCTTTGTAATCGATGGCTGTAAAGAACCGTTTTCTGGCATATTGGAGCTGGAGTATTTTTTGGTACTTTCGTCCTTCTTCCTTTGTCAGCGGAATTTTTGACAATGTATGCCGGATAATTTCTTCATGCTCATAAATACGCTGCAGTTCTTTTTCTTTGGAATCATCTCCGGAGGACATACTGTCCGGATACAGCACATAAGCATACAGAGGTTCATCCAGATAATAGCGTTTGAAACAGTAATAAACAGGAAGCAGCAATTGCCAGTTCTGACCGCGCCTGGCGGGATAGATATATTTTTGCGGATTGACTTTCAAAAAGTCTTTCATACGGATCATGTGGCATCCGGCACAAAAATGTGATTTTTCAGTCAGCAGCCATTCGAATTGCTTTGGATCATATCGATGTTCAAATCGGGCAGCTTCCCGCTTGATGGGATGATGAAGATCATCGGATGAAAAAACAAAGGCATCACTGCTGACAACGGCACATTCAGGATGTGCCTGAAAGGCCAGCCATCGTTTTTTCATGGATTCCGGAAAATAAAAATCATCCGGATCCGACCAGCACAGATAGTCGCCGGTCACATATTGAAGTCCGAGATGGATGGCGGCACCAAGGCCGGCATTGGGCTCAAACAGATATCTGAGGCACATCCGGTGTTCTTTGAAAATGGGTCTGTATTTTTTGAGAATATCGGCAGTGTGGTCAGTTGAGCCGTCATCCACTGCAATGACTTCAATGTTCGGATATGTCTGGGCAAGCACAGACTTCAGACAACGCTCCAGGGTGGTTCCGGCATTATAGCATGGGAGGATGATACTGATCTTTTCATCCATTACAGACCATCTCCTTTGCACTGTCAGTGTCATTGTTTTCGGCAAACATTTCCCGGATCATGCGGCTTGCGGCGGCAATCTGTTTCTTACATAATGCTGTTTTGGCGATAGATATTTTTTTGATTTCATCTTCGTGTTCAGTCAGCCAGTACCAGTTTTTGATCAGACAATTTGGGGATGTCAGCTGACTATAATGCAGAACATAATGCGTATCGCTGCCAAACAGATCTTCGGCGATACCTTTGGATTTCACAGAGTAGCCAAGGGCAATGGCGGGAACACCTGTGGAATAGGCTGCGATTACCGCATGGGTTCTTGCACCTATAAAATAGCGGCATTTTGAGATCACCCATTTCAGCTCCGGTGCAGAACGGTCTCTGACCATGCACACTCTCCCGTTGTCTTTAAAGCCTGTATAAAGATTTAAAAGCGGGAGCCGGTCATCATTATCCGGCCGGACAACATGGGGGATCAATGCGACAGATAAATCTGTCTTTTCAAGAATTTCCCGGATAAGCCGGCGGATATTTTCCAGGATCAGATTGTCTTCGCCGGCTTTTTTCAGGATCAGCGGACTGACATTGATGCCGACGGTCTGATAGAGACGAAAATCCTTCGGCAGGGGTGTTCTTTCAGGCTGCAGACAAAAGGCTGTATCCGGACAAAACTGTACATTTTTCAGGCCGGCTTTTTTCAGGGAATGTAGAGTAAGATGCTCCCTTGCAGTGATTAGATCAAAGGATTCAAGATCCTTCAGCAGACTGGGATCCTTCAGCCTTTCAGCGTCAATGGAGCAGCCGATCAACAGGCTGCGGCGGAGGTTTTTCATCAGATGCCGGTGCAGAAGAATGTGTTTGGGATAATCGTCATAGCAGAAAATGTCACCGCCAATGGATACAAGAACATCTGTTTTGTAAAGCTTTTCGGTCAGGTTGTGGTACGGCATCAGATCCATATAAAAATAATTGTGTGCCAGTTTCAGCTGAAGGTAGGCCATTAGAAAATAACCATCAACAGAGTAAGCTTTCTGTTTGGCCGGATACGTTTTTAGCTTCCGGTTTACGCCGTAGCGCTTCTCTTCCTCCGGGGCATCAGATAACAGGAGGATGCAGGAGTCTCCAAAGAGCCGGGGGACAGTGCGGGCTAACGCCTCACAGCCGTGATTAGCACTGCCGATATGATTGTATAATACAAATCGCATAGGTTTATCTTCCTTTCAGTTTTCTGTAAATCCTTCGTATGCTGCTGCGGATTACCAGATAGCTGTGCATAAGGTGAAACTGTTCCGTTTTCAGACACCAGACAATGGGTACAAGGGCCGGTTCGATCCCACGAATATCAAGTTCCTTTTTTACGGTTTCCATTGCATACAATTTTCGGGCCAGAAAGGCATCATCTATATGGGATTCATAGCCGTGAAAAATGATACAGGCAGCATAAGTACTGATGATTTTCCTGAAAAAGGGAATATACTGCCTTCGATGAAGATCATTGATGATCCAGTTTCTGATCAGCAGCTGGATTCTCAGTTGTGCAAAGTAATCGACCCTTCCCCTGGATGCGGAATTTTCAGTATTGACTCTGTAGCAAGTCGCTGTATACGGAAGAATCAATACCCGGATCCCGAGACGGTACAAAGAGACGAGAAATTGGAGATCTTCTGCCAGGGTCAGATTTTCATCAAAGTAACGGGCGTTTTGCTGAATGATTTCACGGCGGATCAGTTTATTCCAGAGATAACCAAAGTAACCGGTCCGGTACTGGTATTTCATAAACAGGGATGCTAACTGGGCTGTTGACTGAATCCCTTCTTCGGTGATACTTATCCGGCAAAGCCGGTGATTCTCCAACTGTTCATAATGGCCGATGATCAAGTCAGCACAAGGATCGTCCCTGTTCCTGAATACCCGTTCCAGGAAATCGCTGTCAGGCACATCATCTCCATCCACAAACCAGATCCATTCACCACAGGCCAGGGCAAGTCCCCGGTTTCTTGCAGCAGATACACCCTGGTTTTTCTGATGGATGATGCTGACCCGGTGGTCAATGGCCGCATAAAAAGCAAGAATGGATGCACTCTGATCCGTTGACCCGTCATTGATGATGATCATCTCCCAATTTTCAAAAGACTGGGAAATGAAGGCTTCTAACACTTCTGGAAGATATTTTTCCTTATTATAGACCGGCATAATGATAGATACGATCGGCACGGCGATTCCCCCAGTAAAAATGTGAGTGTGCGGGCACACTGATGTTTCATCAGCCACAGCTGGATTTTTAATTTCAGAGAAACATCAGGCATCCTGAAATGATCAAAAAAATGTGCCTGATGAAGATCCTTTAAAACATTCCGGATACAGGCCTCCTGTCGCTCCATGCGGATGACATGGCAGGCATAATAAAGCAAATGCAATTGAAGCTGCCGTCGGAAATCATAGTCACTTCTGAATGAAAAATAATTTTCAAGATACCGGTTCATCCTTTTATAGACGTTCCAGGCGCCGGGAGGACAGCTTGTTGTAATGGTGCCTGGATTTTGAAAGTAATTATAAAGTCCCATAGATTTCAGATAAAAAAAACGTTTGGCATGGTAACCGGCCATCGCACTGAAAAGATTGTCTTCTGACCATGGGATATCATCAGCAAAGGCCAGATGATATTGGTTTAGAAATTTCCGGCTGTAAAGACAGTGCCAGACAGAAAGCAGCGGCCCGTAATCCAGATTTTCACCCATGATCAATGAAGGATACAGGTATTTGATGATATCTGCTTTCTCATATAGTCCGGGACGGAGAGCTGTTGTCATCAGCCACCGCCTGCCTGTTCGTAAAACACGGAAATAATCGCACATGACAATGTCTGCATCAGATGTTTTTGCAGCTGTCAGCATAATAGCGAACATATCCGGGGCAGCAACATCATCTGAATCCACAAAACCGATATAATCCCCACGGGCAGCGAAAAGGCCGGCATTCCTGGCACTGCTGAGACCGCCGTTGGCTTTATGAATGACACGGATATTGTCTGTACATGCAGCCAGTTCATCACAGATTTTCGGACAGCTGTCCGGTGAACCGTCATCAACCAGAAGAACTTCATAATTTTCACAGGTCTGTGCCATCAGGCTTTTGACACAACGTCGCAGATAGGGTTCTACTTTGTAAACAGGAACAATGATACTCAGGTTCATGCTGTCACCTCCCGTGTCAGAAAATGGTTGGACTCACAGAGGAGCTTTCAAATAATTGATCGATTTTCAATGCTTCCGTTTCAGTGGAAAAATCTTCGGACTGACAATGCCGGATCAATGCCAGCTGTTTTTTGGGATTACCCAGAAGCATTGCAATACTCTCTGCACAGTCCTCGTTATTCAAAGGAACGATCAGACCGTCGATGCCGTCTTTTAATTGACTGTCTGCTGTAGGAAAACGGGTAATGACAACAGGCTTATGCAGGATCTGTGCTTCTCTCACAGCAATGGATTTGCCTTCATACCGGGAGGGCTGGATATAGAGATCGCAGTGCCTGATGTAGGGATAGGGATTCGCCTTTTCTCCCAGCAAAAAGACATTATTTTCCATCTGTGCTTCACATATCCGGTCTTCGATAAGGGATTGGTCACTGCCGAAACCGATGATGTACCATTTGACAGGCCAGCCGGCATGAATCAATCTGGCACAGATATCAGGTACATTGTCAAAGTTTTTGGCTTTTGTCAGTCTGCCGATAGACAGCAGATGAATAGATGCTGCACCATCGGAAAATTCCGGAGGTATGTCAAAAAGATCAGCCTGCTTTCTGATCAGGTCCGGTGAGAGGATATTTTCCATCAAAAAGATTTTCTTTGCAAGGGAAGGATAAACGCTTACAAAGGACCGGGTGACCGCTTCTGAAATAGAGATAATGTGATTATATACATCCCATACCTTCAGCTCTTCTTCCCTGTCTCCGTCGATCATGGCGTAATCGGTATGTATCCATGCAGCCTTTTTTGAGGCCTGTACCTTTTGATCAACAAGATAATAAGGAATGGTAAAGCCAATGGCCAGATCATAGAGGGTATCGCTGATGACCGGCAGATAAGGCAGCGTATATTTGAAACTGTAATGAATGCTGACGGAATTGTCTTTTTTTAATTGATGTTTTGCTGCATATTGTCCTGCTTTTATTTTTCCTTTCAGACGGCCGTAAAAGATATCCAGGTGACCGTGTTTCAGTACTTTTTGAATCGGAATACCCAAATCTGCATATTTCGGGATTTCAGGAAGCAGCCGGATCTCTTTTGGGATCAGATCCATCAGAGGGCCGCTGTGATGCAGCAAAAACAGATCAATCTGATATTTTTCTTTATCCAGGGCATTCAATAGTCCAAGCAGTGCCCGCTCAGCTCCGCCGATGGCCATATCAGTGGCTGCGATGAATATTTTTTTCATTATTTTTGATCATTACCTTTCTTGTTGCGGTACAAAAGACTGTCTATTTTATTCGGTTCGTAAAGCAATCTTCTGAAATCACGGTAAACATTCAGAAGCTTTTCTTTTGGTCTGTTAAAATAACCGAATTTTTCCTGATTGCTCTGTGTCCAGAGTGTTTCGCCGATCAAAAGACAGTCATGCTTTTGAAAAGCTTCGGGATATCTGACAAATCGGTTTGGACAGATGATAAAATGCTCCGGATCGATGCCCGGTTCCACATGCATGTGCCGTTTCTGAAGGTGGATATACATGCATTCTTCTTTGACGGGTGTGCCTTTTTCATAACAAATCCGATAAAGTTTTCCCCGTTCATAAAGGTAAATGAATGGGCCGCCGAAACGGTGGATCTCATAAAAAGGAAAATGCCTGAAATCAATGTCTGCGATAACTTCTTCAAGATCGGTAAATGTAAAACCTTCCCTGATCAATTCACCTGTAAATCCGGGATGATAACCATTGACGGTCTCATCGTAGCCATAGACGACAGGGGATGTCAGTACTATTTTGTGGGTCTCATATTTCATAAAAACGTTATTGACCGCCATTGAATTCCTGATCACGCTGAAATGGCCGGTGCGGATACATTTGTCATAGCCTGTCTGTATCTGCCGGGTAAGATATTTTCTGATATTCCCGAAAATCAAGTCACAGTCACAATAGCCCCAGTAATCGTATCCATCCAGATGTTCAGATAAGAAATAGCCATAAAAAGGTTTATAATCACATAATTTGTAAGGCTTTTCAAGGGACAGGGGCAGGTCTGTTTTTTTCTGAAAGTGCTGTTTTAATTCTGACAATGTACATTGAATAACTTTCACATTGTCAGGCGGCGGACATGGTAAAGGATGGTCTGTCAAAATCAGCCAGTCAAAATCCTGTTGATACCCGCAGGAATGCAGCCACAGGTTAAAATAGGCGGGCCTTTTTCCGAAATAAGGCAGAAAGATCAATGTCTTCATGAATTTAGTCACCTGCCTTTCTGAAATAATCTTTTCCAAAAAGCCGGTGAAAGGGCCTGCCGACTCGGTTTCGAAGCTGTTTGGCCGTGGACATCCATGAGGCGTTGTACCAGTGGATGGAATATGTCTTTGTTGTCAGATGCAGATGTCCCGTGGCAGGATCAAAAGGATTAAAGTATTCTGCAGGAAAGACGGCAGCCCCTCCGATTGTTTGAAATTGTCCGGTGGCCCTGAGACCGCATTTTAACAGTGCACCGGTATTTAAGTGAGGACAGCCGATGACCTGGAAGGGGTTTTGCTGAAGGATCTCCTGATATTCATCCAGCATCTGGCTGATCAACGGGTGATGTGCTTCGGCACCGAAACCGATGCCTGTATTGATCAGATGATCTGTCTCGAAGCCGAAGAATGCGGACCATGAAAGCAAAGGGTCAAAAGAGCGGATAATCTCCACATCGGTATCAAAATATATGCCTCCATAAGCTTCAATGACAAAAAGACGAACATAATCACTTAAAAAAGCATATTTTTTATGCTTCCGGCACCACTGAAGATAGGGAATCTGAAGAATTTCTGTATTTTGCTCATTCCATTGGATTATTTCGTAATCCGGACAATATTTTTCCCAGCTTTTCATGCATCTTCTGGCTTTTGCAGGAAGAGGGGCGCCGCCATACCAGCAATAATGTATTTTTTTAGGGATCATGGCACATGAACCTTTCTGTTGATCATACATGTAAGCAGCCATCCCATAGGGGCGCATAAAAGGGTCAGAAATTTTCTGGGGGATTCCTCAACGAATCTTGGGTTGCCGGCGATTATACTGCTTGAACAATAGTGAATGCAGTCTATGACCATACGGCAGGGGCTTCTGGGATAGATCATGGACAGCTTGCGAAAACAGGCAAATCCCTTTGGATTTTTGAGATACTGCAGCCACATATTTCTGGTTGATCCATCTGCCTGGTATTCAACGTTACAGAGTACCTGATTGATCACATAGAGTCTGTATTGCTGATCTGCCAGTATGTATTTGTAGGCAAGCCCCATATATTTTTCACCATCGAATACCGGATACGGCGGAAGTGATTGCATGATATCTGTCCGGTAGATCAGTTTCTTGTCTCCTGCACCGCCCCGGGCATAATAACCGCCCAGGGTTGTGGCGGTCAGTCCCGGAGGAAAAGCCCTGCCGATAATTTTTCCGGTATTTAAGTCTGCATCCAATCCGATCATTCCGCCGTAGCCTTTGTGTCGGACCTGAACCCAGGTGTGCCTGATCCGGTCAACAGCATCAGGCACAAGGCAGTCATCGGAATCCAGACACATATTTAATTCAGTGTGGATATGGGCATAGGCTGTATTGTGGGCTGTATGCATACCACCGTTTTTTTGATAGAGATATTGTATCTGAAAGGGACTGCTCTGCTTCCATCTTCTGACACAGGCAGCGGTACCGTCCGTTGAGCCATCGTCCACAATGAGCCACAGAAAATCCATACAGGTCTGATGACACAAACTTTTATAAACCCGCGATAATGTATGGGATCGGTTATAGGATGGAGTAAAAATTGTCAGAAGAGCCATGATCGATTCCTCCTTTTGGCCTCTGCATAAAATGTTTCAAGTTTTTCGGCTGCCTGTGCCAGATCATAGCCTGCCTGTCTGATCTCATCTGTGCGATCTTTTCTTGGCAGATGAAGAAGGGATGTTATCTTCTCTGCCCACGCATCAGGCGGTTTTTTCAAGTCATATCGGACAACCAGATGCTTTGTGACAATGCATTCTGTAGGAATGGTATCTGAAATAAGACAGGGAAGACCGGCTGCCTGTGCTTCAACAATGGAAATACCCAACCCCTCATAATGGGATGGAAAAACAAAGACATCCATGGCCTGTAACAGATCAGGTACATCCCCACGCGATCCGGTGAAGCAGACATGACTGCTGATGCCAAGCCGGTTAATCTTTCTTCGGATGGCTGCTCTCCCGCTGCCGTCTCCCACCAGAAGCAGGATACTCTCCGGATGGTGTTTCAGAAATTCATAAAAAATATCAATCAGAAAGCCATGATTTTTTTGGGGATGAAATCTTCCTACATGTCCGATGACACAGGCCCGGATATCAATATGCAGTTTACGCCGTATAGCTTTGGAGGCTTCCGGCCGGTATGTAAAACGGGCAGCATCTATGGCGTTTGGAAGCACAGAAAAAGAATGTCCCTCAAACATCCATTCGCCGGCTTTCTGACTACAGGCAAAAAAGTCAGTGGCAGCGGAGGGAATCTTGTTTTTGTAATAGCATTTCAATGGATATTTCCAGTTTTTGTCCTGACTGCTGATATGACTATGGGCAATGCTATAGTAATCTAAATCACACATCGGCGGCATATACGACACCACCGGCAACAGGGGTTCTTCCTCTATGTACCCGGCTGCGCCGAGTACGTCGGAATAATCCTCCGTGGCGCAACCTTTGATATACACCTGGCATTTCTGTTTGGTGCCATCAGTAGTAATATAAATTCGGTCAACAATCGAATGAACCAAAGTAAACAGAGCTTCAGGCTGTGCGTCCTTTGCAAACTCCTCAAAGGACAGCAGTCTTTTTTTCATGCCATTCAGTTCATGGATGAGATACTGATTTTCAGATTGTGTATCTTCCATTCGGCGCAGGGTAGCTTCGCGCTTTGCCAGCTCGTCCGTTAGTTCCTTTATATCATCCTGGATGAAGCGTTTAAGGGCGTCATCTGCTTCGCGCAGATTTCGCACCTGTGCGGCAATATCCGCATTTAAGCGTTCAATCGCCTTTTTGGTTTCCTGATACTCTTTTTCGCTTTGGTCGGTGCGAATCATGCCGGCAACCCTGTTCTCCAAAAGCTGCCGGTAATAGTCGGAATGTTCTTCTTGCAGGCTGGAGAGTGAGTGGATAACAAATTCATCCAGCGTTACGCCCTCAACCCCTTTGAAGGTACACTCTTTTGCCCTAACCCCTGGGCAGGCATACTTGAAGCGGGGCTTGCCATTCGTCCAGCGATTAGATTCTGGCAGTACCCGCAGCCGTTTTCCGCAAATAGGGCAATACATTAAGCCGGACAGCAGAGCATTGGTTTTTCTATGGGGCCGGTTATACTTTTCTGCAATCTCATCCAGCATATTTTGTGTTTCCACCCATTCCCGGGAGCTGATAAATCCCTCATGGCGGCCCACGGAAACAATCCATTCACTAATGGGTTTCCTGGTAAGAAGCTGTGAGAACTTGGGATTGAAAAAGGTGGAATCCTCATCCTCAACTTTCATCTGGTCGGTCTTATTATAAGCAGTAAGTCCATGCTGACCATCAAAGTCGGACGGGTCTCCAAACAGGTTTCCGTCATGCTCCAGAAAATAGTTGTAGGAATATTCATCCGCCACGCAGTAGATTGGATTCCGCAGTATCAGCCGGATGGTGGATGTGGTAAACTTCGCGCCATGCTTCGTTTCATATTTCTCATTGATGATATTTGCCGTTTGCAAGAGAGAACGTGTCTCCCAGAAGGTGCCGTAGATTTCCAGTACAATCTCTTTTTCCTCCTGCACAGGAACGAGAAAACTAATGGCACTCTTGTTTTTCCCACTTCCTGTTGTCACACGTTGGGAAGAAAAGCCGGTCGGTGTTTTGCCGCCCAGCCAGCGCCCATCTTTCGCCAGCTCCATCAGGTTATCCTGGATACGTTCCGTGAGAATATCGCGTTCAAATTCTGCGATAATGGCCAGCACCTGGATGATAATTTTGGATGTGCTGATCCGCGTATTGATATTGTTGGAGCAGACTAAAAGCGTCACATCATGGCGCTCGAAATATTCCAGCAGCCGCATGAGATCGGAAGTTTTCCGGCTGATTCGATCTAATTTATAGCAGGCCACAGCCTTGATTTTCCCCATCTCAATGTCCCGGAGCAGCCTTTGAAAATCCGGGCGGTCGGAATAGTAGCCGCTCAAGCCTTTGTCCTCATATCGGGCAAATTCGTAATCTTCCGGTAGGGAAAGCTGGTTGATCGCGTAGTCGGCGCTTTGCTTAAACTGAACGCCAATACTGTCCCCCTTATTCGTAATACGGGACTTTCTCGCATATATGGCAACCAATCTATCATCGATTCCCGTCTGGATTCTTGCCTTACGTTTCATATTCAAATATTCTCCTTTCCAGGGCGATGAGTAAACCACCCTTTCTCCATTATTATAGGAACATCCTCATTTTTGCTCAAAGGTGCGATGATCCTCTTTCAGTGTGGAAAGCAATGCTTTTAATTCTTCCGCGTTCAAATCCCGCAATTCACGGGATAAAAACTCGGCGCGTTTTTCAGCGAACTGGCGCAGGGATTGCTCGCTGTCTTTCCCAGTATGAAATATGATCTCCATCTGCTGTACCCCAGTCATGGACGGCGCTTTACAACCTCATAGTCAAAGCCGGGCCGCTGGCCGCAGTAGGTGCAGATGTCCTTTTCCACCCGTTCGGGGTGAACCCTGCGCAAATAATAAGAGCCTGTGCCGTAGAAGTTATTGGCACAGGCCGGGCAAAGGCACATGATTAAGTTTTCGGGAACTTCCTCAATCAGCCCAACGCTGACCGCCAGCGCGTGATTGATTTTGCGGATATGCTTTTCCTCCAGATGTCCGATGTACGCGCCCAGCCGTTTCTTGTCAATGGTGCGGAGCTGTTCCAAAAGAACGAGAGAAGGCAGTTCCAGCCCGTTTTCCGCCTGGAGAAGATAGTGGGTGGGCAGCTTGGCCTTGGCGTCCACTTTGCTGGAAATGGCCGCCACAATGACGGTGGGGCTGTATTTGTTCCCCGTGTTGTTCTGAAGAATAAGGACGGGGCGATAGCCTTCCTGCTCGGAGCCGATTCCCCGGCCCAGATCGGCATAGTACATATCGCCGCGCAGATATGTCCTGTTCATGTCTTATGACCTCCCTTTGAAAAATTAGGCGGCGTGGGCCGCCTATGTAAAGGCCGCACAGCAGAACAGAATGAAGGCCGGGGAGAGATAAAACCATTCTCCTGTTTTCATTGGCCCGTCCTGCTGTACGGCCCGTATTTCAAAGGTGCTCCTATTTGTCCTCGACGCCCCGAAGCACCGGGTGGGAAGTCATCAAACGGCTGGCGGCTTGCCAGCTCCACGGGGAATCTCACCCCTCGCGTGGTTCTCACGCGACCGCCCCCATTGCCTGCGACGGATCACGGCGGCGGGCCGCTTCAACGCTCGGACGTTAGGCTGGACGGGAGTATCATTGTCCCCGCTGCTGGTCATGGCCGTACCGGGAGCCATCCGGTACTGACAGCCTGCTGTTTCTCGCTCCTTGCCGGGAAGAACAAACCAAAGACCTGCATTTTCTTTTTCGGTGGTGTCTCGTTGTTTTCTTCCGGCAGATCGCCGCGCAGCAGCCGCCTGGGCTTTGGCTTTCGCCAAAGCAGCGGGAATGTGCCTGATGAATGGGTATGCAGTTTTCAAAGTTCCGGGAGAGATAAAAAAGACCTCTCACTCTATTTGCCGTTGAGTGAGAGGTCTAACAACCCTATTTACTCAAAAAAGTTTTTCAGCTTTTTGAGTATCCGGCTTTTCCGCTTGTGGACGGCCTGCTGGGAAACGCCCAGTCCCTTTGCCACTTCGCTTTCTGTTTTCTCGTCAAAGAACAGGGCACAAATGAAATCCCGTTCTTCTTTGGTAAGCTGCATAAGCGCGGTATGTAGCTTGTCCACCGCAAGTTTTCGGATCACTACATCCTCCACGCTCTCCGCAGCAGCGGCAAACTGGCGGGCATTTTCTTCCATGAGCCTGTCCAGGGAATCCTCCCGGCTGGGGAGAACCTGTTTGATTTCGCCGTTGCTGCCGTAAACCGGGCGCTCGCTTTTCAGATCCGCCTCAAAGTAGCGCATTTTCCGGTCGCCCCGCATATAAGCGGTATATACCTCGTCCGTGACCTCGACAAATTGGCCGCGAACCCATATTTTCTTTTTACCAGCGTCCACGCTGTGTACCTCCGTTTCGTCTGAATTTCGGGAAGAAATCCAGACGGACGGCGGCCCCCTGCAACGCGGCTGGCTTGTCCTAACGGGAAATAACAGAAATCTGCATTTCCCGACATAGAAAAAGCGCGCACACCTTCTGGTGTACGCGCCCGGCTGTTGGCTTTTGGCGGATGATGGGTAAGGCCCAGGGAAAAGGAAAAAGCCTGTCGAACAAAAAAATACCGCAATCCCCTTGAGGACTGCGGTATGTAGGAAATGCGGATTTAATCCGGCGCAGGGCGGGCAGGCCCCCGACTTTTTCTTTTCTGGCTCCATGTGCTATCCCCTTATGGGGATAAGCTGACAGACATCACCACCTTTCCCCAAACTAAAATGTTAATAGGGGTAGTATAATAGGTGAAATACAAATAAAATGAGCAAAAAACGCAAATGGAACACAATTCGGTCGCAAGTTCAGACAATATGCGGCGGGAAAATCTCATAAAAAATCGGCATTTGCAAGGTTTTGGCGAGTTGGAGTGAAAACAGACAGGAAAAAGCAGCAGCCTAAACCGTTAGACTGCTGCTTTATACTAAGAATGAACCTCGAAGCGATACCCCACATCCCGGATACAGGAAATCACAAACGGTGGTTTGGGATATACGGCATATAATTTCTGCCGCATACTGCGGACATGGCTGCCCACCGCGATATGTTCGTTGCCAAAAGGTTCTTCCTTCCAGACTTTTTCATACATCTGCCCATAAGTAAGTACCCGCCCTTTATTGGTCACTAACAGGCAGAGCAGGGCAAACTCCTTGGTATTCAGCTCAATTTCTTGCTGGCCGTGATAGATTTTTCGGCGGTCTGGGTAGATTTGAAGGCCGGGAAGGGACAGGATCGGCTCCGAGCCGATTTCCCATGTTTTCAATTCCAGGTGAAGCTGTAAAAAGGCAAGAAAATCTTCAAATGTCCTTTCGTCCTTATCCTCCAGTTCCATAATCACAACTCGTCCGATGGTATCACCTCCCGGCTGCCTAAGAAGGCCGCTTCTTTTAACTTCTGAAAGCTCGTTTCACTGATGACGTGTTCCAGCCTGCAAGCGTCCTGCGCCGCAATATCCTGGGGTACACCAGCCTCGATAAGCTGCCTGGTGAAAAACTGGTGTTTCTCATAAATCTGTGTAGCTATTTGCAAGCCAGAATCTGTGAGGGAGAGTGTGCCATCAGTATTTTTGACAATATACTCGGATTTGGACAATTCCTTGACAGCCCGGCTCACAGAAGGCTTTGTAACCCCCAAATGTACGGCTATATCAACACCGCGAACGCTACCGTGCTTTTGATGAAGGATAAGTACAGCTTCAAGATAATCCTCCATAGATGATGTCAAAGCCAATGGCGCACCTCCTTTTTGAATCATTGTGCCAATTTCAAAGATTCCTGCCTATTCATCACAATATTGTATCCTCATTTACATCATCCGATATGCCACAAAAACAGTCATTCGTTATATGCAGGAACAATGGTATGAGACAGGTGGAACTTAAAAAAACATGATATTTATTTAAGGTGAATTGCCGCAACATCTACATGGTTGGGAATGCTATTAAAGGTATAGGACTCAATCACATCGCTATTGAATACAGCGTATTCATTTCGATAGTTGAGCGGAATAATCACGCTGCTTTCATTGGCGGAGTTCAAAGCCTCTGTAAAGATTTCTTGGACAACTGCTGGATCGTCTGTATTATACAGTCCAGCAATCAACGCTTTAGCTTCTTCATCGCTCATGGTGGCTAACGCTTTGGCAACCTGTGGGTCAGTAGAATAAATACCGCTGGGATCTGAATAATCGGTAGACGGATACATATTGGCTACAAAAGTATAGGGGTCATAAGGGAACCAATAACTCATGTAAGCTGTTATCTCATAATTATCCTCCATAAAGACCTGCTGCATGAACGCCATTAGATCAATGGGGTTAGTTTTAATCTCAATACCCAGTTCTTCCATAGCACTTTGGAAAAAGAGAACCACATTGTCGTATACACCCGTGGATGGATATGTAATGGTAAAGGACAAAACCTTACCGTCCTTTTCGCGGATTCCGTCGCCATCGGAGTCTACCCAGCCAGAATCCTCCAGAAGGGCGATTGCACCTGTCATATCGTAATCCGGGGTTGTCACAGTTGCATCACAATAAGGCATATCTGCTGGCATTACCGAATTAGCCGCAGTTCGCAGACCGGCATAAATATTCTGTGCGATGGATTCTTTATCGATCGCCATTTGGATGGCCGTGCGAACATTTTGGTCATCTAAAGGAGCAATCTCATCATTGAGGGCGATAAACTCAGTCACAAAGTTGAAATCAGATATAATTCCCGTGATCCCCTCTGTTTGCGAAAGTTCCTGATAGGAGTTCGCATCCAGTGTGTCGGAGCCAATAATAAAATCTACTTCTCCAGATCTCATAGCGGCGACCTTGGACTCAGGGATGACTTTTACAGTAAAACGATCTACATCCGGTTCTTCGCCCCAATAATTCGGATTTTTCACAAATGTGTATTCCGTGGCAGTTTCATTCACACTTTCGAACATATAGGGGCCGGTGCCGGGAGTATGGGTCATCAGATACTCCGTATTGAGAGAGCCATCATCATTAAAAGCAGCGGCAGAGAGAATACCGCGAGGCATCACCATAGCAAGGTCATTCAAAACGTTGTAGTATGGGCGGCTCAAATGGAAAGAAACGGTATACTCATCATCTACAGTAATTTCTGTAGTTAGCATATCCAGTTGTCCATAGTTTGCACTGGTTCCAATGACTGACTTCATATTGTCAAAGTAGAGCTTGACAGCCTCGGCGTTAAAAGCAGTTCCATCATTAAACTGCACATCTTCTCGTAAATAGAAAGTATAAGTGAGGCCATCCTCTGAAACAGTCCAGTCGGTGGCAAGGCAGGGCTGATATTCCCCGTCACGGTATTCCACCAAGCTCTCGTAAAAGTTGTTCATGTAATATGTAGTCTCATAGGACTGAACGCCGGGGGCAAAGCCCATAGAAAAATTGGCGCTCTGCGCAATAGAGATGGACTTCTCTGTTTCATCGGAACCGGAATCAGGATTATCCTGTCCGCCACCGGTAGTACCACAACCGGCAAGAAGCATGACGCTCATAACACCGACCAACAGCAACGATAAGAGTTTTTTCATTTTACAACACTCCTTTTTGATTTTTTATTGTAAGGCCAGTCGCTTGGAACGGACGGCCTTGACAAGCATTTGTGAATAGGGTTCTTGAAAATCAGAAAAATGATGTGGCTGTTCCACTGTTTCAATAATTTTTCCTCTGCGCATCACATGAATGGCACCCTCCATATACATTGCGGTGTCAAGGTCATGGGTGATGATGAGAAATCCAATCTGAAGTTCCTTATGGAGTTCTTTCAAAAAACCCAGGATTTCTTTCTTCAAAGTGACATCCAATCCACTGAAAGATTCATCAAAAATAATATATTGAGGACGGGTTGCCAGAGCCCGTGCAATACACAATCTTTTCTGTTGACCGCCGGAAAGCTCGTTAGGCCGATGAGAAAGGGTGGAGCGTTCCAACCTGACCATATCCATGAGTTCCAGGCAGCGACGCCTCCTATCTTGGGCTTTCATATGAAACAGGAGTTGTAGAGGTTCCTCCAGAATGGCGTCAACGCTTTGATGGGGATCTAACGAACCCAGGGCGTTCTGCATTACCAGTTGTACCTTACCTCGAACAGAGCGAATCTCTTTCCGCTTACAGGAAGTGACCTCCAAATCACCAAGAAACACTTTTCCAATGTCAGGCAGCTCAATGTAGGACAAGACTCTTGCCAAAGTGCTTTTTCCACTTCCGCTTTCCCCCACAAGTGAGGATACACATCCATCTTTTAGTTCCAAAGAAACATCTGACACGGCGTCAAAAACTGTGTGTCCGCTATCAGGTAATGAATATTGTTTTGTAATATGTTCGGCTCTCAGCATAGTTCCTCCTGAAACAGCACGCTGGCCTGAACAAGTTGCCTGGTATATTCGTGCTGCGGTTTTGTAAAGACATCTTTGGTTTTTCCGGTTTCAATGATTTCCCCATCCTTCATAACGGCCACCCGGTCACATATCTTAGCGGCCACGCCAAAGTCATGGGTCACAACGATCATGGAAACGCCAGATTTTTTTAATTTCTCTAATTCATTCAGGATCAGATACTCACTGGCAGCATCCACAGCGGTGGTAATTTCATCCGCAATAATCAACTTCGGGCGTTGAAGAAGGGTGAGGGCAATCATAACGCGTTGCAGCGTGCCTCCAGATAATTCATGAGGATAACTTCCAAGGATTTTTCGCGCATCAGGCAAATTGACATCTGCAAGCGCAGTAGCGAATCGTTTTCGGAATGTCATCCTCTCTGTTTGGCCTTTCAGTGAAAATCCCATCTCCACCTGCTTTCCCAGCTTGAGCATTGGGGCAAACGCGGTCATGGGGTTCTGAGGGATCATACTGATTTGCCTCCCCCGATAGTCTCTCAATTCGCTCATTTTCACCGTGAGCATTTCTCGCCCATTCCATTGGATGCTTCCAGTTTGGTCAAATAATCGGGGATTGAGAAGTTTCATAATACACTTGCTGGTCATACTTTTTCCGCTTCCGCTCTCCCCAATCAACCCCAATGTTTCCCCGTTGCCCACAGAAAAGCTGACGGAGTGTACAAGGACTTCTTTTGTCCGCTTTGTGCAAATGGAAAGATTACTAACCGTGAGCATCATGATCCCTCCTTTGGAGCACAGAGGTCTCGCAGGGCCTCCCCGAATAAATTGAATCCAGCCGCGGCAAATAAAATGCACAGACCTGGATAGACCAGCAGTTCCGGATGGCTAAACAATAGTTTATTGGCGTTCACAAACATTGCGCCCCACTCTGCCGTGCCGGTCTCCAATCCCAAGCCCAAGAAAGCATAGCTGGAGATCATAATGATAATGGAGGACAATCCTGTGCTATATATCACTAACAAATGTGGCAGAATATTCGGAATGATATGCCGGAACACAATGCGCAGTTCTGAGCACCCGGACATTCTACAGGTGATGACATACGGTTGACTCCGTTCTCGGAGTACATGGGTGCGAACCACTCTCGCATTCCACACCCACATAGCAATCACAATGGAAAGGATGATGCTGGTTACTTTGGACTCAAAAAGCCCTACCAAAGTAATTGCCACGAGGAATGGCGGAAATGCCATAAAAATATTGGATACCACCTCGAATACCCGATCCACAATACCGCCAAGATAAGCACATAAGGTTGCAATGACGGTACTGATAATAGCCAATAGCAGCAAAGTAGGAAGCGCAATACTCAAAGATTCCCTGGCTCCGTAAATTAAGCGAGACAAAACGCATCGTCCAAGTTCATCTGTCCCAAGTGGATATTGTGTATCTGGCGGAGCAAAACTATGGGCCACATTCAGTTGCATAGGATCATTAGGTGCCAAAAAAGGGGCAAACACCATCACCAGAAAAACAATCAGCATCATGGCAAGTCCAATTAAAGCCTGAGGGCTATGGATAATTTTACGAATCATGATCTTCCTCCCATCTGGCTTTGAGGATTCAACAATGTGTTCAGGCAGTCTGCAAGGAAATTGACCAAGACAAAGATAACGGCAGTGAGCAATACACACGCGTTGATTGTTATGGTATCCCTGGCGTTTAATGCTGTCACCAACATGGAACCGAGACCCGGAATGGAGAACACACTCTCCACCATAGAACTGCCTGCAATCATAAACCCAAAGCTCTGCGCCAGCATGGTAATTAACGGAGGTAACGCAAAACGGCTTACCATATTTGCAATTTTCCATTCTGATACTCCCCGTGCCCTTGCATATAACACAAAATCACTGTTATATCCATCTAACAGGGAAGAACGAAATACCCGAATGGTTCCTGCCGACGTAGGGATAGCCAATGCCAGAGCCGGAAGAACAAAATCTTTCAGACTGTCTGCCCCCATAATGCTGAAAATAGGGAGATACACGGCAAAAGCAAGTAAAAGCATGAAACCGATCCAGTAATTTGGAAGTGACATACAAATAATTCCAAACAGGTAGATGCTTTTATCCGCTAAACCTCCTTTTCTGCTGGCAGATAAAACTCCAAGGGGAATACAGATTACCGTACTAAACAAAAGTGCTAACACAGCCATAATCAAAGTTGGCTGTATGGATGCCGTCAGTTCCTCCACAATGGAACGTCCTGTGTTGTATGAATTTCCAAAATCACCGTGCAGGGCATTCCACAACCAAGAGCCATATTGCTGGAGGATAGGTTTGTCAAGGCCAAGTTCTTCCCGCACTAATTCAATCTGCTCCGCGGTTGGCCGACTGTAACGACGCACAGCCAATGCCTCAGCCGCATCTACAGGGGAGAGGTTTGTGTAGACAAAGGTCAGGATGGTTACCCCAAACAAGACAATCAAAAGTAATACAATTTTAGTGAGTACTTTTTTCCCTATCATTTTCCATTGGCCTCGCCTTTTCTCGGATCAGTAATGCGCCACGATTCTGCCGATTTCCGGGAATGGACAAAATCTCCATAGATCCCGCCCTGCTTTATCAATTCTTCGTGAGTGCCATGCTGAACAATCTTTCCGTGATCCACCACTAAAATCTGGTTTGCATGGCGCACCGTTTTTAGGCGATGGGCGATCATAATAATGGTCTTGCCTCCGGTTAATGCTTCAATGGCCGCTTGAAGCTCCGCCTCATTCTCCGGGTCAACATTTGCGGTAGCTTCATCCAAGATGACAACGGGAGCATCCTTCAGCATGGCTCTGGCTATGGAAAGCCGCTGACGTTCACCGCCAGATATTGTGGCTCCTCCTTCACCAATCACTGTGTCATAGCCATCAGGCAACGCCATAATAAAATCATGGCAGCGGGCAGCTTTTGCCGCAGCCACCACTTCTTCATGGCTCGCCTCCGGCTTACCAAACTTGATGTTATTTTCAATACTGTCGTTGAACAAATACACATTCTGAAAAACCATACTGAAATTGCTCATCAAACTGTCCAGCGAATAGTCTTTTACATCAATGCCGCCCAATTTCACGGAGCCTTTTTTCACATCCCAGAACCGGGCCATAAGGCTGGTAAGCGTTGTTTTGCCGGAACCAGAGGGCCCCACAATAGCGGTAGTCGTGCCTTCTGGAATGGTGAAGCTCACATCATCAATGATTTTCCGATCTCCATAGGAGAAATCCACATGGTCAATTGAAATATCATGGCTTTTCGGCACCTGAACAGAGCCGCCCTCATCCATCCTGGGTGCCCGGTCAATTTCCTCTACCCGGTCAATGGAAGCATCAATCATCGGCAGCATAAAGAACATCTCACCAGCCGATTCCAATTCGCTATATACCAGGAACGCAGATACCACCATCATCAAACAGGAGAAGAGCGACATATCTCCTTGCAGGAAAAGCCAGATGGAAATCAGGATTGCCAACACAGAAGTAACGCGCAAAACAACCTGCTCCAGCACGTTGTAGGGGATGCGTTTGCGCTCCAATTTGAAGTTTTGATTTTCTGTTTCTTTGATGGTATTGTTTAGAGTTTGTTTTGCCGCTTTATCCCCGTGGAAAGCGCGCACCACACTCATGCCCTGTATGTATTCCAGCACAGCATCCACCAATTTAGTCTGTGCAGCCAATCGTCCTGGGGAAAGCTCACGGGATTTCTTGAGCAGTCGGGAATTGACCCAAAGGAACAGCAGCATCCCAACAAAGAATACAAGACCGATTCTCCAGTCGAAGCACATGATCGCCAGAGAAAAAACCGCAGTACGAATCATACCCACAACTGTCCGGGCAATCACTGCGAAAGACATACTCTCCAAATCGGACATTGTGGAGGTTGCTGCCGCAGTAAGACTGCCCAGGCTCTGCGCGTTGAAATAACCCATCGGCATATATTTCATGCGTTCACCGATGTGAATACGCTTTTCTCCGCACATTCGGTAGTTAGCGTGTCCTTCGCTATTGTGGGCCAGATACCAGCAGAGCGCGGCACCAGCCACACTAACCACCATAATTCCCAAAGCTGTCCATGCGGTGGCCCCGGTTATATTCTGTTCCACCAACGCCCGTAGCACGATCAATAGAGCGACAAATTGTAACGCTTCAAAGATGCTCCGCAGCAGTTCAAAGGCCATACCTTTATACCAGGTACTTTTCTCTGTCCCGGAAAATCGAAAGAACCGTTTATATGCGTCAAACATACGCCGCACCTCCTTCCATCTGATCGTTGTCTCGCGCCTGCGTGTGAGCTGCCCACATTTGCTGATATAGCGGACACCGATCCAACAGTTCTCCATGCGTTCCGGAGTCCAAAATCTTTCCGTGATCTACCACAGCAATTTGTTCCGCCCCAGTAATGGTGGACAGGCGATGGGCGATCACAATGAGTGTCTTTCCATGAGTTAGCCGCCCTATGGCATCCTGAATGACCGCCTCATTTTCTGGGTCTGTGTAAGAAGTTGCCTCGTCTAAGATAACAATGGGTGCATTTTTCATCATGGCCCGTGCAATAGCGACCCGCTGGCGCTCTCCACCGGAGAGGTGTCCACCTGCGCCGCCTACTACAGTTTCATACCCGTGATCCAGACCCATGATAAACTCATGACAGCCCGCAGCTTTTGCCACCGCCTCGACTTCAGCATCCGTTGCCTCTGGCCTGCCCATGCGGATATTCTCACGGACGGACAAATTGAACAGAAAATTATCCTGGGATACATAACCAATCAAATCCATTACCTGCTCTGGAGGAAGTTCTTTTGCGTCAACACCTCCAATGGTGATATGCCCGTCTCCAACATCCCAATAAGAGGCGATAAGTTTCGCAATCGTAGATTTACCAGAGCCAGAAGGCCCTACCAATGCCGTTGTGGTTCCTTGCTTGATGTCCAGGGTGATGCCGTTCAGAACTTGCGTATCCTTATAAGCAAAAGTCACATCCCGCAGAGAAATATCCAATCCTTTGAGATTTTTCCGCTGGGACGGACGATCCAGGTCAGACTCGGACAATACGGCAGTAATTTCTCCGGTGATAGTAGCAATTTTAGAAAAATCATCCGTCAAAAAAATAGCTGCAACCAGCGGCCCCATAATGCCAAGAGACAGAATGGCAATGGTAATAAAGTCCGGAGCAGACAAAGAGCCGTTCATATAGAACAAGCATCCAACGGGTAATACACCAATCAATACAGCCGGCCAAATCGTCATCATCAGAGCAGAATAGCCCTGGGTGGATTTCATCCAGTCCAGCATGAGATCCACGCTCTGGCGGACAGCCTGTGTAAACTTTCCATAGGAAGCAGCACTTTGATTGAACGCCTTGATGACCTCAATCCCATTGATGTACTCCACAGTGGTGGCGCTCATATACTTACTTGCCTGAACAACAGCACCATATTTTTTAGGGTATTCCTTCATCTGGGCCATGTAACAGAGCATTCCGATGGGTATCGTAATCAGGGATACCAGTGCCATTCTCCAATCCAATACAAACAGGTAAATAATGATGGCGATGGGGACAAGCAGGTTAGAAGTCATTTCCGGGATGATATGTGCCAGAGGGACTTCCATTTGCTCTACACGCTCTACCATTGTTGTTTTCAGCCGTCCCGAAGGTGTATCCGTCAAATATCCCATAGAAACACGCGTTAATTTATCCGCAATCGCCTGTCGTATTTCTGAAAGCACATGGAATGTCGCTTCGTGGGAACATCTGGTAGAGAGCCCATGAAAAACAGACTTCATCAGATAAGCTATAAGGGCAACAATTCCCCATGTTAAATAAGCAGAAAAATTCGTTTCACCTCCAATCAGCAGATTTACGATCCTTGCCACAGCGAAATATGGCACGATACCACTTGTGACGCTGATAACAGCAAGAATAATAGAGAGCAAAAAGCCTGATTGATGCGGTTTAATGAATGTCATCAAATTTACAGAATCTTTTTGTCGCTGCATATAATTCCCTCCTTTAAGTTAGCGAAACCTAACCGCTGGCCAAAAGTAAAAGCCGACAATCCACAGGATTTATCCTGTAAATCATCGGCTCTGCGTCTTGGCGTCTGGCTCTGATAATATAATGTTTTGTCCCTGCACATCCACGATGTGTTCTTTTCCGCATTTAGGACAAAATAGCGGAAAGCGTTTGAGAACAGTATCCGGATTTACTTTCGTGCGGGTTTTGTTGCCGCAGGTAGGACAGTGAATCCAGCCATACCTATCAATCCACCCGTTCAATGGTTTTCACCTCCATCTCCGAAGAAGATAGATCTCCACCCGGCGGTGTAGAAACGCCGCATCCTTTGGATATGCTCAACCGCCTGATCCTTTGGCATATCATGGATGACCACCTCGAACATTCCGGTATAAAAGGCGCTGGACAGCAGATGGCCCAGTTCCGGCGTAAGACGGCCACTGGAGATTGCGTCGTTCCTGGATGCCTGAATATAGCGCATGGTGCATTGGTTGTCCAGCTCCACAATCCGGTGGAGAAATTCCTGATATGTATTGTTCTCTCCACTGGTCAAAAGTAGCTTGAACTCGTCAAAATGATCGTAGATATAGTCCACAGAAGCCCAAAACCATTGATCAGAGAAAGAATACATTTGACTGGTTTGTTCGGTTCCAGGCAACTGGTTAAACTGCTGCAACGCCGATTGTATCATACCACAAAAATCATCCATGGCAGGCTGTACAAGGGAACGATACAAGCTCTCTTTGTCCGGGTAGCGAATGTAAATTGCTCCTTTGCTGGAGCCGGCCTTTTCCGCAATAGTCTGTAGGGAGGCTCGCTCATATCCATTTTTTAGAAATTCTTGCTTGGCTGCTTCCATCAGCTTTTCCGTTACTCCTGCTACACGCTTTGCCATAGGGTGCCTCCATCATTTAAAACCATTGGTTTCAATCCAACGGTTTTAATATAGCACAGCAGTCTGCAAAAGTCAATAGTCTTTCTTTGTTTCGCCATAAATTAAACGAAATAATATGACATTGAGTTGCTGGTATCTACCCGATTTCAGTCTAAAAAGCTATTTGAGTTATAGATATGTACCCAGCCGCCTGTGCGGCTGGGCTTCTTCTTTTTTAGGTTGTTAAAAATCTGGGCAACCATAGCCCAGCACCTCATAATGTCCCACGGGGTAGCTGTTCTGCCGGACGGAATCGCCGGAGTTGCCTTCAATGGTGTAAACGCGCCCGTTCTCCACCTTCTCCACAATCCCGGTATGATCGGAAAGCCCGTCCTGCCCATTCTCATCATCCCAGTCAAAGAAGATAATCATGCCGGGGGCTGGTTCCGCGCTGTTATCCAGCCATTGGCCCCTATCCTTGAACCACTGTACGCCATTGACGCACCCGGCGTATTTGGGGATTACGCCGGTATCAATATAGCCGCATTCGTTGGCGCACCAGGAAACGAAACAGGCGCACCATTCCACACGGCTGTCAAAACCATACCAGCTCCAGTACGGTTCGCCGCCCACGTTCCCCACCTGGGAGAGCGCCACGGAGACGATGGCCCCGTCCTCGGTGTAAATGCCGTAGAGGACGGCGCTCCACAGGCTGCGGTTTTCCTCGGCCAAAAGCTCGGCAAGCTGCTCTTTCTGTTCCTCGTCAAACCCGTACTGCGCCGCCATTTCCTCGGCGGTCTTGTGGCTGACGGTGATATACAGATAGGTTTGGGTGACGGTGCTTTCTGTCTCCACGATATTGCCATTGCCGTCGTCGGTTTCGGTGATGACCGTTTCCGTCCTGGTTTCCGTGCGGGAAGATATTTGGTTCATCTCCCAGAAAATATCCGTGAGGATGGCCTTCTTGCTATCGTCAATGGTGGCCACCTCCTGGGGGTTATCCGGGTCGGTGGTCGTCTTGACGGCATAGACGGCAAGCACCTCCGGCCAGACGGCGCGGGAGCCGGACATCTCCAGCACGTCGTGGGACAGATTGGCCTTTGTGGTGTCGATCTGCTGCTGGTAATCATCGTTGATCTCCTGCACCACGTTCTGCATAGTATAGCCCGAACCGCTGTCCTCACCGGAAAAGAAAATGCCGAAGCAGGAGCCGATCAAAAGCCCGATGAGGCAGATAATGACAATGACCAGCACGGCGATCCAGCCCCCGGCAGCGATGGCGGCGATCAGCGCCTTGGTGGCTGCAATAATGGCTTTCACCGCCGCGATGGTGGCCTTGGCCGCAACCTTTGCAGCCGCAACCGCCGCCCTTGCCGCAGCGCGGGCCGCGTGGGCGGCGGCCCTGGCGGCTCTGGCCGTGGCCTGGGCAGTCCGCTGGGCGGCTTTGGCCGCCTGCTGTGTGGTCTTGATACTGGCTTTCGCGGTTTTTTCCGCCGTCTTGATGGATTTGCTGGCGGTTTTTACCGTCCCTTTGGCGGTAGAGGCCGCCTGCTTGATGGTTTTGCGGCCCCTGTCCACGGTTTTAATGCTTTTCTTCCCCCTATCCAGGGTCTTGACGGCCCCGCGCTCCTGCCGGAGCGTCTTTACCGGCTCGGAGATCCTGTCCGCCGCCTGCCGGGTTTTCCTCGCCGCCTGCTTCTCAGCTTGTTTTTTCGGCTGTTCGGCTGCGGCTTTGCGCTTCTGGATATTCTCTTTGACCTTGGAGATGTTCTCCTTTGTGGTCTTTATCCCTTTGCGGCCCTGCTTGTCGAACTGGTGGATTGCTTCATGGGTGACGTTATCCACCCCGGAAGAAAGGCGGTCGGACGCATACTCGCCGGGGGAGCTTTCCGCCGCATACAGGCTGTGGTCGGCCTTATCCCTGGTGCGGATATACGCCTCTTTCATCCGTTCCGAGGCAACCGCCGCTTTGTCAATGGCCTTAATTCCTTTTTCGGCCACCCTTGTTTTAATGCCCTTGCCCATGGGCTTCACCTCCTTTCCAGGGCGGGCGCGCTCTTATTCCTCCAGCAGCTTTGCCACAACCACCATCCGCCCGTTTGTCCGGGAATACTCGCAGGTGGAAAGGGTGATAAGCTGGTCGCCATATTCCGCGCTTACGCCCGTATCGTAAAGCGCCAGCGCCTTGCACTCGGCAATATACCCGTCAAAAGCCCCGGCGCTCTCCGCATTGACAAAGTGGTAATACTTGAAGCCTTCCTCCGAGTAGGCCACCGTCTTAAAGGCGGCGATTACTTCATATTCGCCAAAGCTGTCCAGAGTATCAAAGCGGATGGTCTTGTGTTCCCGGTAAAAATCCTCGCTTTCATACTTGCACAGGTCGGAGAACATACTGCCGTTGTTCATGTGATGGCCGTACAGCACCAGGTTGTCGGAAATGCCGATGTCGCAGTTTTCCTGCATATAGGGCACCCCGTAGCTGCTGTACGACTGATCAAAGGCGTGCTTCAGATAGAAATTGGGGTTGTCCTTGGTCTGCATAACGGGGTAATCGATCCGGGTGCCGGGAACGGTAATCCAGCCCACCAGGTCGCTGTTCTGGGCGTACACATCCGCATATTTCTCAAAAGCCGTAAGTTCTTCCGGCTCTGGGGCCGAGTCATCGGCAAGTTCCAGCGTGGGCGGCTCTACATCTTCCTTAACCAAATCCGCCACTTCTGCAAAGGCTTCGGCGCTCTGTTTCTGGTCAAGGTATTCACGGGCCAGCATAGCCCCGGAGAAAAGGAACAGGGCGGCGCAAAGGGCCGCCCCTGCAATCATCAGTCTGCTTTTTGCTTTATCGCTCATGTTTCACCCCTCCTTATGCTTATCGCGCCTGTTCTTTACTGGCCGCCTGGCGGCGCTGCCCCTCTGGGGCCGGTTTCAGCCCCCGCAGCTCGGTTTTTACGGAAGATTTTTCGCCGCCTGTTTTTTCCGCAAGGCGGCCCGCGCCGCGCTCCATCTGGGCAAAGGTTTTGCCGCAGGACGTAAACAGCCCCCGCAGCCTGGCAAGCGCGCCCTTGTCGGCCTCCAGTTCCTGGGCCTCCAGGGCCTCTTTTCCCGCCAGGGCGCGCCCGGCGTTTTTCATGTGGCCGCCCGCTTGGTGCAGCTCCTCCCGGATCATATCCAGTTTCCCGGCGCATTGCTCCATCGCCTGGCTTGCGTGGGAAAAGCCGCGCTCCATGCGGGAGAGGACGGCGGGGATACGCAGCGCCTGCACCGCATGGCGCAGGGCGGCGCGCCCCTTTTCCTGAAATGTCCCCAGCATACGCCCGGCAGCGGAAACGAAGTTTGTCCTGGCCGTGGAAAGCATGGCCTTTCCTTGGCGGATTTTCCCCTCCGCCGTCCCCACAAGCTGGGCGCACCGGGCGCGGATTCCCTTGTCGTGGAGCTTTTCCACCTCCAGGCGCATGGCCTTCATTTCCTCCATCATCTGGGCCAGCTTTTCTTCCATGCCGTCGATATAGCCCACCAGGGCCTGTACTTCTTCCTTCTGTTTGGAAAGGCTGTTCTGCTCCAATACGGAGAGAAGTTCGATAATCTGCGGGTGTTCCCGCAGGGCAAGAGCCGATTCTGCCATGGTTTATTCCTCCATTCAAACGTATTATCGCGCCGGTTCCGCCTGCTTTTTCGCAGGCGGCAGCTCCCGGCAGTATTCCGGGTAACGGATCTTCACGCCCTCCATAAAGTAAGGCGCAAACTCGCAGCAAAACAAATCCTCCGGGGAGTAGGCGTTACTGTGTTCCGGGTCGGTATAACCGTTCCAGAGGTTGAAAGCAAGGCGGCACACCCGGACGGTGCCGCTGGTCTGCCAGCCGCCGTGCATACCCTCCGGGTCAATGCAGTCCTGCTTGAAATCAAACATCTGGCGGATGTTTGCCCGCGTTTCCGGGGCAATCCCCATCACATAGAAAAAGGCCCGGTGGTAACAGTCGTTCCTCCGGGCCTCGCCCATCATATCCAAAAAGAAATCCCGGTGCTCCGGGGACGCAAAACGGATATTGCTCATGCGGGCACCTCCTCGCCGCCAAATACACCCTCGCCGGGCTTGGTGGTCATCAAAGCGTAAAGCCTGGTATCACGGGGAAAACGGTTGATGAACGGCACCAGGGCGCTGCCATAACGGATCAGGCCGCAGCCCGCATCCGCATTGGTAACATAGCTCATCTGCTCGCTGGAGATATTAAGGAGCTTCGCCAGCTTTTCCCGGTCGGACGCGGCCTGGCTCAACATCACAAGGAACTCGGAGTTGGAGAGCATGGTGCTGGCCTGGACGGAATCCAGCAGGTACTCCACATTCTGGGTGATAGCCGTGGGATAAGCGCCGCGCTTTCTGAACTGCCGCCATGCGCTGTTAAAGAAAATGCCGCTTTGCTCATTTTCAAACATCACATGGAACTCGTCGATGAACACATGGGTGCGCTTGCCCCGTTTCCAGTTGAGGGTGACGCGGTTGAGGATGGTATCGGTGATGACCAGGGAACCGGCAGGCTTTAGCTGCTCGCCCAGGCCGTGGATGTCAAACACCACATAGGGCTTGCTCAAATCCACGGTGCTTTCCCGGCCAAAGATGTCCAAAGAGCCGGTGGTGTAAAGCTCCAGGGAAAGGGCGATCTCTTTGGCCTTGTCCTCCGGCTGCTCCAGCAGCTTCCGGCGCAGGTCGCAGAGGGTGGCGGCCCGCCCGGCTTTCTCCGCCTCCGGGTACACCAGGGCGGTGCAGCGGTCGATGATGGATTTGTGCTGCGGCCCCACGCCGCGCTTGTCGATCTGCTCGATAAGGGACATGACAAACTGGCTTTTTTCTACAATCGGGTTGTTTTCCCCGTAGCCCTCCACCATATACATGGCGTTTAAGCGGTCTTTGCCGCCCGCCACCAGATGGGCCACCGTGGCTTTTTCCCGGCCCAGGGTTTTGACGAGCGCGCCAAACTCACCCTCCGGGTCGCAGATCAGAATGTCATCGTCGGCATAATCCGGATGGAGCATGAGGAAGGCGATCAGCTCCTTTACCGCAAACGATTTGCCTGCGCCGGGAACGCCCAGATAAAAGGCCGACTGGTTCAAGAGGTTCGCCTTGTTGCAAAGGATCAAGTTATGGGAGATGGCATTCTCGCCAAAGTAAATGCCGCCCTTGTCCTGGATTTCCTGTACCTTAAAGGGGATGAACACGGCCAGGGATTCCGTGGTAAGAGTGCGGAAGGCGTTGATTTTCCGCGCACCGATGGGCAGGGCGGTGTTCAGGCCGTCGAGCTGCTGGAACTTGAGCACCGCAAGCTGGCACATATGCTTTCTCGCCACAGAAAGCACCGCCTCGGTATCGCTGTCAAGCTGCTCCTTGGTGTCGGCGGTGATGGCCAGGGTCATCACCGCGAACATCATCCGCTGGTCGCGGGTGGTGAGGTCGTCCAAAAACTCCTTGCTTTCCTTGCGCTGCAATTCCATGTCGTAGGGCACCACAGCAGAGAAGTTGTTGTTGGCGTTCTGGCGGCGCTGCCAGTTGGTGATGTTGGTTTCCACACCCAGCAGGCGGTTTTCCACCTCCCGCACGGCTTCATCCGTGGGAACCGGCACAATGTCGATGGAGAACATCAGGTTGCGGGCCATGTCGGTAAGCTCCGTTACCATGTTATCCTTAATATAAGAGGCGTAGTCTTTGAGGAACAGCACCCGGCAGAACTTATCGCCCAGCTTCAGATAGTCGCTGTTTTTCTCGATCCCGTCCGGGCAGATATAGTCCTTGAAGCTGTGGCCCCGCTTCATCATCTCGCGGGCGTTGAAAACAAACTCGGATTCTTCGCCCTGGCGGTAGAAGTCGTGCAGGATACGCAGGCGCTCGGTGGCGTCCAGCTCCACGCACTTGGAACCCAGGGCCGCAAAGTGGGAAATGAGGTCGGCTCCCACGCGGGCAAAGTAGGCGCGGGCCTCCTCGACGTCCTTCTTTACCACGGAGATGGTGATATACTTTTCCTGCATAATGCCGTTGGCTCCGGTGGCTTTATCCAGCAGCATTTGGTTATACTCCCCACGGTACTCGTCCCGGAAATCCCCCTGTATGGGCATGAGGATGGATGTTTCAAAGTTTGCCTTGTTCAAGCGGCGGTTGTTGATGGTGATTTTCGTCACCGCGCCGGAGTCCAGGGAATTGAGCAGCTCCGAGTAGGTGAGGAACATGGATTCCTTGTCCTCCCGGCTGGCTACCAGGTAGTTGATGTCCGAAAAGCGGTAGGTTTTGGAGAAGCGGTTGCCGGTCAAAAAAATGCCGTCCGGCCAGATACGGCGGACGGGGATCACATCCTGCACCTTCCGGGGGACGGTATAACGCTCCTTTTCCTGTTTGGACATGGTTTTGATGGTCTTAATCATGCTTGGCCTCCTTCCGTTTGTGAAAATGCTTCGGCTCTTTGGGCTGCCGTTTGACGGGACGCCCGGTTTGCAGCCCTTCAATGGTATCTTTCAGCGCCGCGTAGTAGTAATTGCTGTCCTCAAACTTAAACTCCTTCGGCTCCAGCATTTCCGAGCGTAGCCAGGCCCAGATGAATTGCTCCGCCGTCATGCCGTGGTAGGTGACAAAGCCCAGCAAGGCAAAGGGGGCCGCCCCCAAAATGCACATCCAGGACAGGGTTTCCACGCCGAAGTAGGGGCGCAGGATAAAATAAAGGCCCACGGCCACGCCGCAGGCGAGAACAGAAAAGATGAACTGCCGCATACTCAGCCCGAAAAACATGGATTCGGTGTAGTTACGGATTTCCCGGTTGATCTTGATTTCCAAAATATCACCTCACAATCACTTCGCCGGTTTCCAGGTAAACAATGCTGCTCTTGGGGATATAGGCAAAGCCCAGAAGCCGGTCGCCCACGGTAAAAATCTCGTCTGGAGCCGCTTTGGAGAAGTGGCCCACAATCCCTTTTTCTGCGGGCAGGTCGTAATCCTCCGCCATCGGGATGGCGGTTCCGTCAATCAAGTGCAGCACATAGGTTTGATAACGCATTTGTTTTCCTCCTTTTTTACAGGCCCATCATCTCTCGCACCACGCGGTCGGCCATTTTCACCGCGCCCACGAGGACGAGCATATTAAAGACCAGCTCCCCGATATAGCTCCACACCTGGGTGACTGCCTCCGCATTGGGGTCAATGGCAGGCGGGGACGCCGCAAATAGGGAAAAGATAATGCAGGCCAACACGATGATGGCACCTTCCAAACACACGGCGGCATAGCTCTTGATAAAGCTCTTGCCTACGTTCTGCGTCGGCTCCCCCGCAAAAGTGGAGAGGGGAACCGGTGCGATGGCCGTATAAAGATATAATTTGAAAAAACGCCCGTAGACGGTCATTATCATAATGAAGCTGAGAACCGTGATAAACAGCCCGCCGATGAGCGTGACCGCCCAGAGGGGGATGCTCTCGAAAAAGCCGCAGCTTTCCACCGCCGTGACGATCTCCTGGGGGAGAACCGTCTGCTGCGCGGTTCCAAAGCCCGCCGCGTTCATAATGGTGGAAACAAGGCCCTGGACGATATTAAAGAGGGCCACCATCAGCTCCAGCCCATAGGTCACGACGCCTTTGGCAATGGCAAACCGGATAAACAGCTTCAGCGCGTGCTCCGGTTTTTTGACTTCCGCAAAACTGCCGCAGGTGCGCATGACGCCCACCACAAAGAACAGCACCAACAGGGCAAGGCCGATGGCCCTTACTGCGTCATGGATGTTGACAATAACGCCCCAAATCGTGCCGCCTTTGAACTGCTCCGGGCTTTGGGTGATGAGCTGCCAGATCTCAGACAGGTACTTGTTCCAGGTATCGAGGGCATTTTGTAAGTTCTGGACTACCCAGTTATCGGACATTCCGCTACCTCCTTTCCAGCAGCGGTAAGGGACGGGCCGCAGCGGCCCGCCCCCGCACTGCCGTATTTTCGCTTATCGTCCGCCGCGCTCCTGCGGCTGGCGGACAATGCCGTAAACATCATCCACAAAATACCGTCCGACAAAGGGGTTGAAGATCGCGTGGCATTTTACGCCGCCCACCTCGGCCAGGTAGTCGTTGTCCCCCAGGCGTTTGAGGATAGTTGCCTTACCCAGCACGTTCTTTTCCCCCTGCTTCAAAGAGTGGATATAGCACTCGCATTTCAGATTCATAGCGATACTCCTTTCCGCTGGAAAATCAGCCCGTAATGAGCGTGAGGATTTCCTTGGCAAACGTAATCACGACGCCGCCAGCTAAAGTGAGGAAGCCGTTGGCCCGCTGGCTGGGGTCGTGGCTTTTCAGGGAAAGGCCGATCTGTACCACGCCAAAGCCCAGCAGGATCATACCAATGGCCCGGATCAGGCCGAAAATGAAATCGCTGAGGTTGTTGATAACCGTGAGCGGGTCGCTGGCGGCAAAGGCTGTGGTAGTGCAGCAGCACAGCATGAGCACCAGGGCCGTGTAAACGGCAAAGGCGCTTTTGCCCTTTCTGCCCATGGGCAGGCTGCGGGTTTCCTTGTTCTTCTTGTTAAACAGTTTCATTTTGCTTTTCCTCCTTGAATTGAAAGATTTTCTCCATGTCCTCATCGGACAGAAGTTCACAAAGGGTTTCCGGCTCCTGGATATTGGCAAGGTCGCCGGGGGTAAGGCGGCCAATAGCCATATCCGCCACGGCGTTTTCGGTGCCGCCGTGGGAATAGACGGGCGCGCCGCCATCGGTGGTGTACTTCACATTCGGGTGCTTTAGCAGGTCGTACTTCTCATCCATCAGCGGCGGCTCCCCACGGATAAAAAGCAGCGCCAGGTTGTTGTCCAACATACGCACCTCATCCGGGGTCAAAAGCTCGCGGCCCGTGATCTGGTTGTTGGTGGAGTAGCTGCCGGAGTGCCCGGTGCTCTTGCCGTAGGTGTCCAGCCAGAGGGTGCTTTTGCCCAGGTAGTTCTCGGAGATCAGCTTGTGGGTGCTGGTTTCGTTGCCGCCCAGGTACAAAAACTCGTCGCAGTTGCCCATGATGGATTCCCATTGTTTTTCATACAACGCCTTGAGCTGGGCGATGTTCTGGATGATGATGGACACCGAAATGTTCCGGCTCCGCATGGTGGCCAGTAGCTTGTCGAAGTCGTCCGGCAAGCTGACGTTGGCAAACTCGTCCATGAGGAAATGCACCGGCACTGGCAGGCTGCCGCCATGCACCCGGTCGGCGCTGTAAAACAGCTCCTGGAAGGTGCTGGCGTAGAGCAGGCTGACTAAAAAATTGAAGCTGCTGTCATTGTCGGGAATCAGCGCGAACAGCGCCACCTTCTTTTCGCCGAGGGACGCCAAATCCAGTTCGTCCGTGGCGGTAAGCGCGGCCACGCTGGACAGGTTAAACTTCTCCAACCGTGCGGCAAGGGTGATCTGGATGGATTTTAAGGTCTTGGCGCTGCCGGAACGGTAATCCTTGTAATACTTCACCGCGATGTGGTCGGGGGAGCGCATTTCCAGGCGCTCAAACAGTTCGTCCAGCGGCGATTGGTAGCTGTCGTCGTCCTCCCGCACCTCACCGGCCCGGAGCATTTCCATTATCATCGCGAAGTTTTTTTCATCCTCCGGCGCTTCATAATGGAGATAGAAAACCAGCGCCATGAGGAGCATACTGGCCGCCGTGTCCCAAAAGGGGTCGTTTGACTGGCTCCCTTTTGGGGTCGTGGATTTGAACAGGTTTGTGACCATCTTCTGCACGTCGTTGTCGTTCTTCAGATAGGCGAAGGGATTGTAACAATGGCTTTTCTCCATGTTCAGAAGGTCTACCACCTTGATCTCGTAGCCCATCCGTTCCAGCAGGCCCCCGCAGTCGCGCAGCAGTTCGCCTTTACAGTCCAGCACAAAGTAAGAGACATGGGACGCCTGGAGCAGGTTGGGCTTTGCATAGAACCTGCTTTTTCCTGCTCCGCTGCCGCCGCATACCAGGGAATTGAGCGTCCTGCGGTGCTTTTTCCCGTCCAGCCCCATACGGACGTGCTGGGTAAAAATGCGGTTTTGAAACGGGTCTTTATCCCGGTATTTCTTATTCACGGCCCGCGGATCGCCCCATTTGGCAGAGCCGTGTTCTTCACCCCGTCTGTAGTTGCGCCGGGAAGAAAGATAAATGCCTATGCCCAGCCCATAGGCGGCAATAAAAATGAGGACAGCTTTTATACTGTCCTCGCACCACACGATTTGGAATGGATGGTTCATTGCCGCAGGCAGGGCGTTTACAATTTCCGAAAGGCCCCCGGAAAGGGACGGCGCAATCAAAAGGGCAAACCAGACTACCGGGATCAGCCCCAGGGCATAGAGCCAGGGGCCGCCCGCCTTGTTATCGGGCTTCATCCCGGCGCTTCGCTTTCCTGTCTTTTTGGGATGGGGCGTCAATGGTTTTTAAGAGCACATCTTCTACCGGGCCAGGGTCGCGCTGTTCCTCCAGCAGATCGTTGCGCAGCTCGTTGAGGGCGCGGATCATAATCCCGTGCTCGTAGCTGTCCAGGGTGAGGACAACCTTGTCCTGTCGTTCCATTTTTCAAAACCTCCTTTACCGTTCCTGTTCCTTCTGCCTGCTGGTGCGGGTAAGGCCCATGGCCCTTGCCATGCGCCCGTTCATCTCCTTGAAGGTATCGCGCATATCGGTGAGGGCTGCCGGAACCTCCTCCCTGGGGTCTTGTCCCTGGAGCACGCCGTCCAGCCTGGAGATGTCGTATCCCTTTACATCCACGCCATACCGCTGGCAGAGCATATAGCTGACGGCGTAGGCTTTGTAGCCCTCCGCCTCGCGGGAATAGCCCTCATGGCTTTGGGCAAGCTGTACGTTGGCCGCCTCCAGGGAGACGCAGCGGAAAATGTCCGGCGCGTCCATGCCCTTTTTTACCAGGATGGCGTTTTGCTCCGGGTCATACACAGCCCCGCGCCCCTGGGGCAGTTCCTCCACCGCCCGGATGGGTACGGGGGAACTGGCAATCAGCCCTTTTAAGAGCAGGCGGTCGTCGTAGCTCACCTGGGGCTGGGCTTCATCCCGCGCCGTGGTCTGGGAAATATCATAGACCTCCTTGGCGTAAAAGTTCTGGCCCACGCTGCCATCCTCGCGCCGATACGCCTTGCCCGGCTCTAAAATAATGATGGGCAGCCGTTTTTCATCCTCCAGAACCTCAATCCCCTGGGATTCCCATTCCTTACGGCCACCCACGCGCTGGGCGGCAGGGTATTGCTGCCCGATAAGGATGGCATTGCGGGCCGAGTGGAAGGGGAAACGGCTTTGCGTGTCCAAATATGCCTTCATATCGCCGCGCCCCTCGGAAAACGCCCCGAATACCCCGTCCAGGGTGGCGTAGGCTTCTTTCCGCTGCTTTTCTTCTTTCACCTGCCACCATTGCTTTTTCGGCTTTTCTGCCTGCGGCTCCGGTTTGCGGGGGACTGTCTCTTTTTGGGGCCGCTGTTCAAACAGATCGTCAAAGTTATTCATGACCGATTACCTCTCTTTCGATTTTGGTTTCTTTCTGGGCTTGGGCGGCTGGTGCCGCGTGGTTTTCTGGGCCGCCTTTTTCCGGGGCGCAGCCGGTTCTTCGTGATGAGGGGCCTCCGCCTCTTTCTTCCGCTGGGCCTGGATTTCCCGAAGCTCCTGCCGCACGGACGGCTTTTCCGGCCCATCAAAAGTACCCCTTGCGGAGCTGCTGCTGTTCTCTAAGGTAGGCGCGGACGGATGGGATTTTTCCGCCGCTGGGGCAAAAGGGGCGTTCTTCTCCGCTGCCGGGTTCTCCGGCTGGGCTTTTTCTTTCTGGGTGGGCTTTTCCATCAGCTCGTCGATCAGCTTATCGTCCTCGCTCTTTTCCGGCGCGGCCTTCTCTGGGGCTGCCGGTTCGCCGCCGCGCTCCTCGCGGGATTTCTCAATATCCTCCTTGATCGAAGCCGTATCCACCACCGTGAGCTTGAACTTCTCCACGATCCGGTTGGCTCTGACGGCGTCGTCCTGGAATACCAGGATGTCGATGGTGTCATCCTCTTTCCGCACCGGGATAGGGGCGTAGAGAATCCCGTATCCCTTGGCCTGCCTGGCAAACTCCGGGCAGTCCTCTTTTTTAATGGTATAGACCTTCAAAGGGCGTTTCTCCCGCAGCATGGTTTCAATGCGGGCTTTGCCCTTGGTCTTTTTCTGGTCTTTCAAAACCGTGTAAAGGGCGGCGGCCAGATTTTTCGCGGCTGCGCCGGTGATCTTGAGGGCGACTTCCGCGCCCTCCAGGCTCATGCGTACCACTTGCTCCGCCGCGTCGCCTGAGTTATACATCAAAAATCATCTCCTTTCGGTTGGGCGGCCCGCCCGTTCCGGCTCCAGACGGCCTTTTTCCGTTTTCCCGGCCTGCTGTTCTTCGCGGGCGGCCCGTATCTTATCCTTGATGGAAACGGAGCGCAGGGCAATATCCCCGCACAGCTTCACCTCCCGGCGCAGCTCCTTGATCTGTGCCGTAAGGGCGGCAATCTCCGTCCGGATCTGCTCCTGCTGGGCTGGGTCGTCCAGCACCGCCCTGGTGCGCTGTTTCCGGTACAGGCTTTTCCGCTGTTCCGTTATGCTTGAAAGCCGAGATTCCACATCGGCTTGATAGGCATTAAGCTGCTCCAGGGTGTCAATGCGGTGGCGGGAAAGCAGCCGCGCCTCGTCGGTAAGTTCCTCTGCCCGGATTAAATCCTCCCGCAGCGCGTGGGGCACATGGCCCGTCTGGCGGTTCTGCTTTTGGGGGAACACCCCCAGCAGGTAGCAGTAGTGGAAGTAGAGGGCGCGGAACCCCGTCGCCTTTTTGGCCTGTTTCAAGTCTCCGTGGAGCCTGCACCGTTTCGGCTCCGGCGTTTGTTCCCGCTGGGGGCGGCTCTGGGCCAGAATCCGCCTGCGGATGTTCTCCAGGGAATAGCCCTCGCCAAAGTTGCGCGCAAGTTTCCTGCCGTGGGGCCGGTCGTAGGGGCGCACCGTGATGTCCTTGCCCACCTTGACTTCATAGCCCATCTGCCGCAGATGATAAAAAAACTGCCGTTCCGTCATCGACTGGCGGATGGCAGCGTCCACATCGGCTTTGATAAGGGAAAGGTAAGTGGGGCGGCCTTCCTGCTCGGCCCGCCATTCCCCGTAGTGCTTGGATTTGCCCCTCTGGGGGTTTTCAATGACGGACAGGCCGTATTCCCGGCACAATCGGTCGGATTCCCGTTGCATGGCAAAGTAGTCCTTTTCGCTGCGGTAATACTTGATCCCGTCAACGAAAGACACGGTATTGACAACAAAGTGGTTGTGCAGGTGATGGGCTTTGTCCAGATGGGTAGCTACCAGCACCTGGTATTTTTCACCCCACAGCTTTTTCGCCAGGGCAAGGCCGATCTCATGGGCCAGCTCCGGCGTAGCCTCGCCGGGGGCAAAGGATTGATAGCCGTGGTAAGCAACAGTCCCGTCCTCCTTTCCAAAACGCTTTTTCACGGCGATCATCTCGTCGCGGGCGGTGGTGGGGCAGCAATTCACCCCGGAGACAAACCGCTGCATGACCGGCGCGCCTTCTTCATCGGGCGCAATCCGGCCTGTTTTTTCCTGCCGGACGGCGTACTCGATTACGTCCGAAAGGCCCTGGGTCTCCTGGCCGTCCATGCCCTGCTTTTCAAAGACGGCGGGGTTTTCCGTTTTATCCGGGTTTTCCACATAGATGAGCACTTTCCCCAGCCAGCCGTTTACCCGCCAGATGGACGTGGTAGCCATAGCTTTACTCCATTGGCCTGGGCAGGATCACGGCTTTGGTGATGTCGCGGACGAGACGGTCAAACTTTTTCATTTCCTCATCGTAGCGGCGTTCGTCCACAACGCCCAGCACATGGGCTTTCTGGGTGATCTGGTTTAAGTTATTGCCCACACCGTGCAACTCCCGCATGAAGTGGTAATAATCGGGCGGCGGCGCGTCCTGGGGGACGACGCCGTTAATAAGATGGCGCAGGTAAACCTCCTGGGAAAGCCCGCTTTTGCGAACCGCTTTCATAAAGCCCTGGTATTCTTTGTTGTCGAGCCGCACCTGTACGCGGCAGTTTCTTTTCCTCATTCCTTGTCCTCCTCATGGCGGCGGTTGATTTGAAGCAGGCACATGACCAGTACGCCGCACACGCCGCCCAGCAGAAATCCAATGGCAAAAAACAATCCTTCCATAGAAAACCTCCATTCTTTCAAAGGGGTATTAGGGGGCGCTCCCCCTAACAAGCGGTGTTTGGGCGACCAAACACGATGCTTGCTGGTACATACACGTTCCATTCCCCTGCGGGGAATTGCAGACGTCCGAAAAAACAATTCATCGTCCATCCCGGTCGCGGATTCGGCCCCTGGGATAAAACTCCACGTCCTTAAAGCTCTCCGCGTCCAGGATATATTCGCCGTTTTTCCAGTTGTCGGCCACTTTCTGGCGGGCCTCCTCGCGGCTTTCCGCCTCCACCGTGACCGTCATTTCCAGCGTCTCACGGATGGTAATGTCGTACTCTTTCATCGTTCCAGCTCCTTTCCTTTTGCGCTGCGGATGGGAATCCCCAGCCGGTGGCAGAGAAAATCATTGACGTCTTTCCCCTGGGGCGGCGGGCGGTTTTTCATCTCGTACCCTTCGGGAATAGCCGCCAGGATGGCCTTGGCCGCCAGCCTGCCGGGGCCGTCGTTGTCCAGATGGAGATAGAGGGTTTTTACATGGGGGTGATCCTCCAAAAACCGGGTGAGGGCGGCGGGCAGCTTGCTTTCCTCGATCTTTTTCTTCGGCTGGTAAATCCCGGCCAGGGATAGCAGGTTGTGCCGCCGCCAGTCAATCCCGTCCAGCTTGCACAGGGTGGCGTAGGACATCACATCAATGGCGCACTCGCACAGATGGACAGCCGGGTTTTCCACGCAGGCGGGCAGGGCAAAGGAATAGTGCTTGTCGCTGCCGCTTACATCCCCGTGGAACCGGGCTTCGCCAATCCCCCGCAGGCAGCCGAACCGCGCCTTGCCATCCTTGTCAAAGCCCACAAAAACCACGTTGCCGTGGCCCTTGTTCCGGCTCTCATAAATCCGCCCGGTCTGGACGCAGTAGTCCAAAATCTCCTGGTCTATGCCCCGGCCCGCAAGATATTGGAGCATGGCCCGGTTATCCGGGGCGGGCGGCGGCAAAAGCAGGTGCTTGGGCTTTTTCTCCTTTGGGGCGGGCGCACGGGACGGCGGCTGGATGGCCGCCCTGCCGATGACGGCCTCCATGGCCTCCATAAAAGAGCAGCCCTTGACTTTGACAAGATAGTCCAGCGCGCTGTATCCGCCGATCCCATGGGAAAACCAGCACCATTTGCCGTTGGAAATCCGCAGGCTGTCATGTTCCCTGGTACAGTAGACATTGCCGGAAACGTGGACAAGCTCCTGCGGCTCGCAGGTTTGCAGGTAGGTGAATAAGTCCACCTGGCGAGCTTTTTCAATCTCCTCCTGGTTATAAAAAGGCATAAAAAAATACAGCCCCCTTTCCATAGCCACAGATTTACCGCCCGCATGGGGCGGCTGGCTATGTAAAGGGGGCGATGTCCTTTTCAGATATGTAGAAAGCCGGCTGGATTGCTCCAGCCGGCACAGGTGTCAACGCTCCAGTCCCACCACCTTCCTTTCCGGCATTTCTTCCCCTTCGTCGGGGCCGTCGTCCATCAGCGTTTTGTCTTTCTCATCCATGTTGAGCAGGATGTTCAGTTCTTTGAGCCGTTTGGTTTTCTCCGCCAGCTCCGCCTCGCGGGCAAAGGGCGTTTGCAGCTCGGCGCGGGCGTTTTCAAGCTGGCCCCTGGTTTCCTCCAGGCGGTTTTGCTCGGCCTCCAGGCTGCCTGCAAGGTTTTCCAGGGCGTTGTCCAGGCGGGTGATATTGCCGAATACATCCGCGCCCAGCGTCACCGTATGGGAAAGAGTGCCTTTGAGGGTGATCCGGTACTCGTTGCTCCTGCCGTCGTAGGCCAGCACCATGGAAAAGCCCCGGTACTGCCCCAAAAGAACAGCGTCGGAGCCGGTCATACGGGTACAGACGTCGATGATGGCCTTGCCTGCGTCCTCCTTTTCAGCGTAGTGCCTGCCGTCCACCTCCATGCCGCAGAAGCCCTCCTGGGCCTTGGGGTGGGCCGCCGCCAGCGCCACGTCTTGCCCATAGCCCTCGATTAACTCCGTGAGCCGGGTGATTTCCTCCGGGTACTTGCGGTACACCAGTTCCTCCAGGGCATATACCTGGTTCAAGTGGCTGGCTTTCAGCATATTCAGCCGCGCCACCTCCATATCCAGGTTGCACTTTTCGATGATAAGGGGGTTGCCGGTGGCCAGCGCCTTGATCTCCGAATAGCTGAGGGCGGTTTCATCTACATCATCCGCCACACGGACGGGAGATTTGCTGGTCATGATCTGAGCGATAAACTTCTGCTTGTTCTCTACGAGCTGGTAGAGGTAAGCGTCAAAGGTGCCCTCGGTGACATACCGATAGATTTCCACCTCCTCGTTTTCGTTGCCCTGGCGGACGATACGGCCCAGCCGCTGCTGAAGGTCGGAAGGCCGCCAGGGACAGTCCAGGTCATGCAGGGCAATGAGTTTATCCTGGACGTTGGTGCCCGCGCCCATCTTGGCCGTGGAACCCAGCAGCACCCGCACCTGCCCGGAGCGCACTTTGGAAAACAGCTCCTTCTTTTTGGCTTCGCTGTCTGCTGTGTGGATAAATGCGATTTCTTCCTCCGGGATACCGGCGTCCATCAGTTTCTTTTTCAAATCATCGTAAACGCTGAAAGAGCCGTCGGTGGTTGGCGTGGATAAATCGCAGAATACAAGCTGGGCAGAGCGTTTTTCTTTGGTCTGTTCCCAGATACGGTACACGTTCCGGGCGCAGACAGCTACCTTGCCATCCGGGTCGTCCGGGGCCAGGGGCTGGATGAGCCGCATATCCAGAGCCAGTTTTCTTCCATCGTTGGTAATGCGGAGCATATTGTCCACATGGGGGTCAACCCCACCGGCACGGATTTTCTCGGCCCGTTCTGCCAACCCCTTTATCATCTCTTTCTGAATCTCGGACGGTTTAATGACTTCCGTGTGGAAGTTGGCCTTTGGCACAGGCAGACAGAGCATATCCGCCGTCTGGATGTCCGCTACCCCTTTGAAAGCGGCCATCAGCTCCGGCAGGTTATAAAACTTGGCAAACCTTGTCCTGGCACGATAACCGGTGCCTTCCGGAGACAGCTCAATGGCGGTGACGGTTTCCCCAAAGTTTCCCGCCCAGTCGTCGAAATGGACAAGGCCCATCTCCTGTAACATCCGGTACTGCAAATACCGCTGGATGGTGTAAAGTTCCACCATGGAGTTGGAAATGGGAGTGCCGGTGGCAAAAATTGTGCCGCGCCCGCCCGTCAACTCGTCCACGTACTGGGTTTTCATAAACAGGTCGCTGGATTTTTGGGCTTCGGTCTGGGCAATGCCGCCCACGTTGCGCATTTTTGTCGCCAAAAACAAGTTCTTAAAATAATGGCTCTCATCAATAAAGAGCCGGTCAATGCCGAGCTGCTCAAAAGTGACCGTATCGTCTTTGCGGCTCTGGTCGTTGAGCTTGGCAAGCCTTGTCTCCAGGGATTTCCGGGTGCGCTCCATCTGCTTGACCGTGTAGCGTTCCGCTTTCTGGGCCTTGGCCTGCTCAATCCCGTCCAGTATCTCCTCGATCTGGCGCTCCAGAATGGCACGCTGGCGCTCGGCGCTCATGGGGATTTTTTCAAACTGGCTGTGGCCGATGATGATGGCGTCGTAGTCCCCGGTGGCAATGCGGCTGCAAAACTTCTTGCGGTTCTGGGTTTCAAAGTCTTTCTTTGTCGCTACCAGGATATTGGCAGAAGGATAGAGCTGAAGCCATTCCGCCGCCCACTGTTCCGTGATGTGGTTGGGCACCACAATCAGCGACTTGGTGCAAAGCCCCAGGCGCTTCATCTCCATGGCGGCGGCCACCATCTCGTAGGTCTTGCCCGCCCCCACCTCGTGGGCCAGCAGGGTGTTTCCGCCGTACAGGATATGCGCGATGGCGTTCACCTGGTGGGGCCGCAGGGTAATCTCCGGGTTCATCCCCTCGAACCGGATATGCCGCCCGTCATACTCGCGGGGGCGCAGGGCATTGAAGGTTTCGTTGTAAATGCGGCATAGCCGTTCCCTGCGGTCGATGTCTTTCCATACCCACTCGGCAAACTTCTGTTTGATGAGTTCCTGCCTGTCCTGGGCGATGGCGGTTTCTTTTTTGTTGAGGACGGGTTTTTTGTTGCCGTACTCATCCTCGATATAATCGAACACCCGTACATCTCGCTGGTTTAAGGTCTGTTCCAGGATGTGGTAGGCGCTCATCCGCCTGGTGCCGTAGGTGGTATTGGCCTTGACGTTGGCCCGGTCAAAGTTCTTCTCCGTGATACTCCATTGCCCGGTAGCTTCGGAGCGCAGGATTTTAATGCGGCTTCTGGCCTGCCCGTAAGGGGTAAGCAGCTCCACCATGAATTGCTGGTACACGTCGATGGGCACCCAGTTCGCGCCAATGCGCACGCCGATCTCCCCAGCGCCTAAATCCTGTGGCTGGACGGCCTCCAAAGCCTCCACATTTCTGCGGGCGGTTTCCTTTTGTTCATCAGGTACTGCCTCCAGAAAGGCTTTTGCCATCCGCAGCTTCTGGCGCACTTTCCCGGAAAGGTACTCGTCCGCCGTGACAAAGGGATAGCGGCTCAGATCCGCCAGGGAAGGCAGGATGTCCTCCGGGTTCTCCGCGCAGCGAATATCCCGGTAGATCACCCCGGCAAGCTCCTTTTCCAGTTCCTCCGGGGATTTCCCCGACAGCTCCGCCATATAGTCCATGTCCACGCGGGCTTTTTCTGAAATGGACACCGCCAGCGCCTCGCTGGCCGTATCCACGCTGGTGACAGCCACATGGGGCCGGATGGTACGCCGGGAGAACATATCGGCTTTTCTTTTTAGGCCGCCCTGCTCATCCAACACCTCCAAAGAGCAGAGCAGGCAATAGCTGGAGTCCTCCGAAAAAGCCAGCTTGTTGCCCCGGCTGTTGATAAGGCCGTATTTAGCGGTAAAGCTGTCGTAAAGAGCATTGAGCTTTTGCTGCTCGGCTGCAATCTCCTCGTCCGGGTAGCCTTCGGTCTGGTACTCAATGAGCCTGCGGACACATTCCCGCAGCTCGATCATGCCACGGATACGGTTTTCCGCCGTGACGGAGACTTCCACCGGATGCATGAGGCTGTTTTCCCGGTAGTACACCTGGCCGTCCGTAATCGTATAACTAAAGTTCTTTACATTGGGGTCGGCGGGGATGGATTTATCTTCCTCCTCGTCCAGCTCCTCCAGTTCGTAGGGCTTGATTTCCGCCTGCAAAAACTGGACGGCATTGGCAAGCTGCTCGGACAAATCTTCGCCCTCGCGGGCTTTGCAGGCGCTGTCCGGCCCGAACCGGGTGGATTCCATCACCATGTCGCCTAAAATCATCTCCGGGTGCTGCACGAAATAGCGGTTCATGCGGATTCCGTTTTCATCCGTGTCCAAATGCACCCAATCCGGTTCCAGATCGGTGATGTGGTCGCGCTTTTGCAGGAAAATGACGTCGCTGGTCACTTCCGTTCCGGCGTTCCGCTTGAAGGTGTTGTCCGGCAGGCGGATGGCCCCGATGAGGTCGGCGCGCTGGGCAAGATACCTGCGGACGGCGGAGTTTTCCTTATCCATGGTGCCTTTTGAAGTGACAAAGGCAATCACGCCTCCGGGCCGCACCTTATCCAGCGCCTTTCCGAAAAAGTAATCATGGATGAGCCAATGGTGCTTGTCGTATCGCCTATCCAGCATCTTGAAATCCCCAAAGGGGACGTTTCCTACAGCTACATCAAAAAAGCTGTCGGGCATTTGCACGGTTTCAAAGCCGTTTACGGAAATGCTGGCGTTCTGGTAAAGCTGGCCCGCAATCCGCCCGGAAATGGAATCCAGCTCCACGCCGTAGGCTTTGCTGCCCGCCATATCCGCAGGGAGCAGGCCCAGGAAATTGCCGGTGCCGCAGGACGGTTCCAGGATGTTGCCCTGGGTAAAGCCCATCTGGGACAGGGCTTTGTAGATTCCCCGGATGACCACGGGCGGCGTGTAAAAGGCGGTGAGGGTGCTGGCCCTGGCCGCCGCGTATTCCTCCGAATCCAGCAGGGATTTCAGCTCCTCATAATGGGGGCTGGTTTCCTCAAAGCAGTCCGCAAGGCCGCCCCAGCCCACATAGCGGGACAGGATTTCCTGTTCTTCGGGCGTGGCCAGCCGTTCCTCCGCTTCGATCTGCTTCAAGGTGCGGATAGCGGCAGCATTGGCCGCATATTTCTCGCTGGGGGCGCCATGGCCCAGGGCGTCGTCGGTGATGTGAAAATCATGGCGCTGATCCCTGGGAACCTCCGGGTACAGGGTTGTGAAGGTAATGCGCTCACGCCGGGGGCGTTTGGGCGGCAGCGGGGCCGGTTCTTCTTTTTTAGGCTGTAAAACGTCCTGCTCCGGGCTGGCTTGCGGTTCCTCTGCGGCAAGCGCCGCCTGATCGATGGCCCGTTCATCGGGGAAGTCCCCGTAAACCCGCAGCCACCGGCGCTCATTCAAATCGTAAATACCAGCGCCGTCATAGGCAAAGCCGTCCTCGCCCTCCATGGTGCCATCTACATATTTCCGCGCCGCCTGTTCCGCCTCTGCCAGCGTTTGGTAATCCAGCCGTTCGTCAAAGCCATTTTCAAAGTGGTGGTACACCGCAACTTCGTAGGGCGGCTCCATGCGCTGGGCGTAGCGGTCGATGTCCTCTGGGGTTAGCCATTCCGGTTTTTCCGGCAGGGCGGCGTAGAGTTCCCGCATTTTGGCGATCTGCTCCCGCACGTTCCCGGCCCACAAATGCTTTTCCGCACGTCCGCCAGCGCCCAGGAAGTAGTCGCAGTCGGTTTTGAGGCGGCCCAGCAGGCGGTATTCATCCTCATGGCCGGACGGCATGGCTTCCGCAGCCGGTTCTTCTGCCAACAGCTCGCGCTCGATAAATCCGGCGATCTCCCGGCTGTCTCCCTTGCCGCCATGGGCGTGGTATTCGGCAATGCCGTCCTCGATCAGTTCATCGGACGCCGCATATCCGGCTTCATCCAGATGGGTTTTGATTTCTTCCCGCAGGGCCTGCTCCGGGGTAAGGGCCGGGGGCAGCGCCTCGATCTGCTCCAGGCAGAGGGCCGCATCCGACGCGATTTCTTCCTCCGGGCCGGCATGGTCGAGGAAAGAGCGCAGCAATTCATGGATTCCCTCACGCTGCACGGGGTCGTGGAGCTGCCGGGCAATATTCTCCACCGCCTGGGCGTCATCCTCGCCGTAGTCCATACGGGAACCATCAAACTCGCCAATAAGGCGCAGCACCTGGGCGGCCAGCGTAGGATAGGGGTCTGGGGCTTCTTCTTTTTGGGGCGGTTCCTGTACCCTGGGCGGCACGGCGAACACCGGCGCGTCCTGGGTAGCGGAAATCGTCATTTCCGAGGTATCCGCCACCCGTTGGATTTCCTCCCGCACCGCCTGGGGCATTTCCTCATCATAAATCGTTACCGTGCGGTCGGAGCCGATGTGGGCTACTGTTTTATAGTCTCCGTGTTCTTCCTCCAGCCGGTTCCAGACGGTGAGGCCGTTCCCCAGGTAGCCATAGCCCAGGTCGTAGGCTTTGAACGGGGGCGCGGCTGTGGCCGCAGGCTCCTTGTGTTCTGCAAAGAGGGTAAACGTACCCTGCCGGAAGGCGGTGAGGTTTTCAAAGGCTGTTTTCCGCCACTTATACATCCGGTCGCCCTGCGGGGTGGCCTCCCAAATGGGAACCATCATCTGGTAGATTTCCTCCACGCGGGCCGGGTTGTCAAGCTGCGGCTCGATGACCTTCACTGCGTCCCAATAGTCGAAGCTAAACGGATAGGGGTGCGGCTGTTCCTGGGGCACGTTCTCAAAGAACGTGCGGATATTCCGGGCAAGCTGGTGCTTCTCATACTGCGGCATGGCGGCACGGTCGTCCTCGGATAAGAACCGCCCCTGGGCGATCATGGCGCTGACGTGCTTTTCCACGGCGCTCCATTTCAGCTCCACCTTGGCGTAGGGGGCGGCGATACTGCCGTGGCTGAAGGAAACGCCTTTGCTGAGCTGGTAGGTCACATCGTCGTTTCCGCCGCCATATCCGCTGTATTCCCCGTGGTAGTGCTTTAGAAAATCCTCCCGTTCCTTGCGGTCTGTATGGTTGCGGTAAAAGGAATACACGGCCAGCCGGTAATCTACGCTGCGTTTTCCGCCGCGCAGAAGGTTGTCGATCTCGTCTGTGGAGATATACAAACGCCGCTGGGGGTCATACCCCTCGGCGGCGGTAAAATGCAGCGGCTCCCGCTGTAAATCTGCAAGCTGGGCCTGGAGAGCAAGCGGACGGTAAAAGCGGAACCGCAGAATAGCCGGGTTTTCCTGGTAGGCGGCGGCAAAGGCTTCATATTCTGAGAGGATGGCCTGTAAGCCATCTTCCCGGCTCAAAAGCCCAGCGATTTCTTCAGACGCCTCCGGGAACCCGCCTGGTTTATCATAGACGGCCCGCAGCGAGGGGAAAAAACGCTTATCTTCATCCTCAATGTCGCGGAACATCAGCAGCAGCCGGTCGGCCAGCGCATTGACTTCATAGCGATCCACCTGGTCAAGTTCGCTCTGGGGCATATACCGGCCTAAATCCAGCAGTTCCCGGATACGGGCCGCCGCCTGTTCCCAGGGGATGAGGGCGGCGCTGGAACGCCGAGCGCTTTCACCTTCGGCAATGCGGATTCCCTCGGCGTTATACCAAAGGGCATACTTTTTGCCGTTCAGATAAAAGCCCGCGCCGTTCTCGCCATAGTGCTCCGCCAGGAATCGGGCGTTGTCCGGCTTATCTTTTTTGAAGTAGGCGCAGATGATGAGGCGGCTGTGCTTGTGGTTGGAGCCGATACACAGCGCCTCGTCGATCACCTGCTGGGGCAGAGCCGGGTGAGGAAAAACGGATGGCTGCGCTGCGCCCTCCGTCCGGGCTGGCTGCTGAAACGCCGCAAAATCAAAAAGGGACATCTGCTGGCCCTCCTGGTCGGGGAGCTGCGGGATGTCCGTCTGAATAAAGTATTCTTTTTTGTCGATGAGCTTAGCCGTCCATCCGGCTATCAAATCCCACGAAAACACCGATTCCTTTGTGCGGGAACGGTAAGCGCCTTCCCACATGAGCAGCCCGTCCTCCTGGGGGCTATATCCCAGGCGCTGCCCATCAGCGATAAGCTCGGTAAACCTGTCCTGGTAGGCGGATTTCAGATATTCCGCCCGTTCCTGCTCATCCGAGTGGACGGAAAAGAAAAGCTCGATCTGCTGTTTTTTGTACTTCAGGTCGTCATCCTTGTTGGCGATGACGGCCATGATCTGCTTTTCATCCAAAAGCGCAGGGAGCTGTTCGCCGCCTGCGCTTTCTTCCGGTTCATCCTTTAATTGTAAATCAGCTCCGCCAGTACCGTTTCCTCCGCCGCGTTCTGGATGTTGTTCATCAGCCCCACCCATTTCATCGGGTCGCGCTCTTTCAGTTCCTCCGTCACGCCCTGGGCCTTCGCCATCTGCGCTGCGATTTCCTCCATCCGGCGCTGGGCGCTCTGCTGGATCTCCGCCAGATGGCTGGAGAGTTTCCCGCTGGTCAACAGGTTCGTGTAGGTGATCCTGCGGTGCTCCTTGAGGAACCGCCTCCGAAGCAATGCGTATTTCCCATGGGGAACCGGCTCCTCCTGGGGCGGCAGAAGGTTCGGCAGGTTGTAGTCGCCCTGTCTCGTGTATGTGATCTCGGCCATATTCAAAACTCCTTTCCGGCTGTGTGGTTTTCTGTTCAGTTACAGCATACTGGATTTGCCGCTGGGTTTCAAATGTGCGATTTTCTTTTTTCGGCTGTCTTTGCAGGGCAAGGACGGTACGCGAAATCGCAGAAAGGCACATTTGGGAAATGTCCCCGGCAGCCACGCCCAAAGCGTTCAGCGTCTGCGGCGTGTTAAAGTCGGTTACATCCCGGAAATCCTCATCTTCAAAATATTCGGATGGGTCAAGGCCGCAGCGCACCAGCAGCATATACCCAATGCTGTTCTGCACCGCCCTGCGGTACTCTACCTCCAGATTCAGCCCGTCCAGTTCTTCCAGGAAGCTGCCTTCCGTAAGGCTTTTCAGTTCAGAAAGATAGTCGGGCATATTGTCCTCCACGGCGTTCTTTGCCGCAGAGAGCAGGGCTGCGCCCAAATCTTCCTTGTGTTCCAGTTCCCCAAAGCTGTTCTCCAGCGTTTCAACGATGTTCGGCGCGTATTCTTCCCGCACCGTCCAGATAGGGACAGGCCGGGGAAAACGGGCCTCGTGGGTATCGTAAATGTCAAAATAGTATTTCAGCCGGGGTTTGCCAGTATGCTCGCCGTCAAAAACGGCAATGCCGTTTGCGCCCCGGTTTACCCAGCGCCCAAATTGCCGGTTCCATCGCTCGATCTCCAGGACGGCGGTGGCGTCCGGGCGCTGGGCGTAAACTAATAGCTGTTCATCAAAAGTCAATCGGTAATTGCGGCAGGCAGAAGCCAAAAACGCCTGCCACTCTGACGGAGCCGTCACTTTGCGCTGCGTTTCCCGGTACAGCTCCGTTAGGGCTTTATATAATATCGCCATCCGGCGCACCTCCTTTTTCTTGTTATCTTTCCAATGTCGCAGCCTGCCGCTGCCGGGGAATCGAAAAACCGTAGACCTTGGCGATGTCGTCGCCCAGCCTGCGGGTCACTCTCGTAATATCGGCGCGGGTCGCAATGCCGCGGTACAATTTTTCTTTCAGCAGTTCAATTTGGGAAGGGCTGGCGCTGTCCTTGTAAACGCGGTAGAGGTAGTGGTTTGTGCCGTCGTGGTGGATGGCGTCGCACCGCAGGTCGCCCAGGCGGTCTACATACCATGTGGAATAGTCCGTATCTCCGTAAAGGCAGTCCCGGATGTTGCCGCTGGGGATTTCCTTATATCCCATGCGCCGCCCATTCCACAGGCCCAGGTCGCCTACAACCAAAATGGGCTGGGAAAGCTGCACATTGAGATTGGCGCGTTCATCATCCAGGTAATCCCCATTGATCTCATACATCAGGGAAATGCGCTCATCTTCGGATAAATCCGGGTAATCCGCCTCCAGATCGTCCCGCCAGTCCTCATAGTCCAGGCCGTAGTCTGTCCAGATAATGTGCCGTTCTTCCTTCATCGCGCCTCACCCCGGTCTTTCCTTTTGGGAAGCTGCGCTTTCTCCGCCAGCGTTTTTTCCCGCGCCTGCCAATATGCGGCGTGAAAGGTTTGCAGGCTGTCATTGATAACAGCCTCATACGCGCCGGGGGCAAAGCGTTCGTTGACAGGCGCTTGGTACATCCCTTTATCCATCAACTCCCGCAGCGCCACCGGCTCGTCGCAGTCCTCCTCAAAACAAAGATACGCGCCCTCGGTAAATCCGCAGTCCAGCGCTTCTTTGCGGAATATCTTTTCCGCCAGTTCCCGGCGCACCATAATGCCGCCGTGCCCTGGGGTAGAAACGGAATAAACGCCGGGGCAGAGCGTTTCGCACTCCTGTACGTTCCCCCATGGGGAATAAGGCGGAGCCTCCGGCGCAATGGCGTCCTGCCGCTGTTCTTCCAGGCACTGTACTTCTTCTTGCGCCCGCGCCACCAAATCCTTTTGGGCGGAAAACAGGTCGCTGAAATAATGGCCCCAATAATAGTCCTTCCGGTCGGTGCATTTCCAGGTAACGAATTGCTGGGGTGCTGTCAAATGGACGCCCAGCACAAACTCGCTGTCGCCCACATGGCAGGAATCCGTAATGATATATCCCGCGTTCTCTCTGTAATCCATCATCAAACCTCCGTTTCATTCAGAATAAAATCTTTGACTTCCTTTATGCTGGCAAAATCCCGTTCATCCCCGGTAAGGTAGCGCACCGCGTCCTGCCATTGGGACAGCGGGTAGCCGTTCTCATCCATCCCGCACAAATCGGACAGGGCAGCCCTGCGCAGGAAGGGGGTGAGGTTTAAGTCGGAGATAAAGCAGCCATGCCGGGCCGCCAGTATATCCAGCAGGTGCAGTTCACTCATGGCCGCACCTGCTTTCCCCGGCTTCTTTCAGCAATTCCTCCACCAGTCTGCCGCTGCGGACTTTATTCCGGTCTGCCAGCACCTTGTTCTGGACGCACAGCACCGCCCGGATGTTGGGGACGGTAATGCCGGGGATTTCCACCATCTCCTCCGGAGTGATGGTGAGAAGCTGCACCGGGGAGTAGCCAGCCTGGGCAAAGATACGGAACAGCCGCTGTTCAAATCGTTCTTTCATCTGCAAAGCTCCTTTCTTTTTTGGTATGTAAAAGGGGCGGCCCCGCATGGCCGCCCCTGGCTGGTTACTTCTTCCGGCTTCTGACTTTCAGGAAAATCAGGCCGCCGATGATGAATACCACCAGCGCAATGGCAATGATCGTTTTCAATTCCATGAAATCATTCCTCCTAACACAGAATCAAGCCGCAGTTATTTCACGGTGTTTTTGCCCTTCTTGCGCTTGCCCACATAGGCCGCAACGCCCAGGGCGGCAGCGCCCATAGCGGACACGCCCATGAGAGCCGCCCACAGCCAGGGCTTGCTGTCATCGCCAGTTTTCGGGGTGTCGCGCAGCTCGTTGTGCATTTCCGCCACGGTGGTCTTATCCGCAAAAATCGTCACCGTCTTATCCGCAGGCAGCACATAGTTGGCGCTGGCCCCATCCGACACCTCGGACACGGTGTAATCGCCCACGCGCAGGCCCTCGATAAAGATTTCACCGTTCGCGTCCGTGGTGAAAATCTGCTCATAACCGTTGGCTCCGGTCACGCGGAAGGAGAAGCCCTCCACCTTGCCGTCGCTGGACGTTTTTTCAATCCGCAGGGAGCCAGTCTGGGCCATGTTGGTGAAACCAACCCCGGCCTCGTTCTCTACCTCGTAGATCTTGCCGTTCTCGGTGATCTCCACATAATAGGCGTTTTCATCCAGCAGGAAGCCCTCCGGCGCTTTGGTTTCCCTTACGAACACGCCGCCGTAGAGGATGTGGGACATCTCGTAAATGCCGGTGCTGGTTTCCTCCAGCTTGCCCAGCAGCTCGTCACCCTCGTCCAGCTCTTTGTTGCCATTGGTATCGCGGTACACCTCAAACTCGGCACCGGTGAGCTTGTTGTTGGGATAATCCTTATCCACCTTGGTGAGCCGCAGATCACCATACACACGCTCATTGGCAAGGGAAATCTCTACAACCTGTCCATCTTCCTCCACAGTAACGGGAATCACTTCATCGGAGAGGATGAACCCTTCCGGGCTTTCCAGTTCTTTCAGCACCCAATCACCGTAAGGCACATTGGTGAAAGAAAAGCTGCCGTCGTCCGCTGAGGTAGTGGTGGCAAGGGCGTTTTCGGCGGTAAACTCGGTTTCATCGGACTTAAACAGACCGATTACAGCCCCGCCCAGGCCCGTGCCGTTCTCATCGGTTTTGAGGCCCTTGATTTCGCCGCGGATCAGCTCGTTTGTGACAGCCTCGCCATCATTAGCGGAAATCTCTACCACGGCAACAGAAGGCCCGCCGTACTCAAAGGTGAACGGGAAGGTTTCGCCATTCAGCAGGTAATGGCTGTCAGTGGAAAGCTCCTTCAGGTAGAAGCTGCCGAAAGGCAGGTCGGTGCTGCAAACGGCCTGGCCGTTCTCATTCACAGAAACGATCTCCAGAAGCCCGTCTGCCGAGATCACGGAACCGTCTGCTGCGGTGATGTCCTCCTGGGCATAGAGGCCAAAAGTTACGGCGGAGATCTCGCCATTCATGCCAATGCCAAAGATTTCATCCTGCTCCAGCACCTTGTCAAGCGTCACAAGGGCTTTCTGGCGCTGGTTGTAGAAGCTGGCAGAGGTTTCGGTGACTTCCACCTCCTGGCCTGCGTACACCAGCTCCACGTTGGTGACGTTCTCGCCGGTATCCACCATGCCGTGAGGGAACTGGATTTCCTTCACCTGGAACTTGCCCAGGTAGAGGGGCTGGCTCTGGGCTGTCCCGTCCTCGCCGGTGGTGATGGTGTCCACTACCTCGCCCGCAGAGTAGCGCAGGGTGCCGTCCAGGGTGTAGACGTCCTCCAGGGCGGTGATTTCAAACACCGCACCGGGCAGGCCCTGCACCTCATACACCGGCTGGTAAACGCCCTCGTTTTCTGTCACAGAGGAAAATACCTCGCCGGTCTTGCTGACTTTGATGATTCCTTTTTGGGCCATGTTGGGCTTGGTGACTTCGATCACTGTCACGCCGCCTTCTTCGCTGGAATTGTCCTCAGTCACATCAAAGTAAACCGGGGTGCTGTCCAGCACATACCCGTAGGGGGCCTGGACTTCGACCAAGGAATATCCCGTGCCGTACTCCAGCTTTTCCGGGGTGACAAGATAGCCCTCGGAATTGGTGTAGAACGTATCAATGGTGGTCGGCGTCGGATAGGTGAAGGTCATTTCCACCTTGCTGCCATCCGGGCGGTAAATCTGGAACCCGGCTCCTGCATAGGGAATGGTAGCGCCGGTTTCCGCGTCCACCTTGACCACCTTGATGAAGCTCTCAAAATTGGCGTTGTTGATGAGGTAGCGGTAGGTCTGCCCGTCCTGGGCGATATACACTTCAAAGTCGTCCATCAGCTCGCGGCCTTCCCAGCCCTTGGTCTGGCGGACGATATAGGTGCCGTAGGGCAGCTTCTTCGACTGTGCAAATCCGTTCTCATCACAGACGAGGACATCGCGCTCGGATTCCCTGGCATTTTCATAGCTGCCCGCAGCTTTCAAGAACACCTGGAACTCTGCGCCGGATTCCGGGGTTTCGATCTGGGTTTCCCCGTCATCGGTATGCTTGATGATGGCGATGTCGCCCTTGATGATCTGCTCCGTCAC
>ENA-UOOA01000413-UOOA01000413.1-human-gut-metagenome-genome-assembly--contig:-P61old-NODE-413-length-92010-cov-17.355217_pt1 | contig 92010 bp, 91 predicted proteins | sample MGYA00242467_ERZ724014 | MGnify/ENA metagenome assembly ERZ724014 | reverse complement strand
AACTAAAACAAAAAATCAATAGTTAAATTATTAAATATTATATAATTATAAAATTTGAAGTACGAATATTTCAATCTATTTTAAGCATTTACATTATATTAAGTTTCAAGCTTAATTAAAAAAGTAGGAGGAAAAATATGAATAACAAAAGAGGAATAACATTAGTTGCATTAGTAATTACAATAGTAATTTTATTAATATTAGCAGGTATATCAATAATTGGGTTAACAAAAGCAGGAGTATTAAAAAATGCAGAATTAGCAAAAGAAGAATATCAAAAATCAGTAAAAAAGGAAGAAAACGATTTAAATAAAATAAATGAATATATAAAAGGGAATAGAGAAAATAATACAAAAGAAAGCGAATTAATACAAGAGGTAACATTTGAAGTGATTGAAACTAAAGGGATTAGTATAAAAGTACAAATAAATGTAAAGGAAACAAATGAAAATGATGCAAGAGGGTATTTTGTTTATATAAATGATGAAGTTGTTGCTGTAAAAGATGAAAATATAATAAAAATAGAAAAATTAAATATAGCTACAGAATATAAAATAAAGTGTGGAGTAATTGATAAGAACGGTAATATAAAAGAAAGTTCAGAAAATAAAGTACAGACATTAGAAAAAGAAGTTTTATATGATGGAGTTGACAGTTCGATATTTGAACCATTTCGTGTGGATAGTGCTTCAAGTTATAAAGCTTATGGACAAGAAAATGGATATTATATTATAACTGCTTTGAACTCAAATGGAAGAGCAGGTATTAACATAAACAATAAGATCGATTTAACCAATATAAAAAAAGTAATAGTTAATACAGAGTTATACAATAATTATGGGAGTTCTTTTATTGGAACGATATATTTAGGAATATGTAATCAAAAAAATAACTCTATAGATTTTATTAAATCAATTAATTATTCTACAAATGCAACAAAGAATGAAAGAAAAATATTAGAACTGGATGTTTCTGATATAGAAGGAGAATATTATATAAAAACAATATTAGTTCATCCTTCAAATGTTACTAATTATGGATTTACTTCTTATATATATTCAATTGAATTAAATTAGATTTATATAAATAGTAAAAATTAGTATAAAATGTCGAAAATTGCGATGAAAAGTATAATAAAACTACAATTTTTTATTGCAATATTCGGCATTTTATTGTATTATATAAACATTAGATATCTAATTAATTTTAAATCAAAAATATTAATTCTAAGAAATTTTTATCTTAAATTAAAACTCAAATTTAAATTAAAAATCAAAAGCATAAGGAGGAATAAAATTTGAAAGTTAATCAAATGATTAATATTGACAAAACAAAAGAAAAAGATTATAATAAAAACAATCTAACTAATGAAGTAACTTTTACATACTATAACTATTTGAAATATAAATTATTTGAAAAGATGAAAAAGGCTAAAAATACTACATTACACGAAAAAGAAGAAAAATATAAAAGGCTAGAACAACAAGAAAACAGAGTAAATAATGAACATGATAAAGTATTTAGAAAAATACTTTCAGACAAAATAGAAGTAACAAAATTCTTGAATGAGCAATTAAAAATAAATTTAAAACCAGAAGATATAGAACAATATAATACAAGTTATATAAATACTTTAATGCAAAATGAAGAAGCAGATGTAGTATATAAATTAAAAGGTAAAAATGAATTTTTCTTGATAGAACATCAATCAAAAGTAGATTATAGAATGCCATTTAGAATTTTAAAATATGAAATGGCAATAGTAGAAAGTGCAATAGATGAAAAAGAATGTAAAAGGAAAGATTATTTGTACCCAAGAGTAAATGCAATAGTTTTATATACAGGAAAACAAAAATGGAATGTAGCCCAAACATTTAATGAAACACAAGTGACAAGCATACTAGAAAAATCAATAGAATTTGCAAAATATATTCTTGTAGATATAAACAATTATACAGAAGAAAAATTACTAGAAACTCCATCATTTATGACAAAAGCATTATTAATAGAAAAAGCAAAAGATAATGAACAAATAGCAAATTATATAGAAAAAATAGTAGAAATAATAAATAAAGACAAAGAAAATTATTCAGACAATATGAAGGAAATATTTAAAGTAATGTTAACTCAAATAATAAAAAATAAAATAGGACAAGAAAAGACAAATGAAATTCTAAATAAATTAAATATAGGAGGTGATGAAGATATGATGGCAGTATTTGAAACAATTCAACAAGACAACAAACGTATATATAGACGTGGAAAAAAAGAAGGATTAATAGAAGTTGCAAAAAAATTGCTAAAAAGAAATAATTCCAGAGAAGAAGTAGCAGAAATAACAGGACTAAAAATAGAAGAAATTGAAAAATTAAAATAATTAAATTAGGAGGCGGTGGAGATGCTTGAATTTAGTGATGAAGAAATAAAAAATTATAAGGAAAATGATATATTTTTTAAAATATTATTTAACCAAAAGGATGAAGTAGTAAGACTTATAAACGATGAATTTAAAACGAATTTTAAAAAAGATGAAATAGAAAAATATGAAACAGAGTACATATCAAAAAGAATCAATAGTAAAAATGCTATTGCTGTATATAAAATAAAAGATAAAAACATTTTTATACTTATTGAACATCAGAGAGAAGTTGATTATTTTTTAGCAAATAAAATAGCGTATCACCAATTGATTATAATGAATAGTGTATTTGCAGAAAGTGATTGTAGTAAGGAATTAAAAATTCCCAAAATATGGCCAATAGTATTATATACAGGAGATAAAAAATGGGATGCACCTAAAGAGTTGGAAAAACGCCCGCTTTTAAATGATATAATAGTAACACAAATAGAAGATATTGAATAAAAGACGTTAGTGACATATGGATTTCGTATTTGGAAAAAGTAAAAGAATAAAAAAACTTTAATATAAATGAAAGATTTATATTGAAGTTTTTTTATAAAATTAAGCTTGAAAACTTAATAAATAAAAGGAGAATACAATAAAAAAATCAAGAAAAAACAAAGGAATAACACTAGTAGCACTAGTAATTACCATTATTATTTTATTAATATTAGCTGGTATATCAATATTAACAATAAATCAAACAAGATTATTCAAAAATGCAAAACAAGCAAAAGAATCTATGATAAATGCACAAAATTTAGAAAATAGAACTTTGAGTAGTTATGAAAATAAAATAAATACTGTGATAACAGGAAATAGAGAACAAATAACAATATATAAAGCAGAATATGATTTATTAAAAAATAATATAAATTATTCAGAAGAAGAAAAAAAATTGGAAATTGGATAGATGGTAAAGAAATATATGCAAAAACAATTTTAATAAATACTTTGAATGCAGGTGCTTGGAATGATATAAATCATAATATAGATAATATTGATAAATGTATTGATTATACAGGAAAAATATATTTAAAAAGAAAAGGAGAATATTCATTATTTAATCTAGACGGGGGATGTGGAATGGAAAATGAAAATAAAATTTATACATTATTCACAACTAAAAATTATTCAATTTATATTGGTGGAACTTATTCTTTTGATAATAATAGCTATGGGTATATAACATTAAAATATACTAAAACAACCAAATGATGTTATATTAAATTTTCTTGAATTATAATAATATCCAGGCTCGAAATTTGTCGAATGATTTTTGTTGAAATCAAGATAAAAATATTTTAATAATTTTATACTATTTTTATCCAAATGCTTGCCATTAAAAAAAATAAGTGATAAACTAATAATAGATTAAAAAAAAACCGAATTTGAAAGGCAATTTTTTTAATCTTTTTTTATTTTTTTAAAAGAAAAAATAGGAGGAATAAAAAATGAACACAAAATACATTTTTGTAACAGGTGGTGTAGTATCAGGACTAGGAAAAGGAATAACAGCTGCATCATTAGGAAGATTATTAAAAAATAGAGGATATAAAGTGACAATACAAAAGTTTGATCCATATATAAACGTAGATCCAGGAACAATGAACCCATATGAACATGGAGAAGTATTTGTTACAGATGATGGAGCTGAAACAGACTTAGATTTAGGACATTATGAAAGATTTATAAACGAAAACTTAACCAAAAATTCAAGTGTAACAATGGGAAGAATATATTCAAATGTAATAGAAAAAGAAAGAAAAGGAGACTACTTAGGAAAAACAGTTCAAGTTATTCCTCATATAACAAATGAAATAAAAGAAAGAATCTATGGATTTGAAGGGACAGATACGGATATAGTTATAACAGAAGTTGGAGGAACAGTCGGAGATATAGAAGGATTGTCAATAATAGAAGCAATTAGACAAGTTGGACTAGAAAGAAATCCAGAAGATGTTTGCTTTATACATGTTACATTATTGCCATACATCTATGGTTCAAATGAAATAAAATCAAAGCCAACACAACATTCAGTAAAAGAATTACAAAGTTTGGGAATTCAACCAGATATATTAGTTTGTAGAACAGAACAAGAAATACCAGATACAATAAGAGAAAAATTAGCATTATTCTGTAATGTAAGAAAAACAAGTGTTATACAAAACAAAACAGCAGATTGCTTATATGCAGTACCATTAATGCTAGAAGAAGAAGGTCTAGCAAGAGAAGTTTGCAATCATTTAAGATTAGATAATTATATTCCAGATAATTCAAAATGGGCAGAAATGATTGAAAAGATAAGAAAAATAGATAAAAATAATAAAGTAAAAATAGCAATAGTTGGAAAATATATAAAACTAGAAGATTCATACATATCAGTTATAGAAAGTATAAAACATGCTGGATTTGAAAATAATGTTGAAACAGAAATAGAATTAATCGACTGTGAAACTATAACAAAAGATACAGTACAAGAAAAATTAGATAGATTTGATGGAATTATAGTTCCTGGAGGATTTGGAAATAGAGGAATAGAAGGAAAAATTATAACAATAAAATATGCAAGAGAAAACAAAATACCATTTTTAGGAATTTGTCTAGGAATGCAAATGGCTGTTGTAGAGTATGCAAGAGATATATTAGGATTAAAAGATGCAAATTCTGCTGAATTTGATGAAAAGTCTAAAAATCAAGTAATTCATATTATGGAAGAACAAAAAGGAATAGATAAAAAAGGTGGAACAATGAGACTTGGAGCATATCCTTGTATTATAAAAGAAGGAACTTTAGCACAAGAAGTATACGGAAAAACAGAAATATCTGAAAGACATAGACATCGTTTTGAATATAATAATGATTACAAAGAAAGATTAGAAAAAGCAGGATTGATTTGTTCAGGAACATCTCCTGATGGGAAATTAGTTGAAATAGTTGAATTAAGTCAAAAAGAACATCCGTATTTTATAGCTGGCCAATTCCATCCAGAATTAAAATCAAGACCAAATAAACCAGCACCATTATTTGTTGGATTAGTAAAAGCTGCGAAAGAAAGAAAATAAATTTTATAAAAATGAAAAGGTTATTCAAATTTGTGTATTATACGCATAAAGAATAACCTTTTTATTTTAATATTTATTTGAATAACAAAGTAATTTTATTTCCATTTTTTTTAATAAAACCTTCATCTTTTAAAAGTTTTAATTCACGCATCATAGCACTTCTATCAACACTCAAAAAATCAGCCAAATCAGTCAAAGAAAATGGAAGAGTAAATGTTGCGGAAAGACTTCTTGTAGACAAAATAGAAAAATATCCTAGTAATTTATCACGAATAGTTCTTTTGGTTAAAATTTCAATTCTTGTATTAAGACTAGTAACTTTATTTAAAATAAGGTCAGAAAAATTCTCTGATAATACTTGATGAAATTTACAATTATTTCTGCATTTATGATAAACATTATCATAAATAAAAAATAAAACATCACAATTTTTTTTAGCTTCTACATAAAGTTCGTTGTTTGTGGTTACTATATAAAAAGCTTCACCAAAAATATCATTTTTTGTAAAATGTTCAATTATAGATTTATCTCCATTAAAGTCGTATCTTACTAAGTCTGCCTCACCATTTTGTAAAATACAAACTTGATTTCTCTTTTGAATATAAGTTGTTATTGTCTGTCCTTTTTTAAAAGATTTTTTTTGTACGTTTTTGCAGTTGCAAGAAAAATCTTTAAAAAATTCCTCGAATTGGGCTGATGAATTCATTATATTCACTCCTATTTTGGTTTTGAAATTTTGTTGTATTATATAACAAAAGTGTGATAAATGCAACAATTAATTGAGATAAATTGAGATAAATTGAGATAAAATATGCTCGAAATTTGTCGAACGATTTATGTTGAAATTAGGGAAAAAACGTGTTAATATATAGCTATGCAATTTTGATATATTGCATGGCTTATTTTATTAAAAAATTAAAATCAAACAACTTAGGAAAGACAGAAATAAAAAATTTAAAATCAATGATTTCAAAAAGAAATTTAAGAATCTAAAAAAATTCCAAAGAAATCAAATAACAAAAAAATAAAAGCAAAGGAGGAGATCAAAAAAGACATATAAAAGCAAATATTTATAAAACATAAAAGAGTCATTAAAATCAAAATTGTAAATATAACAATAAATATTTACTAAAAGGTATTGCTAAATGAAATAAATTTTAGTATAATATGAGAGGAGATAAATGGAGAACAATTTAGAACTATTACCATTAACAGATGACTACATCTTTAAAAGAGTATTTGCCTATAAAGGAAATGAAAGTGTATTAAAAGATTTTCTAGAAGCATTATTGAAAATAGAAATAAAGGGAATAAAGATAACAAATCCAGAAATAATACCATATGAAAAAGGCGAAAAGAGAGGACTGCTAGATATAAAAGCAGAGATAAATGATGGAACAATGCTAGATGTAGAAATGCAAATGAAAAATGAAAGAAACACAGAAGAAAGAGCAACAGAATATATGGGAAAAATGATATCAGAACAACTACAAGTTGGAGAAGATTATCAAAATTTGAAAAAGAGCATAGTAATATTTATAACAAATTACAATTTCTTAAAACGAAATAGTTATCATAGTGTAGGAAGAATGAAGTTTGATAAAACACTAAAAGATGAGTATGTAAATATGGGCTATGAAAAAGAAGATGAAGTAGCATCAAAACATATAGAAGTGCATTACATAGAATTACCAAAATTCAAGAAAAAAGAGTTATCAAAATTTACAAAGTTAGATCAATGGATGTGTATATTCACACAAAATAGGGAGGGGATTATGTTGGCAGAGAAAGAAAATAAAGAAATAAAAAGAGCAATAAACACTTTAGACTTTTTAAGCAAAGACCCAAAAGAAAGGGAGAGACATAATTCAATAGTAATGGCAGAATATAATAGATTAGTAAGTGAGCATAACTTTTTTAATGATGGACTAGAAAAAGGAATGAAAAAACGGAATGAAAAAACGGAAAAAAAGAAAATTCAATAGAAATAGCAAAAGAAATGCTGAAAGAAAATATGACAATAGAAATGATAATGAAATTTACAAAATTAACAAAAGAAGAAATAGAAAAATTAAAATAATATGAAAATAAAAATATTAACTGGTATAAAAACTTAAATACTGGTTAATATTTTTTTAGTAGAAATAATATAAAAAATAATCATTAACTGTTGAACTAAAAATATAACTATGTTAAAATAATTTTAATACATAATAAATTGTATAAAAATCAAATGAAAAAATAGGAGGAAAGATATGAAAGAAAAAAGCATTAAGGGTATAACATTAGTAGCACTAGTAATAACAATAGTAATTTTATTAATATTAGCAGGAATAAGTATCCAAGCAATAACAAACACAGGACTATTTGAAAATGCAAAAAGAGCAACAGAAGAAAGTAAATATGCAAATGCAGAGGAAAAAGTAAAAATGGCAGTAATGGCATCATATGATGAAAATGCAAGTTTAAACAAAGATTTATTAAAAGATAGTCTAAACAAAATAGATGGAATAAACCCAAAAGTTACAGAAGTAACATGGGATTTAAAAGTAAATGTAGATGGATATGAATTTACAATAACAGAAGTTGGAACAGTAACATGCTTAGGAAGAAAATACCAAGAAAAATTACCAGAAAATAGCAAAGACAATCCACAAGATGCAGGAACAGAAGTAGCAGTAAAAGATAGTTGGAAAACGCAAACAGCAAGACATATAAAAACAAATGATGGTTCTGAAGTAACTGAAGTTGAAAAAGTATCAACACAGTATATGCAGTATCAGTAGGAAATGGAGAAACAGTACCAGTTCCATATGATTTTTACTATGTAGGAGGAAGCATTGATACAGGAGTAATAATATCAGATAATGAAGATGATAAATATGATGGAAAAACAGATAAAACAACACACGATTACGCAACAAAATTAAAAGGAAATCAATTTGTATGGATACCATGTACAATAAATGAATATACAAAAATAGATTTTGGAATGCAAAACATGGCATCATGGGACAGAGAAACAAACACTGCAGAGGAAGAGCAAATAGAAAAATATGGCGGATTTTATGTAGGAAGATATGAAGCAGGAATATCAACATTAGATGAAACAACAAACACATTTAAAGATAGTGTAACATTTAATAATAGTGCATCATTATATAATCCAGTAGGAATACAATCAGGAATAAATGGATGGGGATGGCAAAATTATGATTATATAGCCAGAGGAAAAGTAATAACAGACTCAAATTACCCAAATAAAGCAACAGGAAATATAGTGGAAAAAGCAAATAGCATACCATATTACCATGCAGATTATTATACAGCAGTAGAAATGAGCAAAAGATTGTATAGCAATAACTCATATGTACAAAGTGGACTAATAACAGGAACACAATGGGACATAATGATGAAATTTTTAAGTGATTCAACTAATTATTCAGATATGAAAAGTACCCAATGGGGAAATTATGATAATGTTTCATTAACAAATTTAAGAGGATATTATACAAATGTAAATACATCAAATGCATCAACAGATGGATTTAAAAGTGCAGAAGGATTTACAACAAATTCAGGAACTAGTTCATGGGTAATATTAACAACAGGTTCAACAGAGCAAGTATTAAGAAAAGGATTATATGATGTAGCAGGAAACTTATGGGAATGGACACAAGAGGCTTCATATGTAGCAAATTTAGGCTATAATACAACATACAACACATACAACCTTCGTGGCGGGTCCTTCGGCAACGCTTACGCGAGCTACCCTGCTTGTTACCGTGGATACGTTTATGCCCCTTGGTACTAACACGAACTTCGGGTTCCGTCCAGTACTTTATATCAAGTAGAACTGAACGCTTACAGGCAATGCACCAATTAATGTAACTTGTCAGAATATAGGCAAGCACTTTATATAAATCAAGATGATGGTGTATTATATAGTGTGTAAATTTTAAAAAGCAATAAAATTTATGCACTATATTTTTATGTGCAGAAAGAAGGAATTATGGAATTATTAAAATTAAACGAATTAACAAAGAAAAAAATATTATTTGTTGCTTTTGCAATAGAAAAACAATAAACTTAGTATATAATTATCTCATAAAAAAGTAGGAGGAAAAGCAAATGAAAATAATAAAAAGAGATGGAAGAGTTGTAGATTATGATAGACAAAAAATAGCAGTAGCAATTGAAAAAGCAAACAGAGAAGTAAAAGGAAAAGAGATAGCATCTAAGGAAGACATAAAAAACATTATTCAACATATAGAAGATTTAGACAAAAAAAGAATGCTAGTTGAAGATATTCAAGACATTATAGAAGAACAATTGATGAAAATAGGAAAATACGAATTAGCCAAAAAATATATCGTATATCGTTACAATAGAGCATTAGTAAGAAAGTCAAATACAATAGATGAAACAATTTTAGGATTAATTAGAAATGAAAACCAAGAATTAGCTGAGGAAAATTCTAATAAAAATACAATGCTTGCTTCTACTCAAAGGGATTATATAGCAGGGGAAGTTTCTAGAGATTTAACAAGAAGATTATTGTTACCAGAAAAAATAATAAAAGCTGACCAAGATGGAATTTTACATTTTCACGATGCAGATTATTTTGTACAACCAATTTTTAATTGTTGTTTAGTTAATATTGGTGATATGTTAGACAATGGTACTGTAATGAATGGAAAAATGATAGAAAGTCCAAAAAGTTTTCAAGTTGCGTGTATTGTAATGACTCAAATTATAGCAACAGTTGCAAGTAATCAATATGGTGGACAATCTGTTGATATAAAACATTTAGGAAAATATTTGAGAAAAAGTTATGATAAATTTAAAACAGAAATAGAAAAAAAATATAAAGGAAAATTGCCAGAAGATACAATAGAAGATTTAGTTCAAGATAGGTTAAAAGCAGAGCTAAAAGCAGGTGTTCAAACCATCCAATATCAAATAAATACATTAATGACAACAAATGGACAAGCACCTTTTGTAACACTATTTTTACATTTGGAAGATGATGATCCATATATAAAAGAAAATGCAATGATAATAGAAGAAATTCTAAGACAAAGATATGAAGGAATAAAAAATGAAGCAGGAGTTTATGTTACACCAGCATTTCCAAAACTTGTATATGTACTAGATGAAAATAATTGTCTAAAAGGTGGAAAATATGATTATTTAACAAAATTGGCAGTAAAATGTTCATCAAAGAGAATGTATCCAGATTATATATCTGCAAAGAAAATGCGTGAAAATTATGAAGGAAATGTATTTAGCCCAATGGGATGCAGAAGCTTTTTATCTCCTTGGAAAGATGAAAACGGAAACTACAAGTTTGAAGGAAGATTTAATCAAGGGGTTGTAAGTATTAATCTACCACAAATTGCAATAATTGCAGATGGAGATGAAGAAAAATTCTGGAAATTATTAGATGAAAGATTAGAATTATGCAAAGAAGCATTAATGTGTAGACATTATGCATTACTTGGAACAAAATCAGATATAAGCCCAATTCATTGGCAATATGGAGCAATATCAAGATTAGCAAAAGGGGAAAAAATAGATAAACTATTATATGGTGGCTATTCAACAATGTCACTTGGTTACATAGGAATTTATGAAATGACAAAACTGATGAAAGGGGTATCACACACAAATCCAGAAGGACATGATTTTGCAATAAAAGTAATGGAACATTTAAGAGATAAGGCAGCAGAATGGAAAAAAGAAACAAACATAGGATTTGCATTATATGGAACACCAGCAGAGAGTTTATGTTATAAATTTGCAAGAATAGACAAAGAAAAATTTGGAACAATAAAAGATATAACAGACAAAGGGTATTATACAAATTCATATCATGTAGATGTTAGAGAAAAAATAGATGCATTTGAAAAATTAGAATTTGAAAGCGAATTCCAAAAAATCTCTTTAGGTGGTGCAATTTCCTATGTTGAAATACCAAATATGCAAAAAAATATAAAAGCATTAGAAGAAGCCGTGAAATTTATATATGAAAATATACAATATGCAGAATTTAATACAAAATCAGACTATTGCCATGTTTGCGGATTTGATGGAGAAATAATAATAAATGATAATAACGAATGGGAATGTCCAAATTGTGGAAACAAAGATCATAGCAAAATGACAGTAGTTAGAAGAACATGTGGATATTTAGGAGAAAATTTCTGGAATACAGGAAAAACTAAAGAAATAAAGCAAAGAGTTCTACATATGTAAGAAGGAGGGAAAAGGGGACGCCCTTTTTTTCCCTATTAAAAAATTCCCTATTAAATACTTTACTAAAATGAGATTGGAGGTATGATATGAATTATGCAGATATAAAAAAGATAGATGTAGCAAATGGTGAAGGTGTTAGAGTATCAGTATTTGTTAGTGGATGTAATCATCATTGCAAAGGTTGTTTTAATCAATGTGCTTGGGATTTTAATTATGGAAAAAAATTCACAGAAAAAGAGGAACAACAAATAATAGATTATATGAATCATGATTACATATCAGGACTTTCACTTTTAGGAGGAGAACCGCTAGAACCTAAAAATCAAGAGGGCTTATTACCATTAGTAAAAAAGGTAAAAGAAAAATTTCCTAATAAAGATATTTGGTGCTATACAGGTTTTGACTTCGAAAAAGATGTTGTAGAAAAGATGGCAAAAAATAATGAAACTACAAGAGAATTGTTAAAATATATCGATATTATAGTGGATGGAAAATTCGAGGAAGATAAAAAAGATTTAAAATTGCAATTTAGAGGCTCATCAAATCAAAAAATTGTGGATGTAAAAAAATCATTACAAACAGGACAAATTGTAAAAGAAATTCAATATAAGTAAAAAATAGTTAGATATGCATATGAAAAGTTCAATAGAGTAATTCTCTATTGAACTTTTTTAGTTTTGATTTAAAAATCTATTTAATAACTGTTCTCTACATAAATTTTCAAACTCATCATTCATTGGTTCTAAAACAACATTTTCATCATATTTTCTATCTAAGCAATATTTAATAATATAATCAGCAAGTTCTGGATTTTTAGAAAGAAGTGGACCATGTAAATAAGTTGCAATAACATTAGATTTAAAAAATCCTTCTTCTGAATCACCAAATTTATTACCATTTCCAAAAAGAACTTTACCAAAAGAATTAGAAATATCAAAAGTTTGTCCACCATGATTTTCAAAACCAATAACCTTAGTCTCTACACCATTTAAAGTAGCCTCAATAACAATATTTCCAATACATCTTTTCTTTCTATCAGGATTAGCAACTGTATAGTAATCAAAAACTTCAAGACCAGGAATAATATTTCCTTCAACACCTTTGTAATACTTTCCAAATAATTGATAAGCACCACAAATAAGTAAGAAAAACACACCATTATTTACAGCATCCTTAATATTATCTTTATATTTAACTAAATCATCAGCTAAAATACTTTGTTCATTGTCAGCACCACCGCCGGCAAAAACAATATCATAATCATTAAAGTTTGGAGCATCATCACCAATAGAATATCTATCAATAATAGCTTTATAGCCACGAGCTTCAATTCTATATTTTAAAACTTGAATATTTCCATAATCTCCATATAATTCCAACATATCAGGGTATAAATATAAAATCTTAATTTCTTTCATTTTTACTAACATTCCTTTCTTACAAGGCACAAAATTTGATTAAAAATATTGTATTTTACAATTATTTTTCAAACTTTAAATCTCCTTTGAAGTATTATGCTCTTTTAAAGCATGTCTTGTTGGTTGCAAAGCAGTATAATTTGCAATAACATATTTTTTTGTTGAAGTTTTATATAAGCTTTTAACAGCTTCTTTTAAATCCAAATAAGGTTCTATTTTTTCAGCAGGGAACCCACTTGCTTTTATTCTAATTGCAATGTCATAAGCTCTTTTTCCTGAAGTTATAATTCTTGTAACATTATTTAAACTATTAAAATTGATGTCCCAAATCCAAGAAACATCAAAACCATCTGCAATATTGTCGTTTAAAACAAATAATAATTCTTTTTCATCATCATCTTCATTTAATATACGAAGACTTACATTACTTCCAGTAGGGTTTTTTGCTAGATTTATTATTGTTTTTACGCCATTAATTTCTATTTCTTCAAGTCTACCATTATTAAGTTTAAAATTAGCAAAAGCTTTTTGAATTGCTTCTTTTGGAATGTTGTATAAAGAACAAACAGAATATACAGCGGTGTAATTATAAATTAAATAAATGCTATTTCCATTTATTTTATAAGTAGTTCCATCAATATCAAAACATCTATTTTTTAAATCAACATTTGAAGCAGATTTATATATTTCATTATCACCAAAATTACAATTTGGACATTTGAATTTTCCAACATGAGAATATTGATAATATTCATATTCCAAACGTGTTTTACAGAAAGGACAGAATTTGCCTTCTCCAGCTTCTTTAATTGTATCTGTTGCAAAATTATATCTATCAACACTAAAATAATAAATGTTTTCATTTGAAGGATTAGCTTGTCCAAGTCTTGAAACATTTGGGTCATCATTATTTAAAATTAAATTTCCATTATAAGTTTTTAAAAATTCATTTATTCTTAAAATTAAAGACTCAACTTCTCCATTTCTATCTAATTGGTCACGGAAAAAGTTCAAAATTACTAAGGTATCTAATCTAAAATCTTTAAAAACAACAGGAATGTAGCTTTCATCAACTTCAAATACAAGATAATCAGCTTTTATTTTCCCAGTTAAAGTACAATTCTTTAAGATAGTTGAAAGAATACCAGTTTCCATATTATTTCCTTCGATATTACTTACGACTTTATAACCTGCAGTTTTTAAAGTATAACCTATGCAATTATTTGTCATTGTTTTACCATTTGTTGCTGAAACTGCAATTACTGGACAATTTACTTTAAAATATTTGAATATCTTTGGGTTCCAATCGTATGCAATTTTACCTAAAAAATTTCCTCCGTTTTTATGACATATTTTTAGTATAAGATTTAGTATTTTCATTGCCAATATAATAAAAAAGTTTTTCATAATTGTATCTCCTAATGTTTTTTTTGAATTATATCACAATGAAATTGTGGCTACAATAGATAATAATAAAAAACAAACATAAATCTAAAATTTTCTAGACAAAACCTACAAAATGTGATAACATAAGGAGGAAAAAAAGAAGAGAGGGTGACAAAAAATGAAAGAAACATTTTACGTAACAACACCAATATACTATCCAAGTGGAAAATTCCATATAGGAACAGCGTATTCAACAGTAGTAGCAGATAGTTTAAAAAGATATAACCAATTAAAAGGAAAAGAATGTTACATGTTAACAGGAACAGATGAACATGGACAAAAAATAGAAATAAAAGCCAAAGAAGCAGGAAAAACACCACAACAATATGTAGATGAAATGGCAACGATAGCAAAAGAACTATGGAAAAAAATGGACATACAATATGATGATTATATTCAAACAACAGAAGAAAGACATACAAAAATAGTTCAAAAAATATTTGACAAATTCATGGAACAAGGAGACATTTATAAAGGAGAATATGAAGGAAAATACTGCATACCATGCGAAACATTCTTCACAGAAACTCAATTAGTAGATGGAAAATGTCCAGATTGTGGAAGAGAAGTAGTAACAATGAAAGAAGAAGCATACTTCTTCAATATGAAAAAATATGCAGACAGATTATTAAAATACTATGATGAAAATCCAGACTTTATAAAACCAGAATATAGAAAACAAGAAATGATAAATAACTTTATCAAACCAGGACTAGAAGACCTATGTGTAACAAGAACATCATTTGACTGGGGAATAAAAGTATTAAAAGACCCAAAACATGTAGTATATGTATGGTTAGACGCATTAACAAACTATATAACAGCCTTAGGATATATGTCAGATGATGACACATTATTCAAAAAATTCTGGCCAGCAGATGTTCACGTAGTAGGAAAAGATATAGCAAGATTCCACTTAATATATTGGCCAATATTCTTAATGGCATTAGATTTACCATTACCAAAAACAATATTTGTTCATAACTGGATAACAATGAAAGATGGAAAAATGAGTAAATCTAAGGGAAATGTAATATATCCAGAGGATTTAATAAATAGATATGGATTAGATGCAACAAAATACTTCTTATTAAGAGAAATGCCAACATCACAAGATGGACTATTCTCACCAGAAGCCTTTGTTGAAAGATACAATTTTGATTTATGTAATGACTTAAGTAACTTATTAAACAGAACAGTATCAATGGTAAATAAATATTTTGGTGGACAAGTACCAGAATATAAAGGAACACCAAATGAAGCTGATGAAAGTATAGAAAAAGCATGTGAAGAACAAAAAGAAAAATTCGTAAAACTTTTTGAAAACTTTGAAATAGCAAATTCATTACAAGAAATATGGAATTTAGTATCAAGAACAAATAAATATATTGATGAAACAATGCCATGGGCATTAGCAAAAGAAGAACAAAAAGAAAAATTAGAATCATCAATGTACCATCTAATTGAAAACTTAAGACAAATAGCAATATTAATAAAACCATTTATGAATGAAACATCTGAAAATATATTAAGACAAATAGGAATAGAAAATGAAAACTTAAAAACTTGGGAAAGCCTAAACAATTACAAAAACTTAAAAGAAATAAAAGTAATTGAAAAAGGTGAACCAATATTTATGAGATTAAATGCAGAAGAAGAAATTGAATATATAAAACAAGTTATGAAAAAATAATAATATAAGAGGATGTAATAATGAACTTATTTCATAAAAAGGATCAATATCAGGGCTATAATATATATAGTATGAAAAAATATGTTGATAAAAAAAGAATAATTTTTACTACAATAATAGTAATTTTAATAATTATCACATTAGGTTTTATTATATATTATAGTGTTGATACAACTATAAGACTAAAAAATGCAAAAAGATTTGAACAAAAATTAATAGAATATGAAAGTAAGCAAGAAGAATTACAAAAACAAGAAAGAGAAAGACAAGCTAAAATTCCAAAATTAACTGATGAAGGAAAACAAAATATAAAAGGAATATATAAATCAGAAACAAAAAGAGTATTTCTTACTTTTGATGATGGGCCATCAGTTAATACAGCAGATGTATTAGATATATTAAAATCAAATGATATAAAAGCTACATTTTTTGTACTAGGAACACAAGTAGAAAAAATGCCAGAAATGGTAAAAAGAGCATATCAAGAAGGGCATTATATTGCAAACCATGGGTATTCTCATCAATATTCACAAATATATTCTTCGCCAGAAACTGTATTACAAGAATTTAACCAATGTAATTCAGCTGTTGCAAAAGCAATAGATGTACCAGAATATAATTCACACTTATTTAGATTCCCTGGTGGATCAGTTGGTGGAAAATATGCAAACCTAAAAGCAGAAGCAGTAACACTATTAGAACAAAATAATATAATGCATGTTGACTGGAATGCATTAACAGGTGATGCAGAAAAAAGTAGTCCAGATGAAGAATATCTAATGAATAATTTACAAAAAACAACTCAAAACAAAAACAGTATAGTTATTCTAATGCATGATGCACAAGCAAAAAGAGTAACAGTAGAATTTTTACCAAAACTAATAGAATTTTTCCAACAACAAGGATATCAGTTTGAAAATTTTTATTCAATAATAAAATAATGGAAGGAGATATTGAAATTGCCTAGAAAGAAAAAAGAAAAAATAGAGGGAATAGAAGATAAATTAGAATATTTAGGATTAGAACTAGATAACATACCAAAAAAACTAAAAGAATTTGAGCCACTAGAATTTAGAGTTTCTAGATTTTATGATGAAAAACAATATAGGCAATATCGTTATATTCCTATACAAGATTTACAAATACTGTTATCTCCAACAAATAGACTAGAAGAATTAGGAGAAAAATACAAAAAAGCAAGTCCTTTATATGAATACTTAGATAATGAAAAAGAAGAAAACATTTTAAAATATACAACATTTTTAAATATGTTAAAAAACTTTAATATAGAAGATGTAGAAAATGTAGAAAAAGAGCAAAACAACTTAAATAGAGAAATACCATTCAAAATAAAATATCAAGGAAATTACCTATGGCAAATATATTACTCAGAAAATACAGACAAATATTTCATGATAGTTCCAACAGAAGACACAGATTACTCAACATTTTTTTACATATTAAAGAAAAAAATTGAAAACAAAAAAAATGCAAAAATATTTGTACCAGTAAGTAATGTAAAATATTCTAATAAATTTTGGACAAAATCAGCATTTGAAGATATGGAAAATTATTTATGGATGTTTACAAAAGACTGGCCTTTAATATATGAAGTATATGACAAAAATGAAGAATTATCAATTCAAATAATAGGTGAAACAAATGTATATGGAAAAATAAAAACACCATATAAAATAGAATTAAAAACAGCTAAAGAAGCAAACGAATTCTATAAATTAATAAAAGCATTATTTATATTACAAACAGAATTACCACATTACTTTAATTTTACAACAAACATAGATGAAAATTGTAGTTTGGAATTTTATTTAGAAGACCAAAAAATCCAATATAAATACATGACAAGTTTTATAAGAGACCAATATAAAGTTGCACTAAAATCAAGAAAAGAAATTAGAAGTAAAATACGTTTTTATAAAAAGAAATTAGAAGAATTAAAACAAATTGCAGCAGAGCAAGATATAGAATATATAGCCAAAGAAAAACAAATATCAACATTTTTAGAATGTAAAAAATCATTCTTTGGAAAAGTTAAATATTTCTTCAAATACAGTAAAAAAAGTAACAAAGTAAGAAAAGAAGCAGAAGAACAAGAATATGAAGAAATAGAAGAAAATAATCAAGAAGAACTACCAAAAGCAATGCAAGAAGCAAAAAAAGAAAAGAAAAAAATACCAATTAAAAAGGTATACACATTAGAAGAATTAATAGAAAATTATAAAGAACTAGAAAAATTAGAAACAGAAATGAAAAATCTTTTAATGGATGTAAATGCTTTAAAATTGAAAAACAAAAACATGGAAAAGAAAATTCAAAATGCGGCAAAATTCATAGAAGAAATAGATAGCCATAAAAAAAGCATATTTGAATTTTGGAAATATAGCAATAAAGATGAAATGGCAGTACTTCCTGAAGGGGAATTAGAAGAAGTAAATGTAATAAAAAGAATAGAAAAAATATTTGACTATGAAGAAGACTTTGAAGAACTTGGAAAAAAATTAGACAGAATGCAAAGAAAAAATTTAAGCAAAGAAGAAATAGATGCTACCTTTATAGCATCAACGAATGTAGTCGGAATTTTAAACAAAATAAAAACAAATGATATTATGCCAGAAGACATAGAAAAAAGTTTAAAAGAAATCAAAAAAGAAGCTATAGATGAAAAATCTTTAGCAGAAGAGTATGATATTTTTGGTAATTTAATAGAAGACAATATAAAAGTTAAAAAGATAAAAAATAAAAAACATAGAGAATTACCAAGAGACAAATATAATATTTTAGATGTAAACAAAAATACAAAACAAATCGGTTATAAACTTACTTTACAATCTATAATAAAAAATGTAACAAGTGCTTTAGAAAAAGGTGTAATTCCAGAAAATTTACCAGTATACAAAGCAGTATTAGATGATAAATTAAACAACAAAGAAATTAATGTTTTTAACATAAATCCAGAAGAAGAAATCAAAGATGCAATGATAGAAGATGGAAATAAAATTAATTTATACAAAATAAATGTAAAAGAAGGCACAAATGGAGTTGCATTTACTAATATTATTTTCTATGATAATCAAAATAAAACATTACCACTTGGAATGGATTTATCAACAAAATTAATATTAAACACAGCAAAATTACATTTAAATCTTTTAAGTAAAAAAACGTTTAAAGTTGCTAAATTAGAAGATGAAAAGGATGATTTTTCAGAAGTTCTTGTAAAAGATGTTGAAGTATATGAATATGAAATTGTAGTATTTGATGAAGAAATAGAAAAGAAGGAAAAAACTAGAACAAGAAAATCAAAATAAAGCTTTGAAAGTACTAGACATTTATTTAGATATATGCTAATATATATTAGCATATATCATATATGCCAATGTGGCGGAATCGGTAGACGCACACGACTCAAAATCGTGCGGGAAACCATGTGGGTTCGAGTCCCACCATTGGTACCAAGAATCATTTTAAATGGTTCTTTTTTATTATAAAATTGACTTTACATAAATAAGGTGTTATAATAGAAACATCTTTTATATATTAAGGAGGAATAAAACTATGTTACATCATTCAGGAAAGATCTTTTTAAAAGTCGCTTCAATAAGCGCTGGAACTATTCCGACTTGCTATCTTGATATTCTCGAGGTAGAACACGATGGTAGCTCTAAGTTTCGGGGACAGGTAAGATACAATTTTGACCCTCGATATTCGAAGAGCGGTGATGAGATTCGCGTAAGTTTTGATTGTCCTACAACTAATTGGATTTCACCAACTAAAGGTGGAACAAGAGCATTGGAAGATTTGGTTGTTTGTGCAATCTTATGGCTTATCAAAGATAACCATTATCTTTATTCGACAGTTCCTAATGAAAAGGCAAAAGCTTTAATGGTAATTCATTCATATCAGGAAGATAAACCAGAAATGAATGATATCAATGCAAGCATAGCTAATGTCTTAAAGAGTTTGGGAGGAGAAGTCCGGAATGGAGATGAATGGATTGTTAAGGCTGAGAGTATTAATTACAAGTATATCTCATCGATTATCAATCGTTAATTAAAGATTATGGGGAGCTTTCATACATAAAATGTGTGAAAGCTCTTTTAATATTGTAATTATTTAAACAAATTGACATATATTTAAATAACAAAATAAAGGTGGTGATATTGTGGAAAACACATATACAGTAGCACTAGCAGGAAATCCAAATGTAGGAAAATCAACAATATTCAATAATTTAACGGGAATGCATCAACACACAGGAAACTGGACAGGAAAAACAGTTGCAAATGCAACAGGAAATCTTATGATAAAAGATGAAAAATTTAATCTTGTAGATATTCCAGGTACATACTCAATAATGTCAAATTCGCAAGAAGAGGAAATAGCGAGAGACTATATATGCTTCGAAAAGCCAGACACAACAATAATTGTAGTAGATAGCACTTGCTTAGAAAGAAACTTAAATTTAGTATTTCAAATAATGGAAATAACAGATAATATCATTGTATGTGTCAATTTATTAGATGAAGCAAAAAAGAAAAAAATACATATAAATCTAAAAAAATTAGAAGAACTTTTAGGAGTTCCAGTAGTAGGAACAACAGCTAGAGACAAACGTACTTTAGAAAATTTAAAAAATACAATATATAAAGTATGTAAAAAAGAGATAATACCAAATCCTAAAAAAATAAAATATACCAGTCAAATTGAAGAAAATATAGATATACTTGAACAAGAGTTAATTAATACATATGAAGAAAATGAACAAGAAAATTATAGAGGAATTCCATTAGCTTTAGAAGAAAATAAAATATCAGAAAAATTGTATAGATGGATTTCAATAAAAATAATAGATGGAGAAGAAAAAATCTTAGAAACAATTCAACAAAAATTTAATATCAATTTGGAAGCAGAAAATATAAAAGAATGTACAACACATATAAAAAATAATCTAGAAAAATCAGGAATAACAAATAAAAACTTTAAAGATAAAATTGTAAGTAACATAGTAAAAAAAGCAGAGGAAGTCAGTCAAGAAGTATGTTGTTTTGAAGATAGAGATTATAGTGGAAGAGATAGAAAAATAGATAAAATATTAACTTCAAAAAAATTTGGAATTCCTATAATGATTTTATTTTTAGGATTGATATTTTGGTTAACAATAGTAGGGGCAAATTATCCATCGGAATTATTATTTAATTTATTTAATTCAATACAAATCAAACTAATAAATTTTGCAAATTATATACATTGTCCACAATGGTTATCAGACATGCTAATAAATGGAATATATCAGACTTTAACTTGGATTATAGCAGTAATGTTACCACCAATGGCAATTTTTTTCCCATTATTCACAATATTAGAAGATTTGGGGTATCTTCCAAGAATTGCATTTAATATGGATGGATTTTTTAAAAAAGCATGTTGTAGTGGAAAACAAATGATAACTATGTGTATGGGATTTGGCTGTAATGCTTGCGGTGTAACAGGATGTAGAATAATAGATTCACCAAGAGAAAGATTAATAGCAATTCTAACAAATAATTTTGTACCATGTAATGGAAGATTTCCATTTTTAATATCAATAGCTACAATATTTATTGCAGGGGCATATTCGGCAGGAAATGGATTTTTATCATCAATATTATCAACACTAGCAGTTATTATTGTTATAATATTTGGAATATTTTTGACATTAATAATATCAAAAATATTATCAAATACAATATTAAAAGGAATGCCATCATCAATAGTATTAGAATTACCACCATATAGAAAACCACAATTTGGAAAAATATTAGTACGTTCCATATTTGATAGAACATTATTCATATTAGGAAGGGCAATATCAGTTGCTGCACCAGCAGGATTAGTAATATGGTTATTAGCAAATATAGGAATAAATGGAGAAAGTCTACTTACAATAATTGCAAATTTTTTAAATCCATTTGCAAAATTAATGGGGTTAGATGGTTACATTTTAACAGCTTTTATATTAGGTATTCCAGCAAATGAAATAGTTTTACCAATAATATTAATGTGCTATTTAAAAGGAGGAGCTTTAGTAAAAATAGAAGATACAATTCAAATCGGTCAAATATTAATTAAAAATGGATGGAATATGCTGACTGCAATGAATGTAATGTTATTTACAATATTACATTTTCCATGTGCTACAACGCTACTTACAATAAAAAAAGAAACTAATAGTTGGAAATGGACTGGAATAGCGTTTTTATTACCAACACTTTGTGGAATAATTTTATGTATGTGCACAACTTTAGCATATAATGTAATATTGTTAATAAATTAATATTATTTACGAAAAAATAGTTTCCTAATTTTTGTAAAACATTTCCAGTTTTTTACAAATAATATATGTATATAACAATAAAAAAGACTAAAATATATCGTTGTAACTATTTAATTAGATATTTAATAAAAGCTGAGGGGGAAAGAAAAATGCAAGAAAAAGTAGAAAAATTAGTTACTAATAATTTAGGGTTAGTACGGTATGTAGCAAAGCAATTTTCTTCATCAAATGTTGATTTTGATGATTTAGTATCTGAGGGAACAATGGGACTAATAAAAGCAGCATCTTCATTTGATGAAACAAAAAATGTTAAATTTTCAACTTATTCATCACAGTGTATAAGAAATGAAATTTTAATGTATTTACGGAAGGAAAATAAGCATTTAGATGTAAAATCAATTGATGATATATTATCAGAAGATAATGATGGAAATACATTAGTGTTATCAGAAATAATAGCTGATAAAAGTAATTATAATGAAGATAGAGACGTAAATGAAGTACTAGAAAATGCATTAAATTGGATTTTAAATTTAAATGATGCAAAAGAAAGAACGGTATTATTGCTGAAAAGTGCAGGAGTAAAACAGCATGAAATAGGTAAAGATTTAGGTTTCTCTCAATCTTATATCAGTAGAATGGAAAAGAAGATAAAGGAAAATTTACATGGATGTATAAGAGGTAAAAAAGTATATAATCCAATATGTGATTGTAGAAAAGTAAATGAAATATATAAAATTACATTTTATACAACTAAATTGAGAAGTAAAGAAAACATAGTAAGAATTGTAGAAGATGAAGCTAGAAAAGTTGGATTGGTTTATTGCAAGATTAAAGAAGTTAAAGGTATATATTTTACAATAACTATCTTGAATGAAGACAATTCAATGATTTTTTTAGCCAATTTATTAAACCAAATAGCTTGATAATTATGTTAAATATCGGCATACTACTATTATAATTTTAATAGTAGTATTTTTTTATTTAGAAACATTAATTCAAAAATATTAATAAAGAACTTGAAAAAATAACAAAATTAATGTATGATAACAACATAAGATAGAGGTGGATTATGAAATCGAATTTTTCTAAATACATTTTTATAATATTTGCTATAGGAATAATGATATTTGCAATTATAAAAATAAAAAATGATGAGAAAAAAAATGATACTCAACAAGTACAAATAGAAGAAAAAACAGAAGAAATAACAAAAGAATTAAAATTAGGTGTTGCATCTTTTGACAGTATTAATCCAATATTAAGCAAAAACAAAAATATACAAGATATATCAAAGATTATATTCGATTCTTTAGTAACAATATCAACAGATTATAAAGCAGAGCTAAGTTTGGCAAAAGAATGGGCAAAACAGTCTGATACAGAATATTTAATAAAACTAAGGGAAGATGTAAAATGGTCAGATGGAGAAAAATTTACTGCAGATGATGTAAGATTTACAATAGATAGATTAAAAGATTCAGATACAATTTATTCAGCAAATGTTGCACACGTTATAAAAGTTGAAACAGTAGATAATTCAACAGTAAAAATAATATTAGATCAAGAAGTTCCGTTTTTTGAATATAATTTAACATTTCCAATATTATCAAGTAAGTATTATAGTGATAAAGAATTTACACCTAATATAGTACCACTTGGAACAGGAATGTATAAAGTAACAGAAGTGCAATCTTCTGCAATCATATTAGAAAAAAACGAATATTATTGGAAAACAGATGAGAAATTAACCTTAGAAAAAATAACAATAAATTTATATTCAACAGCAGGAGAATTATATAATGCATTTAAAGTTGGAAATATAGATTTAGTTAGTACCCAAAATAGCAATTTATCAGATTATATAGGCGTAATTGGCTATACTGCTAAGGAAATGAAAGGAAGAGAACACGACTTTATAGCATTTAATACTCAAAGTGCATTGCTATCAAATTTAAATATAAGAAAAGCTATAGCTTATTCTATAGATAAATCTAACATAGTATCAAGTATATATGGAGACAAATATTATCAATCAAGTTTTCCACTTGATTATGGTTCTTGGGTTTATAAAGAACAAGATTCAAGTTCAGGGTATAATTTAGAACAAGCAAAACAAATATTAGTAGATGATGGTTGGAGTTATAAATATAAATACTGGCAAAAAACAGTAAATTATAAAACTCAAAGAATAACATTAAATTTTGTAGTAAAATCAACAGATACAACTAGAGTAAGTGTGGCAGAACACATAAAAACACAACTAGAAAATCAAGGAATAAGAATAAATATAATAAAAGCAAATAATGAACAATATAATAATTATTTGCAAAATAAAAATTATGATATGATTTTGTGTAGTATGAATCTTTCAATAAGTCCAGATTTATCAACATTTTTTGGAGACAATAATCTAGCTAATTATTCAAATGATGAAGTAAAAAATTTAATAAATGAAGCTAAAAATACAACAGATGAAAATAAAATAAAACAAAATTATAAGAGACTAGGAGAAATATATAAAATTGAAATTCCATATTTAAGTTTGTATAATAATAAATATACAGTTGCATATAATTCAAACTTACGTGGAAGCTTAGAACCAAACTGGTTTTATCAGTTTTATAATATAAAAGATTGGTACAAATAAAAATTTTTAAAAAAAGATATTGACAAAACAAATATTTGATGATATAAAGTATTTATCAAACAAAAGTTCAAATTAAGGAGGAACAAAAAATGGCAGAAAATGTAGAAAAGAAAAAAGCCTTAGAGGCAGCAATGAGCCAAATAGAAAAACAATTTGGAAAAGGTTCAGTAATGAAACTTGGAGAATTTAAAGCAATGGAAATAGAAGCTATTCCAACAGGAGCTTTAAGCTTAGATATGGCATTAGGAATAGGAGGAGTTCCAAGAGGAAGAATTATAGAAGTATTTGGACCAGAATCATCTGGTAAAACAACACTTGCATTACATGTAATAGCAGAAGCACAAAAAATGGGTGGAGAAGCAGCTTTCATAGATGCAGAACACGCATTAGACCCAGTATATGCTAAAAAATTAGGAGTAGACATAGACAACTTAATAGTATCTCAACCAGACACAGGAGAACAAGCCTTAGAAATAACAGAAAGCCTAGTAAGAAGTGGAGCATTAGATGTAGTAGTAGTAGACTCTGTTGCAGCATTAGTACCAAAAGCTGAAATAGATGGAGACATGGGAGACTCACATATGGGACTTCAAGCAAGACTTATGTCACAAGCCCTAAGAAAATTAGCAGGAGCAATAAATAAATCAAAAACAGTATTAATATTCATAAACCAATTAAGAGAAAAAATAGGAGTAATGTTTGGAAATCCTGAAACAACAACAGGTGGTAGAGCATTAAAATTTTATGCATCAGTAAGATTAGACATAAGAAAAATAGAAAACATAAAACAAGATGGAGAAGTAAAAGGAAACCGAGTTAGAGTAAAAGTAATCAAAAATAAAGTAGCTCCACCATTTAGAGAAGCAGAATTTGATATAGTATATGGAGAAGGAATTTCAAAAGCTGGAAATATCTTAGATATGGCTGTAAATATGGACATAATAGAAAAGAGTGGATCATGGTTCAGCTATGATGGAGATAGAATTGGACAAGGTAGAGAAAATGTTAAAAAATATTTAAAAGATAATCCAAAAATTCTAGAAGAAGTAGAAGAAAAAGTTAGAGCAAATTTTGCAAAAGCATTTGAAGATAGCTTAGGAGAAGAATTACCAGAAGTAAATGAAGATGGCGAATTTGAGGATGAGGAATAATAAATGTATACCATAGATGAATTTGATAAAGGAAAAACTAAAGTATTAAAATATATCTTATACAAAAAAAGAACAGAGAGTGAAATACGCACAAAATTCTCCAAAGAAATGGAAGAAAACTTATTAGAAGATATAATAGAATACTTAAAAGAAGCCAAATACATAGATGACAGAGAATATATAAGAAAAACAATAAATAACTTTATAGTTTTAAAGAATTTATCAATCAAAGAATTAAAATATAAACTTCTAGCAAAAGGTCTAAATAAAAATGATGTAGAAGACTATATCTACGAAAATAAAGAAGAACTAGAAGAGTATGAAAAAAAATCAGCAAGTAATATTATATACAAAAAATCAACTTCGGTAGATATGGAAGAAATAAAACAATACTTATTAAAAAAAGGCTATAAAATAGAAAATATAAACAGAGCTATGGAAGAACAATAAATAAAAACAAGGAGAAAACAATGTCAATACTAACATTAGAAACAAAAAAATATTCAATAAAAATAGATAATTTTGAAGGTCCAATAGACTTACTATGTTATTTAATAGACAAAAATAAAATGAATATATATGATGTGAATTTAAGTGATATAACAGACCAATATATAGAATTCTTAAATGCTATGGAAGAAATGAATTTAGAAATAGCAAGTGAATTTCTTGTTATGGCATCTACATTATTGTACTTGAAATCAAAAAATTTATTACCAAAACAAGAAGAGGAAGAAGAAGAAATAACAGAGGAAGAGTTAATAAGAAGAATTATTGAATATAAAAAATTTAAAGAAATTAGTAAAGTATTTAAAGAAAATTATCTAATTTATGCAAATAGATTTTATAAAGAACAAGAACAAATAAAACTTCCAAAGCAAAAACTAGAAAAAGACTATGAACCAGAAAAAATACCAGATATATATAAGGCATTAGTTGAAAGAAATAGTGTTAAGATAAATCAAAATGCAAAAAATATTGAAAAAATAGCTTTAGTTGATAAATATACAGTTGCAGATAAAGTAAAAGAAATGTATAAAGTATTAACAAAACAAAAGAAATTTGTATTTAATAAGTTATTCTCATTAAAAAAACGTGAAAAACAAGAAGTTGTAACAGCATTTAGTGGATTACTTGAATTATCAAGAAGAAGCAAAGTAGAGACTAGTCAAGAAGAAATTTTTGGAGATATTACAGTAGAAGAAAAGAAAATAGTTTAAATATAAAAAAAAAGGAAAAACTAATAACACCATAAAAAAAGAAGGTGATATATTGGTTTTTCTTTTTATATTTCTAATAATAATATTAATCATAATAACCACAAAAATAAAATTTGAAATTCAAAATTTAAAATTTTCAACAATTACAAAGCCACATCTAAATAACAAATATCAAATAAAAATAAAAATATATACATTTGGAATACTACCAATTTTTAATATAAAAATAAACAATAAAAAAATAAATAAAATATTAAAAAATCAAAAAGTTAAAGAAAAAATAAAAGAACAACAAACAAAAATAATAGAAAATAAAGCAAATATAGACAAAGAATTAATAACATCATTAAAAAATATACGAACCGAAATAAAAGAAATAAACTTAAAAATTTCAATAGGAACAGAAAATGCATCGTTAACAGCATTTGTAATTCCAGTAATAAGTACATTATTAGCGATAATTTTAAGCAAACAAATAAATAAATACAACAATAAACAATCATTTTTAGTCACACCAGTTTATATAGACCAAAATTTAATAAATATAGAAGGTTCAGGTATATTTGAAATAAAAATGATACATATTATAAATACAATATGTATAGTAAATAAAAAAAGGAAAGGTGATAAAAATGAGCGAACATCCAATAGAAGGTCTTATGACTACGGCTATGAATAGTATACAAGATATGATAGATGTAAACACAATAATAGGAGAACCTATAGAAACATCAAACAATATTGTTATAATACCAATATCAAAAGTATCATTTGGATTTGCAGCAGGAGGTAGTGAATTTAAAGGAGAAACAATAGATGAGTACAAAAAAGTAGAAAAAGAAGAACAAATACAATATAGATTACCATTTGGTGGTGGTTCAGGAGCAGGTGTAACAATAAATCCAGTAGCATTTTTAGTAATACAAGCAAATTCAGTGAAATTAATGCCTGTAACACATTCTTCAAGTATTGATAAATTACTAGATTATGTACCAGACTTAATTGAAAGAACAAATAATATGATGAATAAAATGGTAAATAACAAAAAACAAGAAACAGAAAAAGTTCTAAAAGAAATGCAAAAAAAGAATAATAAGGAGAAAAAAGCTAAAGAGCATAAAGAACAAGAAGAAAACTATGAATTTGAGTATGATGAAAGCATAGAAGATGAGTAATAAAAAAAGTTTTGTCGAAAACTTCTGTATATTCGACAAAACTTCTATTTTTTTACTCTTGGAAAAATATGGAAAAAGTTTTATAATAGCTCAAGAATAGAAAAAAAGGAGAGTGCAAAAATGGAATCTAAATTTTATGATAAGGACAAGCTTTTAGTTTTAAAAATAAAAGAAGAAATTGATGATTGCAGTGTACAAAAGATAAGGAGGAGAGCTGATTATGAAATTGAAAGATATATGCCTAGAAAAGTTATATTTGATTTTGATAGTGTTACTTTCATGGACAGTGCAGGAATAGGCTTAATAATAGGAAGATATAAATTTACAAATATGTTAGGCGGAAAATTAGAAGTAGCAAATTTAACACAAAGTGTAAAGAAAATATTTGAAATGAGCGGAATATTAAAATTAATACCAATAGCCAAATTAGAAACATACGAAAACTAAAAAGTGTTTATAGGTAAAACACAAAAAACCTAAATATACATATAAAAGGAAAGTATTATGAAAGAACAATTTGAAAATGAAATGAAATTAGAATTTATAAGTAAAGCCGCTAATGAAGCATTTGCAAGAATTACAGTAGCAGCATTTGCTTCTCAATTAGACCCAACAATAGAAGAATTGGCAGACATAAAAACTGCAGTTTCAGAAGCAGTTACAAACTGTATAATACATGCATATGAAAATAGACAAGGAATAATAAAAATAAATGCAAAATTAAAAATGAATGAAGAAACTTCAAACGAAATAATAATAGAAATTTCAGACAATGGAAAAGGAATTGAAAATATAGATATTGCAAAAGAACCATTATATACCACAAAACCAAATCTAGAAAGATCAGGAATGGGATTTACAATAATGGAAAGTTTTATGGATACGATGAAAGTTGAATCAATAGTTGGATTAGGAACTAAAATAACATTAACCAAAAAGATAAAAAAAGAAAAAGAAATTCAAGAAGAAGATAGTTTTGAATTTATAACAAAAGAATAAAATAGGAGTAGAGCTATATGTATGAAAATGATATTAATTCAATAAAACAAGCTCAGCAACGGAAATAAATTTGAAATGGAGAGATTAATAAGAGATAATAATCGGACTAATTTGGAGTATAGTAAAAAGATTTATGAACAGAGGTTATGAAGTAGAAGACTTGTATCAAATAGGATGTATAGGATTTATAAAGTCCATAAAAAGATTTGACACAAATTTTGAAGTAAAATTATCAACCTACTCAGTGCCATACATATTAGGAGAAATAAAAAGATTTATAAGAGATGATGGACCAATAAAAGTAAGCAGAAGTATAAAAGAACTAAATGTAAAAATACAAGAATTAAAAAAACATTACTTAATAACAAAAGGAAGAGAAATAACAATAGAAGAAATTGCAAAAGAACTAAAAGTTGATAAAGATGACATCATAATTGCAATGGAATCAAATAATTCAATAGAATCCATAGAAGGCACTTCAAACCAAAGTGATAAAGAAGGAAAAAAATTAAGCATTTTAGATAAAATATCAACAGGAAAAAATGAAGAAGAAATAATAACCAATAAAATAGTTATAAAACAATTACTAAAAGAATTAGATGAAAGAGACAGAGAAATAATTTTACTAAGATTTTTTAAAGAAAAGACACAAACAGAAGTTGCTAGAATATTAGGAATAAGCCAAGTACAAGTTTCAAGAATAGAAAGAAAAGTATTAGATAAAATGAAAAATAAATTAACCTCTGCTTAAAATATAGACAAAAATGGAGATGAGCAAATTGAAAAAAATTCTAATTTATTTGATAAGTTTTATAACTATTTGTTTTATATTACCAGCAATATTCACAAATAGAACAGCAAAAACATCTACAAATGATATAGGAGAAGAAAAAACAACAGATAAATCTTCTGGTGAGACTGTTGTTGAAACAACGGAAAATACATCAACTTCTGAATACGAATATCAAAAATATGGAACTATAAATTTACTACATACCAGTACAGGTGAAGTAGAACAAGTAAAAATTGATGATTATTTGTGTAATGTAGTATCTGCAGAAATGCCAGCAGACTTTGACAATAAAGCATTAGAGGCACAAGCAATAGTTGCAAGAACATATACAGTTTTCAAAATTTTAAATAAAAAACACCAAAATGCTGATATATGTGATAGTTCAACATGTTGTCAAGCTTGGATTTCAAAAGAAGACAGACTATCAAGATGGACAGAAGATAAAAGAGAAAGCAACTGGGAAAAGATATCAAAGGCTGTAAAAAATACTGCAGGAAAAATAATAACCTATAATAATCAACCCATAAATGCCTTTTTTCACTCTAATAGTGGAGGAATAACAGAAATTCCAGTAAATGTATGGGGAGGAACAGGGTATCCATACCTACAAAGTGTGCAAACTTCAGGAGAAGAAGGGTATACTCAATATGCTTCAGAAATAGAATTCTCTGAAGAGGAACTGATAAACAAACTGAAAGAAAAATATTCAGACATGTCAATAGATTTTTCAAATGATGATGAAATAAAAATACTAGAATATACAGAAAGTAAAAGAGTAAAAACAGTAAAATTTGGAAATCATCAAATTTCAGGAGTTGAAGCAAGAACAATATTAGGTTTAAAATCTACAAATTTTGAAATAATCAAAAGCAATGGAAAAATAAAATTCTCTGTAAAAGGTTATGGACACGGTGTTGGCATGAGCCAAACAGGGGCAGATGCAATGGCAAAACAAGGAAGCAGTGCAGAAGAAATAATAAAACATTTCTATACAGGAGTAGAAATAAAAGATATAAATTCTCTTTAAATTTACCTGATAATAGTTTTAAAAATTAAATGTAGAAGGCGGAATGCTATAAAATAATTTCTTTTTCGGCTCAATACATGGTTTAAGAAATTCTAAATTAATTTTTTGGGGCCCTTTCACTTAGTCCTCACTTCGTTCGACGTGAACATTCCCCTAAAAATTAATTAAGAATTTCTAAAATCATTCCAGTCGCACTCAAAAAAATTATTTTATAGCATTCCGCCTTCTACATTTAATTTTTAAAACTATTATCAGGTAATGTATAAATTTATAAAATCCGGAAATAATTGTAATAGAATTAAATTTAAGGAGGATTTTATGAGAAGAGATTTTAGAAAAAATAATCAAAACAGTGATTTAAATGAGAAAATAATAAAATATGCGATAATAGGAGTTTCAATATTAGCCGTAATTGTGTTGGGACTATTGATTTATAGTAAAAGTCTTAATGATAGAGTAAAAGATGAAACTTTAAGTAGTGAACAACTTTCAAGTATATTAAATAATGTGAATTCAAACACAAACACACAAAGTGCAAGTACAGAAATAGGAAAAAGTGTAAATGAAGCTAAAAATGAAATGAAAAACGAAAGTAAAAACACAACAAATACTGCCAATACAGTAAATAACACAAATAAAAATATATTAAATACAAATTCAGTAAATACGACAAATGTTACAACATCAGCACAAACAACTCAAACACAACCAAATAAAAAAGAAGAAACAGAAAAAACAGCAGTAGAACTTAAATTTTCTAACCCAGTAGATGGTGAAATAGTAAGAGACTTTGCAGTAGATAGTTTAATATATTCAGAAACTTTACAAGAATGGACAACACATACTGGAATTGATATAAAGGCAGACAAAACAACAGTTGTAAAATCTGCAGAAGCAGGAACAGTAAAATCAATAAAAAATGACCCAAGATATGGAATGACAATAGTAATAGAACATGAAAACGGATTTAAAACAGTATATTCTAATTTATTAACATCAGAATTTGTGGTAGAAGGAGAAAAAGTTGAAAAAGGTCAATCACTAGGAACAGTTGGAAATACCGCAGCTTTTGAAATTGCTGATGAACCACATTTACATTTTGAAATATTAAAAGATAATGTTGCTGTTGATCCTAATATATATTTAAAATAAAATGAGAAAACTGAAATATTTTTTATTTCAGTTTTTTATAAATATTGATATAATTAAAGATAACAAAAGTAATACAAAATCTTCAAAACTACTTGACAGTTTACCATAATAAAGATAAAATATAATAGGTAGAAAAAAATATATTAAATAAAAATAAATAGATATATATTTGATTCGAACATTGAAAATTAAATAAGAAAGAGGTGTAGATTCATGAATATTGGAATCACTATCGCCGCTGTCTTAATCTCATTTGCAATAGGAATACCTATAGGAATAACATACAGAAAAAAAATTGCAGAATCTAAAATAAGTAGTGCAGAGGAAGAAGCTAAAAAATTAGTTGAAATGGCTAAAATTGAAGCTGAAAATCTAAAAAAGGCCGAAATAATCAAGGCTAAAGAAGAAATCGTAAATAGTAGAAGAGAATTAGACCAAGAAATTAAAGAAAGAAGAGGCGAAGTACAAAGACAAGAAAACAGACTTATACAAAAGGAAGAAAACTTAGAAAGGCGTTCAGATAGCTTTGAAAAGAAAGAACAAGAATTAGAAAAGAAAGTTAGACAACTAGATGAAGAAAAACAAAAAATAGAAGAATTACACGAAGAAAGAATGAAAGAACTTCAAAAAATTTCTAATTTAAACAAAGAAGAAGCAAAACAAATATTATTGAAAGAAGTAGAAAAGGACATAACAGCCGAAAAAGCTAATATTATAAGAGAAGAAACACAAAAAGCTAAGGATGAAGTTAATAAAAAAGCAAAAGAATTATTAACTTACACAATTCAAAAATGTGCAGCAGACCATTCTCAAGAAACTACAGTATCTATAGTAGCACTTCCAAGTGATGAAATGAAAGGAAGAATTATAGGTAGAGAAGGTAGAAATATCAAAGCACTAGAAACATTAACAGGAGTAGACTTAATAATAGATGATACACCAGAAGCAGTAGTATTATCAGGTTTTGACCCATTAAGAAGAGAAGTTGCAAAAATAACATTAGAAAAACTAATTGAAGATGGAAGAATACATCCAGCAAAAATAGAAGAAATGGTAGAAAAAGCAAAACAAGAAGTAGAAGAAACAATCAAAGAAGAAGGAGAAAGAGCAGTTCTAGAAACTGGAGTAATAGGATTACATCCAGATATAGTAAAACTATTAGGAAAATTAAAATATAGGACAAGCTATGGACAAAATGTATTAAACCATTCAATAGAAGTTTCTAATTTAGCAAGAATAATGGCTGAAGAATTAGGATTAGATGCAAAACTTGCAAGAAGAGCAGGATTATTGCACGATATAGGAAAAGCATTAGATCATGATATGGAAGGAACACACGTAGAAATAGGTGTAGAAATTCTTAAAAAATACAAAGAAAATCCATTAGTAATAAATGCAGTAGAAGCACATCATGAAGATGTAGAACCACAAACATTAGAAGCTGTACTAATTCAAGCAGCAGATGCGATAAGTGCTTCAAGACCAGGAGCTAGAAGAGAAACATTAGAAGCATATATCAAGAGACTACAAAATCTTGAAGAAATAGCAGATTCATTTGATGGAGTTGATAAATCATTTGCAATTCAAGCAGGACGTGAAGTTAGAATTATTGTAAAACCAGATAAAATTAATGATGACCAAATGACAATTTTAGCTAGAGATGTAGCTAAAAAAGTAGAAAACGAAATGGATTATCCAGGTCAAATAAAAGTTAATGTTATTAGAGAGACAAGAATTGTAGACTATGCAAAATAAAATAAAAAAGTTGTGACTTAATAAATCACAACTTTTTTATTTTTTAATTCTTAACAGATGTTAAAGGAATATTGAGCATTTTTTTCAGGTCTGAAAAACTTACTAAAATATAGCCATGTTTAACTTTATTACATAGTATATTGAAATAAGAATATGATGCTCTTAGTAACTGACGTTTTGTTATAATTTCATTTTCATCAGGACTAAAGTCAAATTCATCATATAATTCCAATTCATAAGGATCTAAAGTTGAAACATAATTCCGTAAAGAATTAAAACCGTGTTCTTGAAGTAATAAATCAGTTTTAATCAAAACTAATAATTCATCTGGATGTTGCATATAGAAAATTCCTCCTTTTGCAAATTAATAATTAAACAACATAGATATATATTAACATAAAATCAAATAAAATGCAAACTTGATAAATTTTAAAATATATAGTATTATAATAAAGTAATTAAAAAGAAAAAAGAAAGAAGGAAAAAATATGAAAGTTTTAGCAGTTGGAGATATAGTAGGAACAGCTGGAATTAATAAATTAAAACAAAGCTTAAAACAAATAACAGAAAAAGAAAAAATAGATTTCGTTATAGTAAATGCAGAAAATTCAGCAGAAGGAATGGGAATAACAGAAAAAAACTTTAAAGATATAACATCATTGGGTGTAGACTGTATAACAATGGGAAATCATACTTGGGGAAAAAAAGATATATTCAAATTTATAGATAGCCCCAAAATAATAAGACCGGCCAATTACCCAGAAGGTGTTGTTGGAAAAGGTTACAACATTTATACATGCAAAGGCAAAAAAATAGCAGTAATGAATTTAATTGGAAGAGTTGATATAAATATATTAACAGAAAATCCATTTTTAGAAGCAAAAAAGATAATAGAAAAAATTCAAAATGAAGCAGATATGATATTTATAGATTTTCATGCAGAAGCAACAGCAGAAAAAATAGCATTAGGTTATTATTTAGATGGAAAGGCAACAGCAATATTTGGAACACATACACACGTACAAACAGCAGATGAAAAAATATTACCAAATGGAACAGCATACATAACAGATATTGGAATGACAGGTCCCAAATATAGTGTAATAGGAATGAACATACAGTCATCAATTAAAAGATTTGAAACAGCATTACCAGAAAGATATAAAATAGCAGAAGGAGACTGTATATTAAATGCAGTAGTGTTTGATATTGACGAAAAAACATCTAAAGTAAAAGAAATAAAGAGAATATATATACAATAATTGATAATAATCGATTAATGTCGAAAAAATAATTTTATTGCGATGAAAACTTCCAGAAATTTCCAGAAAACTATTTACAAATTTTTCCAGTTATTGTAAAATACCATTATAAAAAGTTGCAACAAAAAATAAAATTATTAGGAGGCAAAAGAAAATGGAAATTTTAAAAATTTCATCAAAATCAAACCCTAATTCAGTAGCAGGAGCAATAGCTGGATTAGTAAAAGAATCAAGTAAAGCAGAAATGCAAGCAATCGGAGCAGGAGCATTAAACCAAGCAGTAAAAGCAGTGGCAATCGCAAGAGGATTTGTAGCACCAGCTGGAGTTGATTTAGTGTGTATACCAGCATTTGCCGATGTAGAAGTAGAAGGTGAAGATAGAACTGGAATAAAGTTGATTGTAGAATCAAGAACATAGAAGTTACGGGGTCACATTTTTATGTGGCTTTTTTGATGCTTAGAAAAAGTAAAAAAACTATTGACAATTAAAATGAGGTATGTAAAAATAGGGGAAGAAGATATGGAGGTAATATAAATGGAAAAAGTAAGAAAATTTGAAGTAGCAAAAGGTTTTGAAGATAAAGGAATAAATTTACCAGTAAGAAAAACAAAATATTCAGCTGGTTATGATATTGAAGCTGCAGAAGATGTTATAGTTCCAAGTTTTAAAAAAGGAATGAATCCAACATTAGTAAAAACAGGAATAAAAGCTTACATGCAAGATGATGAAGTTTTAATATTAGCAAATAGAAGCTCAAACCCAAAGAAAAAGGGATTAATATTAGCAAATAGTATAGGTGTTATAGATAAAGATTATTATGGAAATCCAGACAATGATGGACATATAATGTTTGCATTTTATAACATAAAAGATGAAGATGTAGAAATAAAAAAGGGTGACTGCATAGGACAAGGAATCTTCCAAAAATATTTAGTAACAGATGATGATATTGCAACAGGAGAAAGATTAGGAGGATTTGGATCAACATCAAAAAATTAAAACTCAAAACTGAAATAGAATGGATAGTCAAGCTGAAAAAAATATAAAATTTTCTAATGCTTGAAAAATAAGGAAAAAATAGCAAAATAACATAAAAAGTCAAAATAAAAGCTTTGACTTTTTTTGTGTTTTGGTGTATAATAAATATGGTTAAAAAATCCAATAAAGTTATTTCATATTGACTTAACTTTATAATATTTTTTTGCTGAAAAATTTTGAAAAAATACTGAAAGGAGCTGACTTACATGTTTAGTGTAGGAGACAAAATAGTTTACCCAATGCATGGTGCAGGGACAATAGATTCAATAGAGGAAAAAGATATATTAGGAGAAAAACAATCATATTATATATTAAAAATGCCAAGTGATGTAAAGGTTATGATACCAACAGCAAAAGCAGAAGAAGTAGGTGTTAGAAATATAATAGATAAACAATCAGCAGAAAAAGTGTTTAAAATATTAGGTCAAGATGAAACAGAAATGGACAAAAATTGGAATAAAAGATATAGAAATAATATGGACAAAATGAAGAGTGGAGACATATACGAAGTAGCTGATGTTGTAAGAAATTTGAGTTTTAAACAAAAAGAAAAAGGACTTTCAACAGGTGAAAAGAAAATGTTAAACAATGCAAAACAAATTTTAGTAAGTGAATTAGTTTTAGCAGAACATGCAAATAAAGATGAAGTTGAAGAACAAATAGAAAATAAAATAAATACATCATTTATGACATTCAGAGCAGATACTGTTGAACAAGATAGTATTGTAAATAAATTTATTCCATTTGATGGAACAAATAATTCAACAAATTTGTAATTGATGTAAATCAGAAGATAAACATATAATATATGTTTTCTTCTGATTTTAATTTTTTAATAAATTATATAAAAATATATAATTAAAAAATTCGAAAAATATTTTTGAAAATTTTTAAAAAATGTATTGACAAATTTTTAATATAATATTATAATAGCAATTGTCGTTAGGACAAACCAGTTCAAATTATATATGCAGATGTGGCGGAACTGGTAGACGCACAGGACTTAAAATCCTGCGGTTGAATAAACCGTGCCGGTTCGATTCCGGCCATCTGCACCATTAAAACCTCAAGTAGTTCGTAAGATATACTTGAGGTTTTAATTTAAAAATAGTGCAAAGTTCTAACAAAAGTTCTAACACTTTTCCAAAATTAAAATTTTTATAATGTGCATATCTTAATGTAGTCTGAAAAAATGTAGAAATCAAGCAAATGTATATAAAAGTAGAAACAAGAATAAAGTAACCTAAAAACAATTATTGAAATTGTAGAAAAAACATTGTTTTTAAAATAAAAATAAAGTATAATAAATCCATCCTTTTCAAAGGAAATCTTTGAGGAAGGAGGTGCAACTAGAGTGAGTTCATTTGATTTAATCTGGCGATTAATCATTTTGTTACTTTTAAGTAATAATGATGATGAAAGCCAAGACACAAACAAAGATTAATCTTTGGGGCAGGCGGACACCTGCCTTTTCTTTATTTTAAACAATAAAAAAAGAGATATGCGGACACATATCTCGTGCAAACCTTTGTGAGTTCATTTGATTTGCTAGCTAATGTTATTATAACATCAATTTTATTATATGTCAAATATTCTTTATAATTCATAATTTATACAAATTTTAGAAAATTTTAGAAAATTTGACTTAAAAGAAGAATGGACTACTAAATTATCTAAAATTTACTAAATTCATTATAGATTTGTAAATTAATTAAATGTGATTTTATTTGTTGTAAAAAATTAATAATATTGATATAATATTTTTGAACAGAACAAAAGAAGGTGAAAAGATGCAAGAATTTTCATTAAAGTTAGAGAGCCCAATAAATGAAATTTATTTAAATTTTTAAACTATTGAATTATTAAGTATAATTCAATGTGAAAATGTAGAAGAATTAAAAGATTTTGCAATTAATTGTTCACAATTAGATATGATTGAAGAAGATTTTATTATTTGGAACGATAATGATATTGAAAATATAAAAAGAAAACTTGTCGAACAGTATAAGATGTCATACATTATTAGATAAACAAACTAGGAATTAAAATTTAAGAGGAAGGCCAAAAGATGAAGTTTTGGGAGAATTACAAGAATATGTACAGAAATCTATAGATTTTGTTGCAAAATATAATGAAGATCACAAGATAAATGGAAAAGGAGTAATAAGTTCTGTAGATTTGTTTAATGAGATAGTTTCTTTTGAGGATCCATACAGAAATATGTGGGAAGAATTATACGGAATTTCTACCGAGGAATTAGTTAGTGTTTTTCAGTATGCATTAGAAAACAAACCAGATGGAGTAACGTATGTATATAATGAACCATTTTTGGAAAATCCTGAAAGAAGACAAGTAGTAATAGAGCAATTATCTGAAATTAATGAACTAGCACCAGGACTAATTGATACAATAGAAAATCAGATGCATATTGAGATGACACAAAACTTAGATGATATTAGACACTGCTTTGGAGATTTAAAAAAATTAGAACAATTAGGAATTGGAACTCAAATAACAGAATTTGATATGTGTTTACCAGAAAGATTTATGTTTGATGAAAAAGGAAAAATACGTTCTGAGCACGATTTGGTAGAAATTATTAATAGTAAAATAAGTAAAAGTGGTATTACAATTGGAAGTATAGCAGAGTTTAAATCAATGAGAATGAATGAAATTTCAAAAGCTATTGAAGAAACTGGAATACAGTTAGATGGAATAACATATTGGTCTATAAGTGATATATTAGATCATAATTTAGAAAGAACTAATAGAAAAACTTATGAACAAGCTATACAAAGAGATATTGCTCAGACAAGGTATTCTGGATTATATTCTGATTTAGAGAAAAATCAAAAATTATCTTCAAAAGTAAATGTAGAGGAGTTTGGAAAATTTGAAAAAATTGGAGAAGGAAAATGTGCAAATATATACAAATCAGGAGATAATGTATATAAAATATTAAAAGAAAATACAGATCAAAACATTTTATTTGAGGATATGCATGATGATAATATTATGTGGGATGATGAAGCTAAAAGTATAAAAATAATAGATACAGATTTCTTTAAAAAAATAAATGAAAATTCAAATTTAAAAAATATTAATTATCAAAGTTTTGCGGGAACATTGCAAGGAATAATAGATGCAAAAATAAATGAATATGGAAAGACAAAATGAAGTTAACAATCACGATGAAATGGAATTGTAATAAAAATAAAGGCTCATTATTTTATACTGAACTAAATAAGTTAAACAGTATAAAGTGAGTCTTTTTAGTTTAAATATTTTTATTCTTACAATATTCCCTAATAGGACAAATATCACACTTAGGACTTCTAGCAACACAAATATTTCTACCATGCCAAATAAGCAAATGATTAACATCATTCCAATACTGTTTAGGAATAAGTCTAATCAAATCCTGTTCAATCTTTTCAGGCTCTTTTTCACTAGAAAAGCCAATCAAATTAGAAATTCTCTTAGCATGAGTATCAACAGCAATACCTTGAGCATCATCAAAAACTTCAAGCATAACAACATTAGCAGACTTTCTACCAACGCCAGCAAGAGACATTAAATCTTTCATATTATTTGGAACAATACCGCCAAAATTTTCTAAAACCTGTTTAGCACATAATTTAATATTTTTAGCTTTATTTTTATAAAAACCGCAAGGATGAATAATATTTTCTAATTCATTAATATCTATATTTGCAAAATCTTCGATAGTTTTACATCTATCAAAAAGCGTAGGAGTAGTTTTATTAACTCTTTCATCAGTACATTGAGCTGACAACATAACAGCTACAACCATTTGAAAAGGAGTTTGAAAATCTAAACTACATTTTGCATCTGGGTAAGTATCTTTTAAAATTTTTATTATATCAATTGCATCATTTCTTGTCATATATATACCTCTCATAAATTTAATAATATCAATATAATTATATAAAGAAAATAATAAAAAATCAATAACAACAACATCATATTTAACATAAAAAGGAACAATAAAATAAAACAACTAATATAATATATAAAAACAATTAGGAGGTAATAATATGTTATGTGCATTGAAAAAAACATTAGGAGTAATATTAATAGGAATAGGATTAGGAATATTATTAGTATTATTGCTTCCACTAACAGGTTGGCTTTTTATAATAGGAGTAGCATTAGCTTGTGTAGGAATCATGTGGCTTGCATGCTAAAGAATAGCTAATAATAAGAATATTAAGGAGGGGTACATATGACTATCGTAGTAAAAAAAGTTCCAAAATTTTTAAGAGGATTTGTAAAATTAATTTTTGGAATAAAAGACTAAGAAAAGAGGGAAAGTAGTAAACTACAAACCCTCTTTTAATATTTTATATAAACAAAAAAAGAGCGATCATTATGCTCTTTTAACTTTTCCGTTTTTTAAACATTTTGCACAAACATGAATTCTTTTTACTTCACCATTTTCCATAATAGCTTTTACGCTTCTTAAATTTGGTTTCCAAGTACGTGGACTTCTTTTACTTATATGTGAACGAGTTATGCTAAGTTTATTTCCATTACTTTGTGATTTTTCACAAACTGCACATTTAGCCATTTCTTTGCACCTCCTAATTTTTAAATTAAAATTGACTGCTTCTAAGTTTATCATAAAATAATAAAAAAAACAAGTATTTTTGAAAAATTTATAAAAAATCATTGCAAAATAGGAAAAATATGGTATAATATAAAAGCTATATGAATAAATGAAAGGATTGAGAAATTATTATGAAATGTAAAGTTGAAAAAACAGAAAACGCAAATGAAGTAAAATTAGAGTTAACAATAGAGGCTCAAAAATTTGATGAAGCAATTCAAAAAGTATATTTTAAAAGTGCAAAATATTTTAATATACCAGGATTCAGAAAAGGTAAAGCTCCAATGAATATAGTAGAAAAATATTATGGAAAAGAAATTTTCTATGAAGATGCATTTAATGAAGTAGTACCAGAAGAATTAGAAACTGCATTAAAAGAAAATAAAATAGAAGCTGTAAGTAGACCAGATATCGATGTGAAACAAATCGAAAAAGGAAAAGACTTAATCTTTACAGCAGTATTCCAAACAAAACCAGAAGCAGAACTTGGAAAATATAAAGGTATAGAAATACCAAAAATAGAGTATAATGTATCAGATGAAGATATAAACCACGAATTATCACATATGCAAGAACATAATTCAAGATTAATATCAATTGATGACAGACCAGTAGAAAAAGGTGATATAACAGTTATTGATTTCGAAGGATTTGTTGATGGTAAAGCATTTGAAGGTGGAAAAGCTGAAGGTCATGAATTAGAAATAGGAAGCAATACATTTATACCTGGATTTGAAGACCAAATAATTGGAATGAAAATCGATGAAGAAAGAGATATAAAAGTAAAATTCCCAGATGAATATTTTTCTAAAGATTTAGCTGGAAAAGATGCAACATTCAAAGTTAAATTACATGAAATTAAGAAAAAAGAATTACCAGAATTAAATGATGATTTTGCAAAAGACACTAGCGAATTCGATACATTAGAAGAATTAAAGAAAAGCATCAAAGACAGAATGGAAAAAGACAATGAACAAAGACAAAAATATGAAACAGAAGATGCTGTTATAAAAGCAGTATGCGAAAACGTAAAAGTTGATATTCCATCAGGAATGATTGAAAACGAAACAGAAGATATGTTAAGAAATGTTGAAAGCAGACTTTCATATCAAGGATTAAAATTAGACCAATACTTAAAAATGATGGGAAAAACAGCTGAAGAAGTTAAAAAAGAATATGAACCTCAAGCAATAGAAGCAATCAAATCAAGATTAATGTTAGAAGCAGTAATCAAAGCAGAAAAAATAGAAGCAACAGAAGATGAAATAACAGAAAAAGTAAAAGAAATGGCTAAAAATTATGGAAAATCAGATGACAAAGAATTTATGGGAAATGAAAACGTAAGAAATTACATAAAAAGTGGAGTAGAATCTGAAAAAGCATTAGAATTTTTAGTAAAAAATGCAAAAATAAAATAAATAGTAAAAGAAAGGTTGGGGTGAAGCATTATAAAAAGCATTACCAGCCTTTTTGTGTATAATTATTATGTCTAAAAGACAGAGGAGGAAAAAATATGTTTGAAAAAGATAGTTTAGTACCTTATGTAATCGAACAAACAGGAAAAGGAGAAAGATCATATGATATTTTCTCAAGATTATTAAAAGACAGAATTATATTTTTAGGAGAAGATGTTAACCCAACATCAGCAAGTTTAATCATTGCACAATTATTATTCTTAGAATCAGAAGATCCAGATAAAGAAATATCATTATATATCAACTCACCAGGAGGATCTATTACAGATGGAATGGGAATAGTAGATACAATGAACTATATAAAATGTCCAGTATCAACAATATGTGTAGGATTAGCAGCAAGTTTTGGTGCTGTACTTTTAGCAAATGGAGAAAAAGGCAGAAGATTTGCAACACCAAATTCAGAAATATTAATACATCAACCATTAATTGGTGGTCAAGGTGGAGGAATTTCAGGTCAAGCAACTGAAATAAAAATCCATGCAGACCATATGATAAGAACAAGAGAAAAATTAAACAAATTATTAAGTGATAGAACAGGTCAATCTATAGAAACAATAGAAAGAGATACAGAAAGAGACCATTATATGACAGCAGAAGAAGCATTAAAATATGGATTAATAGATGGAATAATGGATAAAAGAATGTAATTAAAGGAGATAGAAAATGGCTAAAAATGATAACCCAAAAAATGTAAGATGTTCATTTTGTGGCAAATCACAAGATAGTGTAAAGAAAATTGTCGCAGGTCCAGGTGTATTTATTTGTGATGAATGTGTAGATTTATGTACAAGCATTATAGAAGCAGAAAAATATGAAGAAGATGAACTAGGTTATACATTAAATGATTTAGATAAAATACCAAATCCAAAAGAAATAAAGAAAATATTGGATGATTATGTAATTGGCCAAGATGAAGCCAAAAGAACATTAGCAGTTGCAGTTTATAATCATTATAAAAGAATTGCTCATGAAGAAAGCAATGAAAAAGACAAAGATGATGTAGAAATACAAAAAAGTAATATATTACTTTTAGGGCCAACTGGATGTGGAAAAACACTTCTTGCAAGAACATTGGCGAGAATATTAAATGTACCATTTGCAATAGCAGATGCAACAACATTAACAGAAGCTGGTTATGTTGGAGAAGATGTTGAAAATATCTTATTAAAACTTATTCAAGCAGCAGATGGAGATATTCAAAAAGCTCAAAAAGGAATCATATATATTGATGAAATTGATAAAATAACAAGAAAATCAGAAAACTTATCAATAACAAGAGATGTTAGCGGTGAAGGTGTTCAACAAGCCTTACTAAAAATAATTGAAGGAACAATAGCATCAGTACCACCACAAGGTGGAAGAAAACATCCAAATCAAGAAATGATTCAAATAAATACAGAAAACATACTATTTATTTGTGGAGGAGCTTTTGAAGGCTTAGAAAATATCATAAAAGAAAGAACTGGTAAAAAATCAATAGGTTTTGGTGCAAAAATCGAAAGTGAAAAAGAAATTAACAAATATGAAGTATTCCAAGAATTATTACCACAAGATTTATTAAAATTTGGATTAATACCAGAATTTATAGGAAGATTACCAATAATAGCAACATTAAAAGATTTAGACAAACAAGCATTAATAAAAATAGCTACAGAGCCAAAAAATGCATTAGTAAAACAATATCAAAAATTATTAGAAATGGATGACGTTGAACTAGAATTTAATCAAGATGCATTAGAAGCAATAGTAGATAAAGCAATAGAAAGAAAAACTGGAGCAAGAGGATTACGTTCTATAATAGAAGATATAATGAGAGATATTATGTTTGAAATTCCATCAACACCTAATATCACAAAATGCATTATAACTAGAAATACAGTAATAAATAAGGCAAGACCAGAAATAATTACTGGAGAAAAAACAGCAAATGAACCAAATAAACAAAAAAGACGTGTTCCAGAAAAGAAGAGCAAAGAAACAGCATAATAAAAAAAGACAAAGGTGGAAAAATATTTTCCACCTTTTTTTGAGAGATTTGATAATTTAGACATTTTAGACCTCGAATATCCGATTTCCAACAACTCTAAGATTTTGATAATTACTTCTAGTTTCATTAATAGAAGACTTATCAATATCATCTAAAAAATTATTTAATGCATACATTGCTTCGTATGCAGAAGAAAAAGTTTTTTTCAAAAGTTCTTCCTTAGTCATAATCATCCCTCCATTCTGTAATTTGATAAAAATAGTATAGCAAGTACAAAACAAAAAGTCTGTCGAAATAGGAAAGTCTAAGAAAAAATTACAAATATTTTTTCAAAGTTTCAACACTATCTTCTTGCATAACAACGAAATCATTTAAAATACTTTTAACATCTTTTTCAGCATTTTGATTTTGATTTAACAATCGTCTACCTTCAATAATTCCCATATTAGTACCTTGCATTAATAATTCAGATAATTTTGAAGTGCTATCATCTGTCATAGTTTTCATTTGAATTCCATACCAAGTCATCATTTTAGTCATAGGATTAGTTTCATGAGGCTCTTTATTACTATAATTGTCATACAAATCATTAACTCTATTAGAAATATCTTGATATTTATTGTATTCGACATCTAAAACCTCTTTAAAATCATTGTCTTTTACTTTCTCAGAAACATATGATATGGCATCCATTCCCATTGTAGCACCTTTGTTTACTTCATCTAGTATATTTAAATTTTGATTTTCCATAAAATACCTCCTAATTATTTATTAATATTTAGTATTTACAGAAAATTGAGATATATTCAAAATGTTTTTTTATTTCTAACTTATAGCCCCTAAAATCAAAATCCCTAAATTATCATTATAAATTTCATTAAACTGAGAAATAGGCAAAGGATTTTCGCCCAAACCAGCTTCAATAGTATAACCAGGCTTATCAAAATATAAAATAAACCAATCTTTATAACCAGCAAAACTAGAATTATATGGAACTTCAGTTAAAAGATAACCACTTGCTTTTGCAAATTTTTCGCCAATTTCATACCCATTAGGAGGATTAATATTTTGAAAATTCCAGTAAATTTCTTGACCTTGAGTATGATAAGCAAGAATCAAATCAAAATTATGTAATAAAGTAAAATTGTAAATAGCTTTAGATTCAGGTTCTATAAGAGGTGCTAACCCAACAAAATCACGAGGAGCAGGACTAGTAAAACCTTGTGAATATTTAATTTCTTTAGCTTTTTGCCATTCTGCAGGAAATTGCAAATTTAAATCAGTACCAAGAATATTAGCTTTCCATCCACTAGGAAAAGGAATATCTGGGTATTTTAAAGCTATATTTTGAGCTTGAATAAAAGCAGAAGAATTTTTAGATAAAATTCCTGTAACTAAATCAACACCATCAGGATTTACCATTGGCATAATATAAATTGAAACAGTATTAAATAAAGTTTTGATATTATAATCATATAAATTCAAATCATTAACATAAGCATTACAATAATCTTCAATAAATTTCATCATAACAACACTTGTAATCCATTCATTAGCATGGAAAGAAGCGGAATAAAAAACTTTTTTTGAACCAGTACCAAGTTTTACAACATATAATTTTTTTCCAAGAACACTACTTCCAACAACTTGAATATTAAGAAAAGGAAAAACTCTATTAAGAGTAAATAAATTTTGAGTTAATAAATCATAAGTATAAGATTTATCAGTAGGAACAATATTCATAAAAATCACCCGATATATTATATTAAAAAAAATAAAAATGTTGCTAAAAAAATACAGATGTAGTATAATAAAAAAGTACATGGGGATGTAATGGTTTCGACATTACACCAGAAAAATAGATAGCAAGTAGTGGATTCTCGTTGGCCACTTAAAAAACGAGAAAATAAAATAAACGCTGATAAACAAGAATTAGCATACGCTGCCTAAGTTGTAGTGTCATCTTACTAAATAGCCTACTGATTTAGATAAGGTGTCGAAATAAAGTAGGAAACGAAGCTGTTTTTTCTTTAGAAATAGTGGGTATTTTATAAAGATATATTTATTTTTAGCCTGTTTGCCGGCGAAAAGTAAATGAAAATAAAAGACAAAATAAACTTGTAGAAGTCTATTTGGAAAGTGTTATGGACAGGAGTTCGACTCTCCTCATCTCCACCAAAAGATTAAATCGTCGCACCAGACGAAAACCAAGAAATCAACTGTAAAAGGTTGATTTTTTTGATGCCGTTAATAAAAAATAAATATTAAAAAACACTTGACAGCAGTGAACAAATGTTTTAAACTATATATAGTTTTATATAAGGATGTGAAATTATGGAAAATGAAATAAATAATTTGATAGTTCAAGACCACCTATCAAATGAAGAAATAAAGAATTTAATATATACTATAAGAGGAAAACAAGTAATGCTAGATAGTGATGTGGCAATGCTATATCACTATGAAACTAAAAAAATAAATCAAGCTGTAAAGAGGAATATAGAGAGGTTTCCAGAAAAGTTTTGTTTTCAGTTAACAGAAGAAGAATTTTCTAGTTTAAGGTCACAATTTGTGACCTTAAACAAAACTACTGTACAAAAAAATTTTGAGGATTCTTCTCTAAGGTCGCAAATTGTAACCTTAAATGAAAATACTGGTAGAGGTAAACATCGTAAATATTTGCCATATGTTTTTACTGAACAAGGTATAGCAATGTTATCTGGTTTGCTTAAAAATGATATAGCAATTCAAGTAAGCATAAATATAATGGATGCTTTTGTAGAGATGAGAAAATTTTTAATGGTTAATGGACAGCTGTTTGAAAGATTAACAAATGTAGAGTATAAATTATTAGAACATGACAAAAAATTTGATAAAGTATTTGACCAGTTACAAAATGAAGAAAATATTAAACAGAAAATATTCTTTGAAGGGCAAATATATGATGCATACAGTTTGATAATCGATATTATTAAAAAAGCAAACAAGAAAATTTTAATAATAGATAATTATATAGATGATAGTGTTTTGAAAATGCTTACAAAGAAAAATAAGAATGTTGAAGTTGTAATATTAACTTCTAATAAAAGCAATATACAAAAAATTGATATTCAAAAATTTAATAAAGAATATCCAATATTAAAAGTGGCTGAAACAAATAAATTTCACGATAGATTTATAGTAATAGATAATAAAGAAATGTATCATCTAGGAGCTTCAATAAAAGATTTAGGTAAAAAGTGCTTTGGAATTAACAAAATTGAAGATTTAGATATTGTAGAAAAAGTTATTAATTTATAATTAAAATAGAAGATTTGTGTATAATATAGAATCCAATATTTATAGACATTATTAAGGATATAAAAATCACAAAACTTACATAAAGAATTAAATAAAGTAATATCTTCATTTAATTCTTTTATCCCAAAAGCTGTAGCAACATAAGCAATAATCATAAATATAATTGAAAAAATAATTATACTATTTGAAACACTATTAATTACTTTGCTTTTATAAACTTTATCATCATACACTTCACTCAAATTAAATGTATACCTCTTATAGTTCATTTTATTTTTTCTCAAATAAGTACCGCTAATGCACAAAGAAATGTTATAAACTAAAAATGAGGAATTTCTATATCTTTGAAGTTCCTTATTTTTTTATTTTAACCACTATTTAACTGGTTAGATTTTTTCTTTAATTCTCCAAAAAATATTGTAAAATTCCCCAACTTGGTGTAAAATACGAATAACCGTAAATAATAATAGGAGGCAAAACAAAAATATGAGATTTGTAACAGACGAAAAATCAAAACAAGAATACAAAAAATTTTTAGAAACAAACGAAAGATGTAACTTTCAACAATCATTAGAATGGGCAGAAGTAAAAAAGCCAAACTGGAAACCAGAAGTAATACTAGCAGAAGATGAAAACAAAAACATCATAGGATCACTATGTGTATGGATTAGAAAAATGCCAATATTTGGAAACATGATGTATGCATCAAGAGGTCCAGTATGTGACATTCACGATATAAAAGTAATGAAACAATTAACAGATGGAGCAAAAGAACTAGCAAAAAAATACAATGCATTTGTTTTAAGAATAGAACCAGACATATTAAAAGAAGACCAAGACTTTAGAAACATAATAACAAACCTAGGCTACCAAATAAAAGATGATGCAAAAGACTTTAAAGATGAAATACAACCAAGATTTGTATTCAGACTAGATATAAAAGACAAAACAGAAGAAGAGGTAATGGCTGGATTTCACCAAAAATGGAGATACAATATTCGTTTAGCAGGTAGAAAAGGTGTAGTAATAAAAGAAGGAACAAGAGAAGATTTAAAAGACTTCCACAAAATAATGATAGAAACAGGAAACAGAGATGGCTTCATAACAAGACCCCTAGAATACTTTGAAAAAATGTATGATAACATGGTACCAGGTGGCCATATGAAATTATTAATGGCATATTATGAGGACAAGCCAATATCTGGAGTAATACCAATCTTCTATGGAAATAAAACATGGTATTTATATGGAGCAAGTAGTAATCAACATAGAAACTTAATGCCAAATTATCTACTACAATGGGAAATGATAAAAATGGCGATAGCAAGACATGATGATATATATGACTTTAGAGGAGTATCAGGAGTTGTAGATGAAAATCATCCACAATACGGATTATATAGATTCAAAAAAGGATTTGGAGCAACATTTACAGAATTTATAGGAGAAATTTACATTCCATTCAAACCATTAACATATAAATTATATAAATTTTCTGAAAAAACATTTAGAACATTAAGACAAATCAAAAGAAAAATAACAAAATAGTAGGAGGAAAATTTGAAAGCGGTAATAATTGAAAAAAAAGATTTACGTTATAATATAGAAAAAATAAAAGAATATGCTAATAAAAATTTGCCTGATGATAATGGAAATAAAGTAAAAATAATAGCTGTTGTAAAAGCAAATGGTTGTGGACTTGGAATAGTTGAATTTACAAAGTTCTTAATAGATAATGGAATAGATTTTTTTGCAGTTGCAACACTTGAAGAAGCCTTGCAATTAAGAAATGCAGGAATTAAAGAAAAAATATTAATGTTATCATCAACAGCAATAAAAGAAGATGTAAAAACTTTAATAGAAAATAATATTATATTAACAATAGGTTCAAAAGAATCTGCTGAAGTTGCTGAAGAAATAGGACAAGAATTAAATAGAACAGTAAAGGCTCATATAAAAATAGATACGGGATTTGGAAGATACGGATTTGTTTATACTAATAGAGAAGAAATGATTAAAACAATAAAAGAAATGAAAAATATAAAAATAGAAGGAACATATACACATTTTTCAAATTCCTATTATGATGACCAATATACACAAACACAATTTAAACGTTTTATAGATTGTATTGAAGTTTTAAAAATGAATGAAATAGAAACAGGAATGTTACACGTATGTAACACATCAGCATTTATAAAATTTCCACAAATGCATTTAAATGCAGTAAGAATAGGCTCAGCATTTACAGGAAGAATATCATTTAAAAATAACATGGGATTAAGAAAAATAGGATATCTAAAATCAAATGTATCTGAAATAAAAGAACTTCCTGAAAAGTTTAATATTGGTTATTCTAACACATATACAACAAAGAAAAAAACAAAAGTTGCAATTATTCCGTGTGGCTATATGGATGGTGTAAATATAGAAACAGGAAGAGATATGTTTAGAAAAGTTGATAAATTAAGATATATAGTAAGAGATATAAAAGATGCATTTAAAAAGCAACAATTATATGTTAATATAAATGGTCAAAAATGCCCTATATTAGGAAGAATAGGAACATATCACGTAACTGCTGATATAACCGGAAAAAATATAAATATAAATGATGAAGCAATATTTAATGTAAGTTTAAAACACGTTGATAGTGGTCTAAGAAGGGAGTGGAAATAATTGGAACAAGAAACTCAAAATCAAAAATTAGGTTTTTTTAAAAAAATATGGTATTCAATAGATAAAATAGAAAAATATGGTGAAATGTCTGCACAAGGCTTTCCAAGAGCCATAAGCTATTTGTTTCAAATTATAATAATATTAGCATTAATAGTAGCTGGAACAACCCTATATCAAACTAGAAATGCTATAAACAAAGTAGCACAATTTGTAAAAGATGAAATTCCTAATTTTACATATTCAGATAATGAATTGAAATTAGAAAATAATGAAGTAATAACAAAAGAACAAGAGTATTTAGGAAAAATAATAATAGACACAAATACAGAAAATCAAGAAGAAATAGATAAATATATAAATGAAATATCAGAAGAAACTGGCGGATTAATTATATTAAAAAATAGAGTTATAATAAAACAAGTTGGAATGACAGGAACATTAAATTATAACTACGAAGATTTAGTAAATCAAATAGGAATGTCTAATTTTGACAAAGAACAAGTAATCGAATTTGTTACAGGAACACAAATGACATCAATTTACTTAGGATTATTTAGCATATTATTAATGTCTGCGATTTCTGTATACTTTATAAATACAATATTAAATGTCGTTCTTGTAAGTATATTTGGTTACTTAGCAACATTAATTACAAAAATGAAAATGAGATATGTTGCAATATTAAATATGGCAATTTATTCAATAACTTTACCAACAATATTGCAAATGTTATATGTAATAGCAAATCAATTATTTGGAATACAAATAAAATATTTTGATGTAATGTATATATTAGTATCATGTATTTATATGATTGCAGCAATATTTATATTAAAATCTGATTTTACAAAAAAACAAGAGCAATTATCTGAAGTTGTAGAAGTTCAAAAACAAGTAAAAGAAGAATTAAAAGAAAACGAAGAAAACAAACAAGAACCAGAAAAAAAGAAAGATAAAAAGAAAAAAGAAGACAAAAAACAAGAAGATAAAGAGGATGGAAATGAAGGGCAAGAACCAGAAGGTTCAAATGCTTAAATAAAAAAGGAGCATATACAATATGGAAAACAATAAAAACAAACCTAAAAAAGAAAAACTAATTTTATCATTAAGTATATTAGCTGTACTTATACTAATATTAGTTGGAATGATGATATTTTATATAACAAAAAATCAAAATTCAGATGATAAAACATTAGCATATACAGATTTAATAAAAGAAATGTCATATGGAAATATAGAAAAAATAGAAATGACAGTAGGAAGCACTAGTGTAAAAGTAAAAATAAAAAATAATGATACAGAGAAAAAAGCTATTGTACCAAATACACAAGCGTTTATAGAATTAGTACAACAAAAAGTAGCAGAAGGTAATGAAATTGAATTAGTACAAAAACCAAAAAGTATATTAACACAAATACCAACAACATTATTTAGTTTATTACCAACAATAATAATGGTTGCATTATTTATAATGATATTTAAAATGCAAGGCCTTGGAGAAAAAGGACAAGTTTATGAAGAAACAGAAAGAAAAACAAAAATAAAATTCAAAGATGTTGCAGGTTTAGATGAAGAAAAAGAAGAACTTGTAGAAATAGTAGATTTCCTAAAAAGACCAGAAAAATTTACAAAAATGGGAGCAAAAATTCCAAAAGGTGTACTTTTATATGGTAAACCAGGAACTGGAAAAACATTAATTGCAAAAGCAATTGCAGGAGAAGCTAATGTACCATTTATATCAATGAGTGGTTCTGAATTTATAGAAATGTTTGCTGGACTTGGAGCATCAAGAGTAAGAAAATTATTTGAAAAAGCAAGAAAATTATCACCATGTATAGTTTTCATAGATGAAATTGATGCAATTGGAGCAAGAAGAACATCAAATAGTGGAGCAGAAACAGAAAATAATCAAACTTTAAATCAATTATTAGTTGAAATGGACGGATTTAGTTCAGAAGAAACAATTATAGTATTAGCAGCAACAAATAGACCAGAAATGCTTGATAAAGCATTATTAAGACCAGGTAGATTTGATAGACAAATAACTATTCCAGTACCAGACTTAAAAGGAAGATTAGAAATTTTAAAAATTCATAGTGAAGATAAAAGATTATCAGACAATGTTAATTTAGAAAGCATAGCAGAAGACACTGCAGGATTTACAGGTGCAGAACTTGCAAATATTTTAAATGAATCAGCAATTATTGCAACAATAAATAAACATGAAGAAATAGAAAACTCTGATATAGAAGAAGCGGTTAAAAAAGTAACTGTAGGACTTGAAAAGAAAACAAGAGTATATTCAGAAAAAGACAAGAAACTTACAGCATATCATGAAGCTGGACATGCAGTAGTTAGCAAATATCTACCAACACAAATGGATGTAAAAGAAGTATCTATAATTCCAAGAGGTGTTGCTGGTGGTTATACAATGTATAAATCAGATGAAGATAAATACTATATGTCAAGAACAGAAATGCAAGAAAAATTAATTGCATTACTAGGTGGTAGAGCAGCAGAAAAACTAGTATTAGATGATATCTCTACAGGAGCAAGTAATGATATAGAAGTTGCTACAAAAATTGCAAGAGAAATGGTAACAAAATATGGTATGAGTGATAACTTAGGACCTATAGATTTCCAAGGAAGAGACCAAAATGATTATATGATTTTTGGAGAAAATATTGGAGATAAAATAGGACAAGAAGTTAAAAATTTAATAGATATAGCTTATAATGATGCTCAAAAATTATTAATAGAACATAGAGATAAATTAGATATAATAGCTCAAACTTTATTAAAACAAGAAAAAATAAATGAAGAAGAATTTAAGAAAATATTTGAATAAAAGAAAAACCCCTAGAGTATTACTCCAGGGGTTGACTTGTTCGTTTTTTTACATATTACATTTTTGTCATTATAAATGACCAAAAATCATTAAAATCTTTTTGCTTATTGAATGAAATAGTATCTTCATTCATAATAAAGCCATTATATCTTTTGGCTGCTTCAAAGATTTCCTGTTTTACCATTGCAATGGTATCACATTGAATAGATTTTATAACAGGTTTTATAAAATCTGAACAAGTACAGACGATTGTATCTCTTTTCATAAAAAGCCTCCTATAGTTTTAGATGATTTTGTTCAACACCAGTTGTACGAAAAAATTGTGAAATTGAGTATCAGAAAAGCAACGAACATTAAGCTCACCATTAAGTTCTGTGATAGCTAGATTGTTAGATTTTGCCAATTGTTCAATTAGCTTTTTGGAAGTTGTCAAACTATTAAGATTCTCAATTTTCACAACTGAATTGTGATTAGCACTAGGATTAATAATACTTACAATAAGGCACTTTATAGATGTTATTTTCTCAGATGTCATACAATCTCCTTTCTTTTCAAAGTACAAAATTTTTTGTTACATAATAAGTATAACATAAAAACGAACAAAAATCAAACAATATTACAAATATATTACAATTAGTTAATATTTGTATTACACATATTGCAAATAGAATAACAAAAATATAAAATTATAAAATATATAAAGAAATAAAAGGAGGGCATACAATGGAAAGTCAAAAAATAAAAGATATAGAAGAATTACAAAAAATTGCAAAAAAAATAAGAAAAGGAATAATAGAAGAAGTATATAGTAGCCAATCAGGACATCCAGGAGGTTCATTATCAATAGCAGATATATTAACAGTATTATATTTCTATGAAATGAATATAAATCCTGAAAATCCAAAAGATAAAAATAGAGATAGACTAGTATTATCAAAAGGTCATTGTTCACCAGCACTATATGCAACATTAGCAAATAGAGGATTTTTTGATGTAGAAGAACTAAAGTCATTTAGAAATATTAACGGAAAATTGCAAGGGCACCCAGATATGAAAAACATACTAGGAGTAGATATGACAACAGGTTCATTAGGTCAAGGATTATCAGATGCAAATGGAATGGCAATAGCTGGAAAATTAGACAAAAAAGATTACAGAGTATATTGTATATTAGGAGATGGAGAAATAGAAGAAGGGCAAATTTGGGAAGCTGCAATGGCATCAAATAAATACAAGTTAGATAATCTATGTGTAATTGTAGATAACAATAATTTGCAAATAGATGGAACAATAGAAGAAGTAATGAGTTCATATCCAATAGATGAAAAATTTAAAAGCTTTGGATTTCAAATTATAAATATTGACGGAAATGATATAGAAGAAATAATAAAAGCATTTGATGTAGCAAGAAATGTAAAAGGAAAGCCAACTTGTATAATTGCAAAAACAGTAAAAGGGAAAGGGGTTTCTTTTATGGAAAATAAGGTTGAATGGCATGGAAAAGCTCCAAATGAAGAGCAATATAAGCAGGCGATGGAAGAATTAGAAAATTAAAAGTAAATCTTTAGAAAAAAATCCCAATAATAAAAAATACTTGTCAAAAATAATTCGATATGTTAATATATAATCATACTAAAAGTAAAACAAAAGAAAAGGAGTACAAAATATGAAAAGTGCTGAAACTCTTGTAGGAGTACACACACAGGTAGTTTAAATAATAAAAGAATAAATATAATAAAAAAAGATAGGAATATTAATCCAGTGTCAATATTAGATACTGGTTAATGTTGCTGTCTTTTTGTGCTGTTTATAACAAATAAAAAATTAAGATGAAAGGAAGAAAAAATATGGAGAAAATAATAAATAATAAAGGTATAACATTAGTGGCGTTGGTGATAACTATAATTGTATTATTAATATTAGCAGGAATAAGCATCCAAGCAATAACAAATACAGGATTATTTGCAAATGCCAAAAAAGCAAAAGAAAAATCAATGGAAGGACAGCTAAAAGAAGAAATAAGTTTAGCAATACAATCAATACAAACAGAAGAAATCTACAAAGGAAATAGTGTAACATTAGAAACATTAGCAGGAGGGCAATTACAAAAGGAATTAAAAGATATAACAGCAGAATTAGCAGAAGGAGAAATAAATGGAGAGTATAAAGATTATGAATATACAATAGATTCAAATTTTAATGTAACAATAAATGGACCAGTAACAGGAGTAAGAATAAAAGGAAATGCAGAAGTTCAAACAGGTTATGTGTTTGAAGGAAACACAGTAGAGATAAAAGTAACAGCAAGTATAACAGAAGGAACAATAACAGGAATAGAAGCCCCAGAAGGAGCAACAATAAAAACAGATACAAGTGCAACAGAAAAAGTATATACAGTAAATAAAAATGGAGCATATGTATTTAAGATAACAAGTGATAGTGGAAAAACAAAAAATGTAACAGCAAATGTAGAAAATATATTAGCTGCACCACAAATAACAATAAGTGAAGTGACAGGAAATAGTTTTAAAATTAATGTAGAAAACGATTATCCGGAAGGAGCAATAACAGAATATAGATATTCAGTAGGAGGAACAGTAAAACAACAAGGAAAAACAGATAAAAGTTATACAGTAACAGGATTAGCAGAGTTAACAGAATACAATAATATACAAGTAACAGCATATATAAATAGTGCAAGTAAAGAAAGTAATGTCGAAAAGGTAACAACGGACTTAAAAGACGGAATAGCTTATTCTTGGGACGCAATAGTAGAAATGGCAAAAGCAATATCAAATGATACATCAATAACAGATGATTCAGATACAGCAACAGTAAATGGAAAAACATTAAAAGTAGGACAAATGAAAAATTTAGACGGAAAAAGAGTAAGAATATTAGGATTTAATCATGATGAATTAGCAGAACCAACAACAGCATATGGCTCAGCAACAAGAACAGGAAAAGCGGGAATAAGTTTTGAATATGTAGATTTCTTATCATCAACAGAAATGAATAGTACTAGTACAAATTCAGGAGGATGGAATGCTTCAGCATTAAGAGGAACATTAAATGGAACAACATATAATTCATTAAGTATAAAGAGTAATATAAAGAAAGTAAAGAAGGATTATATACCGACATATAATGTAGCATCAACACAGCAAACAGAAGATTATTTATGGTTATTATCATGTGGAGAAATATGGGACAATGGTTATAATGGAGGAAGTACAAGAGGTTATGCTATAACAACAGAAGGAAAACAATATAAATATTATAAAATGAAATTAGGAAGTACAAAATTCAATTCTTCAAACGATATCACAAAAAAACCAAGTGCAAGCAATTCAAACTGGTGGTGGCTTCGTTCGCCTAATTACGGCAATGGCTACTATTTCTGCCATGTGCACTCTGACGGCGATTGCACCAATGCCAGCGCTAGCGCCTCTGGTGGGTTAGCCCCTGGCTTTTCAATCTAGTATCATTATGTAAAGTAACAAAGATATAGATGATTTTGAAAAAATAAAATACCAAAATAAATAAAACTATCAGCCCTCTGAAAAGAGGGCTTTGCAAAAGGAGGAATAGTAGTTTGTCAGTATATGTGAGTAAAAGAAATGAAAGCAAAGTAGAATTTCTTGAAACAGCAAGAAAATTTCCAAAACCAGTTGACAGCTCAGTAAAAAAATGGTAAAATTAATAACTGTAATCCGCTTAGTCAAGGTTCATAAATACTAATTAAATTTAGTTACCTGTATAAAAGGATTAGCGAGTATACGATAAGGGAGGTGCATTTTAGATGTACGCAATAATTGAAAGTTGTGGAAAACAATACAAAGTATCAGAAGGAGATGTTGTATTTTTCGAAAAACTAGATGCAGAGGAAGGTAAAAAAGTTACTTTTGATAAAGTTGTTCTAGTATCAGATGAAGGAAAAGTACAAGTTGGAAATCCTTATGTTAAAAGTATGAAAGTTGAAGGAAAAGTTGTTTCACACGGTAAAGGTAAAAAAATCATTGTTTTCAAAATGAAAGCTAAAAAGAACTACAGAAGAAAACAAGGACATAGACAACCATATACAAAAGTTGAAATAACAGCTATCAAATCAACAGCAAGAAAAACAGCTGCAAAAGCTGAAGAAAAAGTAGAAGCTTAATTATAAAAAAGCCTACATATTAATTAAATGAATTTAATTAAAAAATAAATAAAATATAAGTTAATTAAAAAGAGATTTTAATTGAGTAAGCGAAAGGAGTGAGAAATAAATGGCACATCATAAAGGACAGGGAAGTACAGATAACGGTAGAGACAGTGAGTCAAAGAGACTTGGTGTGAAAAGAGCAGATGGTCAATTTGTTTTAGCCGGAAATATTTTAGTAAGACAAAGAGGAACAAGAGTATATCCAGGAGTTAACGTTAAAAAAGGTAGTGATGATACTCTATATGCAGTAGTAGACGGAACAGTTAAGTTTGAAAGAAAGGGTAGAGATAAGAAACAAGTTAGTGTTTACCCAGTAGAAGCATAACTGAAATAAACTCGAAATTTGTCGAACGATTTATGTTGAAATTAAACAGAAAATATGATAATATATAACCATACATTATTTGTCAATGTATGGTTTTATAAATTTTTAAATCAAAGCAACTTAGGAAGGACAAAAATAAATCTAAAAAAATCCCACAAATATTATAGAAAATAGGAAAAAAGGAGGCTAATACAAAAAAGTAAACAAAAGAAATATAAAAAATACAAATTTACTATAGAAAAAACATTGACAAATAAATACAATATAATTATAATAAAGGAGATGAAGTAATATAGAAATTTTTACTTATGGAGACTATCTGAAATATAAAGATATTTTTAAAAAATATAAAATATCAAAATTATCAGATCAAAAAGAAAGCTACAATATAACAAATAAACACGATAAAATATTTAGAACAATATTAGATAAAAAAGAAGAAGATAAAGAGTTATTAAAACGAGTAATATCAATATTATTTGGAGAAAAAATAGGAGAAGAAAAAACAAAAGAATTAATAGAAAAAATAGATGGAGGTGATGGAAAAATGTTAGCGGTAGTAGATATGATAAGAAATGAAAACCAGATGTATATTAATATGGGCAGAAAAGAGGGTAGAAAAGAAGGTAGAAAAGAAGAAAGAAAAATTAGAAACATAGAAATAGCACAAAAACTTTTAAAACTAAAAATGCCAATAACACAAATAAGTGAAGTTACAGAATTAACAGAAAAAGAAATAGAAAAATTAAAACAATAATAAAATAAAACAAAAACAAATCCATTTTTTCCAAATATAAGGGAAAATGGGTTCTTTTGTTACATTTTTAAGAGAATATTACAAAAGTATTAAATGTATATTACAATTTTATTAATTCTATTGACATTAAATGAAAAAGGAATAAAATAGTAGCATAGGAGTAAAACAATATGAGAATTATCAGTGGAAGTGCTAGAGGAACAAATTTATTTACATTAGATGGATTAACCACAAGGCCAACTTTAGATAGAGTAAAAGAATCACTTTTTAATATAATTCAAAATGAAATACCAGAAAGTGTTTTTTTAGATTTATTTTCAGGTAGTGGTGCAGTAGGCTTAGAATCTGCAAGTCGAGGGGCTAAAAAAACAATCTTATGTGATAAATCAAAAGATGCAATAAAAATTATAAATAAAAATATAGAAAAAACTCATTTGAAAGAAAAAGTAGAATTGTACAATGTGGATTATAAAGAACTTATAAAAAATAAACTAAAAGAAAAAATAGATATTGTGTACATAGACCCACCTTACGATTCAGATTTTGCTGTAGATGCAGTAAAATTATTAATAGAAAACAAATTAGTTGATGAAAAAACGTTAATTATTATAGAAACAGACCAAGAAAAACGAATACTAAAACAATTAGAAAATGAAAAATTAAAAATACAAATAACAGATAAAAGAAAATATGGAAGGGCAATAATTATTTTCTTAAAATTAGAAGAAAGCCAAAATTAGAAAGGGGTAAAACCATGGAAATATTTACATTATTAGAATCTTTAGAGGATGTTATAGAAAGAAGTAGAAGTCTACCATTCTCTGCGAAAGGAATTGTAGACAAAGAAGAAATTTTAGATTTAATTAAGGAAATAAGATTGAAACTTCCAGATGAACTAAAACAAGCAAAATGGGTAAAAGAAGAAAGACAACGTATTTTAGTAGAAGCACAAAAAGAAGCAGATGGAATTGTTAAAGAAGCAGAAAATAGAATAATCTCAATGATTGATGAACATGAGATAACAAGAAAAGCTTATGAGCAAAAGAAAGAAATAATAGAAAATGCAAATGAAAGATCAAGAGAAATTTCTAATGGAACAAAAGAATATGCAGATGAATTATTACAACACACAGAGGAAGTTCTAACAACAACCTTAGGAAACTTAGAAAAAAATGTTGCAGAAGCATTAAAATTAATGGAAATATCTTTAGAAGATACAATAAAAACTGTTCAAAATAGTAGAAAAGAATTAAAATAAAAAAATACAAAAAGGAGGGAAATGGGGGCCGGATTATTTCCCCTCCTTTTTCCGTTAAAAGACAATAAAATTGCAGGAATAAGTTTGAAAAATAATTGTAAAATACAATATTTTTAATCAAATTTTGTGCCTTGTAAGAAAGGAATGTTAGTAAAAATGGCAAAAAGAAAAACAAATAAAAAAAGAAGAAAAACTACTAAAAAAACTGTATCAAATATTGATTTAGCAGTAGTTGCATTAATAGTTATAAGTATTTTATTAGGTGTATTGATATATGCTAAATCAGGTGTTATAGGAGTAAAACTAAATGAGATCTTAGGCGGTATGATGGGAATAATAAAATATGTATTACCAATTGGAATATTTGCAATGGCAATAAAAATGGCAATAGATGATGATGAATATTTAAGTTCAAAATTAGCTCAATGTGCAATCTTATTAATAAGCTTTGCAGTACTTATGTGTGTATATCAAGTAAATGTTGGAAATTTAACAATAGACAAAAGTTTATCAGAAGTTGTAAAAGATTCATATGCATTAGGAACACAAGAAAAAGGTGGAGGAGCATTAGGAGCTATACTTGCAGTGCCACTTGTAAAACTATTAGGACCAATTGGAGCAATAATTTTATGTGTAGGTATTGTAATAATTTTAGCAGTATTTGTATTTGGTATAAACGCATCAGAAATTATAAATAATTTTATAGAAAAATCACAAGAAAATAGAGAAGAAAGATTAGAACAAAAACAAAAAAATAAAGAAGAACAATTGAAAATGAGACAAGAAATGCTTGAAGAAAAAAGAAAAGCAAGAGAACAAGCAAGACAAGAAGCTTTAGCTGATAATAGTGTTGGAGAACAAATAAAAATAAACTTTGGTGGAAGATTAATTGATGATGATGCAAAAGGTGGAAAAGTTAAATATAGCCATGAAGGAGAAGATTTAACACCATTAACAAAAGAAACTAAAAAACAAAAAATGCAAGAAATAAAAGAAAATAATCAACCAGATGTAATAGAAAACAACTTATTTAAACAAGAAGAACAAAAGAAAGAAGACAAAACAAAAGAAGTATTACAACTAGAACATGCAATGGTAGTAGAAGATGAAAACTATGAATATCCTCCAATAGAACTATTAGGAAAACCAGCTAAAAAAGCATTAAAGGGTGGAGCAAAAGCATTAACAGATACAGCAACAAAATTACAAAAAACATTATATAGTTTTGGAGTATCAGCAAAAGTAGAAAATGTATCAGTAGGACCTGCAATTACACGTTATGAATTAAAACCAGCAGAAGGGGTTAGAGTAAGTAAAATAGCCAACTTAGCTGATGATATAGCTTTAAATTTAGCAGCAGAAACAATAAGAATAGAAGCACCAATTCCAGGAAAACAAGCAGTTGGAATTGAAGTACCAAACAAAGAAAAAGAAGCAGTTCACTTAAGAGAAGTATTAGAAAGTGAAGAATTCCAAAATAATAAATCAAAACTTACAGTAGCATTAGGAAAAGATGTTGCTGGAAATATACAATTAGCAGATATAGCAAAAATGCCACACGTTTTAATAGCTGGTTCAACAGGTTCAGGAAAGAGTGTATGTATTAATACAATAATTTCAAGCATAATATATAATGCAAAACCAAGTGAAGTAAAATTAGTAATGGTCGACCCAAAAGTAGTAGAACTTTCAGTTTATAATGGAATACCACATTTATTAATTCCAGTTGTAACAGACCCTAAAAAAGCTGCAGGTGCACTTGCTTGGGCTGTACAAGAAATGGATGATAGATACAATAAATTTGCACAAAAAGGTGTAAGAGATTTAAAAGGTTATAATAAAGCTATAGAGAAAGAAGAAGGTGTAGGAAAATTACCACAAATAGTAATTATAGTAGATGAACTTGCAGATTTAATGATGGTAGCTGCCAAAGATGTTGAAGAGGCTATATGTAGATTAGCTCAAAAAGCTAGAGCGGCAGGAATGCACTTAGTAATAGCAACACAAAGACCATCAGTAGATGTAATTACAGGTTTAATCAAAGCAAATATACCATCAAGAATAGCATTTGCGGTATCTTCACAAGTTGACTCAAGAACAATTTTAGACTCTGTTGGAGCTGAAAAATTACTAGGAAAAGGAGATATGTTATTCTTCCCATCTGGCGCACCAAAACCATTAAGAGTCCAAGGTGCATTTGTATCAGATGAAGAAGTTGAAAAAATAGTAGACTTTGTAAAACAAAATGGAACAGCAACATATAGTGAAGACATATTAGAAAGCATAGAAAAAAATAATAAAACAGATAAAGAAATTGCTCAAGAAGCAGATGCAGATGATGAAACAGACCCATTCTTAATGGATGCAATAGAAACAGTAGTAGAAACAGGTCAAGCCTCAACATCATTTATACAAAGAAGATTTAAAGTAGGTTATGCAAGAGCAGGAAGAATAATAGACCAAATGGAAGAAAGAGGAATAATATCAGGTTACCAAGGAAGTAAACCAAGAGAAGTATTAATGTCAAAGGAAAGACTAGAAGAACTAAAAATGGGAACAAATACAAGCTTACCAGAAGAAAATGAATAAAAAAAGAAAGGAGAGAAAATGTTAGCAAAAAAACAAAACTTTTTAGAAAAAATAGTAAAAAGAAATTACAATAATGAATTAGAAAAACTATTAGAAGAAAAACAATTTGAAGAAAATGCTAAAAGCACTCTCCTAAATATTTTATATAAAATAGAGACAGGTTACAAAGATATAGAAACAGTAAAAAAAGACATAGAAACAAAAGAAGAATATATTGAAAATTTAATGGGAATTATAAAAAACAATTGTAATTCAATCAAAATTCTAAAAATGTCAGAACAAAATAATCAAATTCCAGAAAATAGAACTTACATAATAGATAAAGAAAATAAAGAAATAATAGCTTACCCAATAGAAAGAAAAGTTCTATATGCAATAGCAAAAATAGGAAAAAAAGAAAAAATCATAAAAGACAACTATTTTTTAATAGATGAAACAATATCAGATTTAATAAACACAGGAAATAATATACACATGGTTGAGCCATTACGTGATTTTAATGGCTATTCATGGACTACAATACCACAAGAAATTGAGAGTATAGACCATAATTTAATATATCAAAATTTAAGAATTTTAGTAGGACATAAATTTTTAAATAAATGGATTAGAAGCAATGAATTTATGATAGACTATTTTGAAGAATTTAAAGAAGAATTAGAAAATAAATATGGGGTAGAAGATAAAAAAAAGATTATAGACTTGCTAGCGGAAATTTCAGTATTATTAGAAGTAAAATATAATCCACAAAAAGCCAAAGAATATAGAGAACAAAAAGAAAAATTACAAGAAGAATTAGAAGAATTAGAAAATAAAGAGGAATATATAGAAAAAGTAACAAATCAAAAGATAAATTTAACAGAAAAAATAAAAAAAATAGATACAATAATAAACAATAAAGAATTATTAGAAAAAAAATATAAAGAAAGAAATGAAAAATTACCACTAGAACAAAAAATATTTAGTATTAGAATTTTATCACAAAAAATGCAAGAAGAAAGAGATGAATGTTTTAAAGAAATAGATAAATTAAATGAAATATTAAATCCACAAAATTTTATAAAACACAAAAAAGGGATTGAAAACAAATATAAATATTTAAAAGTTTTAGATGAAAAAGAAAAACTAGAAAAATTAAAATTAAATTTCCAAAAAATATTCTTAAAAATAATGAAAAAAGAAATATCAAAAGCAGAAACAAAACAAGACATAGAGAAAATAATATATGATTTTAGATATTATATGATGATACCATATGATAACAATATATTAGTTCAAAAAAATGAAAAATTACAAAAAGACATAAATGAAACATCTGAACTAATAATAGCAAAGGCAAATGAACTAAAAACAATAGAAAAAATTTCAAATGATAAATCTACGAATGATGAAATATTAAAAAACATATTCAAAGTAAGAATTATAAAATTAGAAGATGCATATTTAAAAATAACTAAAGAAAAAGAAAGATATTTTGTACAAATATTTGATGAAAATATTTTTGAAGAAAAAATAGAAATAAGTAAACCAAAAGATTTAGAAATAAAGCTAAACAAGAAAATTCCAATATGGATACATTAACAAAAAGGGAGGAAAATTATGAAAATTACTTTTTTAGGAGCAACAAAAACAGTAACAGGTTCAAACTACTTAGTGGAAGCAGTAGGTAAAAAATTTTTAGTAGATTGTGGTATGTGGCAAGGAAAAGCAGAATTAGAAGAAGAAAACTTCCAAGAATTTGACTTTAATCCAGCAGAAATAGATTTTATGCTATTAACACATGCACATATAGACCATTCAGGAAGAATTCCAAAATTATATAATGAAGGATTTAAAAATAAAATATATGCACATAAAGCTACTTGTGATTTATGTACATTAATGTTACCAGACAGTGGACATATACAAGAAATGGAAGTTGAATGGAAAAATAGAAAAAGAATAAGAAAAGGTGAAAAGCCAAGAGATCCATTATATACAGCAGAGGATGCAGTAAGATGTTTAGAACTATTTGAACCAGTAAAATATGATGAAATAATAGAAATAACACCAGAAATTCATGTAAGATTTAATGATGCAGGACATATGTTAGGTTCAAGTGTAATTGAATTGTGGGTTGATGAAGATGGAAAAAGAACAAAAACAGTATTTTCAGGTGACCTTGGAAATAATGATAATCCAATCCTTTCAGAACCAACAATGATAGAAGATGCAGATTATTTAGTAATGGAATCTACATATGGAAGCAGATTACATGTAAGAAATGATGAAAAAGCAGAATTGTTCTTAGATATAGTATCAGAAACAATGGACAATGGAGGAACAGTTGTAATACCATCATTTGCAGTTGGTAGAACACAAGAAATTTTATATGAGCTAAATAAAATTAAAGAAACAAAAAATGACCCAGAATTCATTAAAAAATATGAAAAATTAATGAAAGCACCAGTATATGTTGATAGTCCACTTGCAATTTCAGCAACAGAGGTATTTAAAGAAAACATAGATTTATTTGATGATGATATAAAACAAGAAATCTTAAGAGGAGATAATCCGCTAGAATTTCCGAACTTAAAATTCACAAGAACAGCAGATGAATCAAAAGCATTAAATGAAGATCCAACACCAAGTATAATAATATCAGCAAGTGGAATGTGTGAAGTGGGAAGAATAAAACATCATTTAAAACATAATTTATGGAATCCAAAATCAACAATATTATTTGTTGGTTATCAAGCACCAGGAACACTAGGTTATAGCATAGTAAATGGAGCTAAAAAAGTAAAAATATTTGGAGAAGAAATCGCAGTAAATGCAAGAATTGAATATATTGAAGGTTACTCAGGTCATGCAGACCAAGAAGGACTAATGGATTTTGTATATTCATTTATAAAGAAACCAAAGAAAATATTCTTAGTACATGGAGAAGAAGAATCACAAGAAGTTCTAGAACAAAAAATAGAAACAGAAGCAAAATTACCAGTTATAATACCAAATTATGGTGAAACATATGAGTTAGAACAAGAAAATGTACAATTAACCCATAAACTAACAAGACAATTACCAGTTGATATGAAATCAGAAGTATTAAAGAGACTAGAAAAATTAAAAGCAGAAATACAAGATATGGATACATCTGTAAAAGAAGATATGAACAATAAAGAATTAAGAGATGAAGATGTATACAGAATAAATGAAAAAATCAAAGATTTAGAAAAACAAATCTTGAATGTAATAGAAGGGTAAAAAATGGAAAACAAATATTTAAATGAAGCAATAATAGGAAACAAAAAAATGTTAGCAACATTTACACAAAAAGGGGAAATGCAAAGAATGTATTTCCCTAGCAAAGATAACAAACAATATATCAACTTTTTTCATACTGGAGTAAAAGTAAATGAATCTGATTTAATTTATTTACATGATGACATAAATAATATTTATAAACAATATTATGATACAGACACAAACATCTTAAATACAGAAATTACCAATACATATTTTAATCTAAAAATCTTACAAACAGATTACTGCTTAATAAAAGAAAATGTATTAGCAAAAAAATATATTTTCATAAATGAAGGAAAAATTGATTTAAACACTCAATTTTATATTCATTCAGAATTATTATCTGACTCAAACAATTTTGTAGCAACAAAAATGGTTGATGGTGGAATGTTACAATATGCTCATGATTTTGCAGTATCAATATTTGCTAAAAATAAAGATGTTATAAAACATCAAATAAATGGAAGCAAAGAAACAATAAAAAGAGCGGAAATCTATGACAAAGATTATATTGGAATGTCTAAAGATGCATCAATGGCATATGAAATCGGAATGATAAAACCAGGAGAAAAGAAAGAATTACAAATATGTATAACAATTGATGAAAACAAAAATATATCAGATATAGAAGATGAAATAGAAAGAATAAAAAGAATTGATTTTGAAAAAGAATATCTAGATACCAAAGCTTATTGGAGAAAATATGTAAAAAAACATAATGGTTTAAAAATAAAAGAACCACAAAATAGTTATGATGAAAGAATATATGAAATATATAAAAGAAGTATTTTATTATTTCCATTACTTACAAATCTAGAAACTGGAGGAATTATAGCTTCACCAGAAATTGATGAAAACTTTACAAAATGTGGAAGATACGCATATTGCTGGCCTAGAGATGCAGTATTTATAACAAAAGCAATGGACATTTTAAAAATGGGAAAAGAAACAGAAAAATTCTATAAAGTATTTTGTAGAAAAACACAAAGCAAAAATGGTATGTGGGAACAACGCTTTTACACAGATTGTAAATTAGCACCATGCTGGGGTTATCAAATTGATGAAACAGCAAGCGTTATATTTGGAGTTTATGAACATTACAAATATTCAAAATCAGAACAATTCCTAAAAGATAATTTACAAATGTGTGAAAAAGCAGTAGACTTCCTAAAAAGATATTTCACAGATATTTTGGAAGAAACAAACAAATATCATGTAAGTTATGATTTATGGGAAATGTGTGAAGGTGTACATTTATATTCATTAGCAAGTATTTATTCTGCTTTTGACTGTATGCTTAAAATATATGATAATCTTGGAAAAAATGTCTCAGAATTTGAAAATAATAGACTAAAAGAAGAAAAAATTAATAAATCTACAAAAGCAATAGAAAAAATGCTAGTAGAAGTAAAAAAATACATAAATCAAAATATGTATGATGAAGACAAAAAATCGTATGTAAGAAATGCACAAGATAAAAAAATGGACATAAGTATTTTAGGGGCAGTAACACCATTTAATGTATTTAAAGCAAAAGAAAAGAAAGTTCAAAATACTGTAGAAAGAATAAATATGAGTCTAAGAACATATACAGGTGGTTACCAAAGATTTGAAAACGATAATTATATGAATGGAAATCCATGGCCAATAGCTAATCTTTGGATGACATTATATTATTTAGAAACAGGGGAAAAGAAAAAAGCAAAAGAATGCTTTGATTTCGTCGTAAAAACAGCAGGTAAGCATTATTTTTTAGGAGAACAAGTTAATAATGAAACATTAAAGCCAAACTGGGTTATCGGGCTTGGATGGTCACATGCAATGTTCATTATTGTTCTAGAAAAATTATATGGAAAAGAAAATTAAAAAAGTACTTGAAAATAAAACAAAATTGATATAGAATTGAATTGCCAAAAATAAATATGGTAATACTAACAAAAAAGCTAAGGAAGACCTAAGCTAAATTAAAGGAGGAATTTTATTATGTCAGTAAAAGTAGCCATTAATGGTTTTGGACGTATAGGACGTCTAGCATTTAGACAAATGTTTGGAGCAGAAGGGTATGAAATCGTAGCTATAAACGACTTAACAAGCCCAAAAATGTTAGCTCACTTATTAAAATATGATTCAGCACAAGGAAGATATGAAAAAGCAGAAACAGTAGAAGCTGGAGAAGATTCAATAACAGTAGATGGAAAAACAATAAAAATATATTCAGAAAAAGATGCAGCAAACCTACCATGGGGAGAAATTGGAGTAGATGTAGTTCTAGAATGTACAGGATTCTATACATCTAAAGATAAAGCACAAGCACATATTGATGCAGGAGCTAAAAAAGTTGTAATTTCAGCACCAGCTGGAAAAGATTTACCAACAATAGTTTATGGTGTAAACGAAAAAATATTAACACCAGATGATAAAATAATATCAGCAGCATCATGTACAACAAACTGTTTAGCACCAATGGCAAAAGCATTAAATGATTATGCACCAATCCAATCAGGAATAATGACAACAGTTCATGCTTACACAGGTGACCAAATGGTATTAGATGGACCACACAGAAAAGGTGATTTAAGAAGAGCTAGAGCAGCAGCTGTAAACATTGTACCAAATACAACAGGTGCAGCAAAAGCTATCGGATTAGTTATACCAGAATTAAATGGAAAATTAATCGGTTCAGCACAAAGAGTTCCAGTACCAACAGGTTCAACAACAATATTAGTAGCTGTAGTAAAAGGCGAAAATGTTACAGAAGAATCAATAAATGCTGCAATGAAAGCTGAGAGTAGTGAATCATTTGGATATACAGATGAATACTTAGTATCATCAGATGTTATCGGAATGAGATATGGTTCATTATTTGATAGTACACAAACAATGGTAACAGAAATTGGAGAAGGATTATATCAAGTTCAAGTTGTATCTTGGTATGATAATGAAAATTCTTACACAAGCCAAATGGTAAGAACAATAAAATATTTTGCTGAATTAGGTGAATAATAAATTAAAACACTTTTGAATACATTTTCAAAAGTGTTTTTTGATATAAAATTCACCAAAAAACTTGTAAAAAAATTTCAAATGTGCTAATATAATAAATATAGAAAACAAATCCAATTAAAAAGCAAAGTATATATATTAAAACCAAAACAGAGAAAATATCCTAGGCTGAAAGATATTTAAAAAATATATAGAAATTTCACTTTTTAGGACTTCTTTTGAACGTAAATAAAACAAAGTAGAAAGAAGCGGTTGAACCGTTAAAACTATAATGAGGTTAGTTAAAAATAAAAAAACTAATAAATTTAGGTGGTACCACGGAAATCCATTTCGTCCTATAACAGGGAGAAATGGATTTTTTATTGACCAAATTAGTTTGTGAATAAAGTGAAAGGAGAAGAAAAATGAAAGAGCAAATCGAAAGTATCAAACAAACAGCTATTGAAGAAATAGCAAAAGCAGAAGACTTACAAACATTAGAAAATGCAAGAGTAAAATACCTAGGAAAAAAAGGTGAATTAACAGCAGTATTAAGAGGGATGGGAGGACTAAGCCCAGAAGAAAGACCAGTAATAGGTGGACTAGTAAATGAAGCAAAAGAAAGTTTAGAAAAATTAATAGAAGCAAAAGAAGAAAAATTCAAAATTGAAGAATTAAACAAAAAACTAGAAGCAGAAAAAATAGACATCACATTACCAAGTACAAAAATGAAAAGAGGAAGCTTACACCCAGTAAGTAGAATAATAGAAGACATAGAAGATTTATTTGTATCAATGGGTTATGATGTAGTAACAGGACCAGAACTAGAAAATGATGAATATTGTTTTGAAAGATTAAACCTTCCAAAAGGACATCCAGCAAGAGATATGCAAGACAGTTTCTATATAACAGATGAATACTTATTAAGAACACAAACATCAGCAGTTCAAGCAAGAACAATGATGGCAAATACAGAAAAAACACCAATAAGAATGATTACAGCAGGAAAAACATATAGAAGAGAAGATGATGCAACACACTCACATCAATTTAACCAAATAGAGGGATTAGTAATAGATAAAAAAGAAAGAAATGTATCATTAGCAGACTTAAAAGGAACACTAGAAGTATTTGTTAGAAAAATAATAGGAGCAAACTTAGACTTAAGATTTAGACCAAGTTACTTCCCATTTACAGAACCATCATATGAGGTTGATGTAACATGCTTCAAATGCGGAGGAAAAGGATGTAATCTATGTAAACAAACAGGATGGATTGAAGTATTAGGAGCAGGAATAGTTCATCCAAATGTTTTAAAAATGAATGGGTACGACCCAGAAAAATTTGGAGGATTTGCATTTGGAACAGGTATAGATAGACTTGCAATGTTTAGATATGGAATAACAGACATGAGATATCTATACACAAATGATGTAAGATTTTTAAGCCAATTTGATAGAAAAGATGAAGAGTAATAATAAAGATTTGGCAGACAAAAATTTTTGAAAAATTTTTGAATGACGATGAACGAACGAAGTGAGCGAAAGGATGAAGAATAATGAATTTAAGTTTGAATTTTGTAAAAGATTATATAGATTTAGATAATGAATTAACAGTAAAAGATATAGCAGAAGCTATGACAAAAGCTGGAAACGAATACGACTCAGCAGAAAAATTAATAAATGCAACAAAATTAGTAATAGGAGAAATAAAAGAATGTGAAATGCACCCAGATTCAGATCATTTACACCTATGCAAAGTAGATATTGGAAGTGAAATATTAAATATAGTATGTGGTGCACCAAATGCTAGAAAGGGAATAAAAGTTATTGTAGCACAAGTTGGAGCAGAACTTCCAGGAAACTTCAAAATCAAAAAAGGAATGATAAGAGGTCAAGAATCAAATGGTATGTTATGTGCTTTATATGAAATAGGAATAGATAAAAAATTCTTATCAGAAGAAGACAAAAATGGAATACACGAATTACCAGCAGATGCTCCAGTAGGAGGAGACCCAATACAATATATGGGATTAGATGATGGAGTTATAGATTTTGAATTAACAGCAAATAGAGGAGATTTATTAAGCATTTTAGGAATGGCTTATGAATTAGGAGCAATATATGACAAAAAAGTAAAACCAGTTGAATATGGTTATAAAGAAAATGGAGAAGATGTAAACAAAGAATTCTCAGTACAAGTAAATACAGAAAATTGCAAACTATTCTTAGCTAAAAAAGCAAAAAATGTAACAATAAAAGAAAGTCCAGAATTTATAAAAAATAGATTAATAGCTTGTGGAATAAGACCAATAAACAATGTTGTAGACATAAGTAACTATGTAATGTTAGAATTAGGTCAACCATTACACTTCTATGATGCAGATAATTTAGGTAACAAAATAGTTGTTAGAATGGCAGAAAATGGAGAAAAATTAACAACACTAGATAATACAGAAAGAACATTATCAAATGAAGATATAGTAATAACAGATGGAACAAAAGCTATAGGTTTAGCAGGTGTTATGGGTGGATTAGACACAGAAGTTGAAGAAACAACTAAAAATGTAATAATAGAATCAGCAATATTTGATTCAGTAAAAGTAAGAAAAACATCAAATAAAATACTAAGAAGTGAAGCAAGTAACAGATTCGAAAAAGGACTAGACCCAGCAAGAACATATATGGCAATGGAAAGAGCTTGTACATTACTTGAAAAATATGCAGATGCAGAAATAGAAACAGGAATTGTAAAATATGATGTTACAAAAAATGATGAAAAAGTAATTGAAATATCATATAAAGAAATAAATGATGTATTAGGAACAAATATATCAAAAGAAGATATCATAGATGTATTTAGAAAATTAGACTTCAAAACAGAACCAAAGGAAAATACTGTAATAGTAACAGTACCAACAAGAAGAATAGATATATCAATAAGAGCAGATTTAATAGAAGAAGTTGGAAGAATTTATGGAGTTGACAACATTCAAGGAAAATTACCAGTAGTTCCAATGAAAATGGGACACTTAGATAAAACAACAAGAAAAATAAGAGCAAAAATGTCAAATATGGGACTAAATGAAACATTATCATATATCTTAATAAATGACAAAGATGTTCACAAATTCACAACAGATGAATTTGAAGAAGTAAGACTATTAGACCCAATAACAGAAGAAAGAAACACACTAAGATACAGTATGATACCATCATTATATAAAATTTATGAATACAACAAAGCACGTGAAAATAAAGATGTATGTTTATTTGAAATAGGAAAAGGCTTCTGGAAAAAAGGAGAAGAATATGGAGAAAATCAAAAAATATGTGTCTTAATGACAGGAAAATATTATGAAGGAATAGGACATAATAAAAATGTAGACTTCTATGATATAAAAGGTGTAACAGAAGAATTATTAGACTACTTAGGATATGCAGGAAGATATAGTTTTGTAGTACCAAAACAAATGCCAGCAGAATTCCACCCAGGTCAAACAGCAGAAATCTCTGTAAATAATGACATAGTAGGAATTGTAGGAAGAATTCATCCATCAGTAGAAAAAGAAGCAGTTTATGTAATGGAAATTAACTTAGACAAATTACTAGTAAAAAGAGTAGGAAAAATGAAATTTAAAGAAATATCAAAATTCCCAGTTATTAAAAAAGATTTAGCATTACTAGTAGACAAAGATATAACATCAAAAGAAGTAGAAATGTTAATAAAGAAAAAAGCCGGAAAATTATTATTAGACATAAATGTTTTTGATGTTTATGAAGGTAAAAATATTGATAGTAATAAGAGAAGTATTGCTTATTCATTAACATTTGGGGCTACAGACAGAACTTTAAATGATGATGAAATAAACAGCATTTTAGAAGGAATTATTACAGATTTAGAAAACAAAGGATTTGAAATTAGAAAATAGAAAATTCCTTGACAAATAAAAGCCATATTGATATTATATAAAAGTAAAAAACAAAAGAAAGAGTGTGAAAAAATGAAAAACATATATCCTAATTTGTATTATGCAAAAGTAGAAGAAATAACAATACAAGAACTAATAAAAAACAAAATAAAACTACTAATATTAGATGTAGACAACACACTAATAGATTATTATAAAAACCTTTCAGACAGTGTAATAAACTGGTCAAAAGAAATGAAAGGTCAAGGAATAAAATTATATATATTATCAAACACAAATGATGAAGAAAAAGTTAAAAAAGTAGCACAAAAATTAGATATACCATATAAACACTTTGCAATGAAACCACTAAAAAGAGGATTCAAAAAGATAGAAAAAGAAACACAAATAAAAGGTGAAAATATAGCAGTAGTAGGAGACCAAATATTTACAGATGTATTAGGTGGAAATAGAAGCGGAATGTTTACAATACTAGTAGAACCAATAGATAACAAAAAAGATTACTGGTATACTGCATGGAAAAGACCAATAGAAAATAAAATTAAAAATAAAATAAAAAAAGAAACAAAAGAAGGGAAAAATAAAAATGTATATTAATGATACACATATAATGTATTATGCAGTAGTTGCCATATTAGGACTTTTTGTAGGAATGTTTGTAGACTGGATGAATTCAAGACTACCAGAATACAAAAAAGTTTTTACAAAAGAAATAAAAGAATATTTTATAAAATTCAAACCAAACTATATATTAATGTTAATAACATCAGCAACATATGTAGCACTTTTATACAATTATGGAATAAAAAACACATTTATAGCAAATTTAGATTTAATAAAATTTATGATATTAACACCAATGTTATTATCAGCATTTGTAATAGATTACAAATTACAAATAATACCAAACAGACTAAACCTAACAATGTTTGAAGTAGGATTAGTAATAGCATTTTTATATGGATTGTCAGATGTAGCAATAACAATAAATATGGTACTTGGAATGTTAGTAGGAGCAGGAATATTCTTAGCAATAACACTAATAGGAGGACTAGTATATGGAAAAGAAGCTATGGGCTTTGGAGATGTAAAACTAATGGGCGCATTAGGAATATACTTTGGTCTATCAAACATAATAGTAATAACACTACTATCATTCTTAATAGGAGCAATACTTAGCATAGTATTATTAGCAACAAAAATAAAAAAAATGGACGAATACATACCATTTGGACCATTTATAGTATTAGGGACATTTATCAGTATATTTGTACCATTCCAAGTAATAAAAAGTATATTGATGCAAATATTTACATTAGGCTTATATAAAGGCTAAAATAAAAAACTTAGGCAAAAAAGAATAGGGGGAGTTTCTATGAATCCAAAATTACAATGGTTAAGAAACAAAATGTCTAGTTTAGATATGCAAGGAATAATAATATCAAATCCAGTAAATATAAAATATTTAACAAACATAGATGCAGAAGGGACACTAATAATAAACCAAAAAGAGAATATATTTATAACAGATGGGAGATACATAGAACACGTACATAGTATATTAACACTATATGATGAAATAATAGTATATAACATAAACGATGTATCAATGGATGACTACGAAAACTTTTTTATGTTCTGTGAAAATGTAGGATTTGAAGAAAATTATATAACATATGCAAAATATAAAGAATATATAAGAAAATTTAAAATAAACAATTTTGTCGAAACCGAATATATAATTGAAAAACAAAGAATGATAAAAGATGATGATGAATTAAGCAGTATAATAAAAGCATGTAATGTAACGGATGACTGTTTTAAACACATAACAAATTACATAAAACCAGGAATGACAGAAAAACAAATAGCAAAAGAAATAGAAAATTATTATACTCAAAATGCAGAAGGATTATCATTTGAAACAATAGTAGCATCAGGAGAAAATTCATCAAAACCACATGCAGTACCAACAGACAGAAAAATTCAAGAAAAAGACATAATAACAATAGACATGGGATGCAAAGTAAATGGTTATTGTTCAGATATGACAAGAACAATATTTGTTGGAGAACCAACAGAAGAAATGAAAAAAGTATATGACCTAGTTCTAAATAACCAAAAATTTGCACTAGACCAATACAAAGATGGAGCAAATGCTAGACAGATAACAAAAATGGTAGAAAGCAACTTCAAACTAAATGGAGGCTATGATTTAATCCATAGTTTAGGTCATGGAGTAGGGTTAGAAATACACGAATTACCATATATGAGTTATAGATTTGACACAATGCTTAGAGAAAACATGGTAGTAACAGATGAACCAGGAATATATATACCAGGAAAATTTGGAGTAAGAATAGAAGACACAGTACAAATTACAAAATTTGGTTGCATAAGTTTAACAAATTCTGAGAAAAATTATATTATAATTTAGGGAAAAGGGGACGCCCTTTTTTTCCCTATCAAAAATTTCCCTAATAAAGCAATTTTAGTCGTAGAAATTTAAAAATTAAGCAAAGGGTTGATTTTTCCACAGAATTGTAGTAAAATAAAAAAAGTAAAAAATAAAATTAATAAAAAGCAAAGCAAAAAAGACTTGTCAGATTGTCTGGCAATGAACGGAGCAAAGCGTATTGAAAGGAGAAATAATATGGCAGGAGTATACTCAGCAGGAGATTTTAGAAATGGAACAACATTTGAAATGGAAGGAAACGTTTTCAGAGTTGTAGAATTCCAACACGTAAAACCAGGAAAAGGATCAGCATTCGTAAGAACAAAATTAAAAAATGTTATAACAGGAGCGACACTTGAAAAAACATTTAACCCATCAGATAAATACCCAGCAGCAGAAATAGATAAAAAAGCAATGCAATATTTATATGCAGATGGAGATTTATATTATTTTATGGATAACGAAACATATGACCAAATGCCTTTAAACAAAGATACATTAGGTGATTGTTTAAAATATCTAAAAGAAAATATGGAAGTTACAATACTTTCTTACAAAGGAAATGTATTTGCTGTTGAACCACCAACATTTGTTGAATTAGAAGTTACATATACAGAACCAGGATTTGCTGGAAACACAACAACAACATCTGGAAAACCAGCAACATTAGAAACAGGATTAGAATTACAAGTTCCTATGTTCGTAAACATTGGTGATGTATTAAAAATCGATACAAGAACATGTGAATACATGGAAAGAGTTTAATTTAAAATCAGAAAGGTTATAAAATTAAATGAGTGATTTAGAAAATAAAATTGAACAACTTTTAAAAGAAGTTAAAGAATTAAAAGAAAATCAAAAAGAAATGACAGAAAAAATGTCAAAAATGCAACAAGTAATAGACCATATAGAAGATGATATATATGAAGAAGAAGGATTTGATTTTGAAATTGTTTGCCCATATTGTGAACATGAATTTGTAATAGACACAAGTGAAGACAAAACAGAAATCGAATGCCCAGAATGTAAAAATATAATCGAATTAGATTGGTCTGGAAACTTAGATGATGAAGATGACGGATGTTCAGGAAATTGTTGTGGATGCTCTGGTTGTGGAGATGACACATCAGATGAAGACGATGATATGTAGATATTAAATATAAAAAAGTGATTGAGTATATTTTATACTTAATCACTTTTTATACTAAGAAGAAAAAATATTAAAAAAAATCCAACGGATTTTTATACTCACCATCAATACGAAATCCTAAATGTAGATGGCATCCAGTAGTAGCACCATTAGTAGGTTTTCCACTAGAATCAAAATATCTATTGCCAGGCACTCCGTAAACATATTTAGGACCAACAAAACCAATAACTTGTCCTTCTTTTACAAAATCACCAACAGAAACGATAAAATTAGGGTCAACATGACAATATGAAACCTTAAAAGAATCAAAGGAAAGAGTAATTGTATAACCGCCAGCACCTAAAAAAGAACAAAAAGTAATCTCACCATCATTGATAGCAATCAATTTAGTTCCTTCTGGAGCAGGAATATCAACTCCATAATGAAAACTAGAAGCACCACTTGTAGGAACATTTCTCTTACCAAATGGTGAACTTAGAGCCGTATAGCCGGGAATAGGCCAAGTGAAACCATCTGGGTTGAAATCAAGAATTTCGCTAGAACCTGGGCTAGAAGAGTTTAAATTTTGGCTTTGAATAATGGGAATAAAAAATATAGAAATAAAAATAACAAATAAAATAATAGATGTCAAAAATTTTTGAAATAAATTTTGAATAAAAATCACACTCCTTATAAAATAATGAATAAACAAGTATATTATATATAGCACGAATTTTGTATAAATTCAATAAAAAATAGAAAAATTATAAAAATATGCTTTTACTACTTGCCAAAATAAATAAACTGTGATAATATTATAAATGTCTTTGAAACAGCAAAAACAAAATAAATAGGGGTATAGTGTCAATGGTAGCACATCGGTCTCCAAAACCGCCTGTGAGGGTTCGAATCCTTCTACCCCTGCCACTTTTTAAAATAAATAAAAAATATAACTAAAGAGCTAATAAGCGGAACTAAACTTTCGTCCCTAGCATAAAGCTAGAGCTCGGAAGTTTTTTTGATAAAAGGAGGAAATTTTATGTTAAAATCAATGGAAACATTAGTAGCACTATGCAAAAACAGAGGATTTATTTACCCAGGATCAGAAATATATGGAGGACTAGCAAATACTTGGGATTATGGACCTTTAGGAAACGAATTAAAAAATAACGTAAAATCTGCATGGAGAAAAAAATTCATCCAAGAACAACCAAACATAGTAGGATTAGATGCTGCAATATTAATGAACCCAGAAACATGGGTAGCATCAGGACATGTTGGAGGTTTCTCAGATCCATTAATTGACTGTAAAGAATGTAAAACAAGACACAGAGCAGACAAATTAATAGAAGAATGGGCACATGAACACGGAAAAGATATGATAGCAGATGGAATGTCAGATAAAGAATTAATAGACTTTATAAATGACAATAAAATACCATGTCCATCATGCGGAAAAACAAACTTCACAGATATAAGAAAATTTAACTTAATGTTCAAAACTTTCCAAGGTGTAACAGAAGATACAACGTCAACAGTATATTTAAGACCAGAAACAGCACAAGGTATATTTGTAGATTTCAAAAATGTATTACGTACATCAAGAAAGAAAATGCCAATGGGTATAGCCCAAATTGGTAAAGCCTTCAGAAATGAAATAACACCAGGAAACTTTACATTTAGAACAAGAGAATTTGAACAAATGGAACTAGAATTTTTCTGCAAACCAGGAACAGATTTAGAATGGCATAAATACTGGAAAGATTATTGCGAAAACTTCTTAATCAATTTAGGAATGAAAAAAGAAAATATTAGATTAAGAGATCACTCTGCAGAAGAATTAGTATTTTACAGTAAAGCAACAACAGATATAGAATTCGCATTTCCATTTGGTTGGGGAGAATTATGGGGAATTGCAGATAGAACAGACTATGACTTAACACAACATATGAATCATTCAAAACAAGATTTATCATACCAAGACCCAGAAACAAATGAAAAATACGTACCATATGTAATAGAACCATCACTAGGAGCAGACAGAGTTGTACTAGCATTCTTATGCAATGCATATGATGAAGAAGAAATAGCAGAAGGTGACACAAGAGTAGTATTACACTTACACCCAGCACTAGCACCATACAAAGTTGCTGTACTTCCACTATCTAAAAAATTATCAGAAAAAGCAGAAGAAGTATATAGCAAACTTTCTAAGAAATTTATGTGTGATTATGATGCAGCAGGTTCAATAGGTAAACGTTATAGAAGAGAAGATGAAATAGGAACACCATATTGTGTAACTGTTGACTTTGATACATTAGAAGATGAAAGTGTAACAGTAAGAGATAGAGACACAATGGAACAAGTTAGAATAAAAATAGATGAACTAGAAGCATGGATTGCAGAAAAAATTGAATATTAATAAAAAACCCGAAAGATTTAGTCATATCTTTCGGGTCTTTTTCATATAATATAAGGCAATAATTAAGAAAAGGAGGTAAAAAAATGAAAAGCAGAGTACAAATGCTTACAATTGCAACAATTATAGCCTTATTAATAACATTATTCCCAATAAAAATATTAGCAGTGGAAACAACAAATGCGAATTTAGAAATAGTACAAACTAATGAAAACAAATACATAATATATATACAAGATTTACAAAAAACAGAATTTACTTATGCTATAGCAACAACTAAAACACCAAAGGAAAATGAACTAAAATATATATATTCAACAAAAGATAAAGGCGAAAATCAAGTGGCTCTAATAGATAATACAGTTTGTGATTTAAATAAAAATACGAAGGTATATTTATGGGTAAAAAAAGCAGAAAATCAAATTATTTCAGCAAAAGAGATTAATTTGGAAACTGCAGTTAAAAAGAGCCAAATTGAAGAAGTTGAAAACACAACAAAAAGAATAAAAACAGAAAATGATCAAATAAGAGAAGTTACACTAATAACGTGCACACAAGGAAACAAAGAAAGGCTTATATTAAAAGCAAAGGAAATTAAATAAAAGTTAGGAGGAACTTTAAATGTCAAAAAAACTGAATAAAATAATGTTAGGACTGATTGTTACTTTATTTTTGACAGTTGGAACTTCTGATGCAAATCAAATTAATACTGATAATACTAGCAACCAAAGTGTTGAACAAATTCAAGAGTCAACAATAACGAGAGTGGTAGAAGGTGATTTAAAAAAAGTAAGTGAAGAAAAAATATTAAAATGGGAAGCAATGAATTTTGATTTAGGAAATGAATCTGCAAAGATTGATGCAACAAAAATAGAGTATGTAAAAACTGAACCAGTAAAAGAGCCGGAGAAAGAGCCTGAAAAAGAACCTGAGAAGGAACCAGAAAAGGAACCAGAAAAAGAGCAAGAAACAGAAGTAGAAAGAAAAATAAAAATAACAAAAAATACAGAAAATATAAAAACAACAAACAGCAATATTGTTTTAGTAATAGATGTTTCTGGAAGTATGGCGGATAATAATCGTTTAGTAAATGCAAAATTAGCAGCTAAGAAATTAATTGATGGTGTAGACTTTTGTCAAAAATTGTTATATAATAATAAATGTAACTATAGATAAATATTTCATTAAAGGAGGGCTTTATATGTTTTATGGTAACAAATCAAAGGAAAAAAATATAACAGGTTTTAAATTTGTCCCTGTATATAAAGAAAAACAGGGTGAGAAACGGTTGGATTTATTAAGGGTGAAATACCTTAAAAATGGCATTGTAATTGGAAGAGATGAGTTCGAAATGAATGAAGAGGAAGCTGAAAAATTAAGAACTAATCTAATGAGAATTATAAGAAAAAATCTTGGCTGTGAACAAATTGACAAAGAAATTGAAGTTGTTAATATGTTCAAGATGGATGTTATTAGAGAACACAATGGTTTATATGATCTAAAAGTTGAATTTATAAAAAATGGAAATTTTTATGTACAGACAACATTTTGCTTGATAGATCGTAAACGGAAGGAGAAAATTCAGGAAATAATCAGTAATAATACAGAATATAATCTTTCTGTAGAACGGTTATGTGAAGCAGTCACTTGGTTAGATATAATAACTATGTGTAGAACCATATGAATAATACAAAGCTCAAAAAACTGTGGGAATATTTTCCACAGTTTTTTTTAATATAAATAAAAAATTAATTATAAAGATTTTTTTCATATAAATCATCCACAAAAACATCTTTTTCTTCAAAGTTATCCACAAAACCAACTTTGGCAACATCATTTTTATCATCAACACCTTGAATCCAAACAGGTCGGTCATCATAAAAAATATCACACTTTTCCTTATTATTTAAAATAAAATGTATTCTTTGTAAATCCATAAAATCAACTCCTATCAAATATATATAATAAAATTATATCCATAAAAAAGTTTTATATAACTACAATTTGACAAAAAATAAAGATTGACTAATTAAAAAATTTAATATAAAATATACAAGTAATTATAAGGAGGAAAAAAGCATGAAAGTAACATATGAAAAAGAAGAAATACAAGTAAAAGAGGGAACAACAGTAAAAGAAGCATTAAAGGAAAAAATAGAAAAAAGCAAATATGAAGTTATAGGATGTAGATATAATAACGAATATTTCAATTTAAATAAAAAAATAGAAGAAGATGCAAATATAAAATTAATAGATATATCAGACAAAGAGGGTGCAAAAATATATAGAATGACATTGGTATATATAATGGGAAAAGCCTTTGAAAGTCTATATCCAAAAGAAAAACTAACAGTAGAATATCAACTTGGAGATGCAATGTTCTGCAAATGTGATAATGTAGAAATAACAGCCAAATTCATAAAAGAATTAAAAGAGAAAATGCAAGAAATAATAGAAAAAGACTTAAAAATAGAACAAAGAAAAATGACAAGAGAAGAAGCAAAAGAATTCTATGAAAAAACAAACACATCAAAAGGAAGATTACAATTTGACTTTGAAGAAAACAAAATAATCGATATGTATTTCTGTGAAAATTACTTTAATTATTCTTATGATATGATTGCAGATACAACAGGAAAAGTAAAAGTATTTGATGTTGTAAAATATCAAGATGGATTTTTAATTAGATATCCAAGTTCAAAAACACCAACAGAAATGTCTGAATTTAAAGACACTAAAAAATTATCATGGGCATTAGAAGAATTCGAAAAAATACATTCTGTATTAGACGTGCTAACAGTTTATAAATTAAATAAAGCAGTAGAAGAAGGCAGAATAAAAGATATAATAATGCTTGCAGAAGCATTACACGAGAAGAAAATTGCAAATATTGCTGATGATATAAAGAAAAGAAAAAATACAAAAATGGTATTAATAGCAGGACCATCATCATCAGGAAAAACAACATTTGCACAAAGACTAGGAATTCAATTAAGATTAAATGGAATAAAACCAGTAACATTATCAGTAGACAATTATTTTGTTGAAAGACAAGACACACCAAGAAATGAAAATGGAGAATATAACTTTGAATGTATAGAAGCAATAGACTTAAAACTATTTAATGAACACCTAGTAAAATTATTAAATGGAGAAGAAATAGAAGTACCAGAATTTGATTTTAGTGTTGGAACAAAAAGATATAATGGTAAAAAAATGAGATTAGCAGAAGATGAAATTTTAGTAATAGAAGGAATACATTGCTTAAATGACAAATTAACAAGTCAAATAGAAAAAGATAAAAAATATAAAATATACATAAGTGCATTAACTGTATTAAATATGGACAGATACAATAGAATTTCAACAACAGACACAAGACTTATAAGAAGAATAGTTAGAGATTACCAATTTAGAAGTTACTCAGCAATTCATACATTAAATACTTGGCATCAAGTAACAGATGGAGAAGAAAAAAATATCTTCCCATTCCAAGAAGATGCAGACAAAATCTTTAATACATCACTTATATATGAATTAGGAGCATTAAAACCAATAGCAATGCCACTATTAAAAGAAATAAAAAGAGATAATGTAGAATATGCAGAAGCACAACGACTAATAAACATACTAAAATACTTTAGAGAAATACCAGCAGAATACGTACCAGACAATTCATTATTAAAAGAATTTATTGGAGGAGGAACATTCGGGTTACATTAAAATCAAAATATTAGTTAAAGACTAAAAATGAACAAAAACTCGAAATCAAAACAAAAATGTTAAAAGAAAGTAAATTTACAGAAATTGATGAAGAATTTATATGTGAAAATTGCGGAAAAAAAGTTCCAAAATTAGGTTATTCATGTAGAAACCATTGCCCATATTGTTTACACTCTAAACACGTAGATAAAAATCCTGGAGACAGAGCAGAAGAATGTCATGGCGATTTAGAACCAGTAAGCTTAGAAATAAATGGAAAAAAAGGCTATGTAATAGTTTTTAAATGCAAAAAATGTGGAGCAATAAGAAAAAACAAAGCAGCTAAAGATGATAATATGGATTTAATAATTAAATTAAGCAGTAAGCAAATTTAAAATAGAGAAGTTTAAACTTCTCTATTTAAATTTCCATTAGTAAAGTCTTTTCCTTCAAATCTATTACCACTCTTAACAACACTGACGATATTATTAATATCATCAATACTCTCATCAATAATATCAATTCTAAAAACATTAGTAGAAACAAAATCAGTAGACTCAATAGAAGTAGTTTTACTATTATAAATAGTTGTAACAGTTTGAATATTATCAGGAATAACTTCAAAATTCAAACCTAATCTATCTTTTAAATAATATCTGTTGCATGAATTGCATTTAGCATCACAATTAGGGTAGCATTTATTGGCTTTCCCAAGTAAACAATAATTCATATTCATTAAAGGTGTTTTTCCATACACAATTAATTCTGATGCTAAAACTTCAGTATTAGAACTTGTTAAATCTAAAATAGTTTCTTTATTAAGTTCAGGTGATATTGTAAATCTATTAAATCCAAGTTCTTTGAGTTCTTTAACAGAATGGTTATTGAAAATATTAAAAGTATAATTTGCAATAAAGTTAAAATCATTTTTATTTAAAGAACAATTTTCTAAAACATTATTTAACAATAATAAATTAGAAATATTAGAAAGTACAAATCCTTTAACGTGATAAGTTTTTATTGCATTTTCTATATTTAATGATAATAAATTTCTATAATTTGCCTTTATTATTGTTGGTAAATAAATATAAAGTTCAAATTTTTGGCTTAAGGTCTCTAAAATGTTTGAATATTTTTTATTAACAAAATATTTTAAAGGAATATATACAATATCAATACCTTCAAGAGAAGAGTAATCATATTTATCATTTAAAATATTTAATAAAACAGAAATCTTATTTCCATTATTATTAGAATTATTAGCATTTTTATAAATTTCATTATAAGTATTATAATCAATTTCGTCATTAACTCTTTGTATATTACTAATTGCAAAGTTTTCAACATTTTCCAATGCGGTTCTTCTAAGCTCATTTAAAGAACTAACTTTAGGTAAAAATAAATTATCGTCTAAATTAACTTTAATATTTGCAAAGCTAAAAGGTGTAGAATTAGTCTTATTAATTTGAGCAATAATATCATCTTTAGAAATAGGTCTATTTTTAGCTTCAACAGGTAAAACATCTAAAGTAGAAGTAATATTTAAATTTTTATAAATATCTAAATCATTAGCAGATGTAATATTAATTTCTAAAGGTTGATTTTCTTTCACAGTAACCTCACAATTTAAAGCAACTTTTCTATTTTCAAATCTTAAACTATCATTAGCTATAGAATTTTGAGACTTAGAAGACATCTTAAAAATCTTATCTCCTAATTTGATATTACCCTTCATTCTACCAATTGTAACAGTTTGACCAATTTTAGTTCCTTTAATATTTTTATTAGAAACCATAACTTCTGAAACATTATATGTACCACTTTCTCTTTCTAAAGCAACTGTATCACCAACTTCAATAGGCTCATTTAATTTAACAGTTATATAACCTTTATTACTATTATATTTTTCAACTTTGCCTAAAAACAATCCCATATTATCAGATTTATCTTTAAAAACAAGTTTCTTATTAGGTTCATTTGATAAATGTCCGCAAGAGAAAGAACCTCTATTAAAAGCTTGCATTAAAATTTTTCTATCAGCATCATCTACAATATAAGGCTCAGAACTTTCGGCTAAATCAATATATTTTCTATAAATACGAGTAACAGTTGCAACATACTCTGGCTTTTTCATTCTACCTTCAATTTTTAAACAAGTAACACCAGCATTAATCATATCTGGAATGAAATCCAAACCACAAATATCTCTGGTACTTAAAAGATAGCCACTATCAATAACAGAATTATTTTCTAATAATTTATAAGGAAGTCTACAAGGTTGAGCACATTTACCACGATTGCCAGAACGACCACCAATCATACTAGAAAATAAACATTGACCAGAATAAGAAATACATAAAGCTCCATGAATAAAACATTCTATTTCAACATTTGAGTTTCTACAAATATATTCAATTTCTCCAATAGAAAGTTCACGAGATAAAACAACACGTTTAAAACCTAATTCTTGTAATTCAAGGACACCTTGTAAATTATGTACAGACATTTGAGTACTTGCATGAATGGCCAAATCTGGAAAACTTTTTATAAGCATTTTTGCAAGACCTAAATCTTGAACAATAATAGCATCAATTCCAAACTCATAAGCCTTTTTAGCAAGATTAAAAGCATCTTCAAATTCATCATTCTTAATTAAAGTATTTAAAGTTAAATTAGTTTTAACACCGCGAATCCTTGCATATTGTATTGCATTTTTTAATTCATCTAAATCAAAATTTGATGCAAAGGCTCTAGCACTAAATAAATTTGCACCAAAATAAACACTATTGGCACCATTTTGAACTGCAGCTTTCAAACAATCAAAATCGCCAACAGGTGAAAGTAAGTCAATCATACTAATTTCCTCCTACGCAAACATTATACCATTACTTTTAGAGTTTGTAAATTTGATTTGTGATATATTGTCGAAAATTGAAAATTATGGTATAATAGAACATATGTATTAAGGAAGGGCGTAATTAAATGAGTGAAATTATATTTGAAGAAGAATTAGAAAAAGCAAAGGCAAAACTATATGATGGCAGTGCTATTGCTAAAATGACTATAATAAATGTAAAGAGATTTAAAAAATATGTAGATGAATTAAGTAAAAAAGAAAAAATATATGGTGAAGAGTTAAAAGATAAAATACATAAAGAATATAATGATATGTTATATGATTATTTAAAGATATCAGGAACAGGAATAGTTCAAAAACAAGTTCAAGCACTAAAAACTGTAAATAACAATTCATACATACTAGACAAAATTTATGAAAAAATAAAAGATAAAGATTTAACCAAAATAAACTTTGAAGAAAATTTGAAAAAATCAACAGGAAAAGAAGAAGAATTTGAAGAAAATGAAATTAGTGCAGAATTAAATTGGATTAGAAATGAGAGTAAATTTGTAAGTCCACAATTGATTGAAAAGTATAAAAAAAGCATAACAGAAAAAAACAATGAAAAAAGAAAAATGTACCAAGAAGAAATAAAAAGAAAAATTGTAAGCAAAGATGCTATAAAAATTCTAGATATCTTTGTAGGGAATACGGAAAAAGAAAAATTAGCGAGAGGGTTAAAATATAGAGAAAAAGAATTAGAGCAATTTATGCTAAAAGAACAAAAAGAACAATTTAAAAAAGCAGGAGAATTTTTACAAAAAAATAATTTATTAAACATTTATGTAAGAATGCAGAATAAAGATTATGAAAAAATGGAAATGCCAGGAATGAAATATACAGAAGAAGAGGTAGAAAAAATATTTACAGATGATTACATAGATAAACTAGAGCCTTTTCAATTAGCAATGCTAAATGCATTTTGGCAAAATAGATTCACAAAAGAAGCAATAGATTTTGGAGAAAAATTATTTATATTTGATACATTAAACTTATGGGAAAATTATAAAAAAGTAGAATTAGATGAAGAAAAGATAAAAGAAATTCTCCAAAAAGAAAAGATTTGTGATGATATTTTTTATAGTATAAAAGATAATATTCAAGAAAAGATACAAGAAGAGACATTTTCATATGGATTGATAAATTTAAATAATGTATCAGAACAATTGAAAAGTGATTATAAAAAATATTTTGATGAGAAATTACCAGAAAGTGATAATATATTAACACAAGATTTGGAATATGGACAAAATAAAAGAAATGTAGAAAGTGTGGTATACAGAGCAAAAACTTCAATGGTGCAAGAACTATTATTAGATATAGAACATAATCATAACATTACAAATTGGGGCTATGTTCCAGAAACAAGATTTGGTAAAAACTCAATACAAAAACATAAAAAACATATACTAATTTCAATAGACTATCCAGGATTTAATATGCCATTAAGATTACATCTTGAAAAAGAAGTTGTGGAAAATTTAATAAATATAAGAAAAAATAGTACAGTTATACCAATATATGAGGGTGACCAAGATTTTAATTATAGAGGAGAAAATTTAACAACAAAATTATTCATGCCATTAACAGAGCAAGGAGAATCAGAAATAATAAAACAAAACAAAAACATAAATGCTACAGATTCAAGATATGGTTATATAAAACATTTAGGAAATTTAATTACAAAAAAAGTAAAATCAATAAAGAAAATGTACCCAACTAGATATGTTGATTTAAAAGATGGTACAGAAGGAATAAAAACAAAAGATAATAAATTTATACCAGACAAACCTATTGACGAAAACAATAAAGTGAGATAAAATATTAAAAATAAAATTAGGAGGTTTTAATATGGAATTAAAAGGATCAAAAACAGAAAAAAATTTAATGGAAGCATTTGCTGGAGAATCTCAAGCAAGAAATAAATACACATATTTTGCAAGCAAAGCAAAAAAAGAAGGATATGAACAAATAGCTGCATTATTCTTAGAAACAGCTGATAATGAAAAAGAACACGCTAAAATGTGGTTTAAATTATTACAAGGTGGAGAAATAAAAACAACAGCCGAAAACTTAAAAGCAGCAGCAGAAGGAGAAAACTACGAATGGACAGATATGTATGACAGAATGGCTCAAGAAGCTAAAGAAGAAGGATTTGACCATATTGCATATTTATTTACAGAAGTAGGAAAAATTGAAAAAGAACATGAAGCTAGATATTTAAAATTATTAGAAAATGTTGAAGAAGGTTTAGTATTTAGCAAAGATGGAGATAGAATTTGGAAATGTAGAAATTGTGGACATATTGTTGTTGGAAAAAGTGCTCCAGAAATTTGTCCTGTTTGTAGCCATCCAAAAGCTTATTTTGAAATCAAAGCAGAAAATTATTAGTAGAAAGCAGAATTTTCTGCTTTCTTTTTTTGTAAAGGACTGGAAAATAAATTTAAAGTGTGATAAAATACAAAAAGTGTAGAAAATGAGAGCAAAGGAGAGCTTATAATGCCTAAATTTTTTGTAAGACAAAATCAAGTTGATGATGGTAAGATTGTAATAAATGGTCAAGATGTAAAGCATATAAGAAATGTGCTTAGAGCTAAAGTTGGTGAAAAATTAGAAATATGTAATAGTGAAACTGGCGAAAACTTTTTGTGTTCAATTTTAGAGTTTAATGAAGATAAGATATGGTGTAAGATTGAACAAAAAATACAAGAAGAGACTGAATCAAATGTAAAGGTTACAATCTTTCAAGGTCTACCTAAGGCTGATAAAATGGAGTATATTATACAAAAATCTGTGGAACTAGGAGTATATGATATAACTCCTGTTGATATGAAAAGATGTGTTGTAAAGTTAGATGAAAAAAATGCTAAGAAAAAAATTGAGAGATGGCAGAAGATATCTGAAGTTGCAGCTAAGCAATGTGGTAGAAATATAATTCCTCAAATAAATAATGTAATAAATATAAAAAAACTATGTGAAATTGTAGAAAATTATGATATAGTATTGGTAGCATATGAAAATGAAGAAAATAATTCATTGAAAAATGAGTTAAATCAAATAAAAAATACAATTCTAAATAATCAAAGTCAAGAATTTAAAATAGGAATTGTAATTGGTCCAGAAGGCGGATTAGAAAAACAAGATGTAGAAAATTTAAAAAGAAGCGGAGCAAAAATTATTACATTAGGAAAAAGAATACTAAGAACAGAAACAGTAGCATTAAATGTTTTAAGTATAATAATGTACGAACTAGAAAATTAGGAGGAAATATGGAAAAAGAGAAAAAAGAAGTTGATGAAAAATACATAAAAGCAATATGTATAAATATTGTAAAAGCAATAATAGTGATATTTTATTTTTTAATTCTAAATTTAATATCTGAAAAGGTTGGAGAAGAATTGTTTAGAAGAGGAATTCAAATATGTACAATGATTTTTTTATTTGTTGCAATTTATATTATTGAAAAAGCCTATAAAGAAGATGATGGAGTAAAAGCGATAGACGGAATAGAAGTGTTAGTATTAGCAACAGCTGTACTTACTTTGGAATACATTACAAATAGATTCAAATTCCAATTCAACTCATATTCATCAACAGTATCATATATATTTGCAATATACTTTGTATTAAAATCAATTGTTATATATACAAAAGGAAGAAAAGAAGTAGAAAAAAGTTTAAGTGATATAGAAGAAATTGTTAAAAAAGAGGAACCTATAAAAAAAGAAGCAACTAAAAAACGTAAAGAAAAAGTTGAAGAAATAGAAAATAAAGAAAAAACAAATAAACAAGAAAATAAAACAACTAAGAAAAAACAAAAAAAGAGGTAAAAAGCAATGATTAAAAGTATGACTGGTTTTGGAAAAAGTACATTATCAAAAGAAAAAAGAGAATATCAAATGGAAATAAAAAGCGTAAACCATAGATATTTAGATATAACAATAAAAATGCCAAAAACATTAAGTTACTTAGAAGATGAAATAAAAAAAGAAATATCATCAAAAATAAAAAGAGGAAAAGTAGATGTATATATAACATATGAAAATGGTAGTCAAGAAGGCAGAAATATAACAATAAATAAAGAACTTGCAAAATTATATATAAATCAACTAAAAGAACTAGCACATGAAGAACAAATATCAGACAAAATAGAAGTCATGGAAATAGCTAAACTACCAGACATATTATCAATAAAAGTAGATGAAGAAGATGAAAAAACAAAACAAGAAGTAATAGAACTTACACAAGAAGCCACAGACAAGATATCACAAATGAGAAAAACAGAAGGAGAAAAAATTGCACAAGATTTATTAGAAAGAATAAACAAAATAGAAAGCAAAATAATAGAAATATCTAAAAAATCTACTGGACTTATTGAAGAATATGTAGTAAAATTAGAAAAGAGAATAAAAGAAATACTAAAAACGGAAGATGTAGACAAATCTAGACTAGCACAAGAAGTTGTAATATATGCCGATAAATGCTCAATAGAAGAAGAAATAACAAGACTAAAAAGTCATATATTTCAATTTAGAAACTTAATAACATCAAACAATGAAGAACCAATAGGAAAGAAAATAGATTTCTTAATTCAAGAAATGAATAGGGAAACAAACACAATAGGTTCAAAAGCCAATAACTTAGAAATAGTAAATGGAGTTATTGAAATAAAAACACAACTAGAAGATATAAGAGAACAAGTACAAAATATAGAATAGAAAGGATTGATTTATATGCAATTAGTAAACATAGGATTTGGAAACATAGTTTCTTCAGAAAGAATAGTAGCAATAGTAAGCCCAGAATCAGCACCAATAAAAAGAATGGTACAAGAGGCAAAAGACAACAAAACAGCAGTAGACGCAACATGTGGAAGAAGAACAAGAGCAGTTTTAATTATGGACTCAGGTCACATAATTTTATCAGCAGTGCAACCAGAAACAGTTGCAGGAAGATTAGACAAAGACTTAACAGCAGCATCTGCACAATTAACAGATGAAAATTAATAAAAAAGTGGAGGTATAGAACAATGATAATAAAACCAAGTGTTACAGAATTATTAACAAAAGCAAAAAACAGATATGAATTAGTTATAGCAACATCAAAAAGAGCTAGACAAATAGCAGAAGGAGACGAACCATTAATAAAAATAAAAGACAAATCACCAGTAACAATAGCTGCAAACGAAATAGCAGAAGGAAAAGTTAATATTATAAGAGAAGAAAAACAAGAAGAAAATTCAGAAGACACAGTTGAAGAAAATGAAGCAGTAGAAGAAAACGAATCAAGCGAAGAAAATTAATAAAAACCAAAAAGGAGAAAAAACAAAAATGTTAGTAATACTATCTGGAGTTTCAGGAGCAGGAAAAGATACAATAAAAAAAGAATTAATAAAAAGAATGGAAGAAGTAGAATCACTTCCATCTTTTACTTCTAGAAATCCAAGAGTTGGAGAAGAAGAAGGAATACAATATCATTTTATAACAAAAGAACAATTTGAAGAAAAAATAAAAAATAATGAATTTTATGAATATGACTTACACCATGAAAATTACTATGGAACATCAAGAAAATTAATGAATGATAAAATTCAAAGCGGAAAAATAATAGTAAAAGACATAGAAGTAAATGGAACAGAAAACTTAGTAAAATTATTAAAAGAAGACACAAAAATTGTTACAATATTTTTAAAAGTAGATAAAGAAGAATTAAGAAGAAGACTTGAAAATAGAGGAGATAATCTAACAGAAGAAGAAATGCAACTTCGTTTAGGAAGACTAGAATATGAAGAGTCAAAAATAAAACTATATGATTATGTTATAAAAAATGATGATTTTGAGAAAACAGTTGAAATAATAATGACAATAATTGAAAATGAAAAAAGATTAGAAAATAAATAATAAAAAATGTGAAATATTTGTGAAAAATATTGCTTTTTGAAAAAAGGTGTGGTAGTATATAACCATACCTTTTTAATCTTTAAGTTACATTTTTATACATAAGTATAAAATGGTTGCTTCAAAAAATTGATTTCAATATGAAAATTTAATTCGAAATTCATATTATTGCTTCAAACTTTAAACTTTATTCTAGAAGCAAAAGAGAAAAGAAAAGGAAATTAAATAAGGAAAGGAGGGATAGTATGAGTGCTGAATTTGAAAAAATAGTATTGCAGAAACTAGCCTCTATGGAAGCAGACATAAAGGAATTAAAGCAAGATGTTGCAGAATTAAAACAAGATGTAGCAGTATTAAAAGAAGATGTTACAGGATTAAAGCAAGACGTAGCAGTATTAAAAGAAGATGTTGCAGA